>Ga0209988_10000142_pt1 | contig 38775 bp, 38 predicted proteins | sample N075metaG_FD_183115 | JGI IMG/M metagenome (GOLD analysis project Ga0209988, IMG submission 183115) | Deep subsurface microbial communities from Kermadec Trench to uncover new lineages of life (NeLLi) - N075 metaG (SPAdes) (version 2) | ecosystem: Environmental > Aquatic > Marine > Ocean trench... | reverse complement strand
GCGCCGACGTCCGCCATCGGCCGCGCATTGGCGGTCTGATGGTCGTCGACAGCCGCGGGATACGGCACGAACAGGGCCGGCAGTCCGACCGCGCATAATTCGGCAACCGTCAGCGCCCCGGACCTGCATACGACGAGATCGGCCCATGCGTAGGCCATCGCCATGTCTTCGATATAAGGAATTAACTCCGCGTCGACGCCATGAGTCGCATAGGCGTTACGCGCCGCTTCAAGTGTGCGCTCGCCGCACTGATGACGAACGATGGGACGTTCGGGCGCCGGGATCTTCGAAAGTGCGTGCGGTACGGTAGTGTTGAGTGCCAACGCACCTTGACTGCCACCAAGAACCAGAAGGCGCAGTGGCCCCTGCCGGTCTGTGTATCGAGCAGCCGGCAGCGGAACCGCTGCAATGTCTTCGCGCACCGGGTTGCCCACGGTTTCCACGACGACACGGGAATTAAAACTGCCCGGGAAGGCTTGCAGCACAACCCGGGCAAGACGCGCCAGAAGACGGTTTGTAAGGCCGGCGGCCGCATTCTGCTCATGAATCACGAGCGGCCGACGGGTGAGCCAGGCAGCGAGGCCGCCCGGTCCTGAGACGAAGCCACCCATACCGAGAACTGCGGCGGGACGGCAACGCAAGATGATTGCGAGCGCCTGTAACAACGCCCAGACAAGCTGCAATGGTGCGACCAGCAAGGCGATTACGCCTTTATGACGCAAGCCTTTGACATTGATCCATTCGACGTCGAACCCGGCAGCGGGCACCACAGTGGCTTCGAGACCGCGCTGCGTACCAAGCCAGACGACGTTTTGTGATCGCGCTCTGAGCGCATGAGCAACGGCGAGCGCCGGGTAGACGTGTCCGCCCGTTCCACCTGCCATAACCAGTATCGGTCGCCCGCTCATCGTTTCCCGCTCCTGCGGTTAACGGGTGGAGCCTCGACAACGAGTTCGTGATGGATGCGCATAAGCAGGCCGATCGACACCATCGTGACGATCAGGCTGCTGCGGCCATAGCTGATCAGCGGCAGGGTCAGACCCTTTGTTGGCAACAGGCCCATGTTGACGGCGACATTGGTAAACGCCTGCAACCCAAGCCAGGTTCCGAGGCCAATCGCGAGATAGGCTTCGAAATATTTATCGGCACGCGCCGCACGTAATGCAAGTTTGAAAATACGCCACAACAAGGCGATGAATAGTCCAATGAGTATGAGTGACCCGAGCAGTCCAAACTCTTCGGCAAATACCGCGAATACGAAGTCAGTGTGTGCCTCCGGCAAGTAAAAGAGTTTCTGGACGCTGCCGCCCAAACCGACACCAAACCACTCGCCCCGACCGATCGCGATCAACGACTGAGTGAGCTGGAAACCGGAGTCGAACGGATCCGACCAGGGATCGAGAAAACCGGTCAGTCTTTTCATACGATAAGGTGACGTCATTGCCAACGCCGTCATTGCGATTAGTGTTGCCGAGAAGAACAACAGAAAATCCCGAATGCGTGCGCCGCCGACAAACAGCATAATCAGTGCCGTCGCAAGCAAAACGATTGCGGCACCGAAGTCAGGTTGGGCAAGCAACAGAGCGCAACTTATTGTCAGCACCAACATCGGACGCAAGAACCCGACGAATTGCTCTCGCAGTGCTTTTTGTTGCCTTACGACGTAGCCGGCAAGATAAATAAACAGGCATAGTCGCGCGGGCTCCGACACTTGCAGGTTGATGACACCGAATCGCACCCAGCGAGTGCTTCCGTTGACTTCATGGCCAACACCCGGCACCAGTACGAGACAAAGCAGCGCAATACCTGTCAGTAACATCAGCGGACTCAGCCGTTGCCAGACGCGCATAGGGACGAACAGGCAGGCGAACGCCGCCGCGCCGCCGATCAACGCGGCGACGAGTTGCCGTTCGACGTAAAAGAAAGGCTCCCCGAAGGTATTGTCCGACATCGTGATTGAGGCCGACGCAAGAATCACGAACCCGCCGAATAACAGCGCCATACTGATCAGCATCATTACCGGGTCGATCCGGAGTTCGGTCTTGAGGTGTGCCGGGAAAGGCATTGTGGCGCGTGACATCATCGCGGCAGTGCCTCTACAACTGTGCGGAATGCGTCACCGCGTGCTGCGTAGTTGTCGAACTGATCGAAGCTTGCGCAGGCCGGCGCCAATAGCACCGTATCCTCAGTCTCGGCGAATGCTGCAGCTTGCAGTACCGCATCCTCCATATCCTGAGCAAAATAGACGGGCATCACCGTGTCGAGGGCGCTGGCGATCGCTGCGGCGTCGGTACCGATCAGAACGGCTGCGCGCAACTTGTTCTCAAGTGCTGTTGCAAGTTCGGTGAAGTCGCCGCCTTTGCCCTCACCACCCGCAATCAGGACAACCATGCCATTGACGGATTCGATCGATGCAACGGCTGCTGCAATATTGGTCGCCTTGGAATCGTTAATGAAGTCGACCGCGCCTTTGCGCGTAACAAACTGCATGCGATGCGGCAAACCGGGAAATTCGTCCAACACCTGCAACATCGCCGCCATGTCAAAGCCGAGTAACTCCCCTGCGGCGAGCGCGGCCAAAGCATTGGCCTGGTTGTGCAGCCCGTACATTTCCATATCAGAGGTTGCGATCAACATCGTGTTGCCGCGCACCAGGTAGTCGGTGCCATCTTCGCTGCGAATTCCGTACTGGCCATCCTCGGGCTGGTCCATTCCGAAGCTGACAACGTTGTCCATATTTTTCGTTTCTTTGGCTGCTCGCGTGTCCGCCCGATTGATCACCGCCGCATCTGCCTCACGGAATATGCGATATTTGGATTGCTGGTACTCTTTCTCGCTGGCATGCCAGTCGAGATGATCGGGAGAAACATTCAGCAGCACTGCCACCGCGGCCGGCAACGATTCGGTCCGCTGCAGTTGAAAACTCGACAATTCGAGCACATACAGGTCCGGCGTATCGTGATCCAGAAGATCCAGCGCCGGTTCGCCAAGATTACCGCCCGCCAGCGTCTCCTGCCCGGCTGCACGACCCATGTGATAGAGCAACGTCGTTACAGTGCTCTTACCATTCGAACCCGTAATCGCGACGAAGGGCGCGTTCGCTTCTCGCGCAAATAATTCGATATCTGAAACGATTTCAATGTTGGCCTTGCGCGCTTTCTTCAATAGCGGATCGCTGTCGGCAATGCCGGGAGAGACAATGATGCGGTCCGTATTCCCGGGCAGCTGCATGTCCCCCAGCGATACGTCTGCGTCTGGCCAGACTTTATTCAGCTCGTCAATGCCCGGCGGTTCTTCACGGCTGTCGACAAACGTCGCATCCAGCCCGGAACGATGCAGGTAGCGCGCAATGGACAGACCGGTCGCCCCGAGGCCCACGACGAGATCCTTTTTCGCTTTCCTGGATTTCCTGACTGCGCTCATCGTATTTTCAGACTCGCCAGACCGATCAGCACCAGGATGACCGTGATAATCCAGAAACGAACGATGACCTTTGGCTCCGCCCAGCCTTTAAGTTCAAAATGGTGGTGCAGTGGCGCCATTCGGAAGACGCGTTTGCCAGTCAGCTTGAACGACACGACCTGGATGATTACGGACAGGGTTTCAACGACGAACACGCCACCCATGATCGCAAGCACTATTTCCTGCCGCACGACGACCGCGACCGCACCTAGCGCCGCACCCAGCGACAGGGCACCGATATCGCCCATGAACACTTGCGCCGGGTAGGTGTTGAACCAGAGAAACCCAAGCCCCGCACCCGCCAAAGCGGCGCAGAAAACCATGATTTCGCCGGTGCCCGCAATGTACGGTATGTCGAGATAGCCAGCAAAATTTACGTTTCCCGTGACATAGGCAAATAAGCCCAGCGCGCCGCCAACCAATACGGTTGGCATGATCGCCAGTCCGTCGAGCCCGTCGGTAAGGTTCACTGCATTGCTGAAACCGACGATGAAGAAGTAAGTAACCACCATCTGGAACATGCCGAGCGGAATTGACAGATTCTTGAAATATGGAATGAGTAATGCCGTCGCCGTATCCAGCGTGCCGTTCTGTTCGGCGCAGTAGTACAACGCGACCGATGCGATTATTGCCGCCACCGACTGCCAGAACAGCTTTTGTTTTGCGGAGATGCCGGCCGGGTCCTGCAAAATGAGTTTCTTGTAGTCGTCGACGTAGCCGATGACACCGAATGCCAGGGTGACGAACAGCACTATCCAGACGAACACGTTTTCGAGATCCGACCAAAGCACCGTGCTGAAAACGATCGCGATCAGGATCATTGCACCGCCCATTGTCGGCGTGCCGGCCTTTAACAAGTGTGTATCGGGGCCTTCTGCACGAACGGGCTGCCCTATCTGATTGGTGCTGAGCTTCTTGATCATGCGCGGCCCCATCACAAACGACAGCACCAGCGCAGTCAGCGCGCCAAGAATCGCGCGCAGGGTCAGATAGTTGAACACGTTGAAGCCGGACTCGAACTGCGCCAGGTAATTTGTCAGGTAGAGCAGCATGTCAGGCCTTTTTCCTCACGGCTTCGGGCGCGCGTAGCGCATTGACTACGCGTTCCATGCGCATCCCACGCGACCCTTTGACCAAGACGTTTACGTTCGCCGAAATATCAGTCTCGACGCTTGCAATCAGGTCGTCGATCGACGCGAACCATTCGCCGCGGCTACCGAACCCTCTGATCGTGTGCCTGCTAAGGTCGCCGACCGCGAACAAGCGATCGATGTGACTTTCGGCAAGCGCCACGCCTGTGTCGTAATGCAATTCTCCGGCGGCCTCGCCAAGTTCGAACATGTCGCCCAGCACGAGCCAGTTCTCGCCGGATAAAGTGACGAGAAAGTCACCGGCGGCACAGACTGACTCTGGATTAGCGTTGTAACTGTCGTCATACAAGACTGCACTGTTTCGGCACGCAACCGGCTGCAACCGGCCTGCCACAGGCTCGATTGACTCGAGCGCAGCACGAATCTGTTCTGGCGAAACCCCGAGTGCGGTGGCTACAGCGGCTGCCGCACAAGCATTCCGTACGTTATGAATACCCGCCAGCGGCAAGGTCAGATCGACCACCGCTTCGGGCAAATTCAGACAGAACGCCGTCGACCCTCTATCGGCAACAATACGGTTCGCATAAACATCGGCGCCTTCTCTTAGCCCGAAACTCAAGGACTCGATGTCTTCGACAAGTGACAACCAGTACTGATAGAACTCATCGTCGGCATTCAAGATGGCACATTGCGGCCGCGTATCGCCTTGCAGAATTTCACCCTTACCGTGAGCAATGCCGGTAATCGAGCCAAATCCTTCGAGGTGCGCAATACCCGCGTTACTGATGACCACGACGTCGGGCTGCGCCAGCGACGTAAGGTAGCCGATCTCGCCGGCATGATTGGCCCCCATCTCGAGCACTGCATAGCGATGCGCCGGATCGATCCGTAACAACATGAGCGGCATGCCAATGTCGTTGTTGAGGTTCCCGGCCGTGGCGAGCGTCGGGGCAATCTGTGACAGGCACGCCGTGATCATTTCCTTGATCGTCGTCTTGCCGTTGCTGCCAGTGACACCGACGACAGTCGCTGCATGTCGATGACGCCAGGCTGCACCGAGCCTTCCCAGTGCCAGCCGCGTGTCGTCGACCGTAATCTGCGCAACGTCATCCTTGCCTAGCGATCTAACGACCGCAGCTGCCGCACCCAGGTCACCGGCCTGATCCACAAATTCGCCACCTTCGAAATTCGGGCCGGACAAGGCAAAAAACAATTCGCCGCTCTTGAGTGTACGAGTATCTGTGCTGACACCATCGAACCCACGATCAGCCCCGTGCAAAATACCTTGCATCGATTCGGCCGCCTGTGAAAGCGTCGGATTCACTCTTTCGCCTCCGCGTAACTGGCAAGGATTGCCTTCGCGGTGACAAAATCGGAAAAGTCCCGGTGCTCGTTGCCGAGTATTTGATAAGTCTCGTGGCCCTTGCCGGCGATAAGAACGACATCATTCCTGCTCGCTTCCTTAATCGCCCAGGCGATCGCTGCCGCGCGATCTTCGAGTAGCGTCGCGTTCTGCGGGTGCTCGAGGCCGCCGACAATTGCCGCGATAATTTCGTCGGGTGCTTCGCTGCGCGGGTTGTCGCTGGTGATGACGATGTGATCCGCATGTCGTTCGGCAACTCGGCCCATCTGTGGCCGTTTGCCCGCATCGCGATCACCCCCGCAACCGAATACGCACCAAAGTTGGCCCCGGCAATGCGTTTTTAGCGCGCGCAGCGCGACCTCCAGTGCATCTGGCGTATGAGCGTAATCAACGAAAACTGTCGCCCGGCCCGCTACAGGCGAGACCTGTTGCATTCTGCCCGGGGGTGCCCCGACTTCTCCGAGAACAGCACACGCTTTTTCGATCGGCACTCCCTGGCTGAGAAGCAAGGCAAGAACAATCACCGCGTTCGCGACGTTGAATTCGCCAGGCAGTGGCAAAGCGATTTCGCCATCGCCCCACGAACTGCTTAGCCGAACCTGCGATCCGTTTTCATTGGCGACCACCGATCGGACGAAAACATACGGCCGGCCATTGGCAACACGATCGAAGTTTGTGGACACGATGATGACATCCTGGCCACATCGGTCGGCGAGCTGCGTGCCGAACTCAGAGTCGAGGTTGATGATGCGCTGTTTGGCGCCGTACTCTACGAACAGGCGAGCCTTGGCATCACCGTAGCTCTGCATATCACCGTGAAAATCGAGATGGTCACGACTCAGGTTTGTGAACAAGACGGTGTCGAAGGCAATACCGTCAACGCGATTTTGTACCAGCGCATGCGACGACACTTCGACGGCGGCACACGCAGCACTGGCATCGCGAAAATCCGCCAGGTGCCGGTGCAGTTCAATCGTCGCCGGCGTTGTCATGCTCCCGTCGACATTGATCTCATCAATTCCAACTCCGAGTGTGCCGATGTAACCGCAAGCCTCGCCAAGGCGTTGCTTGCACTGTGCGATTAGCCAGGCGACGGTCGTCTTTCCATTGGTTCCGGTAACGCCAATGACTTGCATCGCCGCCGACGGCGAATCGAAGTAACGGTTCGCGATCGTTCCCAGGTGTCTGCTCAAGTTCTCGACCGCGATCATCGGAATACCGACGTTAGTTGTCGACAATTGTGCCGTTGCAGCGTCGTATGCGACCGCAACAACACCCGCCTCTATCGCTTGATCAAGATAGTCAGTGCCATGACTGCTGATTCCCGGACACGCCAGAAACAGGAAGCCTCGCCGGAGTTGCCTGGTGTCGCTGGCGATGCCCGATATCGGCAATGCGGGCGCGTCTGCAAATCCCTGCAATAGCTCGGCAAGGGTGATCGTTCGAGTAAGATGTTCGGCTGGCATGCTCATCGACTCATCGCCTGCATAATGCTGTTCGGATCTCTTGCCGGCAGCGCGTCCGGTGGTACAGCAAGCAGGCGCAATGATTCGGACATGACGTCGGCGAACACTGGCGCCGCGACGTCACCGCCGTAATACAATTCGCCGCTTGGCTCGTCGATGACGACAACCACTGCAAGCCGTGGATCGCTGGCAGGGGCCAATCCGGCGAATACGGATATGTATTTGTCTTTCGAGTAACCTCCAGCTGCGTACTTCCATGACGTTCCCGTCTTCCCGGCAATTCGGTATCCGGTGATTGCGGCGCCCGTACCTGTTCCGCCTGGCCGCACGACTTCTTCGAGCATGCGCAGTACTTCGGTGGCCGTGTCTGTCGAGAGTATTTGCTCGTTGTCGCTCGCCTGGTCCAACGCAATTAAGGAGATCGAGCGTTTGATTCCATTGCTACCGAGTACCGCGTAGGCTTTCGCGAGCTGCAGAGGCGTGACCGACAATCCATAGCCATAGGCAAGGGTTGCCTGGCTGATGGGTTGCCAGTGGTTGTAGTGCGTTAGCATTCCTGCCGATTCGCCGGGAAAGCCGCTTGACGTCAACGAGCCGAGACCAAACTGCGTCATCGTGTTCCAAAGTTGATCCGGCTGTAACGACATTGCGAGTTTGGTCGCGCCGACATTGCTCGAGCGCACGAGTATTGTTGTCAGGCTGATACGACCAAGATTGCGGCTGTCCTCGATTGTCTTGGCGCCGACAGTCACGTAACCCGGTGAGGTATCAATGATGCTACTCGCACGGTACTGGCCACTTTCGAGAGCTGCTGCGACAATGAGTGGCTTAATGCTTGAGCCGGGCTCGAATATGTCCGTAATCGCGCGATTACGGTAGCGTTCCGCGGATAGTTGAGAACGATCATTCGGGTTGAAGGCGGGTTGATTCGCGATCGCCAGAACTTCACCTGTTCGCGTATCGAGCACGACTACCGAACCCGACTCGGCGTTGTAGGACTGAATCGCTGCTTTGAGAGTCCGGTACGCGACATATTGGATACGCAAATCGATGCTGGAACGCAATTCCTTGCCGTGATGTGGCGACCGAATGCTTTCCACATTCTCGACCGACCGACCGAGCCTGTCTTTGAGCACCCGCTTGGCGCCCGACTCACCTGCAAGCCAGTGATTGAATGCGAGCTCGAGCCCTTCCTGACCCTCATCGTTGATGTCGGTAAAACCAACCAGATGACCGGTAACTTCGCCCGCCGGGTAGTAACGCTTGTATTCGCGTTGAATATTGACGCCCGGCAACTTAAGCGCCATGACGTCTTGCGCTTTGTCCGGGCTCAAGTGACGTTTCAGATAAATGAATTCCTTGTCCATGCTGCGCGTAATGCGGCGCATCAACAATTGTGCATCCAGCCCAAGCGTGCGTGCCAGTTTCGGCACGCTATCAACTGCCGGCGCAAGCTCTCGCGGATTCGCCCACACGCTGTCGACCGGTGTACTGATAGCAAGCGGTTCGCCGTTGCGGTCGGTAATCGTGCCGCGGTGGGCAGTGATTTTCTCCGTGCGCAGGTGGCGAGTGTCGGCTTGTTGGTTCAGGAAATCTTTATTGAGAACTTGCAAGTGTATGGCACGAGCGGCTAGCGAGGAAACGATCAATCCGAAGAACACGCTTACCAGCGCAACTCTGCCGACGAATCGCTTTGCAGTCTGATGCTTTGTTTCTGCGCCCCGTGTCATTGCCGTTCAATTACGAAGATATCCGTTGGCCGTGGTCGCACCAGCGACAGATCATCGGTAGCGACCTGCTCAATACGTGCGTGCGTAGCCCAGGTACTTTGTTCTATCTGCAACTGGCCCCATTCGATGTTCAGCTCGTCACGATCGTGTGTCAGTCCTTCGAGTTCGATGAATAACTTGCGTGACTCGTGCTTTGTGTAAATCAGTGCCATGGCGCTCAGTACGCATACGACAGCGAAAACAATGACGAGCGGGAATGACTGGTGTCGGGCCGCAATCATCATCAGAGTCGCTCGGCGACACGTAGCCGCGCGCTTCGGGCACGAATGTTTGCTTCGATTTCTTCGGCCGTTGCTGAAATCGCTTTTCCGATCAAGGCCAGCTTTGGTCGATGTTCGGCCGGTACGTCCGGCATTCCTCGATACTGTTCGGATTCCCGCGAGGCATCGCGCATGAATCGTTTTACGATGCGGTCCTCCAACGAGTGAAAACTGATTACACAAAGACGACCGCCCTGCTGCAAAACGTCGATCGACTGCGCAAGAACCGCTTCGAGTTGCTCGAGTTCATCATTAATAAAAATGCGTATCGCCTGAAACGTTTTCGTCGCCGGATGCTTCTTGCGCGTGTGCGCCGGCACAACCGAACTAACGATGTCGGCGAGCTGTCCAGTCGTTTCGATAGCAGTATTCTCGCGGGCTGCCAGGATCGCGCGAGCAATATGAGCTGCCTCACGCTCTTCCCCGTATCGCTTAAGCACATTTTTCAACGCTTTTTGCTCCACAGTCTTGAGCCACTGGGCAGCAGAGACACCTGTGCCCGGGTCCATGCGCATGTCGAGTGGTCCGTCACGAAGAAAACTGAAGCCTCGCTCGGCTTCGTCCAGTTGTGGTGATGAGACGCCCAGGTCGAGCAACAAGCCGTCGACTTGTCCTGTGAGCCCCCTTTCCCCCATGCATGTCGCCAAGCTTGCAATTTCGCCCCTTATTAATGTAAATCGCGGATCACACGTCAGTGCCAACTCAGCCGATGCAATCGCTTGCGGATCACGGTCGAATGCAATCAACCTGCCATCCGCATTCAAATGCTCGAGAATCGCCCTGCTGTGTCCCCCACGTCCGAATGTTCCGTCGACGTAACAGCCGTCTTTTTTCATTCCCAGTCCGTCGAGGACCGGCCCCAGCAACACCGGCACATGCGCGCTGCTGCTCATTGGATGATTTGAGTCCTAGAACGAAATGGATTCGAGATCGGGCGGCAAATCGCCGTCATCTTCGTCAGCCAACCACGCATCCCGTTTTTCGATCCAGGAATCCTCATCCCATAATTCAAACTTGTTGCCTTGCCCGATCAAAATCGCCTGCTTGTTCAGCCCGGCGAAGTCTCGAAGTTCACGTGATATAAGAATCCGGCCACTCCCATCCATCTCGACCTCGGTCGCATAACCGACCATGATTCTTACGATTCGACGCGCGACCTTATGCAGGCTTGGCAGCCGAATCAGCTTACGCTCGAGTTCTTCCCATTCCGGCAACGGGTAAATCAGCAGACAGCGGTCCCTGTCGACCGTAACGACGATGTCGCCATCACAACGGGTGGCCAGCCGCTCCCGATACCGGGTCGGTATTGCCATACGCCCCTTGGCGTCCAACGTGACTTTTGTGGCCCCTCGAAACACAATGATGCGGACGTCCCCGGCTCCGCTCTTCTGGCGCGAATCCTGGGCAGCTTGCCCATCTCCTCCCACTTTTATCCACTTTTCAACACTATAAGGTTGGAACCTCGGGAGCGTCAATAAGCAATGGCAATTAATTGTTGTTGTACAGGGACTTAGGGTCTTTCCGATGGCTCAATTCGGGCAAATTGTGGCAGCATCGGCGCGAGGAAAATCATGTGCTTACAATTGTTTCCTCGACAAAGTCTAAAAAGAGGGTCGGCGATCGGAGACAGGGCTTGGGTTCGCGCCGTCGCTGGGGCCCACGGTGACCGGCCGCGCAGGGGATCAAGAAAGTCGGAGCCGGCAATAAGCCGGGTTCTGTCAACGACAACCATTCATCTGGGACAGCCGTCACCGACTGCCTCTAGCGACCTACCCGGGAGCCCGCTCGGAACCGGCGGTGCGCAACGCACGAACTCCCCTATTGGGGCGCTCTGCGCTGCGCCACTCCCCTATTTGGTCTTGCTCCAGGCGGGGTTTACCGTGCCGCGAACTGTTACCAGTCGCGCGGTGCGCTCTTACCGCACCTTTTCACCCTTACCAGGCAATGCCTGGCGGTTTGTTTTCTGTGGCACTTTCCATGGGCTCACACCCTCCAGGCGTTACCTGGCGCCCTGTCCGACGGAGCCCGGACTTTCCTCTACAACGACGAGCGTTACAGCGATTGCCTGGCCGACTCCGGCTTTCTTGGACGACGGATTCTACTCCTAAGAGTAGCGGTAGCAACCCGCGGCCGGGGACTCGCTTATCGAAATGGCTCGCTACGCTGCGCTTTATTTCCGACAAACGAGTCCCCGGCCACGGGTTATTTATCATCCTTCAGCGCTAGAAGACGCTCGTACAAGGAATTTCGGCTTTCGCCCGTCACTCGCGCAACCAGCTTTGCAATATCCTTGCCCGGCAGTCGATCGGACAACTCGATCAGCAATCGGTCTACGTCCAGCGAGGAAGGCGGTTGTTCGTCGGCGCCGGTGACGATGATCACGAATTCGCCCTTGGTGACGATAGTTCCGTCATCCAGTTGGCGTAACAATTCGCTCAATGTCGCTTGTACGCATTGCTCATGCATCTTGGTGAGTTCGCGGCCCAGAAAGGCATTGCGACTGTGCCCGAATTCGTCAACGAGGTCCGCCATTGAGGCTCTGATGCGGTGCACCGATTCGTACAGCACGATCGTGCGGGTCTCGCGGCTCAATTCCGCCAGGCGATCTTTGCGCGCCTTTTGTTTGGCCGGCAGGAACCCCTCAAAGCAGTAGCGATCGGTTGGAAGCCCCGCTGCCGACAAAGCGGCCGTTGCAGCGCTGGCTCCCGCAACGGGCACGACTCGAATGCCGTGGGAGTGCGCTGTGGATACGAGGTGATAACCCGGGTCGCTGATCAGCGGTGTACCGGCATCACTGACCAACGCGATCGATTTGCCATCGGCAAGATCCGAAATCAGGGAATCAACGACCCTGTCTTCGTTATGATCGTGCAACGCAAATAGTGGTGTTTTGATGCTGAAATGCGATAGCAATCGCCCGGTGTGCCGGGTATCCTCGGCGGCGATAAGGTCCACGTCCGTGAGTGTCTGGCGTGCTCGGGGCGACAGATCTTCCAGATTGCCGATCGGTGTCGCTACAACAAATAGTGTGCCACTCATGAAGGACCATTTGGTTTGGTTAACAGTGCTTTGCTGAGAAACTTAAGACATCCTGCCCGCGTTGAGAGCACCTTGGCAAGACTTGCCACGGTTTTGCTCGTGTCATTGATGCTCGGATCCTGCGCTGCAACAAGTGGAATCTGGACTGGCTTGCCCGGTGAAAGTCGCGCCGAGCGATTCGCGCAAGACGGCGAGCATCGGGATGCCGCCGCCATCTACATCGCGCTCGCGGCCGATACCACTGGCCTTGACCGCGATCGTCTGACAATGCTGGCCGTCGAGCAATGGCTGGATGCGGGCGATACTGTTCGGGCGCGTACTGAATTTTCCGACGTGTCGCAGCCTAATGATGCTGAATTGCGCCGCTTGTGGAATACGAATTCCGCTGCCTTGCTACTGTATCAGGGCGAAGCGGACGAAGCGCTGGACATTCTCGAACCGATGAGTCGCCGCTCGTTAGCGCGGAAATACCGATTACGCGTCGAAGCTCTGCGCGCCGATGCGTGGATTCAAAAACAGGAGCCCGCTCGGGCAATCGAGCTGATGTCACAGCGCGAGTCCTGGTTGTCGGGTCGACGGAGCATCGAACAGAATCGCTGGCATCTGTGGCAGGCTTTGCTGGTCACAGACCCGAGAGTATTGCGCGCCGATGCGGAACTGACGCTCGACGATCGCACCAAAGGTTGGCTCACTTTGGGTTCACTCGGGGCATCAACCGGTCAGCAGGGTATCGGTTGGGTCAATGGTGCAATTCGCTGGCGCGACAGCCATGCCGGGCATCCCGCGATGACGATTATTGATCGGCTCCAGTTGCCGGACGAACTGATCCTCGACTACCCGAAACAGGTCGCATTGCTATTGCCTCTGTCCGGACGCAATGCAAGGGCCGGCCAGGCTGTTCAGAACGGATTCATGGGCGCCTATTTCTCGGCCATCACGGGACTCGATGAGGATCAGACGATTCGCGTATACGACGTCAGCGTCGAAGGGGGCGCCAGTGCCGCCTATGCGACCGCCGTGGCCGACGGCGCACAATTCGTCATTGGCCCACTGCTTAAGAACAGTGTTGTCGCACTGGCCAACGATATTCTCGTGCCTGTGCCCGTCCTGACCCTGAATTATCTGCCCGAAGAAATCCTTTCACCTCCGGGCTTGTACCAGTTTGCGCTTGCGCCCGAAGACGAGGCTAGCTCGGCTGCCGTGCGTGCGATATCGGATGGGCATACGCGAGGGGTCGCGCTGGTGCCGAACAACGACTGGGGCCGCCGCGTGCTGTCGAGCTTTGCGACCAGATTCGAAGCTCTTGGCGGAACTTTACTCGACCATCGTAGCTATACACCGTCCAATCAGGATTTTTCCAACACAATCGAAAACCTGATGTTGTTGTCGGGAAGCTTTAATCGTTATCGGCGATTGCGAGCGAATATTGGAGGACCGTTGCAGTTCGACCCACGGCGACGTCAGGACACTGAATTCATTTTCCTTGCCGCCGATGCACCGGCGGGAAGGCTGCTCAAGTCGCAACTCAAGTTTCATTACTCAGGCGACATTCCGGCCTATTCAATATCGTCAATTTTTGCCCTGGATGGCCGCTCCAACAGCGATCTGAACGGCATCATGTTTGCCGATACACCCTGGGTAATCTCGCCGCACATCTGGATCGAACATTTGCCGCCGCTCTACAAGGAGTACTGGCCAAGTGAACGCAGGCTGGGCCGCCTGCACGCATTAGGCTACGACGCTTTTCAGTTGATTGCCGCATTGTCTGCCGCACGAACTGGTTCCATGCAGGAGATTGACGGCGCCACAGGCAAACTTTACCTCGATGAAAGCAATCGAATTCGCCGGCGATTGGCCTGGGCACAATTTCAGAACGGCGAGCCAGTCGCGATGCCTGACTTGGATGATCTGGGCGGGCCCATTCAGGACATTAGCGACGAAGCCGAACTACTCTTGCCCGAGTTGGCAGACGACGAATTGTGGTTCGAACAGACACGCGAGTTGTAGGCGCCGACGCTGAGAATGTTGCGTACCGATACCTGAAACAACATGGCCTGACCCCCGTCAGGCGAAATTTTCAATGCCGTCTCGGCGAACTCGACCTGATCATGCGGGATGGGCGCTGTCTGGTTGTCGTTGAAGTGCGATTTCGGGGCAGCAGATCGTTCGTAACAGCCGGGCTGACCATTGACAATCGCAAGCAGCAGAAAATCATTCGCACAACAGCGATGTTCCTGGCGTGGAATGAACGGTTCGCAAACAATCCGATACGCTTCGACGTCGTCGGCATCAATACCGATGCGGACGGCGATACTACAATTGAATGGATACGCGATGCCTTCCGCCCCACTGACTCCAGACTTTAGTCACGGTCTTGTGGACGGCATGTTGGGCATCGGAAATAAAGCGCAGCGCAGCGAGCCATTTCGATGACCAACATGCCGTCCGCAAGACCGTGAGGAATATTCGATCGCGGGGTTTGGTTACTTGACGACGGTGAGGTGCGGGCGAGACCGCAGCGTATCGATTTGAACGTCTGACTGCACGGATTGCTTTGACGTGGTTTCGGTGTCGTGCGAGAAAATCATGCCCTGCCCGGTTTCCCGCGCGTAAATACCAAGTACCGATCGCATCGGCACCCAAACATCAGATGGAACGCCCGAGAATCGGGCCCTGAAACTGACAGCGTCATTGGAGAGCTTGAGATTATGTGCGGCCTTCTCACTGATGTTGAGAATAATCTTGCCGTCCTTCACATGCTCGCGAGGCACGCTCACTCCGTCAATACCTGCATCAACAACTATGTGCGGAGTATTACCGTTATCGCTCATCCATTCATGCATAGCGCGAATCAGGTAGGATCTTTTTGAGCGGCTTGGATTATTCAATTTTTTCTTGGCCCGATCATTTGTCTTCCAGCGCCTAGCTTAGCATTGTTTGCGCCGACTTGGCCGATGATGACATAAGCCAGCAACCTCACCTCAAACCTATGCCTACAACCGCATTTCCTGCTCAAGTTCGGTCAGGCTCGCCTGAAATGAACGGCGCGCAAAAACACGAGCCATGTAGGCCTCAATGGGTTCGGCCTGGCTGCCAAGCTCGATTCCATAAACCGGCAAACGCCATAGAATTGGCGCAATACTCGCATCGACCAACGAAAAGTCATCACTCAAGAAATACGTCCGCGCGCCGAACAGCTCAGTGCTCTGCAAGATGCTCTCGCGCAACAATTTGCGAGACTTGCTGCTCAACTTGCCGTCGCCAGATGTTTCTGCTTCTTCAGCCAGCGAATACCAGTCCGATTCGATGCGAAAAAGCGCCAGTCGAAACTGTGCTCGCATCACCGGATCAACGGGCATCAACGGCGGATGCGGAAAGCGTTCGTCGAGATATTCGATAATGACGCGCGAATCATAAAGCGTCAGATCCCGATCCACGAGCGTCGGCACCGTATGGTACGGATTGAGGTCCATCAGGTCTTCCGGCAAGTCAGGGCCCTGAATGTTGGAAATTTCAATATTGATATTCTTTTCCGCCAACACGAGCCGAGTTCTGTGACTGTGAATATAGGTTGGCCTGGAAAACAGGGTCATTACTGAGCGTCTATTGGCGATAACTGCCATCATCGGATTCCTTGGTTTCTCGTTAGGCGCGCGGATCAGTCTGATCAGCGCACATCTTTCCAGATCTGTTTCTTGAGCATTGTGGCGATGACCAGGAACACGAGCAGATATGCGATCACCCAACCGCCAAGCTTGCGCCGGTCAGCACGAATAGGCTCGGCGATGTAAGCAAGAAAGTTGACTGTGTCGCGGACAAATTCGTCGTATTCCTCTTCATTCATCAGGCCCGCAGTGACTTGCTCAAAACGGTCAAAGTGGTAGGTGGTTGTCGCGTAACCGCTTTCATCGGTCTCAATGTGCTCCAAAAAAACGGCCTTCTGGTAGCCCTGCAATTCCCACAACACGTGCGGCATGCTTGCCCCCGGCATGACGATATTGTCTACGCCGGTTGGGCTTTCGGCATCGACATAAAAGCTTTTAAGGAAGTTGTAGATGTAATCCGCGCCATTCGCGCGTGCCATCAATGACATGTCGGGCGGCGCGATGCCAAACCAGCGTTCGGCATCTGCGGCCGGCATCGCCGCGTGCATGGTCTCGAAGCTCTTCTCAGCATTGAACATCAGGTTATTCACCAGCTGTTCCTCCGACAGCTCGAGATGTTTGCCGATCGTATTGAAGCGTACGTACTGCGCCGAGTGACAACCCGAACAATAGTTCATGAAGTTTCGGGCACCGCGTTGTAACGATGGGATGTCGCCGGGATCGATATGGGCCTTCTTGAGCTCGACCGCGTCGCCGGCGGCGAAACCCTGCGTAGTGACGAGACACGCAATGATCGCGACGAGTCTCGCAAACATCATTGACCTATCCATTGTAGACCACCCTTTCAGGTACCGGTTTCGTCTTGTCGAGAGTCGTGTAGTACGGCATCAATAGGAAAAACGCGAAATAAATAGCGGTGCAAAATCGCGTCGCCAAAACGTACGCGCCGTCGGCCGGCATTGTTCCGAGCCACCCCAGCAAAACGAAACTGATCGTGAAACACGTTAATGTCGACTTGTAAATCCAACCACGATAGCGAATTGACTTTACTCTGGAGCGGTCGAGCCACGGCAGGAAAACTGGCAACAACACGGCACCACCCATCATCGCCGCACCCCACAACTTGTCAGGAACCGCGCGCAAAATGGCGTAGAACGGCGTGAAATACCAGACTGGCGCAATATGTTCAGGCGTCGCCAGTACATTGGCCGGTTCGAAGTTGGCATGTTCGAGGAAGTAGCCTCCCATCTCAGGCGCAAAAAACAACACGCCTGAGAAGATGATCAGGAAGATAATTATCGCAACCAGGTCTTTGCTCGTGTGGTACGGGTGGAATGCGACGCCGTCGAGCGGTACGCCATCTGCTCCCTTGTAATCCTTGATTTCGACGCCGTCCGGATTATTCGAACCAACTTCGTGCAGTGCCACAATGTGAACAAAGATGAGTCCGATCAATGCGAGCGGCAACGCAATCACATGCAGCGCAAAGAATCGATTAAGCGTGATATCGGAAATCGAGTAGTCGCCGCGGATAATTTCGACCAGCGCCTCACCGACACCCGGAATCGCGCCAAACAGTGAAATGATTACCTGGGCACCCCAGTACGACATCTGCCCCCATGGAAGCAGGTAGCCCGCAAATGCCTCGGCCATCAGCACGAAGAAAATCATCATGCCGATAATCCAGATCAATTCACGCGGCTTCTTGTAAGAGCCATACAACATGGCACGGAACATGTGCAGGTAAACGACGATGAAAAAGAACGATGCACCAGTCGAGTGCATGTAACGAATCAGCCAACCCCATTCGACGTCGCGCATGATGTATTCGACTGATGCAAATGCCTCCGTCGCGGAAGGCTTGTAATTCATTGTCAAGAAAATGCCGCTGAGCAATTGAATGACCAGCACAACCATCGCGAGTACGCCGAAAACGTACCAAAAGTTGAAGTTTTTGGAGGCATAATACTCAGTGATGTGGTACTTCATCGTTTCCGTCCATGGGAAACGATCGTCGATCCATTTCATGAATGCGCTTTGCGATTTTCCAACTTCTGCTTCGATCCTTGCCATTATGCTGCTCCCGCGTCCAGGCCAATCAGGATCAGATCGTCACGGACGAACCGGTGCGGTGGCACCCGAAGATTCAATGGTGCAGGCACACCCTTATAAACGCGTCCCGCGAGGTCAAATTTTGATCCATGACAAGGGCAGAAAAATCCGCCGCTCCAGTGATCGCTGGGGCGAACTTCGAAATCTTCGATTGGTGCACATCCTAGATGCGTGCACGAGCCGACGACGACCAGGAACTCAGGTTTGACAGACCGGGTGTCATTGGCCGCGTAGTCCGGCTGTTGTTCGACTATCTCCGAATTCGGATCTCTGAGTTGATCGAGTTCGTCTGACAGACGGCTGATCATTTCATCAGTGCGCCGTAGAATGAATACTAATTTGCCACGCCACATCACGCGCACCATCTCGCCAGGCTGCATCGATCCGATCGCTACTTCTACCGGCGCCCCAAGCGCTTGTGCCCGGGCGCTTGGCTTAAGAGAAGCCAGAAACGGAATTGCAGCGAACCCTGCGCCGACAATCCCGGTCGCAATCGTCGCTACGGTAAGAAAATGACGTCGGTTTCGATCGATGCGATCAACGTCGTCTTCGCTCATCAGGCACTCCCATTCGCCCGGCTGAAAAAGGGGTTGACTTAGTGCCTCTTATTCAGCGCGTATTTGTTTTAATCGTTACTGGTAGATTTGCAGCAATCACGAAAAGCCGTCAGGATGACGATTAGCCGGGACTCGATGCGGAACCGAGCGCGCATTATACACGGGCCTTGTCGATTTTGGCTAGGTAGGCTGCCAAAACGTATTGATTCTTAAAGGAATTTTCCTTGTCTGGACTGAAATCAGCGCTGTTGTTTGTTCTGCAATCGATCGTCGTGGGATTGGCGGGTGCTTTTCTTGTGGTGCTCATCCGTCCCGACCTTCTGCCCGGCATTGGCGGAAACAACAGTCCTGCAGCGGCCAGCTATGCTGACGCCGTCGCCATCAGTTCTCCCGCTGTGGCTTACGTCTATACGAAACGACTCGTCGAATACAGTTCGGCGGATGATGAGCAACCCAGGTTTCGCATTGAGTCCAGTGCGGGCTCCGCTGTAGTCATCGATTCCGAGGGATATCTTGTTACAAATTATCACGTGGTCGATGCCGTGGCCGAAATCAACGTTCAGTTCAGCGATGGACGGATAACTGAGCCGCGAATAGTCGGTGTTGACGCCGAAACTGATCTTGCCCTGCTCAAAGTGGACTTGGGCGAGATCCCCGCTATTCGACTTGGCAATTCAAGTCAGCTTCGTATCGGCGACGTGGTCCTGGCCATCGGCAATCCGTATGGGCTGAGTAAGTCGGTTACCCAGGGCATTGTCAGTGCTACCGGGCGCGGGGACATCAATCTGAACACGTTTGAAAACTATATCCAGACCGACGCTGCCATCAACGCCGGTAACTCGGGAGGCGCGCTCATCAACACACGTGGCGAACTCATCGGCATAAACACGGCCGTCCTGCAGCAGGACCCGGGCACCGAGGGCATCGGATTTGCGATCCCGGTTGACCTCGTTCGCGGTGTCGTCGCGGAACTAAAGGAACATGGCCGAGTCATTCGTGGCTGGATGGGCTTCGTGCCCGATGATCTGACGTCGGTCGAGCGAACCTCGATGGGCATCGAGGGCAATATCGGCATTCTCTTGGACGGGGTATACGAGGGCAGCCCGGCCGAAGCAGCCGGTCTGGTCCGTGGTGACGTTATCCTGACGATCAACGGCGACCCAATATTCACGCAACGCCAGGCACGACTCATGGTTGCCGGGACGAGTCCCGGGGATGCCGTCAAGATTGTCGGCCTGCGGCAGAGTGACGAATTCGAGGCGACCATTATTGTGGGTGAACGACCGCCTGAGCTCTAGCCAAAAAGGGTCAGAAATAAGGGCTCTGACCCCTCAATTTGGGACTCTTCGGATGGACGCCCCGAGCTGGCGCAGCTTCTCTTCGATGCGCTCATAGCCACGATCCACGTGGTAAATACGGTCAACCAGCGTCTGGCCTTCGGCTGCGAGGCCGGCGAGTACGAGGCTCGCCGATGCTCTGAGGTCGGTGGCCATAACGGGCGCCGCCGTGAGCCGGTCAACGCCGGTGCAGATTGCCGTGTTGCCTTCGAGTTGGATCTTCGCACCCATGCGTTGCAGCTCGAGTACGTGCTGAAACCGGTTCTCGAATATAGTCTCAGTGACGGTGCCGATGCCCTCGGCCACAGCATTCATGGCGCAGAACTGTGCCTGCATGTCAGTCGGAAATGCCGGGTATGGGGCAGTACGAATATCGACAGACTTCGGCCGCTTGCCATGCATGTCGAGCTCGATCCAGTCGTCGCCGAGCGTAATTTCGGCACCTGCTTCGCCTAGCTTGATCAGCACCGCTTCGAGCGTCTCGGGCGCCGTGTTCTCGATGCGAATCCGCCCCCCCGTCATCGCCGCGGCAACCAGGTACGTGCCGCTCTCGATCCGGTCCGGCAGCACAGAATACTCAGTGCCTCCGAGTGCATCGACACCCTGCACTGTGATTGTGCCGGTACCTACCCCCTCAATTTTTGCGCCCATGGCAATCAGGAATTTAGCGAGATCGGCGACCTCGGGTTCGCGCGCCGCATTCTCGAGGACCGTTTCCCCATCGGCAAGCACCGCTGCCATGAGCAGATTCTCAGTGCCAGTAACTGTGACGATATCAAATACAATGTGAGCGCCCTTGAGCCGTTTGGCACGCGCCTTGATGAACCCATTCTCGACCGATATGTCGGCGCCCATTGCCTGCAAGCCGGCGACGTGAAGATTGACCGGACGAGCACCAATCGCGCAGCCGCCTGGAAGTGATACGTCAGCCTGACCAAATCGCGCCACGAGCGGACCGAGTACCAGAATGGACGCGCGCATGGTCTTGACGAGCTCGTACGGCGCTTCCAGGTTGTCGATCTGACTCGCATCAACCTCGACGCTGAGCCGGTCATCGACCGTGACTTGCGCGCCCATCGTTTGCAGTAGAGCGATGGTGGTCGTCACGTCCCTGAGATGCGGGACGTTGCACACCGTAACGGGCTCAGTGGCCAGTAGCGTGCCAGCCAGGATGGGCAGTGCCGCATTCTTGGCGCCTGATATCGAAATCTTGCCGGATAGTCTGGCGCCGCCATCAATTAGGAGTTTGTCCAATTCCCGTCAGTCCGCCTGTTGTTCCCATTCGTCCGGCGTAAACGCCCGGATCGACAACGCATGAATCTCATTGCCGACCAATGATCCCAGTGTCTGATAGACGAGCTGGTGGCGGGCAAGCGGGCGCTTGCCCGAAAATTCCCGGGCGACGACGACCGCCTCAAAATGCGTATTGTCATCGCTTGCGACGTTGACGTCTGCGTCTTCAAATCCAGCCTGGATTAGCTGGGCAATGTCGGATGGAGTCATCGTGCCGAACCTTCGTTTCGTCACCGGGGCGCGAAGTGTACCGATTCTGCGCCGGGCTTCCCAACGCCCAGCAATGTTTGTGTATGATAGCCGGCCCGAGTCGATTTTGGCCGGTCGAACTTATGCTTGGCAACATCCTATTAGTGATTGCCGGCCTCGTGCTCCTGATCTGGGGCGCGGACCGCTTTGTACACGGAGCAGCAGCCGCAGCCCGAAATTTGGGCATTGCACCGCTGTTGATCGGTTTAACGGTGGTTGCGTTCGCGACCTCTGCTCCTGAGATCCTCGTTTCGATAATTGCGTCGCTTCGGGGTCAGCCGGAACTGGCCGTTGGCAACGCTATCGGTTCGAATATTGTCAACATCGGGCTCGTACTCGGCTGCGTCTCCATCATCCGGCCGATGAAGCTGCGCTCAGCGACGCTCCGTCGGGAGATGCCCGCGCTGCTCGCGGTAACGTTGCTGACAGTTTCGTTGTTTCTTGATTCCAGGTTGAGCCGCATCGACGGTTTCGTAATGTTGACGGGCCTCGTGATCGTAATGATATGGCTCTGCCGTCTCGGTATGCGCTCTGCACCGAGCGATCCGATTCAAAAGGAATACGAGGCCGAGATTCCCAAAAACGTCAAAATGCCGAATGCAATATGCTGGCTGTTGTTCGGACTCGTGACGCTTCTCATCGGTGCGTATCTGCTCGTCGACGGATCAATTGCTATCGCAGTTTATTTCGGCGTTAGCGAGATGGTAATCGGAATCTTGCTGGTCGCGTTCGGTACGAGTCTGCCAGAACTCGCGGTGTCACTCGTCAGCGCGTTGCGCGGCGAGTATGGGCTCGCCATCGGCAACATTGTCGGCTCCAACATCTTTAACTTGCTCGGCGTAATCGGCGTGGCTGCCACGATTTCGCCCATAACCATGCTGGATCAATCAGTGCTGTCACTGCATATCTTCGTCATGGTCGCATTCACGCTGGTTCTATTCGCGATGACCTACGACTACGACGGCAAAAGCGAATTGTCGCGGGTAGAAGGCATTGCCTTGCTTTTGGCATTTATCGCATATGATTCCTACGTCGTCCTCGATCACGTTAGAATGCAATAACGATCACAGCCTGGGGCCTGCTCTTGGCGCAAGAACTGACAAACGAAGAACTACTCGCCTTGGCTGGCGAAGTGCTCGAGATTGAGGCTCGCGCCGTCGACGGTCTGCGAGCCCGGCTCGATGATGCATTCGTCGCCGCTTGCCGCTTGTGCCTGGATACACCGGGACGCATCGTCGTCACTGGCATGGGCAAATCGGGCCATATCAGCGGTAAAATTGCTGCAACCCTCGCCAGCACAGGCACACCCGCTTTTTTCATGCACCCGGGCGAAGCGAGCCACGGCGACCTTGGCATGATCACGCATCAGGATGTGTTGCTCGCGGTCTCCAATTCAGGCGAGACCGAGGAAATCATCACGATTCTCCCACTCATCAAACGTATGGGCGCACCATTGATTAGCATGACCGGTAATCCGGGCTCGACGCTGGCCGAGGCTGCTGACGTACATCTTGACGTCAGCGTCGCCGAAGAAGCCTGTCCACTGAATCTGGCGCCGACCGCCAGTACAACGGCTACGTTGGCGATGGGCGATGCCTTGGCCGTCGCACTGCTTAAGCTTCGCGGTTTCACCGCCGAAGACTTTGCGCTGTCCCATCCAAGCGGTAGCCTGGGCAAGCGGCTGATTCTCCGGGTTACCGACATCATGCGTACCGGCAGTGCCATGCCCGCAGTCGCCCCGGACGTCAAACTCACGGACGGCCTCATGGAAATGACACAGAAAGGCCTTGGCATGACCGCCATCATTGATGATCAGGATCGCATTGTCGGCATATTTACTGACGGCGATCTACGTCGTGCACTCGATGCTGGAGTCGACGTACACAAAACAACGATGGACGAGGTCATGCATGCAGAATGCACGACGGTCTCGGCCGACATACTTGCCGCGGAGGCCGTACACCTGATGGAAGAAAACAAAATTACGGCGCTGTTGGTGGTCGACAGTGATCGCCGCCTGGTTGGCGCACTCAACGTTCACGATCTTTTTCGCGCAGGCATCATGTGACATCACTCCTGGATGACAACTTGCTGGCGAACATCCGCCTCGTCGCGTTCGACGTTGATGGCGTTTTTACCGACGGCCGTATTTACTTGTCTAACGATGGCGTTGAGTCCAAAGCATTCAATACTCAGGACGGCTATGGAGTTCGCCAGGTACTCCTCGCTGGCATTGAGATCGCTGTTATCAGCGGACGACGATCGGCTGCTGTGCAACAACGCATGGATGAACTCGGTGTTCGTCATGTCATTCAGGGCTGCTCCGACAAGATCGCTGCCTTCGAAGCACTGACGAAGGAACTCGGCATCACTGACGCGGAGTGCATTTACGTTGGTGACGACGTACCCGATTTGCCCAAGGCAGGTAGCTCAGTGGCTGTCGCGAACGCAGTCGCCGAAGTGCGTGAGCTCAGTGATTACACAACGCAGGCGAGAGGTGGCTTCGGCGCAGTGCGCGAAGTATGTGATTTGCTTTTACGCGCGCAAACAGGGCTCAATGAGCGCAGTGAGCGCTATTCGTGAGCCCGCGTAACATCATCGTCATCGTGATATTGACGGCTGCCGCGCTCGTCAGTTGGTACCTGGCTAGTAAGGGCCGCGTCGATGATGCAATGGATACCACGCCTGAAGCTACGCATCGCGGCTACTATCTCAAATCGGCGCGCATCCTGGGCACCGGCATCGACGGCCGATTGTTGTACGAAATTCAGGCGAAGTACGCCGAGCAGCAGGACGATCAGCGAATTGCGTTCGTTGACGTTTTGATCAATTACTCGCCCGCCAGCGGTGTTCCGTGGATCATCAACGCCGACTCAGCACTAATTCATCAGGGTGAGAGGCGCATACGACTCATTGGAAACGTACTGGCGATCAGCCGTGAGGGTTTTTCCGGCCAGGACACCGAGATTCGTACACAGTACCTGGAGCTCGATCCTGAGAATTATATCGCTGAAACTGATCAGCGCGTACAGATTCGTATTGGCACGCGAAGTCTGACAGCGACCGGCATGCTAGCATCGTTGCAAGAGAATCGGCTCGAACTCAAATCCAACGTCAGTGGGAAATTTGTGCCCTGATGACTCGTTATCTCATATTGTCGCTGCTTTGGCCGGGACTCGTGTTCGCTCAGGCAGTGGACCTGCGGCTGCCAATTTCTCTCGATGCGGACTCGACCTACTACGACGGCAAAAACTCGATGCTCATGTTTCAGGGCCTGCGTCTGTCGCAGGGCCAAATTAGCGTGCAAGCCGACGAAGGCCGTGCCAGCAAGCTCGACTTCAAGGACAGCGTCTGGCATTTCGAAGGCAATGTCATCATCGACGTTAAAGATGGCCACATTGAATGCGATTCGGCTGACCTGAGGTTTACCGATCACACATTGCGGCTTGCGTCGATTCAAGGCTCGCCGGCAACGTTTGAATTTAAGCGACCGGGCAGCGATGAAGTTACGTACGCCGAGGCTGGCCGGCTCGAATATAATCTTATCGACAGTGTGGTCGAGTTTTCCGAGAACGCGATTATTACCGAGGGCGGCAATCAGATTTCATCGAGCTACCTGGTCTACGACATCCTCGAACGACGCATCAATGCGCAGTCGTTCGGCAATGGTGACGAAAAAGTCAAGATCACCTACACGCCTACCGATGTGGACCCGCCATCTGAAGACGTGGACCCCGGGGACGAAAATCCATGAGCATCCTCAGTGTTCATGATATCTCGAAGAGCTATAAACTCCGCAAAGTCGTTAAAACCCTTTCACTCGAAATAAAAAGCGGCGAAGTCGTCGGCCTGCTTGGCCCCAATGGCGCGGGAAAGACCACGGCCTTTTACATGATTGTTGGCCTGATCTCGGCTGACAACGGAACCATTTTGCTGGATGGTCAGGATCTCACGGGTCAGGCAATGCATCGCCGTGCCAAGCTCGGACTCGGCTACCTGCCGCAGGAAGCGTCAATATTTCGAAAACTGACTGTAGAGCAGAACATCCTGGCTATTCTCGAGATTCGCGAGGACCTCGACCAGGCAGGACGTGAACAGGAACTCGAAATTCTGCTTGATGAACTGCATGTCGGACACGTTCGCGCGAGTCTTGGCATCAGCCTTTCTGGTGGCGAAAGACGCCGCGTCGAAATCGCCCGGGCATTGGCCGCAAATCCCTTGTTCATATTACTTGACGAGCCTTTTGCCGGTGTGGATCCAATTTCAGTACTCGATATTCAACGCATAATCAAACACTTGTGCGAGCGCGATATTGGCGTGCTGATCACTGACCATAATGTCCGTGAAACCCTCGGAATTTGCGGCAGAGCCTATATACTGAGTGACGGCAGTCTTATCGCGTCGGGCTCGCCGGAAGAGATACTCGAAAATAATCACGTACGAGAGGTGTATCTCGGACAGGAGTTTAAACTCTAGGCATATTGAGTTACATGCTAAAACCATCGCTGCAACTAAAACTCGGACAAACGCTGACAATGACACCGCAGTTGCAGCAGGCCATTCAGTTGTTGCAACTTCCAATTCTGGACCTCAATGCGCAGATCCAGGACGCCCTCGAAGAAAACATCATGCTCGAGATGGAGGACCTGCCGGACGTCCCGCAAACGAGCGATGAATCGACAGCAGAAGTCGAGACCATCCGCGCGGAAGACAGCTGGCAAACTCGGGCTAGCCAACAAATTCAGGATGGCGGCTGGAACGGCGCAAGCCGGCCAACTACCGAGATTGCCGACGAATCGGGCCGAACACTGCATGAGCATCTTTTCTGGCAGCTCGAGATGGAAGACTTCACGCCACGGCAAGCCATTATTGGTGAGGCCATCATCGACTCAATCAATGACGACGGCTATCTCTCGATCGAACTCGACGAGGTCGCCGGTTACCTTGATGAAGATAGCGATGTGTCCAGCGACGAACTGCAAGAGACTCTGGCCAAAATTCAAAGGCTGGATCCTATCGGCGTCGCAGCACGCTCAATACCGGAGTGCCTGGTATTGCAGCTACGTCAGCTCGACGCAGCGACTCCGGGCTTGCAACTCGCGATTGAGCTTGCCGAGAATCATCTCGACCTTGTCGCCAAGCGTGAGTACGGAGAATTGCGACGCAGCCTGCGTATCTCCGAGGACGACTTGCACGACGCATTGGCGCTTGTAAAGAGCTGCAACCCAAAGCCGGGCCTGGCCGTCAGTCCGGTTGCCGCGGAATATGTCATTCCCGATGTTTTCGTGCGCAAGGTCGATAATCGCTGGCAGGTTGAAATCAGCCCTACCGGCGTCCCTCGACTGTCCGTTAATCAACAGTATGCTCGTCTGCTCCGGGGCAGCGGCGATCACGCCGTCTTGCGCACACAGCTGCAGGAAGCGCGCTGGCTAATTCGCAGTCTCGAGATACGCAATGAGACCTTGGCGAAGGTGGCGACCTGCATTGTGTCGCGCCAGACCGACTTTCTCGAACACGGCGATGAGGCGATGAAACCCATGGTGTTGCGGGACGTCGCCGAAGAAATCGGCATGCACGAATCGACGATTTCACGCGTAACAACCAACAAGTACATGCATACGCCGCGTGGCGTGTTCGAATTCAAGTATTTTTTCTCATCTCACCTGTCGTCCGCGAATGGCGAGGATCAGTCGTCTACATCGGTCCGCGCAAAAATCCGCAAGATGATAGGCGCTGAAAACCCGGCCAAGCCGTTGAGCGACAGCAAAATCGCGCATCTGCTGGCCGAAGATGGAATATCGGTTGCGAGACGGACGGTCGCGAAGTACCGTGAAGCCATGCAAATAGAATCGTCGAGCGAGCGAAGACAACGCCCGACCTAGGCACGATGTAAACATCTGACACCAAATACAAGGAGATCAAAGCCGTAACTCTGAACCCGTCAAATACCATCAGTATGGGAGGCAACTATGCAATTGAATGTTTCAGGCCATCACGTTGAAGTAACCGAGTCCCTGAGGGGCTATGTCCAGACAAGAATCGAGAAAATAGAGCGACATTTTGATCTTGTATCTGACGTTCACTGTATACTTACTGTCGAAAAGCTTCGGCATAAGGCTGAAGCCACAGTCAACGTGAATGGTGGTACGATTTACGCAGACGCCATCGAAGAAGACATGTACGCGGCGATCGATGGATTGGTAGACAAACTGGATCGACGAGTAAGAAAACACAAAGAAAAGCTGGTCGATCATCACGCAAGAGAATCACAAAAAAGACGTTTTGTCTGACGCCGGTTACACCAACACCACGCCCAATATGTTGCTCGAACAGATCATCAAACCCGACAGCGTGCTGTGCAATGCGCAGGCACGCAGCAAGAAACACTGTCTCGAAATTCTCAGCGAGCTGCTCGTTCGCCCGGTTTCCGAGATCAACAGCGAAGACATATTCGAACGACTTGTCGAACGTGAGCGGCTAGGTTGCACCAGTCTTGATCAAGGTGTTGCTTTTCCACATTGCCGCGTCGAGGGGCTCGACTCGACCATCGCCGCGCTGATCAGGTTGTCGGAACCGGTCGATTTCGATTCGCCCGATGGCGAGCTGGTCGACCTCGTTTTCGGTCTCATGGTGCCCGAAAAAATAAACGAAAGTCACCAGGCGAATATTCGCAGCATCGCAGAATTACTCAGTGATCAAACTCTATGCCAGAAAATGCGCGACGCCACTACGAGCAACGAACTGTATGATTCGCTCATTGACAGTTCGGTCGCGACAGTCGTCATTGATCTGAAATCTGCGTAGGGATCCTGATCACCAGCGCGGAATCAACCCATGTCCGATGAAACGCGCCTGATTATTGTCAGCGGGCTGTCCGGCTCCGGAAAATCTGTGGCACTTCACGTACTCGAAGATCTTGGGTACTACTGCATCGACAATATGCCGGCCGCCTTGCTGAACTCAGTGGTCGATGAAGTCACGCTCGGCGGCGATCAGCCCGCACAATTGCTTGCCGTCGGTGTCGACGCACGCAATCGGCGGAAAGACCTCGAAGCTCTTCCCGAGCTAATTACCGATCTACGAAAGCGTGGAATTCAAACGGACCTGTTGTTTCTGCAAGCCAGCGATGATGTGTTGTTGAAACGATTCAGCGAAACACGCCGCCGCCACCCTTTGGCAGAGCATGGCACCGCACTTCGCGCTGCTATCGCCAGCGAGCGTGAAATGTTGTCCGAGGTCGTCAATTCGGCCGACCTGATATTCGATACCTCACGCACGAGTGTTTACGAACTCGCCGACGCGATTCGCGAACGCATTGATCGACACAGATCGAATACTTTATCCGTGCTAATCGAGTCGTTTGGTTTTAAGAATGGAATTCCTGCCGATGCCGATTTCGTGTTCGACTTGCGCTGCCTGCCCAATCCTTACTGGACCGTCGAACTTCGTGGATTGACCGGTCGCGATCGCGAAGTGTCCGAATTCCTCGATGCGCAGCCAGCTTTCATCAATATGCACGACGACATCCTCGCATTCCTGAAGCGCTGGATTCCCAAATATATCGAGGTGAATCGTGGCTATCTGACGGTCGCGGTCGGCTGCACAGGCGGACAACACCGGTCCGTGTATATGGCCGACAAGCTTGCGGCCGCACTTCGCGACATCCATGAGCCTGTATTGACACGGCATAACGAACTGGGAAGACATCCGATTCAAGACCCGCCGCAGTGATTGTCTACTGATATTCTTTGCAATTCAGTAGACTGTCCCCCGTCATGGAAGCAAGAAAGCACACACAGGCCAGCCTGCAACTGTTGCGCGAACAGCTCGACAGCGGCGGATTGCGTTCGGCCCAGCAGATGATCCAGGGCCTGCATCCGGCAGAAGTTGCGCATTTGCTTGAATCCGTGCCGCTGCGTGAGCGCGCCATTCTCTGGGAGATGGTCGATCCTGATGATGAAGGTGACGTTCTCGTCGAAGTTGTCGACGAAGTTCGCGACGGTCTCATCAAGGGCATGCCGATCGAGGAGTTAATTGCGGCAACGGATGGCATGGAGCTTGACGACCTTGCGGATTTGCTCGTTGACCTGCCCGAAGCGGTCACCCAGCAAGTGTTGCAATCGCTCGATGGCCAGGACCAGGAAAGACTGCGACAGGTGTTGGCGTACGACGAAGACTGCGCCGGCGGATTGATGAACATCGATGTCGTGACAGTGCGTCCCGATGTCTCGCTGGAAGTCGTCACACGATACTTGCGCGCCAGAAGCGAGATGCCAGATGGCACTGACTTAATCTTCGTCGTCAATCGGCACGACGAGTATCTGGGTTCGTTGTACTTGTCACGTCTTCTGACGACGGATCCGGACACACCAGTCTCCAAAGTCATGTCGAGTGATATCCTGCCGATCCCCGCCCATACCCCGTCGGCCGAGGTCGTGTGGGAATTCGAGCATCGGGACCTGCTTTCGGCTGCGGTCGTCGATGATGACTATCGTGTTGTTGGACGAATCACGGTTGACGATGTCGTCGATGAGATTCGTGATGAGGCCGAACACTCCCTGATGAGTGCCGCTGGCCTCGACGAAGAAGATGACATGTTCGCACCCGTCGTAAAAAGCGCCACGCGACGCGCTTTGTGGCTTGGCGTAAACCTGTGTACCGCGTTTCTTGCTGCCGCCGTCGTCGATATTTTTCAGACGACGATCGACAAGATCGTACTTCTTGCAGTGCTAATGCCCGTCGTACCCAGCATGGGCGGTGTTGCCGGCAGCCAATCGCTTACGATCATTACGCGAGCGATCGCGCTTGGACAAATTGACCGTAGCAATGCGCGACGAATCCTGCGCAAGGAGCTGCTGGTCGGACTTCTAAATGGCCTCGGCTGGGCAATCGTGGTCTCGGTGGCCACATACCTCTGGTTTGGCGACTGGCTAATCGGCGGCGTAATTGGGGCTGCGATGTTTATCAACATGTTCGTCGCGGCGCTGGCGGGCTTCGCGATCCCCCTGACACTGAAGCGCATGAACATCGATCCTGCGCTGGCCGGCGGCGTGGTGCTCACCACGATCACCGACGTCATCGGCTACATGGCATTCCTGGGTCTCGGCGCCGCTGTCCTCTTGTAGGAGGCCGCCGCGCGGACGAACTCTCACAGGGCTCGCCGGCCTCGCAATGTTACGTAGGGCCTTCGGGCGTGGGGGCTTTTGCATCCGAAGTAAAGCGCAGCGCAGCGAGCCATGAGGATGCGAAAGCCCCCAGGTTCGAAGGCCGTGTGCTTGCTATTTGCTGCGAATTGCACTCAGGTCGCGCTGGATCCAGCTCGGGGCGAATAATCGTGGCACCTCGGCGCCGGTCACAAAGTCGAGCAGCTGGTCTTTCACTTTCATCGCATCGTGGTAACCGAGGTCTATCAGCTCCCTGGTATAGGCCTTTTCGAACAGCAAGAAACTCAGCAGGCGATTTTCGCTGGCACGACGTCCGCTGATACCGCGCAACAAACATCGAATCGCGAATGGCAGTTTCTTGCGGTGCCTGTGGGCGATAACGCGCAGATCTTCACTTGGCACGATCAACATGGTGTCGATTGCACGCAGGCTTGAAAGCGGATCGTTGCAATGCTCGGGTTTTACCGAGTCGATCAATTGATTAATACGCGTCATGCGCTCGAGATCAGAATACAGGCCATCCATGAACAGGGTGTCAAGCATGTATCCGGCGATCTGCGCAAAACTCGGGAACGACTGCCGCCTATCCGGCGACGGCGGCTTGTCCGCAGTTTCGTCTCGAACGCCAATCACCAAAATCCGGTCCGCGCCAAGGTGAATTGCCGGGCTCAGTGGTGTCGCCTGGCGCATCGCACCGTCTCCGAAGTACTCGCCATTGATCTGTACAGGCGGAAATATCATCGGCACCGCGATACTGGCCATCAGGTGATCGAGATTCAGATCGCCGCGGACGCCGATGCGGCGAGTACGGGCCCAGCCCGGCTGATTGGATGCCGCCTGAAAAAATGACGTCGATCGTGCCGTCGCGTATCCCGCTGCGGTCACCGCTATGGCATCAAGATAGCCGTCATCAATCGCGCTCTGAATGCGTGGAAACCGAACATTGCGGCTCAACAGGGCACGCAGCGGGGCATTGTCCAACAGCGACTTCGGAGTTCCAACGAGAAAACCACCAAGAATGATCGAGCTGAGCCAGTGCAGACTGCTCTTGAGCATCGTCAGGTTGTCGGTACGAAATACCTGGTGGCAGCGGAAATTTCCCCAAACGCGCTCCAGCTCGGCTACGGCAAACCGAAATCGCCGTGCTTTTCCAGCCAGCACCACTGTATTGATGGCGCCTGCAGACGTGCCGCTCAGCACCGCAAACGGGTTTGACGCGCCCTTGGGCATCAATTCCGCAAGTGCTTTCAATACGCCGGCCTGGAACGCGCCACGCGCACCACCACCCGGGAGCACAAGAGCTGTTTTCGGTTTAGGATGAATCGTATTATAGTATCGATCCTTCGTGGCTAACTCCCTATGAAATACGCATTCTCACTACCTTTACTCTTTCTGGCGGCGCTGTCCATGGGTAAGAGCGTCTGCGCGACCGAGGTCTTGGCAATCGGCGCTCCGGCGCCCGAGTTCGAATTGTCAGACCAGGCCGGACAATTGCACTCGCTCGAGGACTACCGCGATCAATGGGTGGTTCTGTATTTTTACCCAAAAGACGAAACTCCCGGCTGCACGACCGAGGCCTGCGAATTTCGCGATAATATTTTCGAGTTCAGAAAAATTAATGTGCAAATTCTCGGTGTGAGCTTCGACGACGTCGAATCGCATCGGAAATTCGCGGAACATCATGACCTGCCATTCCCGCTACTTGCCGACACCGAAGGCAATGCGGCGGAAGCGTACGGTGTCAAAACGAAAATGTTCGGCATGACGGTCGCGAAACGGCAGACTTTTTTAATTGACCCGGCTGGCAATCTTGCAAAGCATTACGACAAAGTTAAGCCCGAGACTCATTCGGCTGAAGTGCTTGCCGACCTCAAAGCCCTGGGCGCAAACGAACAATAATCTAATGTAGCGCTTTAATGCCGTCGTCGAGTCCGGCGACTGTCAGTGGGTACATCCGATTGCCCATAATCTCTCGCGTCATTTTTGTTGACGGTGTGTAATCCCAACGCTGCCTGGGCTCAGGATTCAGCCATATGGCCTTCGAGTAGGTATTCAGAAGCCGCTTGATCCACACTGCCCCTGGTTCGTCATTCCAGTGCTCGACGCTTCCGCCCGCATAGGCAATTTCGTATGGGCTCATCGTCGCATCACCGACAAAGATTAGTTTGTAGTCAGCACCATACTTGTGGGTGATGTCGAATATAGACATGCGCTCCGAGTGGCGGCGGCGATTGTCTCTCCACATGCTCTCATAGATAAAGTTGTGAAAATATAAATATTCGAGATGTTTGAACTCGCTGCTCGCTGCAGAAAATAGTTCTTCGCACACCCGTACGTGATCATCCATTGATCCGCCTATGTCGAGGCAAAGAAGTACTTTCACCGCGTTATGACGTTCTGGAACCATACGGATGTCGAGCATGCCGGCATTGCGAGCCGTTTTGTCGATCGTATCCTGCAAGTCGAGCTGATCCGCTGCACCCTCACGAGCAAACTTGCGCAAGCGCCTCAGTGCGATCTTGATATTGCGCGTTCCAAGTTCGATGGAGTCGTCCAGGTTACGGTACTCGCGACGATCCCACACTTTGACCGCGCGCCGGTTGCGCGACCCGGTCTGACCGATCCGCACACCCTCCGGATTGTAGCCATACGCACCAAATGGCGAGGTTCCCGCCGTGCCGATCCAGCGGCTGCCACCTTCATGCCGTTCTTCCTGCTCGTCAAGTCTTTCCCGAAGAGCTTGCATGAGTTCCTCGAAACCTCCCATCGCCTCGATCTCGGCACGTTCTTCTTCGCTCAGCAGCAACTCGGCCTGGCGCCGCAACCAGTCCTCGGGAACGTCCTGAATCAGGTCACTGAGGGAGTCTTCAACACCTCTAAAGTAGGCCGCAAAAATGCGATCGAAACGATCAAGCTGAGATTCGTCTTTGACAAGACATGCACGAGACAAGTAGTAGAAGTCGTCGACGCTTTGCCCGGCAAGCCCCTTTTCCATCACTTCAAGCAACATCAACAGCTCCGTGATCGACGTCTTCATGCCACCATCACGGAGTTGATAGAAAAACGGAATAAGCATTGCAGTCCTACGCCAAACCAATCAGCGTGACGTTGTGCCGCTGCGCCGATCGAGGAAAACAAGCTGCTCGAACAAGTGAACATCTTGCTCATTTTTGAGTAACGCACCGTAAAGAGGGGGAATTGCCGTGCGCGAGTCTTTTGCTCTGAGTGCCTCGAGCGGAATATCCTCAGCCAACAACAACTTTATCCAGTCAAGCAATTCCGAAGTAGACGGTTTCTTCTTCAGCCCCGGCATGTCCCGAACTCTATAAAACGCATTCAGCGCCTCCGCAAGCAGGCTTTTCTTGAGCTTCGGAAAATGCACGTCGACGATTTTGCGCATCGTCTCCTGGTCCGGAAACTTGATGTAGTGAAAAAAGCAACGACGCAAGAATGCGTCCGGCAATTCCTTTTCGTTGTTACTGGTGATGACGATGATCGGCCGATTCACTGCCTTGATCAGCTGCTTTGTTTCATAGACAAAAAACTCCATTCGATCGAGTTCGAGCAAGAGGTCGTTTGGAAACTCAATATCAGCCTTGTCAATTTCGTCGATGAGCAAGACGGGCTGCTCATCGCACTCAAACGCCTCCCAGATCTTACCGTGGACGATGTAATTTGAAATGTCGTGTACACGATCGTCACCGAGTTGCGAATCACGCAGCCGCGCCACCGCGTCGTACTCATACAGACCTTGCTGTGCTTTGGTCGTCGATTTAATGTGCCATTCGTAGAGTGGCTTGCCGAGTGACTTTGCGATCTCAATCGCGAGTTGCGTCTTGCCCGTTCCTGGCTCGCCTTTGATTAATATCGGGCGCGCGATCGTCACTGCCGCATTGACCGCGAGCGTCAGGTCATTTGTCGTAACGTAGGTGCTGGTGCTTTGGAATTTGCTGTCTGCCATGCTTCATCTTACCGCGTCGCAGGCTGCAAGATTAGTTTGTGCCGCGCCGCACCCGGCAAAAACGGAGCCGGCCGCCCTTCCACCCAGTCTCTGTGGCCACTCCTGTAAAAATCTGACAAGGGGTGCCCGCTCTGCCCGCCTGGCATGTGCATTACGCTGTTGGCTTCGTCACCTGGGTACACGGCGAAGCGTTCAGATGCCCCAAACGTCCGACCCTGCGCTTTCGGCATATCACTGTCACCGCTTAGCGGCTCGCGCGGCATGTCGAGATAATCCGAAAGCGCCGGAATAGCGCGACTCAGCGGGTGCTGAATGGTTGCCATGTTGCGTTCGCCCCAGGTGCGTTGCCGCAGCGGTCCATCGAAATTTTCCTTGAAATAGCGCAAATTCTCGCGGACCGCGCTCATCAGGAAATCATTCCAACTGGCATGGTTAGTTGGCAGCAGGTGGCTGGGTTGTTCGGTGACCAGTGACCAGAGTGGCGCTTCGAACTGATTGCTCAAGCGGAGTCTGACATCATCGCCATAGGCCTCACGAATGGGCGCTGTCAAGGCATGAAATACTTTCGATTGCACCTCAAGACGAAACGCACGTACCAACCGGTAGCCTACCGACTCAGCCGCCGCACGTGGTATCCAGTTCCTGACCAGGCGATGATATTCCACGAGCTCGGGATCATCCGTAGCAACAGCGTCATCGAGAACCGCCAGCAGCAGCGACTGCCATCGCCCAAGAAACAACGCGCGATCGTCAATTTGGATAGCGAGCATATCTTCGGGCTTGAACTGATCTTTCGCGAACAGGCTGTCGCGAATTTGCGTTGCTCGTGCACCGAGATCGTAGCCGCCGTCGCCGATTATCTGCAATGCCTCACCGTCGACGACACGGGAGTTTGCGGTCCAGATTCGGCCGCTGTCCGGATTCACGATGCGCGGGTAATCCTCCGCGGCTAACCAGCCCTGCCAGCCGTGTGCCTCGCTCCAGTCGGCGGGCAGCATCGAGTTATAGCCGACCCGGATCGGTATCTGGCCCGCGATCGTCCAGCCGATATTGCCTTCTGCGTCACCGGCGACGATATTTTGTGGCGGCATCACGATCAGATTGGCAATGTCCAGCGCCTGTTCCACCGAATTGGCTGTTTCGAGGTCCATAATGCGCAGGTTGGCGACATCGGTGAAATGTGCGATCCAGCTAACCGCGACCTCGCCGTCCGGATATTCGGCGTCTTCCACGACCGGCCCCCAGATCGTTTCGCGAATCCTGTGTTCGACAGCGTCACCACCTTTGACCTCGATCAATTCAACGTAAGTCTTGAATGATTGGTCACCGTCAGGCGTACGATACGTGTTGGGCTCATCGCCAGGTCGAATCAAGATGGCGTCAGACCAGTCGCCGTAACTGTTGGTGAACCCCCAGGCAACTTTGCCGTTGCTCCCTGCGACGATGAACGGTTCGCCCGGCAGCGACACGCCCGACACATCCCGCATCGGCGGGTCCGTCGATATCAATCGCGCTCGATAATAAATGTTCGGAACATCCAACCCCAGGTGCATATCGTTGGACACGATTGCCCGGCCCGACGCCGTTAGCTTGCCGCTGACCGCGAAGTTGTTGCTGCCGTTCAACGGCCGTCGCCCCTGCTCCTCCGAGTGTGGCGCGGAATCACTGACGTCACGCAAGGAATAGACATCGTCGGTCGGAATCGACGCGGCAGTTCGCGGTTCGCCAAGCAGCGGCGCGTCCCAGGGCGTGCCCGAAGGGTACATCCATTCATAGACGGTTCGGGGCAGAATCCGCGCAACCATGCCGCGACGAACGTCCCGTGTCGCGCGCTCGTCATTCAGCTGCAGAAACATCGCATAACCGACGAGCATCGAGTCTTCGGGCAACCACGGCTCCGGCTCTGTGCCTAACACATAGTATTCGAACGGTTTGGCACCGAGGCTACCGAGACCTGCATTCACGCCGTTCGCATACGTTTCCAGAATCTCGAAGTCGTTGGCCGATAGATTGCTTATTGATGCGACTGCCCGGCTGCGAAATCGATGCAGGCGATTGCGTCGATCGGCAGCGACCGTCGGCGTACCGATAATTTCTGACAATTCGCCGGCTGCGTCGCGCCGGATGAGGTCCATCTGAAAGAAACGATCCTGGCCGTGCACGAAACCGGTCGCAAAGGCGAGATCGAGGCGACTACCGGCAGTAATCGTCGGGATGCCAGCATCGTCCCGCTCTATGACAACCGCCGATTCGATGCCGTCTACCGCAATTTCACCGTCGAGCTCGGGCAGGCTGGCACGCAGCGTTAACCAGGCCAGGACGGCGACGACAATGGCCGCTGACAACAGCCCCGCAACCAGGCGAATAATCCAGCGCTTCACGGAACCTTAGTCGGCCGCTCTGACTTTAAGGATTTTCATGGTGTTGGTACTGCCCGAAACACCGTCGAGATCGCCCTGCGTGAAAACGACGAGGTCGCCGACCTCGACCAGTTCATTGGTCAGAAGCGTCTCGAAAATATCCCCATACAGACGACTCTTGTCCGTCACTATTTTGAAGGCCACCGGATACACGCCGCGATAGATTGCCACGCGACGACTGGTCGACGCATAAGGCGTGAATGCATAAATCGGAATGTCGGACCGGATGCGCGACATCCAGCGCGCTGTCGATCCCGATTCGGTCAACGCGATGATGGCTTTGACTTTGAGATGATTTGCCGTGTACATCACGGCCATCGCAATTGCTTCATCAACATGCTCGAAGTAGTCACCCATTCGGTGTCGCGTCCGGCCCTCCGGCAAATGATACGTCTCGGCACCGGTGCACACTTCGTCCATCGCCCGAACGGCATTAACCGGATACTGGCCCACCGCAGTCTCGCCCGACAGCATGACCGCGTCTGTGCCATCCATTACGGCATTGGATACATCCGAAACCTCGGCGCGAGTCGGAATCGGATTCTGGATCATTGATTCCATCATTTGCGTCGCCGTAATCACGATTTTGCTGCTTTTGCGCGTTTGGCGGATAAGGTTTTTTTGAATTCCGGTCAGTTCGGCGTAGCCCATTTCGACACCGAGGTCGCCGCGCGCCACCATGATGACGTCAGCCGCATCGATAATCGAATCTATGTTTTCAACGGCCTCGGTTCGTTCAACTTTCGCGACGATCAGGCCTTTGCCGCCTGCCTCAGCGAATAGTCGCCGCGCTTCCTCAATGTCCTCGCCCGTTCGCACAAACGATACGGCGAGAAAGTCCATTTCGAGCTCGGCCGCCAGCTTGATATTTTGACGGTCGACATCGGTCAGCGCATTCGCCGACAGCCCGCCGCCTTGCTTGTTGATGCCTTTGTGATCCGACAGGATACCGCCCGTCGTCACGGTCGTATGAATGCGTGTCTTCTCGACGCGATCGACTTGAAGTTCGATCATGCCGTCATTGAGCAACAACACGTCACCGGCGGCAACATCCTTGTGCAGCGTGTCGAGCGCAACACTGACGCCCGCTACTGTGCCGTTCTCGTGATCAAACTCGTTGTCGAGAAAAAACGTGTCACCATCCTCGAGCTTGACACTGTGGTCTTTGAATCGCCGTACCCGGATTTTGGGGCCTTGCAGGTCCCCCATAACACCCACATCGCGACCACACTTGCTGGCGGCCTCGCGCAACATGCTGGCGCGTTGCCGATGCTTCTCCGAATCCCCGTGCGAAAAATTGATACGTGCGACATCGAGACCGGCCTCTATCATCTTGCGCAGCACTTTCTTGTCGTCGGTCGCCGGGCCCAGCGTCGCGACGATCTTTGTTCGTCTCAGCATGCCAGCAATTATTGCACACGCCAGCATTGATCGCTGTTACAAGATATGCTTTGACGATATGCTGCACAGCCTTACTCCGGCCGACTCTTGAAAATTTTGCACCGACGTCGATTCCTGCAATGCCTGACGATAGCCACGGTGAGCCCTTCAATGCCCTTGGTCGCGAGATCCGAGGTGTCGCCATTGGGGCCGCTGCAGCCCGATC
>Ga0209988_10000141_pt1 | contig 38795 bp, 32 predicted proteins | sample N075metaG_FD_183115 | JGI IMG/M metagenome (GOLD analysis project Ga0209988, IMG submission 183115) | Deep subsurface microbial communities from Kermadec Trench to uncover new lineages of life (NeLLi) - N075 metaG (SPAdes) (version 2) | ecosystem: Environmental > Aquatic > Marine > Ocean trench... | reverse complement strand
CACCGCACCGCCCGCCTCTGCGAACTCCTGAATCGGTTTCACCAGATCGAAGCGGAGAAGTCCCTTTGAAATCGTCGTACTCTCGCCGCCCGGCAGGATCAAGCCCGCCAGACCCTCGAGGTCACGCGCGGCAAGCACGCGCCGCCCCCGAACGCCGAGACGTTCGAGGGCGCGGAGATGCTTCTCGATATCGCCTTGTATCCCGAGCACCCCGACGATCGTTCGCGATGAATCCATCCGGCCCTACCAGCCTCGATTGGCCATCCGCTCGCTTTCGTCGAGCGTGGACATTTCGATTCCATCCATCGCCGCGCCGAGTCCGCGACACGCGTTCAGGACTTCGTCGGGATCTTGCCAATGCGCGTTCGCGTGCACCACCGCTCGCGCCCGCGCGGCAGGATCGGCGCTCTTGAAGATGCCCGAGCCCACGAAGATCGCCTCCGCGCCGAGCGAGCGGCATAGCGCGGCATCGGGCGGTGTCGCGATTCCGCCCGCGGCAAAATTCGGAACCGGCAGCTTACCGTTTTCGTGGACGTATTGAACGAGTTCATAGGGCGCACCCAACTTCTTGGCCGTCGCCATCAGCTCTTCCAGAGGCATGGCCTGAATCGCGCGCATTTCTCCGATCACACTGCGCAAATGGCGCACCGCCTCGACGATATTGCCGCTTCCGGCCTCGCCCTTGGTTCGGATCATCGCCGCCCCTTCGGCGATCCGCCGAAGCGCCTCACCAAGATTTCGCGCACCACACACGAAAGGCACCCGATAGTCGTGCTTGGCGATGTGATGTTCGTCATCCGCCGGTGTCAGCACTTCACTCTCATCGATGAAATCGACGCCCATGGCCTCGAGCACCCGCGCCTCCTGGAGATGTCCGATGCGCACTTTTGCCATCACCGGAATCGACACGGTCTTCTGGATCTGTTCGATCATCTCGACCGAACTCATCCGGGCCACGCCACCATCGCGACGAATATCCGACGGCACACGCTCGAGCGCCATCACCGCACACGCCCCGGAGTCCTCGGCAATCTTCGCCTGGTCGGCATCCGTCACGTCCATGATTACGCCATTCTTCATCATCTCGGCGAGTCCGACCTTCAGCTCGAAGGCCTCCGCACCACGACGACCGACGTCGCCTCCGTTCGCACCATTCTTTCCCGACATTCTGGATTCTCCTCGTCCTATTCAGTCTTCTCATCGATCACGACCTCGAACTCGTCCCCGAGCCAAACGAGATCCTTCCTACAAATGCATCCCCGCGATCCGTCCGGTTCCCGGCGCCACGGCCCGACTCGCGTTCGCGACGAGACCCAACGCCTCGACGCCGCGCCGGATCTCATCCTCGTCCGCACAAGCCACGGTCAGTCGCATCGCGCGCGAGGGCCGAGCATCCGGCATGAAGAGTGTGCCGGGCGAAAAGAGCACGCCCGCGCGGGCCGCGTCGGCCAGCAGATCACGCGTATCGACTTCGTGGGGCAACTCGACCCAGAGCTGGTAGCCGCCCTCCGGTCGCGTCCACGTCGTGCCCTGGGGCATGAACGTCTCGAGCGCTTCCGCCATCGCTTTGTGGCGCGAGCGAAGCAGCTTGCGAATCCGCACCAGATGCTGGTCGTAAGCGCCCGACTCGACGAATCGCGCCAAGCCCGCCTGGAGTAGCAGCGAGTCCGAAAGGTCCGTCGCATGTTTCAAGGCGACCAATCCTTCGAGGGCACGCCCACCGGCCGAGATCGACCCCACCCGCACCCCGGGAAAGAGGGACTTCGAAAACGAAAGGAGCAGCAGCACCAGATCCGATTTGTCCAAGGCCGCGAGCGGCGGGATCTGGGTGCCCTTGAAACGCAGGTCGAGTTCGAAGCCGTCCTCCAGGATCGGAACACCATGACGCGTTGCGATCTCGAGAACCTGCTGACGACGCTCGAGCGGCATCGTGGTTCCCAACGGATTGTGAAAACTTGGAATCGTGTAGAACGCCTTGACCTCGGGCTTCGCCAGGATGCGGTCGAGTGCCTCGGGATCCGGCCCGTCCGCGTCGACCGGAACGTGCGCGGCAGTCAGCCCAAGACTGGCAAACGCGGACAACACGTTCGCGTAGGTGGGCACTTCGACGGCCACTTGATCGCCCGGCTCGGTAAAGAGACGCAGAGCCAGCGTGATGCCCTGGCTGGCACCGTGACACAATACGAGTTCGTCGGCGCCGCGATGGATGCCGAAGGCTTCGAAACGTTTCGCGATCACGCGTCGCAATCGGGGGTCCCCTTCGGGCGAGGCGTAGGAAAACAATTCTGCGCCCTCCTCCCGAATGGCCGCGTCCATGCATTCACGAAATTCGCCGACCGGGTAGAAGCGGGGATCCGGAATCAGTCGATGCAGCGCGACCATGTCGTCACCCGTCGCATAGCGGGGCCGGGTGTTGTCCAACGCGATGAGCCGCTCGACGGAGGGGGCGAGGACCAATTCGATTTCGCGCTCACGAGGGGACGACTCGGCGGACGACGAAGCGACTCCGTTGGGTGTCGCGCGGACGATGGATTCTCCAACACGGAGGTGGCCCAGGGACCGCACGAAGGTCCCGGCCCCAACCCGCGCTTCGACCCAACCGGCCTCGGCCAATTGTGCGTAGGCCAGCGCGACCGTGTCTCGATGCACACCGAGTTCGGCGGCCAGCGCACGAATCGCCGGCAAGCGCTCGCCCGGCGTCCAATCACCTCGAGCGATTGCGTTTCCGAGCTGTGTCGCGATCTGCTGGTAGACCGATTCCGAGGAGTCGGGTTCGATGCAGATTCCGCTGGCTTTACGATTCGCGGACATGAAAGCAAATTATCAGCCGGACACTATCGAATCAAGGCCTATTGTCAGGCAAATATCGAGAATATTGACCTGACAATCAGGTGATCGAATTGAATTGTCCCATTGCGGGTGTCAGGCCCTCGCGAATCGTCAGCTCGATTGCGCCAATGGCCCTCTCGAGTGCGTCGGGCAAACAGCTCGATTCCTCCTCGACATCAAAGGAGGAGAGCACCCAATCGAGGACTTCGCGCGAAGAGCCGGGGTGGCCCACGCCGAAGCGCAGGCGCGGGATCTGTCGGGAATCGAGCTCTTGCAGAATGTCTTGGATGCCCCGATGGCCGCCCGCACCGCCACTCGGGCGCAATCGAATTCGACCCGGCGGGAGATCGAGATCGTCGTATACAACGAGGAGATCCGTCGCGGGGTCAAGCTGGGGCCAGCGTTCGAGGGCCGCTCGAACGGCCCTGCCCGAATGATTCATGAAGGTTTGAGGCTCGACGAGCGCACACCGCTCCCCGTCGAGTTCGACATGCGAGATTCTCGAGTTCAGCCCTCGATCGCGACGCCACTCGCCGTGGTGTCGGCGGGCGAGCGCCTCGACGATGCGGAAACCGATGTTGTGACGCGTCGGCGCGTATTTCGGACCAGGATTGCCGAGTCCCACAATGAGCCGGGTCGGCGGACGAACCGCCGCCGAGCGGGCTCCGAGGAATCGACCCCAGAGCTGGCGAACACGCTGCATGCGCCGCGTCCCCGCCCGATCGGGCGTTCCCCGTCGGGCTTCTAGTCCTTGTCCCCGTCTTCCGCTTTCTCGTCGGCCGCGGCGTCTCCGCCTTCGGTCGCAGCCGCTTCGCCCTCGCCTTCAGAGACGGCCCCTTCGCCTTCGCCTTCCTTGAGGCCTCGCGGAATCAGCACCGTGGCCACCGTCAGCGAATCGTCGGTGTGAAACTCGACACCCTCCGGCACAGGGAGATCGCGAACATGCAGGGAATCGCCGAGTTCCATCGCCGACACATCGACTTCGATGTCGTCGGGGATCGCATCCGGCATACACAGCAAAACGACCTCGCGTTGCTGCTGATCCAAGACGCCGCCCAACACCACGCCGGCTGCGTTTCCGACGAGATGAATCGGAACCGCAACCTCGATCTTGGCCTTCAGGTCGACCTCGAAGAAGTCGACGTGCGTGATCTGGCCGCGGACCGGCTCACGCTGGAGTTCCTTCGCGATCACGGTCAGACCGGCAACCGCGCTGTCGCCTGCCAGATCGATCAACGTGTTCACACCGCCGTGGCTCGTCTCGAGCAGCCGCTCGAAAGCCGCGACGTCGAAGGCGATCGAGGTGGCGCTTCGCCCCCCGCCATAGACCACACCCGGCGCCATGCCCCGCTGGCGCAATCTGCGCGCGGAGCCCTTGCCGCGTTCGTTGCGCGCCTCGACTGCGAATGTCACATCACCCATGAATCTTCTCCTCGACGGGTCACGACGGCCACGCCCTATCCGGCCCGTCGGGTCTGTCTTGCGATTGAACTGAATTCTAGAAGAGCGAGCTCACGCTCTCCTCGTTGTTGATTCGCCGAATGGCCTCGCCGATCGGCGCTGCGACCGAAACCACATGAATTTTTCCGATGTCGACGGCCTCCGGTCGCAAGGGAATCGTGTCGGTCACGATGATCTGGGTCAGCGGTGCCTCGGCGATCCGTTTCAGCGCAGGCCCGGAGAGCACCGGATGCGTAATCGCCGCGTGCACCGCCGTCGCGCCCTCTTCCATCAGACTCCGTGCCGCGCCGCAGAGAGTCCCGGCCGTGTCGACCATGTCGTCGACGATCACGCAGGTCTGTCCCTTCACGTCACCGATGATGTTCATGACCTCAGCGACGTTCGCGACCTCGCGGCGTTTGTCGATGATCGCAAGTTTGGCGCCGAGCCGCTTCGCGAAGGCGCGGGCTCGCTCGGTACCGCCGGCATCCGGCGAAACGACCGTCAGATCCTTGCCGATACGACGCTCGATCGCCTCGAGCATCAGGGGTGTGGAATAGAGGTTGTCGACCGGGATATTGAAGAATCCCTGGATCTGGCCGGAGTGGAGATCCATGCAGAGAACCCGGTCGGCTCCGGCCACGTGAATCAGATCCGCCACGAGCTTGGCTGTGATCGGCACGCGCGGGCGAACCTTTCGATCTTGTCGGGCATAGCCGTAGTAGGGGATCACGGCCGTGATGCGACGCGCCGACGCTCGTTTGAGCGCGTCGATCATGGTCAGCATTTCCATCAGGTGGGTGTTTTGCGGAGCACAGGTCGATTGCAGCACGAAGCAGTCGAGACCGCGCACGTTCTCGCCGATTTCGATTGCACATTCTCCGTCGCTGAACGTCCCGACGTGGGCTCGGCCGAGCTCGATATCGAGGTAGGCCACCACGGAGGCTGCCAGCGCCAGGTTCGCATTCCCACTGAAGAGCTTGAGATCGTGCACCCCTTCGCCTTTCTCGTCGGCTGCTTCGGCGCCGCGCCCGTGGAAAAGAGCGTGTTGTCCGTCTCCCAGATTAACTCGAACGACTCGAACGTACTTTGTCCATCTCCGGCCCCTGAAATGCCGCCTCTACCTCTAGACCTCTAGACCTTTAGCCTCGAGCCTCGAGATGCGGCTCGCAAATCACGAGCGCCAATTTGCGCGTACGCGCCGTTGGCCTGGCTGGGGCGGTAGGATTCGAACCTACAGATGGCGGCTCCAAAGGCCGCTGCCTTACCATTTGGCGACGCCCCAAGAAAAATCGTCACCCTGTCCGCCCGCCTGTCGTGCCTATTGCGACTACCGCAAATGCCGCGACTACCGCGACTCGCCAGACGTGATGATCCGGGTCACCCGAATCCAACTCTCGGCGGGCTCCGAGTCCCGAAGCTCGTCCGCAGCCTCAAGCGCCCGGCCCTTCGATGCAAAAACACCGTAGACGGTCGATCCACTCCCGGACATGCTCACCCCGATTGCTCCGACCTGGGTCAATCGGTTCAACAGCCGCCCGACGGGCGGGCAAAGCCGCTTCGCCGCGGACTCTAGATCATTGACCAATAATTCCCCGAGGGCGGGTGAGAAATCCCCGGTTTCACCACACAATTGCGAAATCGCCCGCATCGTAGAGCCTGGATTCGGCTCCGTCAACGCGCCGCCCGACGTGCCTCCGAACGCGCCTCCGAGCGCGCCGCCCGACGTGCTGCCGAGCGCGTCGGCCGCTCGGAAGACCTCGGCGGTCGAAAGAGAAATGCCCGGATTGACCACCACCAGATCCAGTGGCGGAATTCCGGAGAGGGGATCGATTTTCTCGCCGATTCCGGTCACCAGCGCCGGGCCGGGGGACAAGAAGAAGGGCACATCCGCACCCAGGGAAAGCGCCATCGCGTGAAGCGTTCGATTCGTCAGCTTCCCCTCGAACAGGGAGGCGAGGCCCAGCAGCACGGCCGCGGCATCGCTCGAGCCTCCACCCAGGCCGGCACCCACCGGAATCCGCTTTCGAAGACGCAATCCGATGCGCGCCTCGAGGCCTGTCTCTTTGCAGAACGCGGCCGCCGCACGCACGACCAGATTCTCCGGTCCGGCACTCACCGCCGCGAGGGCGGCGGGCAGTTCATCGCTCACGGCGGAGTCCATCACAAGATCGATGCTCAGTTCGCCCGGGGAGATCCGGAGCGTGAGCTCATCCCAGATCTCGATCGGTGCAAAGACACTCTCGAGCGTGTGGTAGCCATCGTCTCGAACGCCCATCAAGCGGAGACCCAGATTGATCTTGGCCGGCGCGCGAAGCGTTCGCGTTTTTGCAGGCGCCGTAGAACCCTCTGTCATCGACCCAACTCGACGAATCGCATCCGCAATTCATAGAGCAGGGAGTCGATCAATTTGCGCTCTTCCTGCTCCAGATTGCCGCGGGTTTTGTCGCGCAACATTTCGAGCGTATCGATGGTCTGTTGCGCGATCAGCGGATCCGGTTCCGCGGTCTCTCCGGTTTCGGGATTGGACATCACGCCGAGTTGGTAGAGGGCCGCCGTCCCCAGAGAGAGGACGAATGTCGAAAAATCGACCTTCGGCATTTCACCCATCTGATCGGGGTTTCCGGCCTGCTCGCGCGAACCCGTCGCGTGGTCGCTCGTTTCGTCCTTCGTCATGGATCAGTCCCTCTCCTCCGCGTCGAGTCGTTCCATCTCGCGGTAAGCGTAGAGGAAACGCTGGCCGACCGTCACGACAGTGCCCACAGCCAACAGCCACAACACGGGTTCGATCCACCCAAGGATCGCCCCCAGAGCGAGCAGGCCGATGCGCTCGCCCCGTTCGAGCAAGCCTCCCGGCATCCGGTCGACAAAGCGTTCGGCGAGCGCCTTGACATAGGAAGTGAGAACCGAGGCCACGAGAATCACGGCGCACAGGCCCACGCCCAGCCAGGCCTCTTCGCGTACGTAAAAGACGAGCAACCCCAGCAGAACCAGGATATCGACGACACGATCGAGCGTAGAATCGAGAAAGGCACCGAAACGCGTCGAAGTCTCGAAATGACGCGCAATGACGCCATCCACGAGATCGAAGAAGCCCCCGACGAAGAGCAGCCCGCCGGCGAGTCCAAACGCGCCCTGCGCGAAGGCGAGTCCGGCGGAGCTCGCGACCAGCGTCCCCACCAGGGTCACCAGATCCGGATTGATCGATCGCCAGAAGAGAAAGGGAAAGAGAGTATGAATCCAACCATCGATCCGATGGCCGATTTTTTCCTTGATCACCCGGGCCTCCCGGATCGATCCGTCGAGGGCTCGCCTCGCTCAGTTCTCGCTGCGGTCTCCACCCCGATCACCGAAGGGACGGGGTGTGGAAAAATCTCCGGCGATCGGTACGGGCTCCGTCGAGGGCGTCGTCAAAGGTGTTGTCAAAGGAGTTGCCGGGGGCGTCGCCGGAGGTGTTGTAGACGGTGTCGTCGACGTCGATTGCGGCGACGGTGTTGTCGTTGGCGGGGCGGCTTCCGCGACGGATTCTTCCGCCGAGGTGGCTTCCGCAGCATCTTCCTCTTCGGCACAGGTCGTCATCTTCTCGGACACATCGGGAAGCGCGGCGAGATATGCCTCCCGATCGGCGCTTTCGAGCCAATCCGGTCGTTGCTGAAGCCGACGATCAAAGCGCAGACGCTCTACCGAATCTCTATCCATGACTGGGTTCTCCGTTCTGAAACGACAATCCGTCGATTGCGGCCCGGCAGACTAGCAGCCTCATGGGGAACCCGCTTTCTTCCGGAACCCGGGAGGCGCGGGGAGCCTCAAATTGACTGTGCCGGGGAGCCCCGATAGCGTGCGACCGGGAAAATCAGCATTGCGCCACTCTTCTCGTACATCGACTCAAAACCGATCTCTCGCGCGATACGCGCCGGGCAGGGGCGATCGAATCGCTCGCTCGAGGCTCGTTGGCCTGGGAATCGGGCTCGTCCTCGCGCTGGCCCTGGGGTGTGCGGAAAAGGTACCCACCTTCGAAGAAATCAAACCCGCGGACGAGCTCTACGCCGACGGCCTCAAAATCCTGGAGGGCCGTCGAATTCTGTGGATGTTCACGCTGATCAGTTACGACCGGGCCATTGAGACCTTTCAGTCCATCATCGACAACTACCCCTACAGCGAATACGAACAGAAGGCCCTGCTCAAGATCGCGGATGCCTACTTCGACGATCATCGTTACGAAGAAGCGCTCGCCTACTATCAGGACTTCGCAGACCTCCATCCGGGTCACGAACAAGTGGCCTATACGCTGTTGCGGGTGGCGCAATGTCACCTCAACCAAATTCAGTCGATCGACCGAGATCAATCGTCGACCCATTTGGCCACCGAAGCGCTCGAGACACTGATTCGCAAACACCCCTACGCCGAGGAGACGCGGGAGGGCGAGGAGATGATGGTCCAGCTGCGAACTCGTCTGGCGCTCAACATGCTCCAGATTGCGGACTTCTATCTGGATCGAACGCATTGGCAATCGGCGGCGGTCCGCTATCGCCGTGTCATCGACGAATTTCCCGGACTCGGCCTCGACGCCCGGGCCCTCTTCCGCCTGGGCCTATGCCTCGAAAATCTACGCCGAGACGACGAGGCCCTGCGTCTCTATCACGTCGTTGTCGAAAACTATTCCGACTCCGCCGCCGCAGAACACGCCCGCGCCCGCATCGCACGGGCGGAATAGCACACGGCACCGGAATGGAGGACAGGCCCGCGCTCTCGACGAGCCGCAGCTGAAATGCGATCCTCCGGCGGGTTTCATGGATTGATCGAGGCGTCCTTTTTGGTGGCCTGGGGGAAGGTTCGGCTTGGACATTCAACGATCCTCACAAACGCCAAAGACTCCGGCACAACCGCGAACGAGCGAAGGGTCCGCCCCTCGGCCACGAACGGATCTGTCGAAAAGGCGAACGGGATCGATCGCGGGAGAGCGAGAGATTTTCTTGCGCGGACAGCGGGCTTTCGAGCGGGGCGACGATCGAGTCGCGCTCGATAGTTTCGGACGGCTGATCGCGTACGGATTCGAGTATGCCGACCTCTTCTACAAGATCGGAATTCTGAACGAACGACGCGGTGACGCGGATGCCGCGATCGAAAACCTGAGGCATGCGATTCGCATCAACCCGTCCTACGCGGAGGCCCTGCTCGCCTTGGCCAGTCTATTCGAACAACGCGGCGACTTCGATCAATCCGAGGGATATGCGAAGCGTGCGTGCCAACTCGCGCGGCCCAGCACGGACGGACTCGACCCGACGACCCGGGGAAAACTCGCGAATCAACAGGCGGCGCTCGGCGATGCCTTGGCCGAGGCGGGCGAGAAGCGTGACGCCATCGAAGCATACCGACGCGCGTTGGATCGCTGCCCGACCTTTCATGATATTCGGCATCGACTCGGCATCACCCTTCGCGAGGCTGGACTTCCGTTTCAGGCGGCGCAGGAATTTCGGCGCATCCTTCGCGTCCGTGCCGGGATGCTCGACAGCCAGATCCAGCTCGGGCTGACGTATTATTCGATGGGACGAACGCCCGAGGCCATCGAGGAATGGGGAGCCGTCCTCGAAAAGGACGCCCGTCGCGATGAAGCGTTGATGTATTTGCGACTCGTACGCGGTGCGAGCGAGTCTACGCCTCGGCCCGACTCCAACCGTCTCGACCGCGTCGCAGGTCTAGCCCCGGCCGACCATGCGCCTGATCCCGATCGAGCCGACGACACTTTGCGCCCCGAAATCCCCAGCGACGATATCGAGGAACTCAATCGCGAGCTCGAGTTCTTGAACGGTTCGCCGCCGCCGCCCCGCGGCGGACCCGGCGAACCGAATCCATGAGCAACGCCAATCTGCCCCTGATCGACATGATCGTATTGACGGTTCTCTTCATCACTGTTCTACGCGGCATCTGGATCGGGCTGATCCGCGAGGGCTCGTCGCTGGCGGCGATCGGAATCGCCACGATCGTGACCCGCCTTCTGGTCCACCCGGTCTCGGCTCGTCTGACCGATCTCACCGGCGGCGAGATCTCCGGCCGAACCGCGCTCTGGATCGCCGGCGTATTACTCGTCGTCGCCACGATCGTCGTCCTCGGAGTGATGGCACGACTGCTCCGGCGCGGCGCCGAAGCCGCGGGGCTCGGTTGGGCAGATCGCCTCGGAGGCGCCGCGTTGGGCGCGGCCGAAGGTGCGGTGGTCGCCGCCGTTCTCGTCACGATCGCGCTCTGGTTGGTGGGTCCGGATCACGCGACGACCCAGGGCGCGCGCAGCATCGAACTCGTCGAGCAGCTCCAATCGATGCGGGAAAGCGGCCAACTCCCCTCGGTCGCCTCACCGGGCGATTGGCTGTAGCTAGGAGCCGGACCCCGCGTCGTCGACGGGCTCGTCGACCCATCGACCGTTCTCACGAATCAAATCCACGAGCCGATCCGTCGCTTCCGCTTCGGGCACGGCCCGCGCCACGACCTGCTTGCCCACATAGAGCGTGATCTGGCCCGTGCCCGAGCCGACGTACCCGAAATCAGCGTCCGCCATCTCGCCCGGCCCATTCACGATACATCCCATCACCGCGATCTTGAGGCCCGCAAGATGTTCGGTCTTCGCCTTGATCCTCGCTGTGGTCTCCTCGAGATCGAAGAGTGTCCGGCCACAGGACGGGCATGAGATGTACTCGGTTCGCGTCGTGCGCTGGCGCGCGCCTTGCAAAACGCGATAGGCCAGATCGATTGCGCGCGCGGCACCGATTCCGGAGCGGATCGAAACGAGGTCACCCAACCCGTCACATAACAGCGAGCCGAGTCGAACGGACGCCTCGACGAGTGCGGGCAGGGGGAAGTCCTCTTCGGCGAACCCAGACGACGACTTCGAAGAATCGAATTCGACACGCTGGTGCAGCACGATGGGCGTTCGATCGGCATCCGCATCCCGCAACGCGGCCACCAACACGCGAACGGCATGCAATGAAGAGCTGGCCGTTAGGCTCATCGAACAACTCGCGTCTTTCGCGTGGTCGCCTCCCGATTTCGCGAGCACGAGACGCACGAGTTCGGGGATCTGATGATCCTCGCCCTGAAGTTCCCATTCGATCGAAGCGTGCGCCTTGCGGGCCGATTCGGCGAATCGACTGATCCCGACGGGGTCGCTCTCGGCATCGATTGTGGCCACCCAGCGGCCGATCCGAACGCCGGAATCGATCGAGAATCCGGAGAGGATCTCGTCGTCCGCCAGATCGATGCGAAGCGAGATCGGAAAATCGAGCCCGAGGGAACTCAACTCTCTCTGGAATTCGCCGACGCGAGCCAGCGAATCCAATCCGTGACAGGAGACGAGCAAGGACTCGCACTCAACATCGCGCAGCGACGAGAGTTCCATCGCGAGCTTCGCTGCCGCCTCGACGGGTCCACGAAGCACATCGTCGACTTCGAGCTCCACCCGCACCGGGGCGTCTCCGGCGACCTGCAAACCCGCCCAATCCATTCCATCGGTTTCGCGGCGCAGGTGGGCGAAGGGGTCCACGACGTGTGGCGATCGAACTTCGATCGCCGGAACCGACGAATCTCTCCGCGCGACAGTGATCCCCGCCGCTTTTGCGATCTCGCGCGCGACCGGGACCTCACGAACGGGCGCCTCCGTCAGGGAGACGCGAATCGTATCGCCGAGGCCGTCCCGGAGCAGAGAACCAATCCCGATGGCGCTCTTGATCCGACCATCCTCCGCGTCACCCGCTTCGGTGACACCCACGTGGAAGGGATAGGAGGGTTGGCCGGGCGCACGCTCCTCGAGACGCGCCGCCAACAGGCGATAGGCGGCAATCGCGACCTGGGTATTCGAGGCCTTCATCGAAAAGACGACATCGTAAAAGGCCTCGGCCTCGCAGACATCGAGAAATTCCAACGCGCTCTCAACCATCCCGGTCGCCGAATCGCCGTAACGATTCATGATCCGATCCGACAGCGACCCATGATTCGTTCCGATCCGTAGGGCGACGCCGTTGGTCTTGCAACGCAGGACGAGTGGACGGAATCGCTCGGCCACACGCGCGACTTCGTCCTCGTATTGCGAATCGTCATACTCGCGGATTTCGAACTTCTTCTTGTCCGCATAATTGCCGGGATTGATCCTGACCTTTTCGATGAGGTCGGCCGCGATCAACGCGGCATTCGGCGTGAAATGGATATCGGCGACGAGCGGGACATCGATCCTCCGCAGCGTGAGGAGGCGTCGGATTTCGCGCAGATTCTCGGCATCCCGAATCGAAGGCGCCGTCACGCGAACGATCTCGCACCCCGCCTCCGCGAGTTCGGTCACTTGCTCGACGGTCGCGTCCGTATCCATCGTGTCGGTGTTGGTCATCGACTGGACGCGGATCGGATTATCGCCCCCGATCTCGACATGCCCCACTCGAACGACGCGCGTCTTGCGCCGCTCCGGTCGAAACGGATCGCCCAATGCCCAGGTCATCATTCCCCCACCAATTCGTTGAACTTCTCGAGCGCAAGATCGATTCGGCTCGGGTCCTTGCCGCCGGCCTGAGCGAAATCGGGTCGCCCCCCGCCCCCACCGCCGACGACCCCCGCCACTTCGCGAATCAAATCGCCTGCCTTGAGCTTCGAGGTCAAATCCTTCGTCACACCAATCGCGAGCAGGGCTTTGCCTTCATTTTCGGCTGCGAGACAGACGACGCCCGTCCCCAGCCGGTTGCGGAAATCGTCGACCATCGTGCGCATCGCCTTGGCATCGACATCCTCGACCCGCCCAGAAATCGATTTGGCGCCGGGCAGCGAAGCGATCGCCCGCGCAGCACCGAAAAGATCCTTGGCACCGGAACTCTGCTTGCGCGCGCGCAAGTCGTCGATCTGTTTCTGGGCCTGCTTGCGCTCCTCGAGCAAACGACCGACGCGACCCGGCAATTCCGCAAGCGGCACTTTCAGCTTCTCGGCGGCGGCGCGGGCGAGTCGCTCCTGTTCGCGAATATGTCGGAGCGCGCCGAGCCCCGTCAAGGCCTCGATGCGTCGAATGCCGGCCGCGATGCCCGTTTCGGAAATGATCTTGAGCAGCCCGATTTCACCGGTCGCCCGCGCATGCGTTCCACCGCAGAGCTCCGTAGTGCAATCACCAAAGGAAACCACGCGAACCTGCTCGCCGTATTTCTCATCGAAGATGGCCATGGCGCCGGCTTTGATGGCGGACGGGTAGTCCATCTCGCGGGTCGAGCCCGGGTGGTTCGCCTCGATCCAGCGATTCACCTGATCCTCGATACGTTCGAGTTCTTCGGTCGAGAGGGGTGAGTCGTGCGTGAAATCGAAACGCAGGCGATCGGGTCCAACTAGCGAACCTTTCTGCATGGCTTGTTCGCCCAGTTCGCGCCGCAACGCCGCATGCAGCAGATGGGTGCCCGTATGATTTCGAACGGTGGCATAGCGCGATTGCGCGTCCACGCGGAGACGGGCGGCTTGATCCACACGCAGCTCGCCCGAAACGACGATGCCCTGATGAACGAAGAGGCCCGTCAGCGGCTTTTTCACATCGCGGATTTCGACTTCGCCGGAATCCGTTTGGATCCGCCCGCGGTCACCCATCTGACCCCCGCTCTCCGCGTAGAAAGGCGTCTCCTCGAAGATCAACTCGATTTCGTCACCCATTGAGGCCTGCGTGACGAGCTCACCGGCTTTGAGCATCGCCGCCACCGGCGCCTCGAGTTCCAGGATTTCGTAGCCGTGGAACGTCGTTTCGAGTCCATTCGCGATGCGACCGTAAATCTCTTCGACCGCCACGTCTCCGCTGCCTTTCCAGGCCGCGCGTGCCCTCGCCTTTTGTCCGGACATGGCCTCGTCGAAGCCCGACTGGTCGAGCGTCATGCCATGACTCGAGAGGATGTCGGCCGTCAGATCGATCGGAAAGCCGAAGGTATCGTAGAGCTTGAAGACCGTATCCCCGGGCAATTCGCGAAGTTCCTTCGCCTCGAGTTCCCCGATCTCCGCTTCGAGGAGCGTCAGACCCTTGGACAACGTCTCGAGGAAACGCTCCTCTTCGCGGCGAATCCGGTCCGTGATATAGGCGCGTCGCTCGGACAATTCCGGAAAGGCCTCACCCATCTCGTCGATCACCTTGTCTGCGACGGAGAAAAGGAAGGGCGAATCCTGGCCGAGAAGTTTCCCATGCCGCGACGCTCGGCGCAGGATGCGTCGCAGCACATAGCCTCGGCCAACATTGCTCGGCAATACGCCGTCCCCGATCAGGAACGCCAATGCGCGCGCATGATCGGCCGCGACGCGAAGCGAGACGTCGATCTCGGGATCGTCCCCGGGTGTCACATTCGAAAGTTCAGCGGCCCGTTCGATCAAGGGCGTGAACAGATCCGAATCCCAGGTCGATCGCTTCCCCTGAAGCAGCGCCGAGAGTCGTTCGAGTCCCATTCCGGTATCGATCGAGGGCCTGGCAAGCGGCGTCATGCTGCCGTCTGCGTCCCGGTTGAATTGCATGAACACGAGGTTCCAGATTTCCAGAAAACGGCCGGTCTCACTGGACGGATCATCGTTCGGGTGATCCGGCAGCTCTCCCCAATCGAAGTGAATTTCAGAACATGGACCGCACGGACCGGTATCGCCCATCGACCAGAAATTCTCGTCCTCACCGAGCCGGTAGAGCTTCGACTCGGGAATTCCGATCTGGTCGCGCCAGATGTCGTACGCCTCGTCGTCGTCGCGAAACACCGACACCACGAGGTTCTCCGGCTTGAACCCCATCTCTTCGGTCAGCAGCATCCAGGCGTGTTCGATGGCTTTTTCCTTGAAGTAGTCCCCGAACGAAAAGTTGCCCAACATCTCGAAGAAGGTGTGGTGCCGCGTGGTTCGGCCGACGTTCTCGAGGTCGTTGTGCTTGCCCGAAACGCGCATGCATTTCTGCGATGTCGTCGCGCGGACATAGTCCCGGGTCTCTTCACCAAGCAGGCTTCGCTTGAAGGGCACCATGCCCGAATTCACGAACATCAGTGTCGGATCGGATTCCGGCACCAGTGAAGAACTCGGCACACGGCGATGTCCTCGCTCCTCGAAGAAGCGAAGAAAACGCTCGCGAATCTCCCGGGACGGGAGCGACATGGGACACCTCGAAAGCAAGTGTGGGTCTCGGATTGCGGCCGGGAATATAGCGACCCTCGGAGAGGATTCGCGACTTGGCTCGGATCCGTCGCCGAATGGATCGGAATGGACCCGATCGGACGACGCCCGGTTCGACGATGGATTCGAAAGCGCGGAGGGCTGCCCGCACGGCGAGTGCCGAACTAGAGCTGGCGGAGCGCAGCGAGCCTAGAAGCGATCGATACTGAATTCGTCGTCGAGGTCGTCGACGCCATCGTGGTCGGGCTTCTGGTCGGAGCCCGGAGCTTCCACGCCGCCGTCGCCGTCCCCCGCGAATCCGGCCCACTCCGCATCCGAAGTCGACTCGATCCCGCGGAAGCGAAGCGCGAAGTCGTCCGGATTCGAGACGTGCTTGAGGGCCTCTTCGTAGGCGACGACACCGGATTTCACGTGGCTCATCAACGACTGATCGAAGGTCTGCATTCCGTAGGTCGTATGACCCTTCGCGATGGCATCGGGCAATTCCTTGGTGCGATCCTTGTCCGCGATGAGTTCCCGCGTGAAGCCCGTCGAGATGAGCACCTCGAGGGCCGGAACCCGCCCCTTCCCGTCCGCGCGCGGAACGAGACGCTGGCTGATCACCGCCTTCAGGATCGTCGAGAGCTGGAGCCGAACCTGTTTCTGCTGATAGGGCGGGAAGACCGAGATGATTCGGTTGATCGTCTCCGTCGCGTCGAGCGTATGCAGCGTACTCATCACGAGATGGCCGGTTTCCGCCGCCGTGATCGCCGTCTCGATCGTCTCGAAGTCGCGCATCTCGCCCACCAGGATCACATCGGGATCCTGGCGTAGCGCGGCGCGCAGAGCGGCCGAGAAGGTGTGTGTATCGACCCCGATCTCGCGCTGGTTCACGATCGAGCGGCGATCGCGAACCAGGAACTCGATCGGATCCTCGATCGTCATGATGTGGCAGGTCCGCTCGGTGTTGATGTATTCGATCATCGCAGCCAGCGTGGTCGATTTGCCGGAGCCGGTCGTACCGGTGACGAGCACCAGGCCGCGATGCTCCGAGGCGATCTTCTCGATGATTTTCGGTAGATGGAGCTGGTCGATCGTCTTGACGCCAAACGGAATGACACGAAAGACGATGCCGACCGTCCCACGCTGTTGGAAGACGTTCACGCGGAAGCGGCCGAGACCGGGAATGCCGTACGCCAGATCGGCCTCGCGATTCTCTTCGAAGCGCGCCTTCTGGGCCGGGTTCATGATCGAGAACGCGATCTTCTGGAGTTCGTCCGGAAGAACGCGTTCGCCGTTCTTCAGCGGTACCAATGCGCCATCGACGCGAAACATCGGAGGCAAGCCCGATTTCAAGTGAATGTCGGACGCGCCGCCCTTGATGGCGATCTTCAAGATTTCGTTGAGTTCCATGCTGCCCCTCGAAAGCCCTGACTCCGCTCAGGACTTTCGGCCCGGAGTGATCTTTGACCGTCCTCCTGTTTCGACCGGTTCGAGCACTTCCTTGAGACGCTCGCAGGTCCAATCTTCGCTGCCCCGGTCGGCGCGATACCCCTCGCGCATACGCAGCTTGGTGCGTAACTGCCTGCCAACGAAAGCGGTTTTGTCACATACGAAACCGGACGTCGGCGTATCTAAATCACACGAAGACAGGTGGGGTTCCACGGGATCGCAGTGGGGGGATCGTCGCCATGCCCGCAGACGGCAAAACCCGTCACCGCAGTAGCCGGGTGCGGAATCCGTCGATCCCGCACCCGGTGTCTGTGCCTGTGTCGATCTTTTGCGACTACTCGCTTGCTTCCGTTGAACCCGACTCCGTTGCCGCCGTGCCTTCGGTCGCTCGACTCGCCGGATTCGCCACCGGTGTTGGCAACTTCAATCCCTTGGCCAGGTAGACCTCCTCGGCGAGCCGCTGACAGGCATCCGGGTTTTCCTTCAAGAAGATTCGCGCCTTCTCTCGCCCCTGTCCGATCCGCTCTCCACCATACGAGTACCAGGAACCACTCTTCTCGACGATTCCCTCTTCGACACCAAGGTCGATCAGGTCTCCCTCTCTCGAGATGCCCTCGTTGTAGATGATGTCGAACTCCGCTTGCCGGAAGGGCGGCGCGACCTTGTTCTTGACGATCTTGACCCGGGTTCGATTGCCCGTGACCACATCGCCCTCCTTGATGGCCCCAATCCGTCGCACGTCGATCCGGATCGAGGCGTAGAACTTCAATGCGTTCCCGCCCGACGTCGTTTCTGGACTTCCGAACATCACGCCGATCTTCATCCGGATCTGGTTGATGAAGATGATCGTCGCACCCGATTTCGACACGGTCCCCGTCAATTTACGCAGCGCTTGACTCATCAGACGAGCCTGCAGGCCGACGTGCGTGTCCCCCATCTCCCCCTCGAGTTCAGCGCGCGGAACGAGAGCGGCGACCGAATCGATGACCACGAGATCGATCGCCCCCGATCGCAACAACACGTCGGCGATTTCGAGCGCCTCCTCCCCCGTGTCCGGTTGTGAAACAAGCAGTTCCTCGATATTCACACCGAGTCGCCGCGCATAATTCACATCCAGCGCGTGTTCTGCATCGATGAAGGCCGCGACCCCTCCGATTTTTTGCATTTCGGCGATCGCGTGCAGGGTCAGGGTCGTCTTTCCGCTCGACTCCGGCCCGTAGATCTCGACGATGCGCCCCCGCGGAAGACCCCCGATTCCGAGCGCGATGTCGATACTCGGTGCACCACTCGAGAAAAAGGGAATATCATGATTCGCGGCATCGTCGGTCATCCTCGTGATCGCGCCCTTTCCGAATTGTTTCTCGATACTCGAAATGGCGAGTTCGATGGCCTTCTCCTTTTCGTTTGCCGCTACGCCACCACGCTCCACCCTGACCTTCGCTGTCGTCGACTTGCCTCGTGCCATGATCACTGTCTCCCCATCTTGCCGTTTGTAAAAAACCTACGAACCACCCGGAGCGGAACCCCCGCCACCGCGCCTCAAAAGACTCGGCCCCACCAATTCGACCCCGAGCAAACTTCTTCGAATCCAGTCCAGCGCGACCTGGGCCGACAAGCTGCGATGGCGACTCCGGTCGACCTGAAAGACGAACGACTCCGCGTGCGTTCCCTTGGCCGTCGCCAATGCAATCCAGACGAGACCGACGGGCTTTTCTTTCGTCCCCCCGTCCGGACCTGAAATTCCCGAGGTCGCGACACCGAAGTCGCTCCCGAAGCGCGCGCGCGCACCCTCGGCCATCGCCCGTACGACAGGTTCCGAAACGGCTCCTTCACTCTCGAGTAGAGCCTCCGAAACGCCGAGCAACGCGACCTTCGCCGCATTCGAGTAGGCGACGATTCCGCCCAGAAAATAGGCAGACGAGCCGGGGACGTCCGTCATGCGCTCCGCGATCAGCCCACCCGTACACGACTCGGCCGTCGCCACCGAGAGGCCGCGCTCCGCAAGCAATCGTCCGACGACGCTTTCCATCGTTTCGTCGCCCTCGCCATAGACGATCGCACCGAGCCGAGTACGAATGGCCTTCGTCACCTGTGCGATTCTTGCATCCGCCTCTTCGGCCGTTTTCGCGCGCGCCACCGGACGAAGAAAATTGTCGGGAAAACTCGTCCGAAAACCGAGATCGACATCCCCCTCACGCGCGAGATCCAAAAGCTCTGCCTCGAGCGTCGACTCCCCCATCCCAAACGTGCGCAGCAACACCGCGCGAACGACCTGTCGCTCCGCGCGTTCTACCGGAGCCCCCACCGGAGCCGCGCGAGATCCGCCCACCGTGGCCCCCACCGTGGCCTCCGAAAAGACGAGCAGTCGCTCGATTCGCGGAAGGACCTGCTCATCCATCATCAGATCGAGTTCGCGCGGCACACCCGGCATGGCGAAGAAGACCGCCCTGCCCTCTCGAATCGAAAACCCGGGTGCGGTTCCGATCGGGTTCGGAAGCACATCCGCATCGGTCGGAAAGAACGCTTGTTTGCGGTTCACGTCGGACATCTCGCGGCCGACCCGTGCAAAGAAGGCCTCGATGACGGCGAGCGATTTCTCGTCGAGCACGGTCTTTCGCCCAAAGGTCTCCGCCAACACCTCGGTCGTGAGATCGTCTCGCGTCGGCCCCAGTCCACCCGAAACCAGCACGAAATCGCTTCGATCCGCCGCACGCCGAAACGCGTCTCGCATATCCGCGGGGTCGTCCAACACCGAAACCTGATGACGGCATTCGAGATCGAGCAATAGCAACCGCTCCGCGATCCTCGCCTTGTTCGAATCGACGATCTCGCCCCTCAACAACTCGTCTCCGATCGTGATGATCTCCGCCTTCACGTCCCGGCTCCCAATCCAATCGCGAACAACCCTTCTACAGACGACCTCCAATGCTCGAAGCCACCCTCCAGACCGAACGTTTCCAGACCGAACGCTTCCAAACCGAGCCCTTCGAGCCCGAACGAAAACCCGAAGAGGCCGAACCCCCAGACTAGGCAGACCAGGCAGAAGCTCGCGTAGAGACCGGCCACGACGTCGTCTGCCATTACGCCAAGTCCTCCCTTGAATCGCCGTTCCGCCCATCGGATCGCCCCTGGTTTCCACACATCAAACAGCCTGAACAGGACGAATCCGGTCACAACCTGTGGAAAAATCAGCGAAAGATCGTCGCCGTCGAAGAGGGTCAGGGGCAAATAGGTGATCAGCTGGCCGACGACTTCGTCGATCACGATCCGACCGTCGTCGTGGCGGCCGAAATCGACCTCGGCACGTCCCGCGGCGCGAATCCCCAGCAGGAGCAGCAATCCAACAGCGAGCGCATAGAGTACGAGAAAGACCGATCGAGAGACCTCGACGCCTTGACTCATGGCCAGCAGGAAGAGCAGGACGCCCCCCAAAGAGCCCGCGGTCCCCGGCGCGACGGGGAAATATCCGAGCCCCCCGGCAACCGCGATCCATCGAGAACCACGCCCGATGGCCAGCCTCACGGGTGCGACGACGACTCGCCCAAGGCTCTTGACAGCAACCGTTCCGGCGGAACCCACGGAATGGCTGGAACCAGCAGAACCCGCCACGAACGCCCCGCCGCTCGCGTGTTCAGAGAACTCGCCGGCCTTTCGAGATTCTACGATTTTGAATTCGTTCTCGATGGGAAAACCCACCTATTCGGGAACGCCACGCGGGGAACGCAGCTTCTTCTTCGCGGGGGGGCGTCGAATCTGACCCGAAAGTAGCCGCCGCCCGCCGACAGCGTCAATCCAAAAGGCGAAAATTTGACGAAAATTGCAAGATTCGGACCTTCTCGCCTGTTGTGTTCAGCCAGCGCGCTCATGCGCCGATGAATTGCGTACCGAATGCGCGATCTAGAGCCCAACTCCAAGAAGGACGAGAATCTCCCCGCCACGGAGATCGCGCGCCCCCGATCAAGTCGCACCCGAACGGATGTCACGAGCGTTCTGCTCGAATTGGCCCGTGCTCTGCGCGGATTCTCATTCTACGGGGAAACCGACCCCCAGCTTCGGCCCTTGCTCGACCGTGCCTTTCGCGCGCTATCGGGCGATCTGTCGCGGTCCGGAGCGATCGATGTCGAACTCACGAAGACCGGATTCTGGATCGCGGAACTCTCTGAAAACATCGAATCCGATGGCGTACTCGAACCGCTCGAGAGGGCCCTGCAAGAACATGGCCTGCATCAGCTTCATATCGACTCGGATCTGACCCGCACCGCATTGCACGGATTCTTCGATCTACTCGGGCAACCCGCGGATCGATTCGAAAACCCCGAGTGTTTTGCCCGCGCGCTGGCCGCGCGTGATTCACGAGGACTCCGACTGAACGACATCGACGACCCACAAGCGGACGTCACGCCGAAGCTGAGTGCGACACCGCCTCGAGCATCGGTCTCGCTTGCTTCGAGACTCGACTCGAGCGAATTCGAATCCTCGACGCCCGACGCCGAATCGCAACGACAGAAGCCCACCCTCGAGAGCGATCCACTCCTCGCACCGGCCGCGGACGATCGCGGCGAACGTTTGAGGGCGCGCCTGATCGAACTCGACCAGTCGAGCGAGGATGCCGCCTATCAACAGCGGGCGTCCGACATCACGGTCTGGGCACGAGGTCTGTGGGACGAAGAACTCTTGGATGAATGCTACCGCGCGCTGCTCGTCCTCGCGGATCATGCGGTAGGCCGCGGCGGGCGTTCGGAATCCCAGGCGCGCATCGCCGCGGATTGTTTCGCCCAACTCGCACGCGGCGATCGGCTGGACGACCTCATCCGTCGCGCGACGGGATCCGGCGGATCCGGCATTCGCGCCGCACAACTCCTGCTCCAGCTGGGTTCCACCGCCGTCCCCGCCCTCGTCGATCGGATCTGCGATGAAAAGGATCCCCAGCGATGGGCGCCCCTTCACTCGCTCGTGCTCGCACTCGGGGAGATCTCGCTGCCCACATTGCTCGCGACGATCGAGAGTCCCGACGATCATCGCGCAATAGTCGGCATCCGACTCGCCGGCGAAATCCAGAATCCCGCCGTCTTGCCCGCTCTCACGAAGGTGATGCAGACCGCAAATCTCGCGCGACGCGTCGAGGCGATCCGAGCATTGGGTTTTCTGCCGGGCGAAGAATCGAAGAATGCGCTGAACGCCGCCCTCGAGAGCGATTCCGAGGAAATCGTCATTGCAGCAACGCGCGCCATCGAGACGTCCGAGGGTCGTCGGGCCGTTCCGGCACTGCTCGAGGTCCTCGAAACGAGTCTGCGTACGGATCGTACGCAAGCCAGCCGGGAACTCGTCAAGGTCCTCGGGCGGCTCGGCGACGAACGCGCCGTACCGCGACTCGCAGCGATTCTCGATCGAAAACCCATGCTCCGTCGTGGACGCCATCACGCAATTCAGCTCTCGGCGATCGACGCGCTCGCGATTCTGCCCACCAAAGAAGCGCGACGAAGTATCGAACGTGCGGCACGGCATGGCGCGCAGCGCGTCCGCTATTACGCCCAGAAACGCCTCGAAGCGATTTCCGAAGAAGACTGAACTCGAGGACGAACCTTGCGAGCCCACTCGGCGGACTCGCATGCTCGTCGTTCTCAGGCTCCGAGCTTGAGTTCGGAAACGATGTCGGACCAATCCCGTGGATCGGGCGCGCGATTGTGGGTCAGGCTGACGCCGTCCGCGATTCCGGCGAGTCGCGCCTTCAGTTTGTCCGCAATTTCATTGCGCGGACCCACGACCGCGATGGCTTCGAGAACGTCGTCCTCGATCAAATTCGCCATTTCGTCCCAGCGATTCTGCTTGGACAAGCGGTTCAATTCCAGATGCAGATCGCCCCAGCCGTGACAATCGAGTGTCGGACGATAGGCGGGCGTCGAGCCGTAGAAGGCCAGCTGTTTGCGCGCAGCGAGTTTGGATCGCTCGAACGCTTCCTCGCTATCGGCCGTTACGACCATCGTCGAAAAAATCAGATCCAGCTGGTCGCGCGACCGTCCCGATTTCGCCAGCCCGCGCTCGATCGCCGGCAAGACCTTCGATTCGAGCGATTTGCGGGTGTTGAATGGATGACCAAAGAAGCCGTCCGCAACTTCACCCGCCACCTCCATCATCAAGGGACCGAATCCGCCGAGATAGATCGGTGGCGGACCGAAGGGATTCGGTCCGGGATCGAAGGCGGGAATCATCAGCGTATGTCGATAGAATTCACCACGAAAATCGAGCTCCGCCTGACCCTCCCAACAGGCGAAGATCGCCTTGATCGCAAGTACGATCTCGCGCATGCGCTTCGCGGGACTCGACCACGGCATGCTGAAGCGATTCTCGACATGCGGACGGATCTGAGAGCCGAGCCCGAGAATGAAACGTCCCTCGGAGATCGATTGGATGCCGTAGGCGAGATTCGCGAGATTCATGGGATTGCGGGCAAAAGCGATCGCAACGGCCGTGCCCAGCCGAAGGTCTTGCGTCGCTTCAGCCGCGGAAACCAGGGGAAGAAAGGGATCGTGCTTCGCCTCGAAGCTGAATGCGCCGTCGTATCCGATCTCTTCGAGCTGGCGAAAAGAGGCGCCCGCGCCGCGTGGATCTTCGAGCGGCGCGGTGGTGTAGATTTTCATCGCCCCATGATAGGCATATCGAATCACTCACCCCAACCCACGCACGAGCCGCCGAACGACTCGCTACACTCGGCCGCGTGCGTGTACTCGGCGTCGACCTCGGCAAGAAAAGAATTGGGCTGGCGATCTCCGACGAAAAGGAGGAATTCGCATTTCCCGCCGGCATCATCGACAGCCGCGGACGAAAGCGCGACATCGGCGCGCTTTGCGAATTGATTCGGGCGAAGGAAATCGGTCGGGCCGTCGTCGGCCTTCCGATTCACATGGATGGCCGCCACGGTCCCGAAGCGGAGAAGGCGACTCAATTCGCGATCGACTTGAGTCGAGCCGCCAAGATTCCGATCGATACCCTCGATGAGCGCTGGACCTCCCGCGAGGCTGAGCGTCTATTGCAGCCCACATCCGGAAAACGCGCGGCCCGGCGACGAAAAAAGGGCGTGGTCGACGAAATGGCCGCCTCGATCATTCTGCGCACCTATCTCGCGCAGCCTCGCACGGGGAACCCGAAACGAAAGGACGACGAGCCCGGATGAGGATCGCGCACCGATGATGAAGGCCATGATCGCCGTCGCAATGCTCAGCGTCGTCTTGCTGGCCGGGGCTGGCTGGTGGGTACAGCGGGCCCTCGCTCCGGTTCATGAGGCCGGCGGCCCGATCCCGAAGCTCGCCTTCGAAGTCCGGCCGGGCGACTCACTGGGGCGCGTGGCCGAGGCGCTCGAAGAGAAGGGCTTGATTCGAAACGCTCGTGTGACCCGTTGGTTCGCGAAGGTCGAGGATCTGTCCTCGCAGATCAAGATCGGGGAGTACGAACTCTCGGCGGCACTCTCGACAGCGGAGATCCTCGAAATACTCACCAAGGGTCGCGTCCTCACCCACGTCGTCGTGATTCCCGAAGGCCAGCGAGCCAGCGAAATCGCAGATCGGCTCGTCGCGGCGGGCTTGGCGGATCGCGAGGCGTTTCTGAAAATCGTCTTCGATCCCGAGATCGCCAGGCGACTCGGCGTCGAGGGTTCGAGCCTCGAAGGATATCTCTTTCCCGACACCTATCGCTTCGCGCGCGGACTGCCGCCCGAACGGCTCGCGCAGACGATGGTCGAGGAGTTCCTGCGCGTCTATCACGATCTCGAGACGACAGCGGGCGAGACCCCCCTCTCCATGCGCGAACTCGTCACATTGGCTTCGATCGTCGAGAAGGAAACCGGCGACGCACGAGAACGGCCCGTGATCGCGGCCGTCTTCCTCAATCGATTAAAACGAGGCATGCGTCTCGAAACCGATCCCACCGTCATCTACGGCATCGAAAATTTCGACGGAAACCTTCGTCGTATTCACTTGCAGGACGACGACAACCCCTACAACACCTACCGAATCCGCGGCCTCCCGCCGGGCCCGATCGCCAGTCCGGGTCGCGAGGCCTTACGAGCGGTCCGCGAGCCCGCCGACAGCCCTTTCCTGTATTTCGTCTCTCGCAATGATGGGACCCACGTCTTCTCGACGACCTACGCGGATCACAAAGTTGCGGTCGACCGGTTCCAGCGCAGGCGGCGCAGAAAATGAGTCTGCTCGAGGAACAACACGTCTTCTACACGGAGCGCGTCCCCGAACATTTCAATTGGACGCTCGAGCGCCAACGCGCGACGGCCCGCCACGACTCCGACGCGGCCCGAACGCTCGCGGAAATGGAAGCGGTTCGCGCCGCGATCGTTGTCCAGATCGACACGGGGAAAGGCGTCCAGCGTCATGTCTTCGAGATCGAGAACGGCGAAATGCGTTGCGTCGTCGATCCGACTCGTGTTCCCTTTTTGATCCTGGACCACACGCTCGAAGATTTTTCGAGTATCCGACGTGAATGTGGAGATTCGCTGCTGGGATTTCTAGGCGGACTGGCTGGATTGGGCGATGAGCTGCGCCTCACCGCTCAGCGTGTGCGTGACCTGCGTGAGCTCCACGGCAGTCTCGCTTTCGAACGCACCGGCCCAGGCGGCTTCGTCCTCGTCGCGACCTTCGGCATCGAAACGCCAGAGGTTCAGCCCCGCGCGACGATCCGGCTCGACGAAACGATCTACAAGCAGCTTCGCAACGGGGAACTCGATCCCCAGGATGCTTTTCTGAATGGCATGATCGAGATCGAGGGGGATACGGAGATGGCCGTCAGCCTGGCCCTCACGGTGCTCTCCCCGGACTAGCATCCAAGGAGCCTGCGCGGCAGGAGCCAGAAGACGCAAGCGCCTAGCGTCCGTAGCCGAGCGCCTCGAGTTCTTCGCGGATTTCCGGAGCGAGCATCAGCTCCTCCCCTTCCCCCGCGGCCGCAATCGGCTGGTTCTCCTTCATCGCTTCCAGTCCCCGCTTGCGCATTCTCGAAACCAATATCGGCTTTTCCTCAGCGATGTTGTGTTGAGCCATTGGATCCGCCGCGAGATCGAAGAGTCGGGGACGACCCTGGCTAAGTTCGTTGAAGATCAGTTGATAGTCGCCCTGCACGATCGAACGCAAGAAATTCTTTTTCGGATGCGGCCACCATGCCAAGGCGATTCGATGCGAACTTTCGGCAAGCGGCACCGCTCGCCCAGCCTTCCGTCGCGCCGACATTTCCGACGTCAGGCTCCGCCCCTGGGCTGCTTCGAGCGGCTCCGCCTCGACGAGCGCCAGAAGCGTCGGCAAGATGTCGATCAATTCCGCGGCACCCGCTATTCGGAGAGGCCCGTCGACGCCGCCGGGCGGCCGCACGATCAACGGAATTCGCAAATTGGGTTGGTAGTAGAGTTGCCAGTGAATGACGCTGCCATGCTCACCGAATTCCTCGCCATGATCCGAGGTCACGATGATCCAGCTGTCCTCGAAGCGTCCGCGCGCCTCGAGGTACTCGAATAGACGCCCGATTTGTGAGTCCGTGTAGCGAATGCCCTCGTCGTAGCTGTCGACGAGATGCTGGAGGTCCACAGGGTCGAGTTCGATCTTTTTCAGGAAGATCTCGTCCAGACGCTTGGCCGTCGCGACGAGGTCCCCGGCATAGGGTCGATCGTGAAACATGCCGGCATAGGGGGCGGGTGAGAGATAGGGGGCGTGGATGTCATAGGTGTGCACGAAGAGAAAGAAGGCCTCGCTGTCATGCTGGTCCAGCCAGCCAAAGACTCGCGGCAAGATCTGGGCGAGCCCGCCGCCCCGATGATCGTAGGTCTCGAAGCCACGATTAAATCCGAACACCGAATGCAAGAAACCTCCGTCGACGTAGCCCGCCGTTCGAAGACCCGCATCTCGCAGCCGTTCCGCCAGGGTTTCGATGGCCGGGGAGAGCTTGTCCCCCTCCCCCGTGAAGCCGTGCCGACCGGGGTAGAGAGATGTCATCATCGACATCTGGGAGGGCGGGGTGTTCGGCGCGGGCGCGAGCATGCGGTCGAATACGAAGCTCTCTTGCGCGAGCGCGTCGAGCTTCGGAGTGGTGTCGCGTGGGTAGCCGTAGACGCCGAGATGATCGGCGCGAAGCGTGTCGAGCGAGATGAGCACGATCTTGTGAATCGGCTCGCGCGGCGCGGGGGGCGGCGAATCGTGGCAGGCGAGCAGGGCCACGATCAAGCTGGCCGCAAGCCGCCGTCCGGTCTGCCACGACGAATAGGACGGGGTCCCTTGACCTCTGATGGACGGGCGGGCAGTCATGGCGAAGCGGAGCCTAGCCATTCGACGGCGCGGGATCATGTGAGAGGGGCTCGCGCGCGCGCGGCTCGCCGAGACTCAGACCAGCGCGACCTCGCGCAACAGAGCGAGGTCGTCGAGGGCCTTGCCGGCGCCGTGAACGACGGCTGTGAAGGGATCTTCGCTGCGCAGGATCGGCAGGCGCGTCTCTTCTCGGAGTAGATGATCGAAATCGGTCAGCAACGAACCGCCCCCGACGAGCATGATGCCGCGATCCACGATGTCGGCGGCCAACTCCGGCGGCGTCTTCTCGAGGGTCAGATGAACCGTCTCGACGATGGCATGAATCGGCTCGACCAACGCTTCTCGCATCTCGTCACTCGTCGCCACGACCACCTTCGGAATCCCCGCAACGAGATCTCGACCCTTGAGTTCCATCTCGACCGTCTTGCTCTTCGTCGAGGCCGTGCCGATCGTGATCTTGGCCAGCTCGGCCGTGCGCTCACCGATCAGCATATTGTATTTGCGTTTGACGTAGTTGATGATCGCCTCGTCCATCTTGTCTCCGCCCGTGCGGATGGAGCGCGAGGTGACGATTCCGGACAGGGAGATTACGGCGACATCGGTCGTGCCGCCTCCGACATCCACGACCATGTTTCCCGTCGGCGCCGTCACGTCGAGTCCGGCACCGATCGCGGCGGCCATCGGCTCTTCGATCAAGAAGACTTCCCGCGCACCGGCGGACAATGCGGACTCTCGCACCGCGCGCTTCTCGACGCTCGTGATGCAAGGCGGAACGCAGATCACGATGCGCGGCCGTGCGAGCGTGCGGCGATTGTGTGCGCGTTGAATGAAGTAGCGAAGCATCGCTTCGGTAATTTCGAAATCGGCGATGACGCCGTCCTTGATCGGACGAATGGCTTCGATGTTGCCCGGCGTGCGCCCGAGCATTTCCTTGGCGGCGTGTCCGACGGCTCGCACGCGCTGGCCGCCCCCACTGTCTCGCGTCACCGCGACAACACTGGGCTCGGAGCAGACAATTCCCTTGCCTTTGAGGTAGACGAGCGTATTCGAGGTTCCGAGGTCGATCGCGAGATCGTGTGAGAACATTCCGGCGATGGCGTCGAGAAACATCCGAGTCTCCAGGGCTCTGGCGTGGGCAGCCGCGCCCGTCCTTGTCAATCGGCATCTATGCGCAAAGGTTGAGCCAAAAGCCGTCGTGATCAGGCGAAAACCACTCGCCCCCGCGTGAGCTGCATCACAACGCCCTGAAGCCGTCCCTGAGAGTCGCGAAGAACGGTCTCCCGCTGGGGTTCGCCAGGGTTCGACGGAATGCGTCCGGGTCGGCGTTGCGGGGGCGGGGGCGGGGGCGAAAGGGAATGGGAAAGGTCGGGGATCGTAGGCAAAACCTAAGGGGTCGGCTCCGTGGCCTCAGCGGCGAATTCAGCAAGGCTTTCGGTTGGATCGCGGTCGACCAGTGCGCTGAGCCCCAGCAGGCTTTCTGAGAGTTCGTGGACGCCTCCGCGGATCTCCGAAAGATGCGCACGATGGGCGCCGAGCAGAGCCTGGGACTCTTCGAGCTGGCCTTCGAGGATTGCGACCTCGGCCTTGAGCTCGCTTGCGACCTGCGCCTGCCATCCGACCAGCAGGGCGAAGAGGACCAGGGCCACGAGCATGAGCCAGCCGGGGAATCGGCGGGCCGGAGCGGGTTCCGGGTCGGATTCGAGTTCGGGTTCGGGTTCGATCGCGGGTTCCTGGGCCTGCGTGGAAATCCCAGATTCCGCCGACACATCGACCAACTTCGGGCCGCTCGTCTGATCCGCTTCGGGCTCGAACGGGCCAGAGGACATGAATTCGGCCTACGACTGAATGACGAGCTTCGAGAGGCTCGTCTTTCGCAAATTGGTCTTCTGAATCGTGCGCACCAGCTCCGCAACTTTCTCCGTGTCCGTCTCGAAGGGGTTGTTGCAGATCACGCGCACGTTCAGCAAGTTGCCGAGTCGGATATTCGACCAGTCGAGATCGTATTGGATCGAATTTTCGCGGGCGAGCTTGATGAACTCGCCCCGCATCTTCGCCCGCGTGTCCTGGGGCGGAATCGTCTTCGCAGCATCGACTTGCTCATCCGTGAACAATCGTTCGACGGCGCCCCGCCTCTCGAGCAGGTAGTAGAGACTTCGCTCGCGCCGGATGTCGTGGTACTGAAGGTCGAGCATCAAGACGCGCGGATCGGTCCAGGTCGTTTGGTGTTTGTCGATCCAGGACTGGATCAATTTTCGCTTGATCACCCAATCGATCTGACGATCGAGTTTGTTGGGATCCGTGTCCAGACAGTCGAGAACATATTGCCACATCTCGACAGCCAACTTGTGGTCGTCGATGACGGGATATTGCTCAATGTATTTCTGGGCCATCTCGAGATACTCGCGCTGGATCTCGATCGGCGTATATTCGCGGCCATTATCCAGCCGCAAGCGACGCTTGCAAGTGGCGTCATAGGTAATGTCCTTGATCGCCTTGACCGGATTTCGAAGCGTGAAATCTTTGTTGATGTAATTGTCCTCGATCATCTGCAGGACGATCGAGCAGGTTCCAACCTTGATGAAGTTGGTGTACTCGCTCATGTTCGAGTCGCCCACGATCACATGCAATCGGCGGTATTTCTCGCGGTCGGCGTGAGGTTCGTCCCGAGTGTTGATGATCGACCGATCGTTGGTCGTCGTCCCTGAAATCTTCTGATAGATATGCTGAGCGCGTTGGCTGACGCAATAATGGATGCCGTCCTGCGTCTGGAATACCTTGCCCGCGCCCGTAAAGATCTGGCGCGTCACGAGGAACGGAATCAGCTGCTCCGCCAGATAATAGAAATCCACATCCCGGTCGACGAGATAATTCTCATGGCAGCCGTAACTGTTTCCCACGAAATCGGTATTGTTCTTGAAGATCGAAAGCTTCCCGGGGATGCCCTCTTCCCGGATTTTTTCTTCGGCGTAGATCTGGAGGTCTTCGACGATCCGCTCACCCGCTTTGTCATAGATGACGAGCTGACCCGGCGCCGCGCATTCGGGCGTGGCGTATTCGGGATGACAACCGGTGTCTTGATAGAATCGCGCGCCGTTCTCAAGAAAGACGTTGAGGAAATGTTCGGTCGTGATCAACTTCTCGAAAAGAAATCGGATGGCCTTCTCCACCGGAAGCGTCTTGCGACCCTCCGGTGTAAAAATGATTCCGTATTCAGTCTCGATGCCGTAGATGCGCTTCTTCACAAAGCCGCCTGACCGCTTCTGCAACACTTTCGACAACGCACCACACGTCGTCTCAGGTGTTCAGCATACCTTGAACTTCTTCGGTAGAAAGGCGGCAGAACTTGCGACCCGTTCGATTCCGATCCAGTAGACAGACTTCCAGACTGGCAACGTCCAATTCAGAACTACGTTCTGCTCCGGCGTCGAGAGAACGGCGCGCCAGCTTGGCTGCTTCCCCCGCGGGCATTCCGTCGGAGTAGTCATTCTTCAGGACGGATTCGACATCGTCGACGTTCCCGCCAATCACACAGAAACCCGGATGATCGCTGATGAAGCCATCGTATTTGACTCGGTAGATGGTGTTCTTCTTGTGGTCGTCGTATCGATCATCGCCCACTTCGGCCACGATGATCTCGATCTCGAGCGGCTTGATCTCGCGCGTGAAGACCTCCCCCATCACCTGGGAGAAGGCGTTGGCGAGCCCTCGACCGCGTACATCTTCGCGGCTGTAGGCGTAGCCCTTGGTATCCGCGAATCGCACACCGACCTTTCGGAGCTGATCGAACTCACTGAACTTCCCCACACCCGCGAAGGCGATCCGATCGTAGATCTCTCCGACCTTGGAGAGGCTGGTCGCATTCTCGGCCACCAACAGGATTCCGCCCTGATGTTCGATCGCGACGATCGACTTGCCACGCGCTATCCCCTTGCGCGCGAACTCGGCCTTGTCGGCCATGACTTGTTCGGGAGAAACGTAGAAGGGCATCGACATTAGAGGTTCCCCCCGGCGGTGCGCGCCTCCAGAATAGTCCGATAGCAGGCGGCGATCTCCTCTTCACTCGCTTCCGTCTGTCCGGCGTTCGTACAGATCCTGATGACGGGATAGATACCGCGTTCGAGATCGACGCCGCCGGTGGCGCGATCCTCATCGGCGGCCGCCGTCAGCGCGGCCACGGCGATCCGTACGGCGTCGTCCCGTCCCAGATCTGCAGCCCAGCCATGTTTGAGGGATTCCCGGGCATAGATTCCGCCCGAACCCGTCGCGTCGAATTCGGCTTCTTCGTAGCGGCCACCGGTGATATCGTATTTCCAGAGGCGACCGATTTTTCGCCTCGTGTCATAGCCCGCAAAGAGCGGCACGACTGCGAGTCCTTGCATCGCGGCGGGCAGATTCGCCCGAATCATCTGGGCGAGCTTGTTGGCCTTGCCTTCGAGTTCGAGGGATTCGCCTTCGATCTTCTCGTAGTGCTCGAGTTCGACCGAAAGGATCCTCGCCATCTCGATACAGGGACCGGCGGCACCCGAAATCGCCATCACGGAATAGGGATCGGTCTGAAAGACCTTGACGACGTCCCGCGAAGCGACCGAATGGCCCGCCGTTGCAAGCCGATCCCCCGCGACGAGAACCCCGTCTCCGAAACGCATCGCGAGGACCGTCGTCCCATGCGGCACGCCCTCGACCGTACCTTGCCCCCAGGCGGTCACGTCCGGCAGAAGATGCCGATGCTCGAGCTGAAGTAGCTCGAAAAAACTCGAACCGTCGTAGCTGCCTCTAAGCGGCACTGTTCCCCCCTCAGAAAACAATCAAACCGTGAAACGGGTGAGGATCTTCCCCGTCCGTCTACTCGCCGCCCCGTTGGACGTAATTCTTGACGAATTCCTCGGCGTTCTCTTCGAGTACGGCATCGATCTCTTCGAGGAGTTCATCCATCTCCTCTTTGAGCTCTTCGCCCTTGTCGGCGAGCTTCTGACCGGCTTCGCCCTTCTCGCCGTCGCCATCCCCGCCGCCGCCGCCCTTGCTCTTCTGCTTCTGTTCTCCAGCAGCCATGTAGAACGGGATTGGATCGGCCTGTCCATCGACCTGCCCCACGCCTGAGTCATCGCCTCGCGGGCGTTTCAAATCTCGAATGAATGTTGCCATCGTTTCGTCCTCCGGACCGATCCCCACATCGCCGCCGATCGAGTTCCTCGATCGAACGTCTCTGTCAGGACCCCATGTTCTCGAGGAGCGCCGCAGCCGTTTCCGACCGCTCCAGCAATTCCTCGACAAATTCACTCGTCCCCTTCAGGGGCTCCGACATCATGATTCGTTTGATCGACTCGTCTTCGAGTCCAAACGAAATCGAGTCCCAATTCACGCCGAAAACCTCACCCGGATACCGGCGCAGACATTCGCCGCGGAAGAACGCGCGCGTATCCCTGGGCGGATTGTACACCGCGTGCTCAATCTCTTCGTCCGTCACGATTCTCTCGACTCGGCCCTGGCGCTCGAGAAGATAGTAGAGCCCTTTCTCGGGACGCGAATCGTGGTATTGCAAATCGAGCATCTGGACCTTCGCGTCGCCCCAGTCGAGGTTCTTTCGACTCATAAAACGCTCGATCAGCCGTTTCTTGATTACCCAGTCGATCTTGCTGTCCAATTCCATCGGATCTCGCCCCAGCGTTTCGATGACCTCTTGCCATTTCTGCAGCACGTCCTTTTGGACCGCATCGAGAGAGCGAGAAGAGGTGTAGGCAAGAGCCATTTCCAGGAATCCCTCCTGGATCTGGAGTGCCGTTCGCCTCGTGCCATCGTCCATCGTCAATTCGTGTTTGAGAGAGAGGTCGTGGGAGACTTCACGAATCGTCCGCACCGGATCACGCAGCGTCAGGTCCTGCGAGATCGCACCATCCTCGATCATCGAGAGAATCAATGCCGTCACGCCATTGCGAAGATAGATCGTGTACTCGGACATATTGGAATCGCCCACGATCACATGAAGCCTGCGATATTTCTCTCGATCCGCATGCGGCTCGTCCCGCGTATTCACGATCGGCCGCTTCACCATCGTGTCCAACGCGACTTCGGTTTCGAAGAAATCCGCACGTTGAGAGAGCTGGTAGTCGCAGGGATGATTGCGACTTTCGCTGCCCACTTTTCCCGCACCACACCAGATCTGGCGGGTGGAGAAGAAGGGCAAGAGCGGCTCGACGACCTTCTTGAAAGGTGTTCGTCGATCCATCAGATAATTCTCGTGACAGCCGTAGCTATTGCCCTTGCGATCGCTGTTGTTCTTGTAGATCAACATCTGCACACCGTCGGGCAGCAGGGAATTCGCTTCGCGGCGACTGACCTCGATGATCCGTTCCCCGGCCTTTTCATGGATCACGAGGTCCCGCGCGTTCGTCACTTCAGGACACGAGTATTCCGGATGGGCATGATCGACGTAGTAGCGCGCGCCATTGATCAGCGTCTTGTTGCGAGCAATGTTCTCCTGCTGGTTGGGCGTATACTTTTCGCCCTCGACCTGAAAGCCCCGCGCGTCCGCAAGTGGGTTCTCCTGATCGTAGTCCCATAGGATCTGACCGTCCGGTTCCTCGCGGTAGGCGTTGACGATTAGGACACAGGACGAGATCGGATCAAAGTCAGGGTCGTTCTTGACCATGATCCCGTACTCGACCTCGGTTCCCATGACCGTCGGAATTGCCATGTCGCCTCGCTACTCCCTGTCCTGTCGAATCGGCGGGCCGGTGCTCTGCAATCCCGCCCTCGAATCCGCCGACTCGCTCAGGCTGACTTGACTCTGGACCATCACCGTTTAGAGATACTGACCCTGACCGCTCGAGACGTTCTCGATGGTCTGCTCTTTTCGCTCCATCCCCGTGATGAGTGTTCGCACGTTGATGATTCTCTCGCCCTTGCGACCGGAGATTCGCGCCCAATCGTCGGGGTTTGTGGTGTTCGGGAGATCTTCGTTCTCCTTGAACTCCTCTCGGACCGACTTGATCAGATCTTCTTCCGTGATCCCCCGTACCCCGCCATTGATGACGCGCTTGACCGCCTTCCGCTTCGCGCGGGCCACGATGTTTTCGAGCATCGCGCCCGAAGAGAAATCCTTGAAGTAGAAAATCTCGCGCTCACCCTTGGCATAGGTCACCTCGAGAAACTTGTTCTCGTCGCCGGTCGAATACATGTTGTCGATCACATGGTCGATCATCTTCGAACAAGCCACTTCCTTATCGCCTCCGTAATTCGCAACGGTGGCTTCTTCGAGTGGAAGATCCGGCGTCAGGTATTTCTTGAAGATGTCTCGAGCCGCCTCGCGATCCGGTCGGGAAACCTTGACCTTCAGGTCCAGACGCCCTGGCCGCAGCACGGCCGGATCGATCAGATCCTGACGATTGCTCGCTCCAATGACGATCACGTTTTCGAGAGACTCGACACCGTCGATCTCCGAAAGGAATTGGGCGACCACGGTCGCTTCCATGTCCGAGGAGATGCCCGAGCCTCGCATTCGGAACAACGAATCCATCTCATCGAAGAACACGACGACCGGAACGTCCTCACTCGCCTTCTCACGCGCTTTCTTGAAGACCTCGCGAAGCTTGCTCTCGGTCTCGCCCACGTATTTATTCAGGAGTTCGGGGCCCTTCACATTCAGGAAGTACGCGGTCGTCGTCTTGCCGGTATGGTTCTCGATTCGTTTGGCAAGGCTATTGGCGATGGCCTTGGCAATCAGTGTCTTGCCACACCCGGGTGGTCCATAGAGCAGAATGCCCTTGGGCGGCCGAAGCTTGTGCTCCTTGAATATCTCGGGATGCAAATAGGGCAGCTCGACCGAATCACGAAGGATCTCGATCTGGTCGGCCAACCCGCCGATGTCCTCATAGGACACATCCGGGATCTCCTCGAGCATGACCTCTTCGACCGAGGACTTCGGCAACTTCTCGAAGGCATATTGCGTGCGCATGTCCACCAAGAGCGAATCACCGACCTTGATGCGATCGCGTCGCAAGGGCTCGGCAAGCGTCACGACCCGCTCGTCATCCGCGTGACCACTCACGATCACCCGGCTATCCGAGATCGAGTCGATGACCTTGCAGACCTCGCCGCGCTGGGTGAACTCGGCGCCTTCGATGATGTTGAAGGCTTCGTTCAACACGACGTATTGCCCCTCGTCGAGCTGGAATGGATCCAGATTCGGATGGACGTTGACGCGCATCGGCCGGCCTTCCATCAAGATCTCTGAAGTGCCGTCCTTGTTCGCGCGAATGAAGATGCCGTAGGTATTGGGCGGCGCGCAGAGCTTGTCTACTTCTTCCTTGAGAAGCTCGATCTGTTGCTTCGCCTCCTGGAGCATCGCAACGAGCTTTTCATTCTGCCGCTCGGAGTCGTGATGCTGTGTGCGAGCCTGTTCGTATCGACGTCGAAGCGTTTCGAAGTCGGCCAACATGCGGTCGAGGCGGTGGCGGAATTCCCGGGAGTCCGCTCCGTAATATTGCATGGCGTCCTGGAGCCGTTCGACCTCACTGCCACTGGCCGACCGGTCTGCCCCGGGGCCACGTGTCGGGTCGAGTTCCGACTCATCACCCGGTCGTCCGCCAGCAGGGGTGATGCGCCGCATGACATCACGCACGAATCCCTTGCGTCCCGAGCCCGAGGGAGAGTCCGAATCGTGTTCGCTCATTGTGCCGTCTCCTCGTTGGCTCGCCCCGCAGGTTCTTGCGGAAGCGAGCAGTCATCCCAACCTCTGCGCAGATCATGATGCAAAGGCTGTGCCGCACGCCGAAGGGTCGAGGCCAGAGATGAGCTCGCTCTGCGCAAAGACCGCGTTCGATGTCCCCATTGTAAGAGGCCAACCGATTTCCTCAATTCCGGCCCCCAGCGGGGACGGAAAGGATCTTTCGATCGGATCGGAGGCCTCTCTCGGGGCGCACGATCCGATTGCGCAGTCGATTCGAGGGATGGATTAAAAAGTCTTTGTTTTCAAAGGGTTGCGATCTCGACGGCCCGCCTCGGAAGAAGCCATCCGGGACCGGGTCCGAGGCGCGGGATGCGGGACTCGAGAGGCTCTGAGGGGTCCTTCTTGCCCCTCGCGGACGCCGACTCGGGCTTACCGAATCGAAGGGAAGGCCACCCATTTCCACTGCCCCTCGCGCTATTCCGTCTATGGGCTCGCGAGTCGGTCGAGCCTTGGACCCGGACATGGATCCGAATCCGAAACCTGACCCGACACCCGGGTCTAACCCGTTCAGGACGCCCCAGAAAAACTCACCGATCTGAAAAAGAACGTTGAACCTCTCGAATTTGAAGCCCTTTTTGGCCCTTTTCAGTCTATCGACTGCGATCTTCGTGTCAACCAAAACTCCCATGCAAGCAACCTCATAAACTCCTGTTCTAGAATGGTTTCAGCGTTCGATTGCGAACATCTGGTTTCCGATCGGTGCAGTTTTCACGCTCGTCGGAACACCTCCCTGCCCACTCCCTGTCAGTACCCTCTGCGATTTCCGCAGTTTCGAAGATTCTTCGGCGCGATTGCGAGCCTGCCCACCGCTTCGGGCGCCGAGATTCAGCCGATATTCCGCCGAGTTCGGCGGCCAACCGTCCCCGAGTTGCGCGAGAAATGCCGCGCACGGCCTTGCGGTGTGCAGGCGGCGAGGACTTTTGGGGCGTCGGACGGGCCCAATCGGATCCTGGGCGGGGGTCAAGGAATGGGCGAACCGGCGAAATCGATGACCTCCACGCCATCGGGAATTTCGAGTTCGAAGGTCGAGGCCGGGGGGTCGCGATTGATCTCGATATCGCGAAAGCGAATCTCCGTGAGATTCCCGAAGAGATCGAGCATGGAGGTGCCGACGATGTCCCCGGAGATGCGGTCGGCCACCAATCCGAGCCGCTCATAGGTCGCCTCGCCGCGGGGAACCAGATCGAGCGTGATGCGATCCGATGTACAGGCGGTCGCCTCCACTTCGAAGGATTCCAAAATCTGGCCATCTCCGAGCAGAAACTGCACGGCGGCGCCACTCAGAAAGCCGGCGGTCACTTCGAGAAGCGTGATCGACTTGCCGGGGACATCGTAGATCCACAGCCGGTGCCCATCCGAAACGACGACGCTCGGCTCGGGCGAAACGTAGGACCATCTCATCTTTCCCGGCTTGGCAAAGACGACGCGACCCGTCTTGGCTTCGGCGGTCATCATCGGTTGGCCCGCGAATAGCGCGGATTCATTGGTCTGTTCGAAATTCGCTTCGATGTCGCGAATCCCCTCGTAGCGGGTCTGGATCAACCGCGCGGTCGCCTCGCCGGTTCCGGCCGGACAACTGGATCGCTCCGGGTCGGACGCCGCACTCGTCTCCGAATCGGCATGGGCGGTCGAGATCAGCAGCAACATGGCCGCGAAGGGAAGCAGGCGGCCACAGCCGGGCGTGAAGCGTCGTGTCGTCGCGTAGGCCGAGCGCAATGAATCCACCCTTTGCATCGTCGGGATCATCGGGTTCGAAGTTCTCACCGCCCCGTGGCGCGCTTCCCGAGAGTGCGCCCGGAATTCGTGTCGATTACTCGCCCTCGGGAATCGGCGAAGGCATGAAGACCTCTCTGCCCTTCGAACCGATCTGAGGCCCGATCATCCCCTCGAGTTCCATTTGTTCGATGATCCGCGCCGCGCGGTTGTAGCCGATCTTGAGGCGACGCTGAACGTAGGAGATCGAGGCATTCCGAGTCTCCGCCACGATCGCGACCGCCTGGTCGAACATCTCATCGACATCTTCGCCACGCGACTCGATTCGCTCCGCCTCGGCGTCGGCCCGAACCAGATCCTCATCGAAGACCGGGCGGCCCTGCTTTTTGAGAAAGTCCACGAGCGCATGAACTTCGCTCTCGGAGACGAAGGGACCGTGGAGACGTTGCAACAAGGCGGTTCCCGGGGGCAGGAAGAGCAGATCGCCCATCCCGAGCAGATCGTCGGCCCCCTTCTGATCGAGAATCGTGCGACTGTCGATCGCGGAGGAGACCTGAAAGGATACGCGCGCTGGAAAGTTCGCCTTGATCACGCCGGTGAGAACATCGACGCTCGGTCGTTGGGTCGCGAGAACGAGATGGATGCCGGACGCACGAGCCATCTGGGCGAGACGCTGGAGCGACTCCTCGACATCCTTCGCAGAAGACATCATCAGATCCGCCAGCTCGTCGATGACGACCACGATATGGGGCAGGATCTGCCACTCGACCTCGTCGCCCTCGGTCTGCCCGGGCTTCGGCTTCAGGCTGAAGAACGCCTCGCCCTCCGCGATCGATTTGCGCGCCTTCTCGTTGAATTGTTCGATGTTGCGAACGCCCGCGGCGCTCATCATGAAGTAGCGCTCCTCCATTTTTCGCACGACGCCCTGAAGGGCTGCAGCGGCACGTTTCGGACTGGTGACGACGTCGGCGATCAGATGTGGAATCCCGTCGTAGATCGACAACTCGAGCATCTTCGGGTCGATCATCAACAGCTTCAACTCAGACGGCGTGGACCGAGACAAAAGCGAACACAAAAGCGCGTTCAGGAAGACGCTTTTCCCGGTTCCGGTCGAACCCGCCACCAAGAGATGCGGCATCTTGGCGAGATCCGAGGTCACGGCGTTGCCGAAGATGTCCTTGCCCATCGCGATCGCAAGGCGACCCTTGGTCTTCCGAAAGCTCTCGGACTCG
>Ga0209988_10000140_pt1 | contig 38932 bp, 31 predicted proteins | sample N075metaG_FD_183115 | JGI IMG/M metagenome (GOLD analysis project Ga0209988, IMG submission 183115) | Deep subsurface microbial communities from Kermadec Trench to uncover new lineages of life (NeLLi) - N075 metaG (SPAdes) (version 2) | ecosystem: Environmental > Aquatic > Marine > Ocean trench... | reverse complement strand
TGGACTACCACCGGCCGCAGCGTTGCTAACCTCGAAGTGATTGACCGCACTAGCTGCCGAATTGAACACAAAGTATTCATTAGTGTTCGCATCAAAGATGCTATCAAGTTCTACATCGTTGGGGTGGGCACCACCGGCAGGAGCAGCGTTTACCCAAGCTGAACCATTGAACGTGAGTACCTCACCGTTAGCTAAAGCGGAAAGAGTTACGTCTGAAAGGTCGTTCAGTGCAGAAGCACCACCGCCACCAGCTTGATCGAATAGGAAGATACCCGAAGCGTTGGTCTTGACGAATCCGCCAGCACCAGCGCCCTTGATTTCGTAAGCTGTTGCGTCGATTTTACCTTCGACACAAAGATCGCCGTTCGGAAGTTCTACATCCTTGCGAATGATAACCTTACCGAGAGGACCTTGACCGCGAAGGCGAAGATCGACGTTTGTATCGCTACCTTGAGCAAAGATGTTTACTGGAACGCCAGTAGTACCATTCTTGACTACAAGGTAGTTTACGGGAGTACCCGATCGCGCCTCAAGTTGCAGAATGATGTTGCCATCGTTATCAAGAAGATTAGCAACTCCACCACCAGATGGATCCGCACTCTTGAATTTAACGTTGCCAGAAAAAGCTGGTTCCGATCTGTTTCGCCATTCGTTAGACTCGCCAACGATGTACTGGAGAAAGTCACAATCACTAGGAGCCACAATAGTCACGTCATCGAGATCGTTAAGATTAATGGCGCCGCCGCTGCCGCCAGCCACAGCTACCCATTCAGTTCCATCGTACTCTAGGATATTGCCGACGCTTGGATTTCCGGGGGCTACGTCTTGTAGAAACGTAGGCGAAGAACCAACGAGAACGGGTAGTCTAGGATGCCATGGCGGGTCGCCTTCGCTATCGCGGTAGACAAGAGCCGAGCCCTCGGCAACACCAGTAGTGGTGTCGCGTACATTTGAAAGATCGTCGAGAACTAGTTGACCAGCATCCCAGCTACTCGCACCATCAAAGATGAGTACGTCGCGGGTGCTTGCACCGGACGTGTTTACGTCAGAGAGATCGTCGAGTTCGTCAACACCACCACCACCCGACTGAGCGAACAGGATGTTACCGCTTGAATCCACACCGAGCAGACCAGGCAAGGGATCACCACCACCGGGCTGGAGACGAAACTGACCAGTACCTTTGGTCAAGAGTACCATATCAATATTGGTGTCAATTCCCTCTGACCGAATTATCGGAGAGGGCCCGTGCGACGGGCTGCCGAAGTCGGAGCCACTTTCTACTGCGATATTATTTTTTGGCGCACCACCCTGTTGCCCCATTCTGAACATTAGATTGGTGAATTCATCTTGAACGATAAATTGAATCGCGCCGACGGTTGTGATCGAGTTGAGCGTTAGATCGTTTGGAACGTCACCATCGGTAATCGGCGTGGCAACCCATTGCGAGCCGTTGAATCGGAGGAAGTCACCATTACCCTCCGTGCCGGTGAGCGTTACGTCTGAAAGATCGTTTAGCGGAATAGCTGCGTTGACCCACTCCGAACCGTCGAAGCAAAGGTACTGACCATTTGCGGGATTATCAATAGTAACATCTGTAAGATCGTTTAGCTCAGTGTTGAACTTGTTGATCCATGAGCTACTATTGCTATCGAATACAAGGGACTGGCCATCGAGTGGTGAAGTGATAACCACATCACCAAGATCATCAAGTGCGATTACTTGGTTGACCCACATCGAACTGGCACTATCATAACAAAGATATTCTCTGCCCTGCGGGCTCGTAAGAGTCACATCATCAAGTTGGTCAAGTGCAGTTGCACCGCCACCGTCACCACCACCAGCTTGTCCGAATAAGAAGTTACCAGCAGCATCGTTCTTTACGAAGCCTGGTACGATATTTGAATGGTAAATGTGGTCGGCATCGAAATTTGGATCTCCGACAATACCCTTGGTGGACTCGTTAACCTGATAGGCAGATGCCTCGATAGCACAGCTAACGAAAATATTTCCTGCGACGAGAACGTGCTTATCAATGAACATATGTCCATCAGTATGTGAATCGCCGTGGACTCTGTGGTGTCCCTTAACATCATTACTCGCGTAGTCGGATCTCCAGCTAGAAGGTCGTGAGAAGTTAAGGCGGGATCTTTTATTGGGTCGTCGTCGTGACATAGGGTTATTTCTCCGAGGAAACTTGTGTTTTACTAGTCCTATTTAGCGAATCCGTTAAGTCCACGTACCCCCATCAAGGGGTCCAGTTTCATAATTTCCAGAAACAGAATTAAAAATTAACACGTCACCTTGTTGTGCGCCAGTGATGTCTATACCCGCGATATCAGAAAGAGATGTCGTCATAAACGCTCCGACTTCTTTCAATAAAATCTTGCTTCCAGCAGGTTGTCCTAACAGAATACTTGGCTTACCTTGAGTTACGATAGTTGTATTTGGTAAATGTGGCATATCAACAGACCTTTGTTACTTCTGGTGTGACTCTAGCAGTTCCTTGCAACGCTCTGGCAACCACGATGGGGGCAACAGTGTCATCAACTACTTCGACATCATAAACATAACGACCAGCACGCAATGCTTGTGTCTGATGGGCAGTTAGTTTCAATTTGAATTGGCCATCTATAGGAATTGTAATTTCAACAGTGAAGTCCACAGCTTGACGGGACTTATAGTTTCTTCGAAGCTGAGCGTTAATTGTCAAACCAGTCAAGTCCCGCGGCGTGTCATCCAATGCAAAAATCTGGATGACAATTTCAAATGTCGATCCCTGTTCTATTAATAGATTTGCGTCAGCAGCAGCCATGGGTATTCCTTACTTCAACTCTTAAAGTATTTAGGGATTAGATAATGTTGATTGCTACGTCAGCAGTATCAGCCCCGCGATTGGCCAGAAGCTCGAATCCAGCAGGCATCACGGTATTAAGAATTTGATATGTAACCGTGCCGCTGATACCTGCTCCAATAGCACCGGTATCGACTATTAGATTTCCACCCGAAAAACTTGCGGCCGTTATATTACCTGAAAAACTTACGACTTCTATATTCACTAATGCAAGAGATGGACCGAGGACTCCATTGAGTAAATCATTGGCGAGCAAAGTTGCCTCAGACGCCACTATAGCATTCGTTGAATTTTCAAGAACATTGAAAGGTCCATCATTGACCGCAACAATATTATTCGCAATAATATCTAACGTTACTTCGCAAACACCAGAAGTTTCACCTGTCAAACTATCGGTTAGGAAGTAGAAGAATGAACATTTTCTTGTTCCACTAGGATTGAAAGGAATATCAGGAGTTATCTGAATAGTTGCACCCAAGTCAACTACCTCACAGTGAAACGGAAACTGGGTTCCACCAAGCTGATCGACTACTGTTCTACCTCTGATTCGAACACGACCATTGCCAACTTGTAACGAAGCAAACTCGGTCGTTGTTGATCCTGAAAAAGGCGACCAAAGTTCTTGACCAGCAGATTGGAATGAAGGTGATTTATTACCAGCAAATCTTTCGCCGGATATTCGATAACGTTCGTCGTTGCTCTCCCCTCCGAAGCCGATCCGTCGGCCAGTGATAATATCAACGTTTGGGAATGAATTGCCCCCACGAAAGCCGCCTCCGCCCCCGCCGGTTGCTCCGGCGCCGGCGATGGTGCTGCCGTGTGAAGCAAAGCCAGCATTAGATAGAGGTCTATTGAGATCAGGTGGTCCTCCGTCTTGACCGGGGCCACGCGAAGTATCTAATACACTCGCGCCAGATCCACCTCCACCACCAGCAGCACAATTCAACACTGGGCCCAGACGATTAAACGGAATACCGTTGCTTGTAGTAGCATCACCTACGGTCACAGCACTTCCAGCACCACCACCACCACCAGTACCTACTATATTTGGTCGCTGATTACCCGTCGAATTGGAACCGTTGGCGCCCCCAGCGCCATCGCAACCCGTACAAAGACCTCTACCGCCGACGGGGCCTGCCGTGCCGTCAGGAAAACCAAAACTGTCAAGATTAACTAGCGAGGCCGATGTCGAATTATCTGCAAACCCTATACCGCCCAGACCACCACTTCCAGAACTAGTCTGATTACCCGGAGTAATTTGACCATTTGTACCAGCACTACCAACAGCGATACTCAAAATTTGCCCCGGTGTAACTGCGAGATTACTAACTAATCGGTGAGCGCCCCGACCCGGAACTTGTTGTGATAGGCCAGAAGCGGCTCCAGGAGCACCCAAGTCACCACCTCGGCCTCCTTCGGCGCCCCAACATTCAATTTCTATTTGGTTGATGCCTGATGGAACGATAAAGGTGAAAATACCTGGCGTAGAGCTATCAAATAGCGTAGCATATGCTGGTGTATTTTGTGATAGCACCGTTACAGTAACAGGGTTTGCAGGAGCAGCACCACCAAACGTATCGTTTGTTGTAATACTACCACCACCAAACTTCGAAAGAACTAGTAGGTGAAATTCTGTTGTAATATCAAAACTAGGCCCATCATCCACACAACTTATAGCCGCATTAAATGGCGCGACTGTTACTGTTGCTGTTGAAGTTTGTGCTGTAACGTTATCTTGAATAGTATAGGTGAACGATGAAGCGAAAGGTGGGGCCTCGATCTGTGACCAATGAACGTCACCCCCAACTACAACTCCGGTGCCGCCACTGAATGCTTGCACTGAGATAACGGTCGCACCATTAGGAATGATGTCATTTGAAAGAAGTGTAGCACCCAAGATAATCGTTGTCTTGTTGAACTCTACAGGAAGTGGGCCATCATCAACGGCGAAAGTAACGATTGGTGGACCAGGCGCACTTTCGCCGCTAAATAAACCCCGAAAATGTGGTGACTTTCTCATTATAGTTCAAGTACAGACCGATTTCCATACCATACGGTTGGATTACTCGTTCCGTTTATCAACGTGTAAATTGTTGTCTTGCCGGCAACAGCTTGTACAACCGGTTGTGCAGGAGAGTTATCCCAAACGATAGTACCTCCCGCAACCGTGATAGCGGGGGTATGTCCTCCTGTACCATCTTGTGTAATGACGATGGTGACACTATTGGTATGACGATTTGGAGATGCTGCGATATCCCAATCAGCGGAGTGAGTTGCTATATTTGGCAGAAGTGTCAGTTCAAGAATAGTATTAGCCTGCAAATCAATTTCGAAAGTTCTGAAGCCAACTCCATTAGAATCTTCTACGTTCAATGGCAAATTTACTCCAACGGCTGTTAGTTGTTGTGTGCGTTCAATAATAGTAGCGGTCAGTGGAACACCAAGTAAACCGAAAGCAATCACATCTCCGGTTAGTTCAATATTTGGTGTACTTGATATAGGATTAGTCTTACCACCAACGTAATTCATAACTATTACGGAGGTAGCATCAATTGCAATGAACATCGTCTTGCTGATATCACCACCGGCAGGATCATTTGTAGTCAATCTACCAGCAATATTTTTATCTAAAAAGTATACACCACCTGGAAGTAAACCACCAACGTCTCCAGTTACAGCATCCCACTCACCTGTTGTTAGCTCCATACAACCGCGTAAAGTAATTTGGAAGTTATTTGCATCAATGATACTTCCTACAACACCAACTGCCTCCGCATTATCGAGTGAGTCAGCTTGAGCCAGAATATATCCAAAAGGAGTAACCTTGTCAATTCGAACCACCTGCCCAAGTGTGAAACCGTGAGCAGTTTGATTGATTTCTTTAATGGCGCCCGTGAATGGAATCCATCCTGAATCTATAAAACCCGCATTGTCAGCACATGGAATCATGTGCGGTGTCGGTATGACCGTGGCGTGGCAACCATCGAGCAAGTCAGCATTCAGGTTACGAGCAAATCCTTGGATTGTCGGATCGTGTGTCGGTGTCACGCTGTCAAAGACGATCCCAAGATCAATCGCAGGAGTAGCATCGCCGAGCGTACTATGTTGAATTTTGAATGTTCCGTCAAGATTGAAAGGAGCAGGAGTGGGAACGTTAGAATTAGTCGGATCTCCAGGATATTCATCAAGCGTATAAGGGAGTTGTCCCACCGCCGTGGTCTCCTGTAAAGTCAATCGCCAATGTGCATCATCAGGATTAGTAGGGCTCACAGTTTCATGAAGATGTATCGCAACCGCGTCGAACGTTCCCGAACCTTCAACGTTTAACATATTACCTTGGGGTTCAATCCTTGTCGTAAATACAGAGAAGGCTGGATCAACTTCCCAGCCTTGATTGACAAACCATCTGTCTCCGGCGTTCAACCAAGAGAGTGTCTTGTTGCCGTCTGTCGAAAGCAAGGTGATACCACCACCATCGGCAACGGGGTCATCGCCGGCAGCAACACCAGTTCCTGTACCGTCATCGTTGAGATCAATGTTCTTGTCCTCAGACGAAACATTAGTTGTACTCAGAATCGTCTGGTTGCCGTCCACAATCAAGTCACCCTTGATCGTGATGGTTACGGGGGTTGCAGTTTCACCAAACTGGTGATCGCATTCGATGATAAGGGGGAGCATCTTCTGTGCTTCGACCACTTTCGTTACACCAGCAGAATCATCCCAAACGATGTATCTGTCCAGTCTGTCAACTGAGTCAGGTGGGGTGCAACTAGTACCGAGCAATGGTGGTGCATTCGAACCGGTGAACACAAACGTCAAAGCACCTGTGGTTGTGTTGAAACCCAAAGGTGCTTCGGGAAGAATTTCGATCTGCATATCGCCGAAGAATCGAACGTCCCTGGTAATCTTCAAACCGAGAGTGGTAGCTTCGGTGATATCTTGCACGGTAAGATAACCAGGAACCGTGGGGAATACGAGATCAACAGTAGCATAACCACCATCATAGAAGTCATAAATCTGCAACGGGTTGAGTGCGTCGATAACTTCGTTAGTTCGATTGAACCACGATTCGAAATCGTTTGAGAGAACGATACTATCAATATTGATTAAGTCAATTGCCATCAGCTATCCTCAGACTTCTTTTTACGGGTCGATTTCTTCTTTGCGGTAGGTTTATCTTGTATCAATTTACTTAGTGCTTGGATTTGGACCCGCAACTCAGCAATTTCATTTTGACTCACAACTGCTTCTCGCTTCATATTGGAAAGTTCACTAGTCTTTTTAGTTCGCAAAGCTCGCCGTTTCATGTAAGCTGCACGGGCAGCTCGATCAATATTCAAGATAGCTTTCGAACGCATATCACGAACGAGCTTACGATCTTCGATCTGAACCAAATTAGGATCATTCTCTACCATATTAGATAACTGCGATTGCTCGCAAGTCCCTCACTCTCGGTACTGTTGTGCCAAAGTCAGTCGAGTACATCACAATCTTCACGACGAATTGATTAAACGGTTCTGGGAAGTCGGCTGGCAGTTCGTATTCAATCTCGCGGAAATCCTCTTCATTCTCAGAGATCACATCTAATGCTGGCTGCAACTGAATGAATCGTTCATTGTTGAAGTCTCCTTCAGCTTCGGGAGTCTGTACCTTAACGAATACTTGGACTTCACTACCAAGTTGTTTATTGACGGTCAAGAATACTCTCAAGTCTGTTGACTCGAAACCAGGCTGCAATGTAACGATACGAGAGATGTAACGTGCCATCGCACCATCATTGATAATATCAGCATCAGAACTCTTAGGAACGAATGCTGTTGGTTCAAGTTCACCATTATAGTTATCACTGGCTGGATCAGTAATGAGCGAGTCATTAACCCGATTCTCAACAACAATTGCTGTCAAACGATCTTTGTCCAAGACCGGTGAGATAGCATCATCATTGCTGATGAACTGTGCTTTCAAAACGAATGTTGCTGGATCCGTTGTCATAAGAATCTTTTTCTTGTTCGTGAATCTCTCTCTTTGATTTGCCAAAATCGGATTGAATATTCCCGTGAGAATGCCGGATTGTTCAGTGGCAATATCGACTGAAAGGTTCAGCTCAGAATCAGGAAACTCCAATTGACTCGTCAACAGATACATCTCGTTCGCCAAGGCTTCATCCGAAAATGATGAAGGAACTGGGGTAGCCATGTTGGCAACAAGTGTATTTCTGAAATCAATCTCTCCCGTGTTGACCGTATCAAACTGAGCCCGGTTCAAAGTGAACATGAGGTCCGATGTTTGATCGGGCGTCCACGTCGAAGCGTTCTGTGAACGGAATAATGAACCGGCATATGGTTGTGCTGAGATTCGATCTTCAGTACCCAACTGGTTCTGGCCAATAGTAGCGATATAGGTAAGGTATTCATTACTATTCGATAGCAGAACCAACGCATATTCTTGACCACCAGAAAGATGAACAGGAGATGAAAACGCAAACGTTGTCACCGTTCCAGAATCAGAGGGGTCGGGTGTCTCACTTGTGTTTACCGAACCTGGCTCAAGAGTGATCTCCGAGAAAGGCACAATTGCTGACGAGTGTGGAAAACCGTTCACAACTGGTCGAATCTGAATCGTAATTGGAATAGATGCATCTTTCGCACGAAAGAACAGATCAACACTTGTGAGGAACACACCGTTTGGATGTAAGTTGCTGTCGATCAAGAATGTCTCAGCTAACGGGTCAACCCAACGAATGCGAGTCTGTGATCGTACCGTTCTGTCGCGGGTTCGAACATCTCTTGCTGGTCTTGATTGCGTAACTGTTTGACGACGCAGAACAGGAACGCGAGTCGAAACAATTGTTTCTTCGCGTGTCTGTAGCAGGCCTTGAGCATTCCAAATTATTTCAGAAGTTGTCAATGCGTTGGCAATAATATTGTTTGGTTCGTCAGTAAGACGGAATAAACGATCGCCCGTTCTGAATCTACCGGCCGGCAAGCTAAACTCAAGGTCTACAACCTTACCAGCAGCGTCAGTGATGATAGCATCACCCAAAGCGCCGCCGCTCGGTCGGCAGAATGCTGAGACTTCAGTATCATCAAAGTATGGGAATACTTGCGTATTCGGTTTCATACTTACCGCATTGATGACTAGTGGAGGATTCGTACCGATGCCACGACCACGAATGAATTGAATAATGCTCACATCAACAACTCGGTTGCCAAGTGTTCTTTCAATTCTTTCAGGAACCACGCGGGTTATAATGCCTGTGCGAGTTGAACGCCCACGCAATACTGTGGTAGTACGCAATATCGTGGCAACTACTTGAGATATCTTCAAACGCATAACGCCATCAGGAGCCCGCGAGCGATGAGGAGCACTAAGACGCCGGGTGATAGTTCTGACGAAACTGCGTTGAGTCAAGGTTCTGCCGGTCCAATTCTGTTCCCACGAACCCCATTGTGTACCAAATCCATTTCGCATTGAACCGTTCGCAGCTCTGGTTACAGCTTCCCAAGCATCATTCTCGCCTTCAAGATTGACTCGGAGTTCTGGTCGCTGTTCAATATCAACCCAAGTATCAGACGATGGTGCGATAGACAAGCTACCCATCCAGTTGACAACATTGAAAGGGTTAACGCTAACGGCTGTGCTTGCCAATGGTTGAAATACTAAAGGAGTTGGCTGCCAAGCAAGGGTTACAATACCATCTGAAGAAGTTGTCACAAACCCGTTATTTGTCAACTCTTCCAATTCAACCGGTCTATCAATAAACGGTGGTCGAAGATGTCTCTCTGCGAAGTCGATAGCACAATCATAATCTGGATTAAGAACATCACCAACGCTATGTCCCTGGAAGGAATCAACGAGGATACCATTCTTGAACCGATCTTCTCCGGTAGCGTCGGGTACAGTTAGTGCTTCTGTTTCGCGTTCGAGGAGAGTCAAAGATGTATAGTATTCCAAACGATCAACACGTCGATCAATGGCACCGATGTCACTCATCGTGTAACGCTTGTTCTCGATATAGCGAGCGTCAATATCACCGAAATTGTATGTGTACTCAGGAATCTTCACGACATAGAGAGTCAGTGCCTCTGGATCATCCGGTGGGACCTGAGCCTCAAGACTAGGAATTCCTCTAATCACGTCGAATCGTAATTCCTTTCGCAAGATGATCTTGTCGATTCGTGGAAGATGGAAAGTATAGTCAGCATCGAAGGCTTCAGCATTCTTGGGGAAGAATCCCTTTTCGATGTCTGGGCTACCCGCAACTCTGATGGGTCTAAAGTCAATAACATCACGCAACGCCACTGTGAAGCCTGTCTGAGGACTTGTGTAGAGAGGAATATTCTCGAATCGAAGATTCGAACCTGAATGTGTGTATGAGTTGACGTAAATTGGGCCATCGCCTTGGTGTTCAAAGTAATTGATATTGAATGTGAACGGGCCTACAGCAGGAATGGCATTTCGATTATCATATTCTGCGATAGCAAAGTCATATAGATTATCTCGTTGTCCATCGTCGATAAAGAATGCATCAGTTGAAACTGGCGCATTAGCATTACCATCATCGGTAATGGATACAACACCAAAGATATCAGACTGTTGAATCGTTCCCGTAATTAGAATACTCTTGATAGTTGCTGTCGCAGTTGAAGTTGCACCAAGAACTTCATCACCGGCTGATAATGCTCGTTCAGATACATCTCCTGTTACGGCTGTAAGAATCTTGCCTCGATATTCGATGACATCTTCGATTTCAATTGTATTGCTAGAACCTGATGTCGTTACATTATCGCCAATACCTAAGACACCTGTAGTTGTTGAAGCATCATAGTCAAAGATAGCTGCTGTAAATCGACTTCGTGGGACGCCAATCAGTGGAGCAATTGCAATAATAGCCGTTTCACCTGTACTTGCTTCTTCTACTATACCACCATCCGTAAACATACCGAAAGTAATTTCCCAACGAGTTGGGGTAATCGCCACAGCAATAGCTACTGCTGTTGACAGAGAAACTCCTTCGAACAGAACAGATCCGGGTGTAAACGATGCGGTAATCGCGGACAACTGAGCATCGACGATCAGAGTATTGCAGTTGATGTTTGCGATTTCGCCACCAATTGCGGTCGCGGTTTCGCCTTCGATAAAGGCACCACCCAAACCAAGATTTGGAAAAGAAAATACCAGCAATGCAGTAAGCGGGCTGTTAGTGAAGTCTATAGTAGCTTCAGCTAATGTAACAGGTAAGGATGTGACTGTCAAAGTCTCACCTTGCGTCAGAGTGTTCGTAAGATTAGGAGTTCCTTGAAAAACGACTTCGGCTTCCATGACAACTGGGAAGGATACATTTTTCTGAAGTACCTTATTGCGTCGAATCAAAGGTTCTTCGGGAATATTTGCGTCATCAATCTCAAGGGTTGCAATCAAAGTTACAGTTGTGCTAGTGATTGGGTTGCCAGTTCCATCATCACCCACCGTCAACTCGACGTTACCGTTTGATGCCGGTGTGCCGTTGTTGGTCTTGATCGCGTTGAGCGGCAGCGACATATCAATGATGTTGCCGTTGGTTTGGTCAATGACAGTGTAGTGAATCAAGTTGGAAGAACTAACAAAGAAGCCAGCAGGCACACCACCAACGAATCGAATCTTTGGGCTTGAGGTCGAAATATTACCAATACCTGAGGCGTTCAAGAACACATCAAACTGCTGTTGACTTCTCCAATCCGTTCGAACAAACTTTTCGGTTGAGTTACCTACGGGTACGGGGAAGACTAGACTATTTCTTTCACCTTCAAACAAGATCGTTGCTGGTTTACCAAGTCGATTAAAAATATTTGTGTCGATACCTTCTGGATCCTTAACTTTCCAAAGAGTCTCAGCACCATCTCTAATCTCACGCAGATCAGCCATGGTCTTTCCTGGATTGAATACCGAATCAAAGAGATAGATCCGATACGTTCCAGGTTCATCTTCGAGGATTTGTCGAACCCGTGAAGTACCAATCAGCACCGCATTGAAGTCAAAAAGATCCACAGGCGTTAATCCTGGTGATTGATTACCAATTGTGAAGTTCGTATTCCAATCATCGAACTTTTCTGCTGGTGGCGGCCCGGCATTTACACTATCAACGAGAACATAATTGCCGAATCCAACACTAATATTGAAATTCAATATTTCACTAGTGTCTCGGGCTTTGTCTATTTTTATAAATTCAGTTGCAAGTGTTTGAAAGTCAAACCCCTGAACAAACGCTCTGCCCGGCTCAAGACCGAAAGCGATACTGTCCTCTTCACCCCCCTGAGAAAGTGTAAATACACCATTAGTATCTTCTTGAATATCAATTGTATCAACGGTGGCAGTTGCTAGAGAAGTTACTCCAGTAATCGTTTCAGCTGGAACAAACTGTCCAGTGGTCATTAAGAAACTGATATCAAAGTCGGTGATAAAATCTACCACTCCAACAGCACTAGATGTACCACCTGTTACCGATTCTCCAACTTGAAAAGTACCTACCTGTGCTGAAACTTCTAACACAGATAAATCGTTTTTCAAGTGAGGTCTAATATCTTGACTAAAAGCTCTTACTGTAAAGCTACCGTGGATACCTTCAACTCTTTCAGCAAGTTCATTCTCAAGTGCTGAATAGTTTGGTCGCACAGCCTGTAATACAACAATATCTTGACGAACACGCATCCACTCAACAAACAATTCATCAGAAAATTCTGCTGGTGTATTTGCACTAAACTCGAATGTCTTGAAATCAATAAGCAAACGAACACGAAAACGATCCGCTCCTGGAGCATTGAAATTTGGAGAACCAAACGAGGGATCCAATAATGAACTATCGTCGTTCGAAGTTACCACATCTTGCGAGATATCAAAACCAATACGAGCATTAATTCCTGTAAAGAGTCTTGCATTTAAAGGTACTGGCGCATCGGCTGCTACTGCTGATCGAAACGGAACGATTCGTTGTGCATCATTTAGAACGAAAAACCCATCAATAAAGAAGATGCCCTCATCAACAGATGCTAAGATAGCATCACCGGTTACTGCAACATTAGGATCAGTAGCAGTATCTTTAACTATAACTCTTGTATTTGCAGGATCATTTGCTGATACTAATTCGTCTGTTGGTTGAAATTCTGAATCGTTAGTACCTGTGCTAGTATACTCAAGGAAGAGAATCACATATTCATCGTCAACATCTACAGAAGGAATCGCATGAAACACGAATGCTGTTAGATTCGGGTCAGCTACACTTGAGATATTGAATCCAATAAACTTTGTGTGGTCAAGATCCACAATACCTTGAGACTGGGGCGAGAAGTCGAAGTCTTTTTCGACTCTCAAGAACTTAACATTTTGGTCCGCGATATCAGCGCCGATAACCTTGCTGCCATCTTCAAAGATATGGGAACCAAATCTGTCGATCTGATTCTGTAGAATAGTTTGGATTTGTGTAAGCTCACGGGCCTGCACGGCAAACCCTGGACGAAACAGATGCCGAAGAAATTTCTTCTCCGGATCAAAATCATCGAAGTAGGGGCTTTTATTGAAGTCAACTGTAGATACCATGTACTAATTCCTTAGAATTCAACGAGGATCTTGAATTCCTCAGCTTGTTCACCGTCGCGTTGAATGGGCTTTACATTCTGTATGTATAAGAGTTCCCCAGAATTATGAACCAGTTCCGGGTCAGTCTTTGCAGTAACTTTCCCAATATTTGTTACTGTCGTGTCAGTATCCGGATCGAATTCATCAATTTGCTCACCGATCTCAAAATCTCCTCGAACATCAACTAAGCTCAGAACACCGGTTAACCCGTCAACAGCCGGTTCCCACTGTACAACGATACCTTGTACTGAGGCATTTTCCTGGCCACCGATGTCAATAATAACTTCGACACCAGATGTCAGACCAAGGACAACTTCACCATCCAGAAAAGTACCTCCCACACTACTGAGAGCCAGCACTGATCCAGGGGCTCCCACAGCAGCAGGAGTCCAAGAAACAACCGTAGCACTCGTACCCGAAGATTGCCCCGCAACTATTTCACCAACAAGAAAATCTTCACCTGAAACATAATTGGAAGCATCGGTCAATCGAAGCGAGCTTTGTCCACGTGCGAATGTGTCTAGAGAGAAAGAATCGTCATCTAGTTGGTTCGCTACGGTTCCATCTGATTGAAGGGTAATCTGGCATGACTGCCGATATGTTTCGGGAGTATTTCGCGGAAGCTGTTCAACGAATACTACTGTCGCAACATCTGTCGCGGTAAACGCTGGAGAACCATCAAACTGATGTAGTAATTCGCCGAGGCTCACGCCTTCAGGTAAAACAAAATCTTGCGATGAAGGATCTTCGATCACCAGTACACCGGCATTACCTGTACCATCTGGAGTCCATTCGATGATTCTACCCACAGCACCGCTCTCATTACCAAGTAAAAATTGTGTTCCACCTGCATCAAACGATCCTACTAGTAGAGGCGAAACATTCTTTGTAACTTCGATTCTTAACCGAGCTTTAATTTCTTCACCTGCAACACGTTCTGTGCCATCATTCAAAATTGGATTACGAACAATACCAAATTCTCGGAAATCATTTGCGACAGCAAAGACTCCTAATTCATCTTGATCGGTACGAACTACTATCAAGGCTCGCCGGGCACAAAGTTCTTTTACCGCATTTGCACCATGGCCGCCTGGTGGTGAAATCTCAGCCGAAGCCTCAGCAGCGTCAGGAGCTCCTACAGGAAACAAAGGTGAGATTTCAACTTCGGCGCGAGTGTAACCACTACCCCGATTGACGACATTAATCTGCGTGATAACACTTTCAGAATTGACGATAGAGGTGGCCGTTGCTCCTTGACCATCACCTACAATCGTAACCTTGGGTGTTATCGTATAGAAGCTAGAGAGAGCAGGGTTCGCATCAGCTTTCAAATCAGCATCCCATGCGGTATCTAAGGTAAAGATTTGTGTCACACCATCATAACCAACAACTTCACGCTGCTGACCAATTCCAGGGCCCGAAAGGATAGTAATAACATAACCATTGAATACATCGTTTACCTGACTAAGAATATTTGCGCCCTTCATCTCTCGACTCTTGACTTCATATGAGTCAGCAACAAGTACGTTGGCGGAGAAAGGTGCGTTGAGTGTAGCTGTTTGATTGGGCCCGTCATAACTGACGATAATTCGTTCCTCACCAACACCTGCACCACCAACGATTCGAAGTACCATATTATTATATGCACCGTTCACCACACTGGCACTACCGTTATCTAGCTCAACATCACCGAGAACTGGGAAACTAGCAATTGAACCACTATCTTCACTAGCCTTCTCGCTTCGTTGAACGAAGTGAACAGCGTTGGCTGGAATACTGAATGGATATGCTGACGGATTAATACTTCCTGAGCTGATAAGATCAATAAAGTCGATTGCTCCGGCAACCGCAGCTTGCTGCACATTGAATTGTAGCTGTCGCTCATCAGGAAGTAGTCCTTCGCCTGAGATAAATTCAACTGGCATGAAATCTTCGGTCAAGAAGTCACGAAGATCCTCCGGGACGCGGTATAAGAATTTCCAACGATATTGGTCATTGGGTCGTACAAATGCTTCGGTCGATGTTCCGGTTGGTTTCTCAGTAGAGAGTCCACCGAAGTTATTACCAAGGCATTTGTAGACATCTCGGCCATCAACTAGAACATAGAACTTCTTTGGATCTTCAGGATCAAACAGGTCTACATCGTCGTTATATTGGTCAAAGGTACGACCCGGTTCCCAATTAATTCGAGGCACTACCAGGAAAACATCATTGAATCCAATTCGTTTGAATCCAAATGCTTGCTGCCATGCTTCGATATCGGACTTTACCGAGTCGATATTGAACGGAGGATTGCTATCGTCAGCACCCGGAGCGGTTGGCTCACGTTCCCAGGGAGTTACACGCGACAGAAACAGATAGAAGTGATCGTTCGAATCAAGATCGAACAACTCCTTAAACCGTTCAGCCAAGTAGCGTCTGAAATTACATCTAAATGGTTCGCATCGAGCCATGTTACCTTCTCTTTCTACAGAGTTATTTAGTCCGTTGGACCAGTGCCGTCAAACCCACCTATATCTTCATTTGGGAATCCTGCATCGCTAAGGATCTCCTGGGCGCCCCGCGGCAGACATAGGATTTCCAGACCCGCAGGCATGTTTTGAACGAAGTCACGAATATTAATATCTCTCCAGGGCATTCCATTAAGATAGATCAAGTTGCTAAGCGAATCGACTCTCGCCACCGCACCTGATGTCTGACCAGTTATATTCTCGCCAGGCGAGAACTCGCCGCTGCTGAACATAATGACCTGACTTTCCCCTGCATTTGGTAGCTCGTCAGCGTCGATAATACCCTCTCGCAAATCTTGAGTGATTTCGTCAATCGTAATTTTTACGGCCGAAGTATTTCCTTGGACATCTTCACCATCCAAAAACATACCGGTAATTTGTCCTAAGACCAACTCACTACCCAAACTAGCAACCGCAACAGGATTCCATTCAAATACAACACCTGTAGCGCCTGATGTCAGTCCCATTACAAGTTCGCCTAAAATAAAGTCTTGACCCGAAATATAGGGAGTAATATCGGTGATTCGCGTTAGATCGCCAATCACACTTTCACCATCAACAAATACTCCACTAAGCATTGTGCGATCTATAATTCGCATATTCGGATTGGGGTGCGGTTCATTGGGCCCGGGAATCTCAATCATACCACGACGATTCGGGTGGTGGTATATGATAAAGATAGGATCTGATTTCGGTCGATATGGAAATCCCCACTTGACAACTGGTGTTGTACTCACAAGAGAAGTCAAACTGGTTGAGGCCCCTGATGTATCTCCATCAATCGTTTCGCCCACAGCAAATTCACCATCAAGGATGAGCAAACCGATCTTCGTTCCTGTTGGGTCTAGTGCGTATACAATTCCATTGGCCTTGGTCGTAAATCCTTCAACTACTTCTCCAATCTGAAATGGTCCTCCCGTGACAGTTGACATTGTGAACCAAACCGGTCCACTTCCTGAACCAAAAGCCAGAGTCGTTCTTGCCTTCAGATCAGAGAAGTCAGTGAATTCACCAGCAAATTCTGGATTACCTCCCGGCACATGCACACCACCGGTGCCATCTTCAGCAACAGTGCCGGCCGCAGGATCAAAACCATTCGGGTATAAATCCAGATTTGCAACGGTCGCAGCCCGTAGATCCTCAGTAGTGAGCCAGGTATATGGTGTGTAATGTCCAATAAGAGGTATCTCAAATACCTGGAAGCGAGTTTCATGAGGAGCTTCAGTTTCGATGCATCGAAAGATTGTTACTTCACCGAACACTTTCAAACCAGCAGGGTGAATTACTTTCTTGATTGTACCTAACCATTTGTCGATTGTTACTTCAGTCTTGAGAACGTAAGAGTAATCTTGATAGAAGAAACTATCTTGAATAACCTTGTTCGAACTAAGTTGGCCATCATTGTTTCCAAAGAAACCATCAGCGGTAAAAATCGGGCCCAGCAGAACATCAGTCGTTGCTCCTGTTCCATTCGCTGATTCGCTAAAATCGGGAATTGGAGGTATGAGATAGTTTGTTCCTGGGTCACGCACAGAGATACGCAATATCGCACCCGTCGTACCATCTACACGATCAACGACACCCAAAGCACCGATGCCCACATCTCCTGGAGCATTGATGAGCCGCACAATTTCACCTTCAAAAAAACCTGTTCCACCATTGGTTACATTAAATCCTGTAATCATAGTAAAGATATTTTCTTCGATCTTTTTTGTTGTACCATCGTCAAGTACGATCTCAAATTCCACACGCTGCGGAGGATTGAATACGCCAAAGATTTCCGTTAAGACAAACTCTGTTACTTCGTATAGACCAGCTTGAAATTGAATTGCTCTGGTCACTTTTGCTGATGCGGTAATACTACCCGTAAGTCCATCTCTCTGTTGAATTTTCCTACCAACTGCTTCAAAAGTTTCAGAACCGTTTGCTGTAGTTACACGCATAAACCGTTCGATGATAAATTTACCATCCGATGCACGCAAGATATCAACCTTTGGAAAGAAGAACTCTACGTTGGTGTCGAATAAAATACGGAATAAGAATTTGTAAGATTTTTCAGAACCCTTTGCCTTATAAAATGCTTTGATGTTCTTAAGAATTCGTCGTTGGTCAAGCGGTTGTTCAGTCTCACTATCAATTGCTAGTTCTATAGGAAAGTTGAGCATATATGTCTGTTTGAATTGTTCAACAAACTCTTCCAGTGTATCATCAATATCTGCAAGATCACGCAGACCAAACGAAATATTTAGTGCTTGGTCTTGTGTTTCCATCCACTCGTAGTATGCTTCTAAAAACGCAACAAATGTTGGGTGGTCAAAGCGTACAAACTCAGGTAACTGCTCTGGCACCTGAGAAGATAAAGTATCACGGGTTACGAAACGCTTATGTGGCAATTTATAGTCCCTCGTCCGGTGTGATAGTAATGCTTACCGCAGCAGCATCATCGGGGTCAATAGATAGGATTTGATTGAATTGCACGTTGATATCTAGATCAGCAGGCTGAACCGTCACCGAGATAGAGATAGTTCCTGGTAATGTTTCTGGTTGAAAGTTGATTAACTCTACCTGACCAGTTTCATAATTGATCGTACCCTGGCATTCGTTGATGATTCTTCTTTCGAGATCAACTAGCTTGAATACCTGAACGAGTCCATCTCCATTATCATCTAAGAATGCATCAACGATCTGGCCGACTTCGGGATCGAAGAAACCGAAAGACGTACTTGATAAGACAGGTTGAAATCCATCTTCGGGGTGAAAGATTGGATTATTGTATTTGAGAATATATGTAACCTGTCTGCCAAGAGATGGTTCAAATCGTTTTTGCATCTTAATTGTAGTAGCGTTATTCAATATAGATGATTCGCCATCGTCAATTATACAAACAAGATTTGAATAACGAAAAGCTCGATCAAACTTCTCTAACTCATTGTCGCCAAAATCTCGAATAATCTGATTCACTAATTGTTCCATACTTGAAGGCGATAGACGTGTGGCGCGTGGATTATATTTTACTTCAGTTTCAACTAACAAGAAAGTGAAGTCCGGATCAATTACGATTGGAGTGATACTCACTACGTTACGTCGTTTCAAAATGGTATTAGCAATGGTCAACTTCTCAGCATCGCTGATTGTCACGCCTACCACAGGTTTCAGAGAGATAAAGACCTTACCAAATTGAGGAGGGTCAATATCTTCACCACCGAATACAAAGATCGACTCGATATCAGGGAAGTCACGGGCTACAATAGTAGCATAGTCGTCGGATGTAACTGCTCGCTCCTGTGCTTGAAAATTCAAGGGGGCAAAGAATCTGATAGATTCAATCGGCTCACGAACAGCACCACCGGCGGCAGCGTCCAATACAATAACATCGAAATTACCTGCAACTGTAAAGGCGCGAGCCTGTGATGAATCATTAATACCAGCACCGTTTGGTGCAATAGCATTTCCAGATAACCAGTCCACAACGATTACATTACCATTTTCTAATGCTCGACCAACAATACCATCTCCAAAGATCAACTCGTAAAAACCACCTTCAACTTCTTGTAGTTGATACGCAGCATCATCACTATCTACTTCAATCAAATCTTGGACCAATTGCCAAGGTTCATCGGCGCCTGTTACATCTGTAATGGAATTTTGAATACGAACAATCAGAGTTGTTGTATCAATTGCAGGATCAGAAATAATAAATTTCTGATCTGGATTTAAAATATCAACGACAAAAGCAGAATCAAGATGGGATCCTTCTCGAATGAAAACTTCTCCAATGATAAATTCACCTGTTACAGTATCTTCTATAAACTCAGCAGGAGCAAGATTGATAAAATTGAAAGTTGTTCCATTGATAGTAGTTTGAAAGATTGTATCTGGTGACAGAAACTTATTTGTCTGACTCGGGAACGGATCTGTAGCTGATACTACTTTTACGCGAGCGGTTGCAGAAATTACTGAGCGTGGCGTATATCCTAGATGTTTAGCCAATGAAACGATAGCATCTCTAGTTACAGCACTATCAATAAACATTTCGTTTGCAACCATGTTGATGTAGAACGAATGATAGTGTGTGTTCGCTGCCAGAAGATCCAACATAATGTTGATTCCAGCACCTTCGAAGTTTAGGTCTTTGAACTGATCTTGGTCCTTAAGGAATTCAGTTAGGTTTGCTTTGATCGCATCAAAGTCAAGATCAGTTATAGGAATATTCTTTTGGTTTCCATTTGCCATTATCTTAATCTCGTAAGTGAAAAGTTGACTACAATATTATTATCTTCATTGACGATACGAAATTCAATACTGACGTTGTAAAGATTTTCTTCATGCCGGTCCTCTACATTGACCGCCAACAAATCAACTCTTGATTCATAATGATTCACAATTTCAACAATACGTCTTTGTAAAAGAACGGCTGTAGCCGGATTAATAAGTTCGAATAGTAAACCGGTTATCCCAGGATCTATTTCAGGATGAAATGGTTTCTCATAACGATTCAATTGAATCAAATTTCTCAAAGCACGTTTAACCGCCTCGTCATCCAACTTGCGTGATAGCTCACCTGTAATAGGATTAGCGACAAAATCCAAATCAAGATCAGTAAAACGTGGTGTCTTTGTTTTAAATCCTATACCTGAACGTAGTGGTAAGGTTGGTAGAACTGGAACTGGAGGTGGAGGTGGAGGCGGAACGACTATAAAATATTTATCAATTAGAAAATTCTCTAGATCAACGATCTCAATACCGGTCAACTTACGTTTGTATACTATGACCGAAGCTACTTCTATATCTGCTGATTCAGTTCCATCCTCTAATGAGGCCACCGATAGACCATTCGGGGGGGAAATCAATGATGAAAACCCGGAGTCCAAGGGAATCTGGTCGATACGCAGATCGAAGAAAGGTGTTGCCGTCGCATCGACAGTCCACAACACCACTGCCCAGGTGTCTAACTGCCAACCACTGTTCACCGCAACGGTGACTGGGACTTCAGTCCCCAGTTCGTTCTGTATTTGCAGATCACCACTTGGCATGATACGCAGGACTTCACCACCGAAAACGAACCCGGTCACATGAGCAAGAGTTACGGGGGCCAGAGGTAGAGCAGGGGGGAACTTCACCACCATCGCTACGGTGTGAGACGCCAGGAAAAAGAAGTTACCGGTGAGCGTCTTGAGCAAGTCGTCCACCCCGTCGAAACTAACCGCAGGTGACAAATTCGGTGTCGCGGTAGCCCGAAACGCTGGCATAGTAGTGCCTGTGGACTGAATTAAATTTTGTGGCGGGAACAACACCTTTTGGTTGACCCACAGATTCACGTCTGATGGAGTTCCACCTCCACCGGCGTTATTCTGCGTCGTAATACCCGTATCAGACTCGAATAGTCCTAACAAGTCATTGATGTCATTCGGATTGTTGATAGCCACGTCAGTCCCCTCAAGGTAACTCCATACCCATTATGTATATGGCTTATTCTATTCTTTAGTGAGTCAATTGTGACTCAACAACTGTGCGTGTGCTGCGTAGCTGAGATCGAATATGTGTCTCAGTTTGAGCTTCGTAGTCTTCCTGGGTTCCCCATTCGACCAGCACATAACCGATGATCTGGGATTTCTTGCTCTTGGCGTGCCACTTTCGTAGTGGTAAGGCTGCGAAGGCATAGACCGTACTGTTTTCGAATAGCGATCGGAAGTAACCTTCTGGCTGCTCTGCGACAAGGCGACCGATAGCTTTGTTGTCACGCAACACTGGAACAACGTCCCAGAATAGAGACAACAGGACTCCCTGCATCTGCGGAGCCATCGGCTGCGAACCTGATCTGAAAGATTCGTAGGAGACTGAGAATCGTTTGACGGGGCTGCCGTCTAAGTAATCCCCACCATTATGGAATTGACCAATCTGGGCCCGCTCGGCGCTGAGTACGTTGCGAAGCTCATTCAAGACTTCATTGATTTCTTGGTGATTTTTTCCGTTTGTCAGTAACGTTGTAGAGTCTTCCCCTAATTGTTCTTCCCGGGTTTCGATATCTTTTCTTTTAGCAACCCATGTCTTGAGTTTCTTGATAAGGAAGCCTATTGATATTCCTCCCAAGACCGTTCCGACGGTCATGCCGATATTCAACCAAGCGTTCGACGAGATAGCAGCTAATATTAGTGCGGTTGTAATCATTGCGGTATCAACTCACCTTCAGGTCCAATTAAAGGAATACTAGATTCGAATGAAACTTCATCCTCTTCGTCCAGGAGATCCGTGATCTCCTGATTTAATTCTTCAGTACCATTGACAGTATTGAATAAGAAACGAGCATATAAATCTTCTTTTGCTAGACTCGAAATCGTCTGTGCCATACCAAACTTCGTAATGAAATCCAGAGCATCGAAGTAATTGCTGTCGTCTATATTAGGTAGGGAATTCAGGGGTCCGATAAGAGCGTTTACCGCTGATATAATAGAGGTATAGTTAGATTTTGGTGTAGCAGAAGGATCACTTCTATTAAACACTGGCAGGGTTACAGTAGCTACTGTGGCAGTTGCTCCTGTTATCTGACCTTGTATGCTGTCGGTCGTATTGAAGTCACCAGCATCCGTTTGAGTAATTGTTAACGTATTCGTTGTTGGTTGCCATGAAGTTACCAGAGCAGTTGTAGCCGTAGTCAAATTATCAACAGTTTCGCGTGGGCGAAAGTCCCCTGCTACCCCGCTAAGGATGAGCGTAGTATCGTCATTTGATCTTCCAGTAAGTCGTTCAAAAGTACGAAACGTTGCGGTGAATGCTTGGTTGACTAATAACTCAGCAGAGCCAAGTAGAGTCTCAAAGATCGGTGAAAAGAAATCTTGTTCGGGCGATCCTTCTGGCTCAAGACTATTCTTGATAAAATTGAATCCAACTGCAACGCCAAGCAATCCTGGAAACGACGGTGGGTTAGTTCCAACAGGTAGAGTAAAACCACTTACTCGATCTGAGTGTGTTCTATATTGCGTGATCTCTGTTCGTAGATTGTTCAAAGATGAAATTAGCGAGGAGATTTGGGTATCAGAAATACCACCGGGTCCCGGAGGGCCGAATAAAGTAAACCGAGTTGGAATCACTTGAACACCTAGTACACCACTAAGTGGACCAAGCAAGACAACTTCACGATCAATACTTGCAATTGCTTTGTCGATCACTAAACGTACTGGATTCTGAAGTGCATTGTCACCAAATACTAGATCGACCACGCCCCGTTCGGCTTCGGTTAGATCAATCTTCTGTAGTGGCTTCTCTGCCGCAAACTCATCAACTGGAAACTGAATAATCGCCATAACTTACCCCGCAAAAACAGTACCCGAACCGGTAGCTACATGCCCACATGATGCCGAATCGCCTTGACGACAGACAGAAATATTTTGTGCAAACACTGTGCCCGACGCACCAACCATGATTGCAGCAGAGTGAGGCGGGGAACCATGCCCCGCAACACCAGATCCGCGTACAGCAATCAAAGCACCATTCGCAAATACTGAACCATTCGCGCCGTTGATAATAGTACCACCAGCAACATCTTGACCTACTCTTGTAATACCTGGCATTACATTCTCCTTAGTTGAGGAAGATTGTGCCTGCTTTGATCGTCACTTGACCTGCTTGCACTTTAAAGATTCCACCAACTTCAATTGTATGATTACCTAGAACCCTATCTGTTCGATTACCACCGACCGAGGTTGTAAGATTTCCTGCGACGAATATATTGGCATTACCCTTCTCTACTTGAATATTTAGATTACCCTTACGAATTACTACTTGCATAGTACCATCAGCAACTTCGATATCAAAAGTATTCTGAATTAAGATGCGAGCTTGGTCATCAACGGTAATATTCAAGTCACCTTTGACGAGTAAATTATTATCCTTATGAATAATCTCATAATTTGTGCCAACAACTTTCAATACGCGGCTACCATCGGGGTGAATTTCTTCGAAGGTTCCAGTCTTATGGAAGGTATGAATTCGTTCATGTCCTGGAGTGTCATCGAACTCCTGAATATGTCCTGACTCACTTTCAAAAACATGGTTGAAGGGATACTTCGTGAACACCGCATCTGTGGGAGGTTCAAACCACTTGACAAAAGAGTTCGCAGTAGCAATTTGTCTAAGACATTTATCAAGCGGAGCATTTGGGCTAGCAGCTTCCGACTCAATCGGAACACCATTGAAACCTGGAATCTGTAAGACGTTAGTTTTCTGCGAAACGACAGGATGTTCTTCGCTTGTTCTGCCGAAAATTACTTGACCATCAGTTCTCGCTAATCTAGATGTATCGGGTTCTCCAATACCTGGAGTCGAGAACGACAATCCATTAAACTCAATTGTTCCTGCTGCGATAGCATCTAAACTACTTACCGCATTCTCGCCTGGTAGTCCATCGAGTACACTTGTTATTGATTTCGAAGCCAACTCAAGGGCTTTCGTCTGAGCATCTTTGAGAGCATCACGAACTGTAGCAGATGCAAGTTCAACTCCTTTACCTACAATTGCTAGTCGTGACAAGACATTTCCTACTGCACCTTCGACCGCGGCTTTAGCACCCGCCGGAATAACACCTTCGATACCCGAAATAGCCGACAATGCAGCAGCTTCAATATCAGCTTGAGCGTCAGCGACAAGACTCTCTATAGCCTGCACCTGGCTATCCACTCCCGCGAGAACACCTGTGGCTAGAGTACCGATTTGTCCTTCAACATTTGCTAAAACGCTTGCTGATGCAGCTCGAATCTGATCGGATGTTGCTACAACCCCTGTAGCTGCGGTGATTGCACCACCAACAGCCGCTTCAACTTGAGACTGAACTCCGTCAGTAAGATTCTGCACAGTTTCAATTTGTCCCTGAACACCTGATACAATATTTTTTGCTGTCGATACAGCTTCAAAATCAACACCGAAAGCTGTAGACAACTCCTCAATACCTAAACCTTGAACCGCACTAGCCTGAGCAATCGCATCTTGTACCGGTGACGATCCAACTAATGGATAGATGCCATTCGGATCGAAGAAACCAAGACCACTTAGACATGGTTCTTCTTGAGGAATTCCACCAATCGTGCCAAGCATAATAGGTTCTTGAGCATTATCACCATCTCGAAAGAAACCTATTACCCAAGTTCCTTCAAGAGGACCAACAGGTGCATGTCCAATTCCACTTATCGCAGCAGATGTAATATCTTGTAGAGGAAAGGCCCAAGGTAACTCGTCAATGTTTACCGCTTCTCTTTCTTGAGGATGAAATCCAAGAATACGAACACGACAACGACCGAGTTGTAAGGGATCATTTCGATCCTCGACAACACCTTGCCACCAAACAAACTGTACTGTATCCATTGTATCCATTATGCGAATTGCTCAAGAATAGTTGTACCACCAAAAGTCTCTAACGAGCTAACAGCATTTGCAATATCAGCACGATTTTGGTTGCTGCTTGCCGGGAGAGATTCTTTGGATAGTTCCATGACCATATGGTGATCGGTGAATGATAGGATATGATGGATGTTCGTGATGATATAGTTACCGCTAACCTCTGGATCTCTATCACTAGGATGCTGCCGTCCTTCAACATTTTCGGGTCGAGGGACTTCTAAGACTACAGTTTCACCGGCTGATAGAAAATTCAAACCAGGAATTTCAATCTTTACCCGCATTGATTCAATTTGTCTCATATGACTCATGCGTTGAAGTAACCATTTTTCACTTTCATCATAGTCTGGCACACCATTATATAGAGCAGTATGTTTAGGATGAAACTTGATAACTGAATCAGAGTTTTGTCCATGACGTTGACCACCAGGAAATGGTTGAGCATCTTGCGGTTTTTGATCTAAGTTTTTGTCAGCTATGAAATCTTCGATATGATTCTGTTTCGGGAAATCCTCTGTATAGTTGAAAGTATGGGTACTGAATTTCTTCGTCACAATATCATGAGTAATTAGTTTGCTCGCATACATGCCTTGATCTATACGTTCCATCATCGAACCTGATTGCATAATCGTGTAACTCCGCATCATTTGTAGCTCAGGCAAGATAAGTCTTTCTGCTGCATTACCACTAGTTTTTGTTAGTCTCGTATTAGCAGGATCATATGCAAACCGAGCGATCGGCTTTTGCTGAATTAGGGAGTCGATGGAACGAAACTGATATCCTGCACAAGTTTCATAGAACAAATAGTTCGCTGCGGAGGGATTATTTTCAGGGCGAGCCCGTGCAGCTAACCAGTTGATAGCTCTAAATGGGGTCCAGCCAGGAATGACATATGTTTGCATACCAGAAGTAAACTCTGCTTCGACATCTTCACCAAGAAAATTATTCGCAATTCGTCCTACCATCTCGTCGATAGACATACTGGAGAATGCTTTTAGGACACGACTTTTCTGGCTACGAGCAAAGGCCGGTGAGATTAGATGCAACGAGTAAACTTGAGTTACATCTGATCCTTCAGCCGAACTACCTGTATTTCGATCTGCGATTTTATATACGTCGAATAATAATTCTGTTTTATCACGCTTTGCAAATCCTGGAGTTTTGAAACCAATCACAACTTGTTCTAAACCAACAAAAGGAAATATACCAATCAAGTTGATCGAGTCAGCTAAGGTAATACTACCTGATAGGGTATTGCTATACACATCTTCGAAGATATTGATTTGTACAACTAATGCCGAGACATCAACTTCAAATATACCACTTTTAATGATGACCCTATCAAGACGAACATCATTAGGATAGAAAATTTCTTCGCTGGCTTTTTGCGAAAACGTTATAGGAGCCATTATAATGTTCGCCTATTTTGATTAGTACGAAAAATGATTTCTAAATCACGCAGTAGATCATCAACAAATTCGGGATCAATCAATTGAATTTGTCGCTTATCTTCATTGAGTTGACGTTCATTATCCATATTAGTAATAACGTTGACAACTCCTGGAAATCCAAAACCACCTTGAATATATCCATCACGAAACGTAATTGGATTTAGAATATTTTTCTCCGAATCTTCAAAGTGATGTAGAGCATCTTTAGTCGAAGGTATCAATCTAGTTAGATCGGCCGTAACTGGTGTTAGTACGCCAACATCTTGGACTAATATATCATTTTTTTGAAATACGCCCGAGATATCTTCGACGACTAAGCTACTGAGAGTTACATTTACTTTTGTAACTGTACCGACAGCAGACCCACTTGACGTTGTAATGGTTAATCCTTCGAGAAAATTACCTGTAATCTGTAGGTGATCGAGAAAAAAGGTACTGCCCTTATATTTCTTATCTAAGAATCGAATAAACTTTCGTTCACTCAAGGGCCAGTCAAAGAATGGATTGATAATCTCATTGGCGAGATATACTAACCAATGCAAACCAGCAGAACCATAGAGTTTATGAGCAATGATCTCCGCAGTATCTTCATCTTTCACAATATATGCGGTAAAGATAGTACCCACTCCACGCAAATTCTTTTTGATTGCAATGCGTTTGAAGATATCAGTGACGATGCGAGGATTTGCAAACTTGCGGCCCGAAGGAACATCTAGATCATATGATAGGCCTGGAAACTTCGAAAAGTATGCCATGCTTAGAACCCTTCAAGAATATGCTGACGATTCAAGGTTTCGAGTTCCTGGAATATCAAAGTCATAGTAACATGGGTCGGTGGGTTGCCTTTGCGGAGCTGAATACTAGCACCTTGCAAAGTTTCAGGAACAGCAGCGTCGTGATGACGATGCGTTGCGAATACGCCAGCACCACTATAGTCTACAGTCATACCGGATAAGTAGCAACGACCGATACGGTTCAGCCAATTATTCTCTTGAAAGTGATGTGAATGGCCCGCGGCGCGTTGACCTTCGGGAATAAGTTCACGGGAAACATATTGAATATCAAATTCAGCAGGAAAGCTATGCAGGCGGCCGGACGGTCCGGTCACTTCTGGATGCGAAAAGAATTTGAACGTGCGAATAATGTTATCAATGATCTCTGATTCTTGTGGACTCTGTGCTACAAAATGAAACGTATACTCAAAGGTACGTTGGTTCACGGCTTTGAAAAGAAATTGCATATGTGGATTGAATACTTTTCGTACATTTCTTTCGAACAGTGCTTGGGCACCGATATCAGCTCCCACAAATGAACCTAAATCATCAATCAATTTCTTACCAAAAGAAGTTCCAAATTCAAACGTAAGTGCTTCACGAAGATCGGTCATTTGGCTAGCCGTTAATGTTGAAGATAGACCAAGGGCATTGGCTGTAAGTTCAAATACTTTCGCTCCAGCAGTAGCAATTCTCAAATTTGCTCCCTGATAGTCTAATGAATATCCTGTTGTAATCTTCTCGGGCATATAGATGATGATGGTAGTTACCGTTTTCGAACGCAGGGTTTTTTGGGTTATATTCGTGAGGTCTGATACTGAAGAACCAACTTGTTTCAATGCTTGGCGAACCGCTGCTATTCGTGCTTTACCTCCAGAAATGATCTGGTTAATCTTTTCACCGGGGATAGATGTAGTGCCAGTCAGAAATACATTACCTACTTTGAAATCTCCCCGACCAGAAAATTGTCCTGTATATTGAACTATGGGTTGCGTGTCAATCCCTGCTTTAACTTTATCGTCTGGTGTTTCAAGACTACCTGAACCAGGCGTTGTGACGACCACATGAAACATCATGAAGTGGCCACTTTGACTATCAATCTCGCGTGGGTATGTCAGGGCACCAAAATCTGTTCCCAAATTTGGTGAATCAAGTACATCTAGCTTGGACCGAGCCCCTCTAATCACACCCATCGCGGGGTTGACGATCGTTCCAATAAGTTTACCTAATGATGCGATACCCATAGCACTCTCCTGTGTTAGCTACATATTATGTATGGCGTATAAAGGTAAATTCAAACCACACAATCCCAATAAATATCAGGGTGATCCTACTGGAATCATTTATCGCTCGTCGCTTGAGCTTCGCTTCATGCGGTATTGTGATAGTCACTCGGCTGTGGTCGAATGGGCAAGCGAAGAATTGGTCATTCCCTATAAGTCGCCTATAGACGGCAGGACCCACCGCTATTTTCCTGATTTCTGGATCATGGTACGGCAAAAAGACGGCCAACTTCATGAGTCGGTCATCGAAGTCAAACCAAAGAAATATTGCGGGCCGCCCAATCAAAAAAATAAATTGACGAAAACCGGTAGGATTTCACGACGCTACATCAGCGACGTGAAAAACTGGGGTATTAACTCCGCTAAGTGGGAGGCCGCTCGGGCATTATGTAAAACAAAAGGTTGGGAGTTTGTGATCCTAACTGAGGGACATTTGAAAGCCTGAGCATAGATAGAGTATGGCAGAGAATATTTTTAATCGGATTCAAGAGCTTCGTAGCAATGCTGGTATTCCAGAGCGTGGTCGAGTCGCACAGGACTGGTTCCGACAAACTATTCGTAGACTCTATGGCGACACACCAATAAGAGGACGAGAGCAGCTTGTCCGAGCTGAAGATACTACTACTCGCTCACCACAACAGATCCGCGGGTTGCGTACGGGACGCATGTATATGTTCATCTATAATCCTAAGCTGCGCCAGCAACTACCTGTCTATGATCGTTTTCCAATGATCTTCGTTCTAGAGTTTCGAAAGCAAGGCTTCTTGGGACTCAACATGCACTATCTGCCTCTCAAACTGCGACTACAACTATTCAACAAACTAACTGTCCTACTTACTACGCAAACGATGAATGAAAACACACGTCTGCGGCTCAGTTATCAAATTATCAAAAATGCAACGAAATATCACAATGCTTTACCTCTAATTCGGGAATACAAGAATAAGTATATTAAGTCAAGAATGCTTGAAGTTGCCGCCCGCGATTGGGAGATCGCATTGTTTCTGCCCGCAGAACAATTTAAGAAACGAGGAAGGCAAACAGTCTGGTCGGAGACTCGAAAAGAAATTCGAGAGGGTCGCCGTAAGAGAACGAAGGCTGCTAAAGAACGACGCGAACGTGTGCGTGCTGACCGTCTAAAAGAAGAAGGCACTCAGAAAAACCCATGACTAGTATCAACGAAATACAATCTAGGATTAGTCAATATGGTGTTACGCGGCCGAACCGGTTTCAAGTTGAAATGACTCCACCGCCGAAGGTGCGTACCTTGCTACCCCCGCTATTTGCCGAACGTCTAGCTATTCAGTGCGAGACAGTACAACTGCCTGGCAAATCTTTCTCGACACAACCGCATCGTATCTACGGTCCTATCCGAAAGTTTCCGTATACTCCAACGTTTACCAATTCTCTCGACTTGGCTTTTCGTATTGGTACAGACTATAAAGAACGTTCAGTCTTTGACGTGTGGCAGAACGTTGTAATGAATCAAGAAACCAATATGTTTGGATACTACGAAGATTATGTCGTTGACTTTGTGATTCATCAATTCAATGAAGCTGATGAACGAATTTATTCAGTGAAACTCTTTGAAGTATGGCCCGAAGCTATTCTACCTATCGAGCTATCCGCTGAGTCCCGAGATACATATAACAGACAAACTATTACATTTGCTTTCCGCTACTGGGCGGAGACTAACGAGGTTCCCCTAACGTTTACCAGCACGGTATCTCAGAAGAAGGCTGAGGACGGCAAGATCATAACCGTATTGAAGCAATCTGCATTTGCCTTCTTCGATCAACTACCCCGTATTACTGGTTCGGGTGGAACCTTGTTTGGAAGTATTCTTTAATATAGGATAATATTATTATGGCTTTACCATTAATTGTTACACCACATTATACACTTGAACAGCCGTCTACTGGTAAGCAGATTACCTATAGACCCTTCCTGGTCAAAGAGGAAAAGCTGCTGTTGATGGCAGCAGAAATTGAGGACGAAAGAGAGTCGCAGCGTGAAGCTATCAAAGCTATCAAACAAGTAATTGAAAACTGTTGTGATGATTTAGATGATATCAACCACTTGCCTCTTTTCGACCTTGAATATATCTTCTTACAGTTGCGAGCTAAATCGGTCGGTGAAATTGTAGAACCCGTAATCAATTGTCCTGATTGTGGTTCCACGATCAAACTGAAAGTTGACTTGTCGAAGGTGAAAGTAACGAAACCTGCGGCAATCAAATTTGATATTCGACTTACTGATACCATCGGTGTTAAGATGAAGTATCCCAGCTTCGAAGTTTTTCAGAGTCGTCTACTAGGAAAAGACTTCAGTTTAGAGCAAGTCTTTGATGTGATGATTGATTGTATTGAATGCATCTATACCGCTGAAGAAGTTCATAGTCTTAAGGACTATACCCGCGAAGAAGCAACAGAATTTCTCGACAGTTTGACTCAAGAGCAGTTCAACAAGATTCAAGAATTCTTCGAGAACATTCCTCGTGTAGAACATAAGATCAAATATACCTGTAAACATAAGGTACGAACTGGTGATACCACTAGCGAGCCCTGCGGACATAAGGGTGAAATTGTCCTCAATACGGTGAACGATTTTTTCGGCTGAGTTTATATCATGAGACATTAGCGAATTTCTACAAGGTGAATTTCATATTGATGAACAATCACCATTGTAGCCTAACCGAATTAGAAAATATGATACCCTGGGAAAGACACGTTTTCTTGGACCTTCTTCACCAACATATAGAAGAAGAAAACGAACGCATGAAGGCTGAACATCATGGCTGACGAAACAAATAAATCAATCAATGAGCTTATCAAGATCGAGGAAGAGCGCCTTGCGTTGCAGAAGAAGCAACTAGATGAGACGGCCGAAGATCGTAAAGAGCGGGTTGATAAGAAGGCCGTCGGGGCGTTGACGGCCGAGCTGAAGAAGAATAAGAACCTGATGAAAGACCTCAGTAAAGCCAGTGATGGTAAGGTAGAGGAATTATTGAAGGGACCCGTGGCTAAGATAGCCAAAAATTCCAAAAAGAATGTTGAGGTTCAAACGGCAATCTTCAACTTGAGTGCCCACACACAAAAGATGGCTGCTGTCCGGGTTGCAGCCCAGCAAAAATTCGAAAAAAATGAAAAGAGTTTTAGGGGTCGAAGCGCCCGAATTCTGTCTACCTTAGCCGGCAGCTTTTTAGAGAATACGCACGCGGGCCAGGCTCTAGCTCTCCAACTTGTTGGTCGAAGTGAGGCAACAGCAAATCTAGTTGAAGGAATTGAAAAACGGAGACTTACAAGTGCCGGTGCATTGAAGGCTGAATTCTCGAAATTTGGTGACGGATTTGGTGCTATCAAAACAAGAATAGGTGAATTGCAAGATAAGGTCAAGGGTTTCTTTAAATTCTTTATTGACCCACGGCAATTCATCAAGATCACAGCAAGTGCTTTTAGTAATGTTATCTTCAAACCTTTGGGTAGACTACTTTTCTTCCTAATCAAACTGCTCCCAAAGGGTATTGATAAACTGATTGGTGTGCTTCGGGGTACATCTGGTAGTAAATTAAGACTGAAACAAGTTGAAGATAAACGAGAGAAAGTACGGGACCAGCGTGCTAGAGATCGGCGAGATACCAAAGAGAGCGGCCGCTTATCTAAACTTCTAGGATTCCTTCGTCGTGGTGGTGGTATCGGTGGCCTACTTGCGGCCAGTGGTGGTATTGTTACGGGCGTGGTCAAGGGGATTGGTGGGAGCATTTTGGCAGGTGCGAGTGGCGCCGCAGGACTGATTGGATTGAAGAAAACCGCGGCCTTGATCGCAGGAAAGAAAACTACCACGACGGCCGCTACTAGAGCTGGCGGCCCGCTTGCAAGAAAGATTGCCGCGGATGCCGCTACTAAAGTTGCACAAACAGGAAGATTTGCTCGACTTGCACAGTCTCCTGGTGCTAAAGTAGGAGGTCGCATACTTGGCAAGGCCGGGGCCCCACTCGTCGCAGCAGGTATTGGTCTTGTCACTACGGTCAAAGAAACCAAAAAAACTGGAAGTCTTCGAGAAGGTGCCGGCGAAGGTCTTGTGGCTGCCGCTGATTTTCTAACCTTGGGATTAGTCAATAAAAACGAACTTCGAGAAAAAATCAGACAACCTTTTATTGATCTCTTTTCAGTAGTCACGGAAGAATTTAGCACAGAATCGGTAGCGAAAACCTTCAGTGGAATTTCTCGTATAATTGCAGCGCCGTTTCTTGTTGCTTTCAAAGCAGGATTCAATATTCCAGGAACACTCGGCACGTTCGGCGAGGCCTTCTCAAAGGTACGCAACGTAGGTCTCGGCGCTAAAGCAACTCTCTTCCAGCAGGACCTTAAAGAAACTCTTGATAGTATCAATAGATCAACAAGTATTGAGGCTCTTAAAACAGCAATCAAAGCATTCAAAGATGTACAAGAAACAGAAAAACTCCAAATAAGTTCTTTACTTAATGAAAATGCGAGACAGGCAGTCCTGGCTCAAGCCCGGCAAACGCAACTAAAGCTCGTCCAAGCTCGTCAGAAACTTCAAGAGTTACAAGCAAAGCAAAAATTGCTAAAGGCACAAAACGAAACTCTGACCGATCTTATGTTGCAACCCGAAGTTACTACTGGTGCAGACTTAGCAAGACGAGTGGGCGACAACGCTACATTGCGTGAACGAGCAAAGGCTCCTGTGGTCATAACTCAGACAGCCCCAACTATTGTGCAGGGTGGAGATTCTACTCCGGCTGTAATTCCCCTAACAACCGCAAACCGCAACAACGAAAATATGCTTCAGCGAGTAGCATTCAATAACTTCCGCGGTGCATCACCTTAAAAGAAAAACGCCACTCAATTGAGTGGCGTTTTAGATAGAACAGTCCTAACTAAGGGCTTGGATTATTCTTCGTCGGCAAGACCCTCGAAGTAGCTCTTAGCGTTTGACGCATCCGACTCGTCATCAGTACCGACCGTGACCGTAGCCTCAGTCATACCAGAATCAGAATCATCGTCATCGTTAGTAACGGGATTCGAACTTGGACTTGAGCCAAGTCGAGGCGAAGATTGAACATCTTCTTCCCCTACAACTTCATCAGCCGTCGATGGTGTTGGAGAGCCACCTCTTTCAAGAACCGATTCGACACGACTGAGGAGAGCTTTATACTCCTTGAATTCACTGGCGGCGATGAACGGTTGCAGCGGGTGTTGCCCGGCGTACAGAGCTTCAAGAGCTTCATCGTTACCATCAAGGAACTGAGTCTGTGCAGCAAACTCAGACTTGTCATAGTTGACATAACCCTTGACTCTACGAATCTTGATCTTGAAGTCAGCACCTTCCCAGAAGCAGAAGGGATTGATAGCCTTCTCGTCCTCGAATTCAGGATCCATACCGTCCATCAACTTGGTGAAAATCTTAGTCCCGTACTTATACAGGAAGACCTTACCTTCGTTCTCAGGATTCTTCGGATCGCTGACGATGTACACGTTTGAGATGTACTGGAGTCGGCGCTTACGCTTGCGAGCGATGTCCTTATTGGCATCAATACCACTGTTCCAAAGCTCACTATTGCGTTCGCAAGCCGGACACTTGCCGGCATTAGTAGTGGGACAATTCTCGATGTACCATTGACCCTTCGGTCCTTTGAAACCATGTGAAAAGATACGGACCCAGGGAATATCTTCGCCTTCTACTGCGGGAAGAAACCTGATGACCGCAAAGCCATTGTCTGATTTGTCGCGGGATGGTCTCCAGAAACGGTCGTCGTCGAACGAGCCTCCGGGCTTATTCATCTTCGCCGCCTCAGTGGCTAGTGCTTCGATGCTTTTGCGTCCTTGACGCTTCTTTAGATCACTGAATGACATATTATATCTCCTATTTCAGTGTATGTTAGTGTAAACAAGTATAACGGTATATGCAATTGTATTTATGCTTTAGTGGGCTCTGAAATCGCCCTTACGAACTTCCGCATAATTGCCAGGGGTGTTGGGCATCGGAGTGTCTGTTGACTGCCACCGACCATCACCAACTCCAAAGAGTTGGGCGCGAGCAGCAAACAGACGTTCGTGCAGTTCCTCGATCAGAGAAATTTGATTATTGATTCGGCTGATCTCGGTTCGGAGTACATCTAAACCAGGAGCATTCTCAGTCGGGCCAGCTTCAGTGTCAGGCATCGGTGCCTTGTCGCTCCGGACCCCAAAGTCATCGGCAAGAGAATTGAAGTTTTCACGCAAGCACACCAATCGTGAGACGAGCATTTGAAGCTCCTCGGTAATCGGTGGGGCTATGGGTTCGGTCTGTAACATATTATTTACCTACCTCTGTTTCAGCTTTCATGAGTAATTTCTGCACCATTCGGGCAGCATCATCGGGAGTGAGGCACAGTGACTTTCCAGAGTCACACATTCCCCAAATCATGTTGTTGATTTTCCAATCGGGTTTCCTGGTCAATGAGAATTCGCTTGGGATGCGAAAGTCAGTCACCAATCCCACGACTGGAATGCCTTTAGCATATGCGTAACCAACCTCAGTTGCCGTTCCACTGTCCACATCGGAACCATCCAACCAAGCAACAACAACGGTTGCAGCATCAATGGCTTCAATGTCGCTCCGAAAGATTGCTGGTCTTGTCGCAAGCAGAGAGCCGCCTAATTCTCCGGCATCCCTATGGGGGAGGAAGATATCATCAACAACATCAATCTCTAAACAGTGTGCTAGCCGCTCGGCGGTCGATTCAAGGAAGTGTCGTTCCGCCTCGGAGAACAAAGGACCAGCAAGATAAATCATTTTGCCTGCCATGTTCAGCGACTCACAACTTCCCAAGAACCGTTATGGTTCCCGCGATCACGCAGAATCCATGTAGCACCTGTCACAGCGTCAACAAGAAAAACGGCATCGGGCCGATTGAATTGCGGGCTCTGTACTTGGAGAAAACCCGAAGTTCCGGCGAGTCCCGAAACGCGAGGGAACCAACTCAGTCGGCTACTTGCGTTATCCAGATCACCACGAAGCTCGAAAATCTCCCCGGTCATAGTATTGAGAAGTCCGACTCCCTCTTGGTACGACATCACCTGAGCAACAGGCATGTCTAGGGTTCGAAAGGCGCGTTGTGGCGCTGCGAATACCTCACTGGCAATCACTACCAGAAGAACAAAGGCCACGCCCGCGAACATCAGCTTATATCGCTTGATAAGTTTAATCATAGTATAATGCTCCTACCATATAGTATACAACAGATTCGAGTCAAGTCAAGTAGATTCTTCAACAATTTCGGGCGGGGGTCCCTGGTGAACCTTGTAGTCCCATTCAGCATCTTGAGGGTGGTCAATTGATCCGACACCACCATCGTTGATTACGATTCGAGGACTTGGGCAATCGAACAAGATGTCGTGGTACTTGAGTCCTATCCTCTCAAGTTCCTTGATAGTGTTTCCTTCGCTGAAACGGCCGTTGTGACTACCACCCGAAATCCTATTACCTCGATACGTCGTTATTACAATACGATGACCTGCATCATACCATGCGTTGATAGTCTTGACGGCGCTTTCAATTGGTTTTTCATCTGACCAACGGATGATAGTCCCGTCGATGTCGATAAAGAATGTGGCTAGCTTATCGCTCATGTCAATAGCCCATGTTCCTGTAATTTGTTTTTCATCGCTAAGCTATGTTTGTGTTTGTTCGCGTCTATATCGGGCAAGAATGGCTTGTACTTCTGACACCTGCGGTGAAACTCTTCCCAAACATAATCATCAGGCATCTCTTTATTCCAACGCTTGAAGAAATGCAGCATGTTTTCCAGAATGATAAACGACTCGACACCGATTTGGTTACGCATTACTATACGCAACAGCAACGGATGTTTCTGACTCTCAGTTTCGAACAAGTCGTTGAAAGATATACCCTCTTTCTCGATCTCGTTCAATAGGATTTCACAGTCGCATTCGAACGTGTAGTCCAAACTTTGGATACGTCTGCACCAATCCATATAGTTTTGTTCGGAACTCTCGGTGAGCATATCACCCACCCACAAGTTCGCGTTCGTAGCCAAATTTGCCACAAAGTAGTCCATCAACTCAAACGAGTCACGCCCACTAAAACGCTTCGCTAACCTCTCAAAGAAGTAGCGATCTCGTCGTTTACCATAGCTTGATCGTTTGGCCCGAATGCGACCTTCATTCTTAAAGAAATCATAAGTCTCAGAATGGAAGTGCGTTTTCAGGGCGACGTACAATCTGTATACGTCATATCCCGTCAGCTTCATAATAATCCTCAGATGGGCAAAGCACCTGATCGTGGCAGAAGATGAATCTGCTGGCCTTCAACTTGAATCTTCTCAATGATTGGCTTCGACAATAGCTTAGCGGCCGAAGCGGGTTCGAGATTATGTTTCTCACACAACTCTAGAACAGCATCCATGTAGCCCATCTCACGATCTTGCACCATCGACTCCACTTCTTTACAGAAGCAAGGGCCATTAGTGTTCGCTAAGAACGCGATGGATAGCATGCCCTTATCCATTACACCTTGCACTCGCAACTAAGAGGATTACACCAAGGTACGTCCTCAGGATTTTTCAAAGCACGCCTACTCGCAGTACGCAACTCATTATCCGTAAACAGATAACAGGTTGTATTGCGTGAATTCCCTTCGTGACGGCCTCGCATAGCGAAGTAATAGGGATTAGCTGCACGATGGCGGCCTTTGTTCTCGACGGCAAATACATCACCAGTTTCAGTATCAAACAAACGTCTAACTTTATTTACTAAATTTCTAAACATCAATCATCCTTCTGGCGGCAAACCCGCACGAACGTAGTACATTTGGGTAGCTGCTTCAAGTATTTAGCACCAACGTAAGTGCAACACGAACGCAAGCCACCCAAAATTTCTTGTAACGTATCCTTGACCGGTCCTCGATCAGGGACTTCAATTGTCTTGCCTTCGGCAGCACGATAAGTTGCAACCCCGCCGTTGTGCTTGTCTTGTGCTTTTTCGGAACTCATACCGTAGAATTGTCTGCCGTTGATTGTTTTCGTGGCGTCACCTTCGTCGTGACCTGCAAGCATACCACCGAGCATCACTAAGTCAGCACCAGCACCGAACGCTTTGGCAATGTCTCCCACTTCTTTGCACCCACCGTCCGACATGACGAGGCCACCCATACCATGAGCGGCATCTGCACACTCGATGATTGCGGAAAGTTGTGGATAACCCACACCCGTTTTGCTGCGAGTCGTGCAGGCAGAACCAGAACCGATGCCGACCTTCACGATGTCAGCACCAGCGAAGATCAATGCTTCGGTCATCTCGGCTGTGACTACGTTACCTGCAACGATGATTGATTTTGAATAGAGTGTGCGGTAAAATTTGACTCGTTCAACCAGCTTTTCCATGTAGCCGTTTGCAACGTCGATGCAAAGTAGATGGGGGAAGTATTCAATGTGTGGAGGTCCAGGTAGAATCATTCGCACCATGCTAGTGACTTCTTTTAGCTTTTCATAATCGGCATCCTTCACACCAACCGTATAGAACATATGGGCCCAGCAAGCATAATCCGCTTCGCCATCGGGAACAAAAATGTCTGCCAGTTCCTCGACGGTGTGGTGTTTGTGTAGTGCCGTAGGCATATCGAACTTGGCTAGCTCAGTCGCCATGCGAAACGTACCAACACCATCCATGTTTGCTGCAACGATAGGCACACAAGACCATGTATTGTCCGAGTGACGCATCTTGAATGTTCGGGTAAGCTCGACCTGACTTCGACTCGTAAGCGTGGTTCGCTTCGGTCGGATGAGGACATCGCTGAAATCAAGTTTCAAATCTTGCTCGATTCGCATAACAAACTCCAAAAAAGGAAAGGGTTGCACGGGCTTTCGCCTGTGCAAGCCTGATGTTCTGTTCAGAGGCTAATCATCTAGCCCGGCTTACCTGACGTATCAGGCAGCAAGACGGAGCGTGTTGGCGCCGTTTAAAAGTTTGCCACCGTTTTACGAGTCTGTGACAACTCGGCTGCCTCCAGTCACTTCCACGTACCAGTCGATACCGGTTCAGCC
>Ga0209988_10000139_pt1 | contig 38940 bp, 40 predicted proteins | sample N075metaG_FD_183115 | JGI IMG/M metagenome (GOLD analysis project Ga0209988, IMG submission 183115) | Deep subsurface microbial communities from Kermadec Trench to uncover new lineages of life (NeLLi) - N075 metaG (SPAdes) (version 2) | ecosystem: Environmental > Aquatic > Marine > Ocean trench... | reverse complement strand
TCGTTACCGCTGGAGTTCCTGCCACGAAGACGCTTTTCCGTGGCAAGGCGAAGATCAACCAATTCCACGGAGAAATCATAGAGAATCCCAAAGTCGGTTACATCGGAATGCCAATATTTCATCCGGCGTATACGCTTCGCGATCCGTCTAAGCTCCCCGGTCTGAAGGATGACATTGCGCGGCTTGCCCGCCTCATAAAGGGCGGCTTGCGCGATGATACAGTCACGTGGACGGTCGTCCGCAAGGGTAATCTTGCTACCTTTATAAGAGAGTTCGAGGAGGCATCCGAATTCGCATACGACTGCGAAACATCGGGGCTTTTCCCATTCCAGAAACAACGGTACATCACTGCAATCGCAATTGCTCTCCCCCACCGAACGTGGGTGATTCCCGGATTTATGCACCCGGAGTACCAGCGATTTTCCCACAGCCCCTTCGCGCACGGTGATGCTTTTCGGAAACTGATGCAGCTGCTTTTTTTTCTTGCTCATCGCGATAAAAAGCGCACGTATGCGCAGAACGGGAAGTTTGATAACAAGTGGATGCGGTGTATGTTCGGTGGGTCATTCCGCCTGACCTTTGACGTCATGCTCGCACACCACGTGATCGATGAAAACCTTCATCATGATCTGACCAGCCTGTGCCGCACCTACCTCGATGAGCCCGAGTATGACATCTCGCTGGCAGAGAAGCAGGGCAAGTCTGAGAAGCCCGTGCGCAACTACAAGTACTGTGGGCAGGACGCGACGTACACGTTTCGCCTCGCACACTTATTCATGGAAATGCTCCGAGAAGACCCCAGTCTGCACCGTCTCTTCTGGAAGATCACGATGCCGGGAGCCCGCGCCATGGAGGATGCCGAGATGGAAGGTCTCGTTATTGACCCCACTGCGCGCAAAGAGATCGGGCTGCAGCTGCTGTCAGAGATGATCACGGAACGCGAAGAGCTGAACGACATGACAGGTCATGAAGTGAACTGGAACAGCCCAGCGCAGATCGGAAAACTCCTATACAAAGATCTGGGATATCAGTGCAAAATTTTTACGAAGAAAGGCGCGAATAGCACATCTGAAGAAGCACTGCTCAGCATCGCAACCAAACCCGTGGTCAGGAAGCTTCTCAAATTTCGCGGTGCGGCAAAGATGTTCAACACGTACATCAAGGGCTGGCAGAAATACCGAGTCGGTGACAGGTACTTCTTCGATTACAAACTGCACGGCACTGTCACCGGACGGTACAGCTCACCGCTCCATCCTATCCCGCGCGATGGAAAGATCCGCAACCTCATTACTGCACCAAAAGGCTGGACCTTATGTGTGCTTGACCTCGCCACGGCAGAGATGCGCATTGCTGCACACCTGTCCAAAGACCCAGAGATGCGTCGATGTTTTACCCACGGCATCGACATTCACTGGCGCACGATGATCGAGAACCTGTCCATCAGTCAGGATAGTGAGTGGACCGACCTGGTGTGGCTAACAGCAGAATATCTCGAACCAACTCGCATGCGCTGTAGCAGACTCTCTTATAACGATTGTCTCCAGATCCTGATGGAGGCAGGCCCGAAGGCGTGTATCAAAGTTGCACCACGTTGGTACGAAGGCAGGACGCGCGCGAAGGCTGTCAACTTCGGTTTTATTTTCGGCATGTACCCGAAGAAGTTCATCGAGCAGGCGACAAAAGATTACGGTTGGACTCCGACGATGACGGAAGCGAAGCAAGCACGGAAAGCATACTTTCGCCTGTACTCTCGGCTGGCTGACTGGCACACCCGAACAAAGCGACTTGCAAAATCAAACGGGCACGTACGATGCCTGACTGGTCGGCTACGCAGACTCCCCGGCATCCAGACCAAGGACAAGATGATTCAAATGGCAGCTGAGAGGCAGGCAGTCAACTCAGGAGTTCAGGCACTGATCGGCGACTACAAAGCAATGCTACTGATCGAGATCCACCAGACTTTCCCGCGCGATCATGTGCGCCTCGTCGGTGAACACCATGACGCAGTACTGACTATCGTCAGGGACGAAGTTATCCCTGAGTGCGTGCCGAAGATGTTGAAGATGGCAGAGCGACCGAAGTTGATGGACACATTTAAAATAAATCTCAGCGTCCCAATGGAAGGCGAGGCGGAGCTGGGTCCATGGGGAAAGGGAGTAAAATATGCCGCCTAAGGAACACATTAGTTTCAGCGAAGTGAATTCATATCGACGATGTCAAAAGGCATGGTGGTACAGATATTTTCTGAAGATCAAACGTAAGTTCAAAGGCGTACGTCTACTGCGTGGTGAGATCCTGCACGAGATGTTGAATGCGTACGTCGAAAACAAAATCAACGGCAGGAATTACGACGGTCCCGATCCGTGGGACGTGCTCGAAACGTACTCGGAAGAGTACGCTGCCTACTTCGAAGAAGAGCGCGACATGCACGGTGACATCATCGGCGACTGCGGCATGATCTTCGAAGGATATTTACGCAAATATCGCAAGGACCCGCTGACGTATGAGGCGACTGAGATCAAGATCGAAGTGGACCTGAGCAAGCTGGGTAGCGGTGCTCTCCCGGTCATGTTCATCGGCTTCATCGACAAGATTGCAAGGGACGTGCACGACCGACGCTGGCTGATAGATCACAAATTCATGAAGTCTATTCCGACGGCTGATGATCGGTTCGCTGAACTGCAGCTCCTGTTATACGTGTGGGCGTACGGCATGATGGAGCCGAAGGAAAAGATCGACGGCATCTGCTGGGACTACGGCAAAGCGAAAGCACCGACAGAACCGGAAGTGCTGAAGAACGGTGAGCTGTCGAAGCGTAAAAACTTGGACTGCGATCCGTACACTTACCTCAAAACAATCCGGCGTGAGAATCTCGACGCCACCCAGTACGTGGACATGCTGGAGATGCTTGAAGGGAAGGAAGACACATTCTTTGAGCGCGTGTTCCTGCCGAAGCCCAGCACCGACATGATCATTGAAGTGGTCAACGATTTCCTGCAGAGTGCGGCAGAAATCCAGACCAAGAGGGATGGCGCACACTGCGCACGCAGCATGTCATCGTTCAATTGCAACACCTGTGAGTACCGAACAATCTGTGAAGCGGAGGTCCGTGGACTTGATTCGGATTTCATAATGAAGAGTGAATACGTCGAACGAGGGAGTCACCATGCCAGCTAGACCTATGCGCAGCAAACCGAAATTGAAGCTCACCCATCCGAAAAAGGTCACACCGAAAAAAGTCTTAGGACGCAAGGTGGTGAAAAAAGTCGCCGAGAAAACTACATCGATCCTCGACAAGATCAAACCGGTCACGGAACTCAAAACCAACCTGGTCATGATGGTGTACGGTCGCTCCGGCACAGGCAAAACTCATTTCGGTTCGACGTTCCCGAAGCCCATCCTGTTCATCGATACCAACGAGCGAGGCACCGAGACCATTGCGCTGGAAGAAGACATCGATGTCGTGCGCGTCACTGAGTGGGCAGAGATGGACGAGCTGTACTGGGCACTCCTCGACAAAACACTGCCGACTGAGTACGCGTCCATCGTGATCGATCAGGTGAGCAATCTGCAGGACATCGGCATGGCTGAGGTGCTGCGTAAAGGTCGTAAGGGCAGAGACGAGACGTTCACGCAACGCAACTGGGGGCAACTCTCCGGAATGCTGAAGCAGTGGATCAGCGACTTCCGCGATCTGTCCGATGATTACAACCTGCTACTCATTGCGCATGAGCGTGTGAATGAAGGCGGCGACGATGAGGACGAAGCCATCGAGCCCAGCATCGGGGCACGCGTCATGCCCTCCGTTAGTGCCTTCCTCGACGGTGCAGTTGATTCGATTGGATCCACGTTCATCAAAGAACGCTGGGAGACTGAAGACAAAGAAGAAGTGCGGCATGTGGACTACTGTATGCGGATCGGTCCTCACGCATTCTACTCGACAAAGATCCGCAGACCAGTGTCCGCAGGTCCGATCCCTGAGCTGATCGTCAATCCGACGTTCAAAAAAATCAAGGATCTGGTCACCGGCAAACAAAAACCAAAACGTAAGAAAATTAGGAGATCCTGAGAATGGCAACACGAAAGGCACCAAGTAAAAGGCGTGGCAAGAAAAAAGCTACGCGTGGGAGACGGGGCAAGGCCAACGTCATAACAGTTGACTTCACTGATGTAGAGGCCGGAGGTGGAATGCCCACACCGGACGGTTACTACGTCGCTGAAATCATGAGCGCTGAACTGGAAGCGAGCCAAGCTGGTAATGACATGGTCACCGTTCGTTGGAAGACACACATCGGCTCGACAGTGTTCGACCGGTTCGTGTTAGTACCACAGTCGTTGTGGGTTTTGCGCACTGCGCTCAACTGCATGGGATACGACACCCCTGATGGTCCCTTCGACTTTGATCCCGATGATTTGGTCGGGAACATGTGTGGTCTGGAGATCGTAAACGAGGAGTACGAAGAGAAAGATCAGCCTCGTGTAACCGGTTACCTGACCGAGGAAGTAGCACAGCAGTACGTCGAAGAGCAGGGTGGTGAAATCCCTGAGCAAGATGAGGGCGAAGAAGAGGAGGAAGAGCCAGAAGAGGAAGAAGAAGATGAAGGAGAAGAGGAAGAAGAAGAGGCTCCAGCTCCCGCTGCCAAAAAGAAAGGCAAAAAGAAAGCCTCAAAGAAAAAAGCAGGCAAGAAAAAAACCCGTAAATCGACTGCACTCCGTCCTGGCGCTCGCGTTACCTTCGAAGACGAAGACGGCGAAGAGTACCAAGGTGTGATCGAGGGAATCGAAGACGACATGGCAGTCGTAGTCGATGATGAAGAAGGGGAGTGGGAAATTCCCCTCGCTGAGCTGACGAAAGCTTAGTGATCCGTACGGAGCTTCGTCCGTATCAGAGGGAGGCTGTCGCTGCGGCATTATTGCACGATGGCTTCGCTCTCTTTCCGGAACAGCGCACGGGGAAGTGTCTGGTATCTCTGGCTATCGTTGACGAGCGAAAGCCGGAGGTACTGGTTATCGTGTGCCCAAAGAAAGCAGCGAAAACCTGGGACGAACAGATCGAGGAACATCTCGACAACGACTGGGACTGCGACATCTACCTTGTCACGTACCAAGAGCCGGTGAAAAATCTGCAGCTGCGCAAGCAGTGGTACAAATGGTCAAAGGACTGGGTGGATGATGGCGGCACGCTGATGGTCATTGCGGACGAAGCTCATTTTATTAAGAAGCCGGGAACTGCACAGTCCCGATTCACACGAACGCTGGGCAAGCGTGCACAGTGGCGACTCGCACTGACGGGTACGCCAGCCGACAAAGGTTACGAGCAGTACTGGGCTGTGTTTGATTTCATCTTGCACAAACAGGTGTTTGGCACTTACGGATCGTTTAAGGAGCGCTATGTCATCTACGAAACTCATCAGCGTAAAGACGGTCGAGAGTACCCCGTGCTCGTTGGCTACCAACACGAAGAAGAAATCCTCGAAATCATCCATCGATACAGTTACCGAATTACATTCAACGAAGCGCGTGTCTCAATGGGAAAGTCCCCCGTACGCGTCCGCAGGAAGAAGGTGTACTTCGACCTCAATCGTAAGACGAGACACATCTACGAAGAGCTGAAGAAAGACATGGAAACCACCATCGACGAACTGACGATTGGCGTCCCCCTGCCGGTAAACCTGCCGCAAAAGCTGCAGCAAGTTTGCGGTGGTTTCCTTTTGCATCAGGAGCGCGTTCCCGGCCAGAAGAAGCGCACGCGCATCATCATACCTGTCGGCACTGAGAAGCTGGACACGCTCATGGAGCTGCTGTCGGGTTTCGGCCAGGAAAAGACAGTCATCTGCTGCCGCTTTACGCACGAGATCGATGCCATCGCTGAACAGTTCGATGCGTTCAACTGGACTTACAAGATCATCTCTGGGCAGCACGAGTGGGATCTGAATTTCAATGTTGACTACGTCATCCTGCAGGTGAAGAGCGGACTCGGTTTCGATTTGTCGGAAGCAAACACGTACGTGTTCTACAGCTGGGATCACAGTCACATCACATTCGAACAGGCGCGGTTCCGCATTCTGAGCATGGAACATACGGATTGGGTGAAGTACTTCTTCCTCATGGCGCGCGACACAATTGAGGATGAATACTATGAAGCGGTTGCACGCAAAAAAGATTTCGCGACGCTTGTCCTCGACCGGTACCGCAAAAAGAAAGTATCGAAGCGTCGAGGAACAGCTGGCAAAGGTGCGAGAAGAATTCGAAAAACCCGTGCGATGTTTGCCTAATGTAGAATCGGAGAAAAAGTAGTCCAATATTTTGCTGGGATTTTGGTTTTTATGAACGAGTCAAATTTATGGGAGTGGTTGCGAGATGTTGCGCTGCCTCTGGGGCAATACTCCCGAATCGAATCCCCAGATACTGCGCCGGGATTTCCTGACGTTCACTTCCAAGTCACCACGGGCAAGACTAATAACAGTGGCACCCTTGAACTCAAGGCGACCGACCGTAACATGCGCGTGCCCTTCCCGAACGAGGAGAAGGGACTGCACAAGACGCAGCTGCGATGGATCAAGAACAACGTCAAGGAAGGTGGCATCGTCTGGATCATTGCAGAAACACCGGGAGTCATTTACATTGTACACGGCAAGGATGCCGAGAAGTTCAACGGGGCAAGCCACGAAGACCTGATCGAAATGGCGTGGGAAACCATGAGCCGGGACGATCCTAAACAAGCTGCGCGCTTATTAGATGGCGCGCTCAGAGCGCCGAGTAACTATCGGCTTTTCGCAGAGTACTACTGAGGAGAATAAAAATGTTTGAAGATGAGAATCAAGCAGTTGAGGCAACAGCAGGTCGTGCACTCATGGACCACCGTCCACCGACTGTCAGTGAGAAGCTGCTCAACGAGAGGAAAGAACTGGAGCTGCGTCTCGAAGCAGTCAACCAACTGATCACGCAGCTCGATGCGAACCCGGAGACCAAGGACATCATCGACAAGCTCGCCCAGCTCGGGCACAGGATGTACTGATGGCACGCAGCTGCACATTTGCAAGTCCTCACAACGTGGCTACGTGCACCGAGTGCGGCAGTGACGTGACCATCTGCCAGTGCGTGGCACCAGACGACCAAGCTCATGAGCGACTGACCAGTCCGGACGGGCTGGTCTTCACCATGATCCGGGACGAGTTGGTTGCCGCGCGGAAGGCATTCCCTGAGAATACTCACAAACTTGCTGCTCTCATGGAGGAGGTGGGTGAGCTGGCTCAGGCTATGATGCATCACGACCGTAAACTAGGCACGAGCGCAATCGAAGTCCTGCGTGAAGCAATACAGGTAGCCTGCATGGCTGTCCGCATTGCCGTCGAAGGGGATGAGAATTTTTTGTACGATTTCCCCATCATCGAGGACGAGTTGCCGCGCGGTCCTATCGGAAGAGATTACGACTGATGGACACCAAAATTACCTACGACAGAGAGCGGGTTGCTAACATCGTCAATGCGATGTTAGAGGATCCGAACCCCATAGGGATCTACTCAACCACCAAGTGTTTCGATAAGCTAGAGGCACTGCTCGGTGGCGTTCGATCAGAAGCTATCGGGTGGACCTGGACTGAAGCACGTTTGCAGTACAGTAAAGGACTGGACCCACACCGCTCCGAGATCCCGAAGCTGCTGGAGAGAGCCCTCGCTGACCTAAATCCGGAGCGCGAATAATGTCCGAAGAGAAAGGAGAATACGTGGTCGAGCCCAAGCCCAGTGAAGTAGCTGCGGCTGTGAGCAAGGAAATTAAACCACCTCTACAGATTCAAGTAGGGATGGAGAACGGCAAGGTGATTGTCATATTCTCGCAGCAGCTCACAACTTTCAGCCTACCGTGGGATGAGGCCGAGAAGATGGCGGATGCTATATACCACCACGCTGGTCAGGCGAGGGACGCCCAGCAATCTGGGACGTAACCCCTGTACACGCAAGCGGATCTGTGTATATAATAGTGTCACCTTAGACTTCTGGAGATAGAAATGGCAACTGCGAGAGCCCACAGTGACAGCGTTGGCGCGCAAATGGCAATGATGCGCAAGCGTAGCAAGAAAACGTGTGTGAACCCGGAGTGTGGCAAGCGCTTTGAGGGTCTCACGATTACTAATTATTGCTCTGATGCATGTCGCTTCAGGGCAGCTTACCTACGTCGCACAGAATAGGAATAAAAAATGTACCTGAAACAACACCGCAAAGGCACTCTTGAATTAGATGGACGTAAGCTCAAGATGCACCTCGAAGTTAGCCTGACCAATCAAGGTGATCGAGAGGTGACCACCGAGTTCATCAGTGAGATCCGCAAGCAGCTGCGTGAATTCGATCCGGCCAAGAAGAAAAAGGTCGGCGCGAGACGTAAAAAACGCAAATGATTTTGGTTGACCTCGAAGGGGTCCTGAGCGATCACACTGACCGTTTGGATCTCCTTCTATCTCGAACGCAGGACAACAAACGAGACGTTACTGCGTGGAAAGATTATTACAAAGCGATCATGGAAGATCAGCCGCGCACACACATCATGGACATGGTGCATGACTGGCTCGACGCAGACATCCGACCGATCATCTACAGCACACGCTTCGTCAATAAGTACAAACATGAAGAGGCATGGCTACGCAAGTACGACTTGTTTGATCGTGTCGAATTGATCCAACGACTACCGCACCAAACTAAAATCAAAGGTCCCGACCTGGTCCTACAATGGGTGCGTCAGTACGAACCTGAGATCGTCATCGATGATAGAGTCGAGGTGCGCGACAAGCTGCGCGGACTCTACGCAGGCATGATGGTGTACGGTCCCAATGCTTTTCTCAAAACGGAGGGGGATTCCGATGGACATCCATTGCGCTAACAACTGGATTTTTCACCAGTGGGGACCGGACGGCAAATGCATTCGACGTTGCGGTGCTTCTCTTAACGACGACCGGGGAAGCCCCCACGCCTCGACATTGGACGACGACCTGTCCCCCGTTGAAGAGCGCGTGCTAGTCCTCCCTGTTGATCTTGCATTCCCACGCGGTTCGCACCTCCACCGACGTTAGCCGGAGGACGATTCTGCATTCGCATCTTCTGCAGCATGCCTCGCATGTTCGGAGCTACCTGAGGACCACCTGTTGGTCCTGCTCCGCCTCCAGGAATCGCACCACGAAATGCTTCAGCTTGATTGCGAACGTTGGTAAGCATTCCACCACCTCCACCTTGAGGCGGCATCCCTGTCGGGTATTGTCCGGGACTCCGACCACCACCCATCGGCGGCATTCCTCTAACAGGTCCACCGAGGGGAACCGGAGGCATCGCTCTCGGGTCACCACCTCTTAAAGATCCGCCGGGACCTGCGCTACCTAATGGGTTTGGTCCGTAGCCGGGTCCACCTAAGGTACCGACTCCACCCGGCGGCATGCTCGGTGGGACCATGCGTCTCGGTCCTTTACCCGGCGGCATCGAAGGCATACCACCGGGACCACCTATCTGTGCACGAGGCGGAGGTGCACCGCGCCAAGGCATGCCACCCCCACCACCACCGCGCATCGGAGGCATCGAACGCGGATCTATACGCGGAGGCATGCCACCCATGCGGGGTTTCATCCCGCCTCTCATGTTCGGAGGCACACCACCTCGTGGCGGACCACGGAAGCCACCTGCCTGCGCAAGTCCACCGAACTGGTAACCCGGCGCGTCAATGTAACCACCGTACGCTTCTTCCATGCCTTCGCCCTGCGACTCAAGGTACTCTTCGGTCTTGCCTTGTCGAGCACCTTCTCTGCCCAGCAATCGGTCAAGCCAACTAAGATCTTCGGGCTCAGGTGGGACGTCTACAACAGGAGGAGGGGGATCTACATGCTTCCTGCTCTCCCAGTAATTGTAGCGAGCCGAGCCTTCGGGATATGGATTCGCTCCCTCTGCATGACCGGGGCGAGCTAAAGCTTCTCCGCCTTCTTGGTAGTAATTCACTTGACCTCCTCCTGCGTAGCCACCCGGTGGCACCGCTAATGATGCTGCGACACGCTCTTTGTGCGCCCGCAATGCTGCTGAATATTCAGTGTCTCTTCCTGCACGTCGATCTGGTGGTGCAACGGTCGGCGGAATAATTGCTGGAGGTGTACCTTCTACACCCGGCGGACCTCCGCCACCTCCACCTCCTCCTCCACCGGGAGGTCGGCCTCCACCACCACCGCGACCTCCGCCTCCACCTCGACGTCCGCCACCTCGACCACCGCGTCGAGGACCTGGCCCGCGAAGCATGGGCTCTTCGCGTTCGTTCAGAGGTCCAGCTCCGGCACCAAGGAGAGTCGGCTGCGGTGGGTAGAATATCGTGTTCTTATTTACCTTTCCCTGACTCGCATCCGAAGCCCAGCCGCCTTGGTGAATGAGTTTTGAAAGCCTGAAGAAACCTTTGGTTCCTCCGCCCATTTTCTTAATGAGTTGATTCCGCGTAAGCGGTTCGTTACCCAAGTCGTATCGCTCACCCCAATTCAAATCTATCTCACCACCGTGTGCCCAGTTAAGAGTTTCATCAATGCCGGAATTGATTTCATTCATGGCAGCAAGACCACCTGTCCAGTATCGGTTCTCCGCAAAGCCACCAGCGTATTTCCGATCAGCGTTCACGAACTCACGAGCCACGGCAGGTGACGGACCTCCGCCTCCAGGTTTCTTCCAACCGTGTGCGACAGCTCTCATTAGTCTTGCTTGAGCAGGGGTCTTGGATGGCATCTTACTTCTCCGTTCCTTTTATTTGCAGTCCCAAAGTCGATGTATTTCTTATCAATTCGTTGTACTTCTTAAGGCTCCAGCTTTTGGAGCGACGTTCCATCTGGTCTTCCTGATCTCGGTATAGACTCTCCGTCTGAAACATACCCTCACGTCTCATGGGCACGTCGCCTTCCGCTTCTCGTGCATCCACTTCAGTCTGCAGAAGCGCGTTGCGATTATTTGCAATCGCTTCCTTAAGATGGTGTTCGACATCTGTGAAAGTATTAATCTGATCATCTTTGCTGAACCTTACTTTATTGTATGCGTACCAACGGTTGACAGCAGCACCCCATTCCCACGCATCATCAGACCTGAAAGCATCATGTATTAATCGATTCCTCTCACGTCCACCACCACTTCTAAGTTCGTCACGTCGATGACCGAACTCGTGCGCCCAGATCTGTGGGTTAGCATTCGCCGCACCAACTGCTGAAACTACATCCTGACCTGGTGGCTCAATATTTCTGGCCCTCAACTGCTCCGCAATGGGTCCATACGCCTCGATGTCCATGATTGATTTAGAATCAGGAGGACTGTACATCCCTTGCAAATTCCAGTTGCCGACGGCTAACATTCGTGCCTTATCTGCATCGACAAAGCCTGCCAGCTGCGGACCACCTTGTTGGATCACTTCCCGCTCAAATTCCATGTCCCACAACTGCGCTTGCAAAGCATACGCTGCATCTTCTTCCGCAGTAGAGTCAGGCCAAGGTGCTTTCTTAACCTCGCCGCCTTCCTCTAATCGACGCATACCTAGGCCCATTACTCTTCGACCTCCCCGGTGCGACCGTCGATGACGACGTTGTCCGGTTTCGGTTTGATCAATGCAAGAATACTCGAGACCACTTCCATCTTCGTCTCGTCACGAATACCGATAGGTCCACCGTCCGTACCGGTGTGCTCAGTCTGTTTACGATCAGCCCAGTGCTCACGTTGACGATTGGTCAGCCACAGTTTGATCGCTTGCACGTCAGGTTTGTAATGCTTAACTGTGTCGGCACGGATGATCTCTCCGTCCCACTGAAAAATCTTTTCTTCGTCATGCGTGTAGCCGACAGCAGTCTGGTACAACGCACCGAGAACGGCAGCGTCTGCATCGGTGTAGCCTGACTCAAGTGCTTTCTTGAATGCAGGGAACTGCGCCTTCCACAAGCCCAGTTGCCGTTTGCTGATGTCGAAGATCTCAGACAGCTGGTCTTCATCGATGCCGCGCATTGCAATCGCACGAACCTGGTCGAGATGATCAGGCAAGAACACGCGCGCACCTTCCGCAAGCAGGTGACCTGCACGGTTACGTGCGAATCTTTTAGATGATTGTCTGGTGCGTACTGCAGGCATTATTCTACGGGCTCCTCGTCATCACCGAAAATCATTTCACCTAGTCGCTGAGTGACTCCAACTTCATCCCCTTCAGCACCGGTTGCAGTTCGTAGCTGCTCCATGAAGCTGGGAGTTCCGTCACCGGGAGTTTCTATCTCAGCATATTCATCAGCGATGTACACGCTGTCCTGAGGATCGTCTTCCGTCCACTGCTGCAGCACCTGCCGACCACCAGCCATTAGTAAGGGGCTCAGCTCCATCATGATTGCATCTCGAAGACGGACATCCCCTCGTGCGTGATACAAACGCAGAAGCAAATTTCTAACTGGTGCGCTTTGATAAGCCTTAGCTGTGAACCCAAGGGCTCCGAGAGTCATGATGTTTACGGCATCAACAGTCATTTGTCCGATGCCACCTGCTGCTGCCATACCTATGCCTTTTCCAATCTCTTGAGCGGCTGCAGTAGCTTTTAAATACTCTTGTAAACCGATGAGTTCTTGCTGCGCCTGCTTACCCGGAAAGAATGTTTGGAATTGTTTCGCTATCGCTGGCTTCTCCATCCAAGCCAACACTTTTTTCGGATCAACTGCCATCTCTTTAGGCATGTAACGACGCCAACCACCGACACGTAAAGCATTTCTCATAATCAATTGCTGTGCTGATTGTCGTCCCGTAGGTGTCATAGCATCGTAAAGTGTTTTCAGCTCTCCGGCGTCTCCGCCCCTTAGTACTTTCCGAATGATCTGCTGGTCTATCTTCCCCGCATCGATCAAACTTTTAAGTGTCTTTTTCTCCGCCTCTGTCACTAAGCCTTTGGTTGTAGCCACTGCTTTAATCCACTGGGCTCCGGCGGCTCCACCTTCGTCTAAGGCGTGACGTTTCATATCCTTTTCCAGTAAATCCGCTGCTTTTGTAAGGACTGTTCGGGCCTGCGGCGGAGCATTGCCAGCCTCCATGCGCAGTCGTTGTAGCCAGTCATCGAGCGCACCAAAGTTGCGAGCAAAATCCTGGGCCTTGCCTCCTTGCCAGACAGAGTTACGAACCTTGTTCAGTAGATCTATGACCCCGGTGTTCGCCAGCTCCCCGTACTTCTGCTCGTTTTCGATGATGTCTCGAATACCCAAGCGGAAGTCACGCAGAATGATTGGCTTATCTGCTATCGTATCCAGTGCACTCTTTGCTGCAGTACGAGCAGCCGTCAAAGCTTTCCCGGCATTACGATTGAGGCTGTCTATAACAGCATTACCGTAAGCAGTAATTGGATCCAGGTTGAAACGATCAGCAAGATGTCGCAGTACTTCTACACGTTCTAACGCCTCTCGCTTGCGTAACCCACCGGTACCGACAAGAGGCAAACGCTCCATCATCTTTAGCAAAATCTGCATGCGTGGCGTGTGGATTTCAGGTATCGCATCTTGCGTTAACACAAGAGCGGGGCGTGCCGTGTGCAAATATTCCTTAGCCTTTTTGGCGAAGTCGAGAACAGCTACTTTTGCCTCAGGAAGAATCCCCTTAAGTCCTCCAGCCCATGACTGAGGCAGGTAACTGCCAATGAATCTGCCGGTGCGTTGAATCGCTGCAACTCCACCTCGACCGATATCTACGATGGGACCTAACGCAGTACTCAGTGCGACGTCCATCTTATCGAACTGACCACCAGCCCATTCCTGTCCTTTTTGAATAATTGCTTCAGTGCCGCCCGCTGCTGCCATACCTGTCGCTATGCGACCTGCTATAGAAGGCATCGCAGCTGTTACTCGACCTGCAGGTGTGAAGATCGCAGCGATGCCGATTGCCTGCACCGCATCGGTAGCACTGAAGCCGGGACGATTGATGACTGCACGCTGTCCCGTCTCATTATTTGCCACGATGAGAGTGCCGTCAGGTGCTGTCTGGATTCCAAACTCAGGCCACTTACGCTCGCCCGTTTCCGGATCGACCTGCGTCAACATCTTTGCAATCTCTGCCGGATCAAACATGGTCAGGGCTGCTGCAGCGAGCATCGCTTTATCCCCCATGGAAAGATGTGCAGCAACACCCGAACCAACACGCTGCGTCATCTCACCGTGTTCGGCCAGATCGTTAAGCTCCATCTGCGCGCCCATCTTCTGCCACATACTCGCGTCAGGGTTATCGAGCGTTTCCTCCAACTGTTCGACACGGGGATTCATTATGACTTTGCCCGTGAGTAACTCCGGCAACTCTTTTGCTGCACGTGACTCACCTGGCTCCATCGGGAACGGAGACATCAAAGTTTCACGTTCAATCTCAAGACCACCCAGATCACCACTGCGGACCAGTTCAGTAGCTGCAGTGACAGGACTTGTTCCGGCCTCACCTAAAAAGCTTAGGTCGGTAGCACGTCCAAGCCCTTCCTGCACAGTGGCCTCTACCTGACCTACGGGCTCGCCAAGTTTTGTGATGTCAAATTCTTCGTCAGCCATCGGTTATTCCTCAGTCTTGCGACGCAGTGGTCCGCCCCAGTTGTGTGCTTCGAAGAAGTAGTCACCAACTTTCAACTTGTCGTAATCCGCCTTCGAGCTGATCGGAACCGCACCTCTGACCCACTCATTTTCCTCTGCTGCCGACCACAAGTCGCCGACCTCATCCATCTGTCCACGTTGCCACGCTTCACGAATACCTGCCCGAATCGCAACTGCATAGACCACCTCCATCTCCCTCAACATGCGGTAGTTCGCAGTCGAGTTCATGCCCATGCCGACAGAGATGCCTTTCATCTCTTGGATGTCACGATCAGATGTGTTGCCTTTCAGTTTTATTAATTTGTCCATGTAATCCTGAGCAACGCGCATCTGCAGTTCGGTCAGTTCAACCGTGTCGCCGAAGTTAATGCCCAAGAAGTTCGCCAACCGATTCTTAAGTACTTGAACACCGCTGGTCTCGATGATCGTCTCAGCGTTTTCGAAAATAGCATTGGCACGCCTGACGTTTCGCATCGGACCTCTATAGCTGTACGCTTCGTCGATCATCAGTTGACCGCGACCTTCCTGTGCTTGGGCAGCTTCTGCTGCAGTAATGAGAGCAGCTGCACGAGCAGGATCCATCTTCGATGCAGGCTCGAAGTAATTACCGTCCTTATCCTGTAAAGCTTCCATCTCCCACGCACCATCATCCTGTATTTTCATAACACCGAAGACCAGCTCCTGCTGAGCAGGAGGTTTGCCCCTGTCAGCTGGATTGACCATCGTTTGAATCGTTCCGTGAATACCTTTAGCTCGATTGCCGTGCCCAACCTGTGTGAGCAACTGATCGATAGCCTTAGCCTCGATTGCAATCTCTTGCGCCACGAGCAGGTCAAGTTTCTCGTCGGCGAATGCTTCACTTTCAGCAGCGCGTGCGTTTTCTTCTCGCAATAAGCCTGCAGTCTTGCCTAACGTTTCACCGAAGCCACCTGTGCGTGTTGGTGCGAGCATGCCCTGCGCAAACGCTAACCACCGCGCACTTTCATCCGACTTCTGCTGCCGTGTTCTACGTTCTGCAATCTTTTCCTGGCCCGAACGCAGACGCGCTAACGCCTGATCACGATTCTGAATGATCATCGATTGCAAACTCTGCCCCGCTCCGGGGTTAGTAGTCCGCGCAACAATTTGATCAACAGTGATCGCTGGATCGAAGCCGTCCTCATCATCAACGTCTCCGCCTACTTGATAAGCTTGCTCCACTTCTGCTCTCATAACGTCAGTCCTGTTTCCATTGCAGTTCTATATTCTCTTTCTCGGTACCTTCATTAGCCAACGTGTGACCACCTAGGACACCGATACTGTCGGTAGGATCGGGACGAAGTGAGCGCGCCCAGCGGCTCAATCCGCCCCACGCGCTTTTCCCAAGTTATACATTCCTTTCCACGCTGCTGTAGCGAGGCCTCCTATCCCGTACTCTTCGGGCATGATGTAGCCCCCGTCTGCGTAGCCGGTTATGTCCTCGTACTCTCCGTCGATGTAGCCACCTTCGGCACTCGTCATGCCTCGGTACACACCGTAAGCACCTGCAAGTTGCGACAGACCGGACGGCTGATAGATCGACGCTGGTCCCACATCGGTACGTTGTGTGTATCCCCCCGGAGATGGCAGACCTCGAATGACGTCGCTCATGAAGCCGACACGTTCGAACGGTAAGTTGCGTTGCTCCAGGAAATCTTGGTACGCAAGATCGAGGCTCGCCTGATCCATTCCGCGCTGCTGTTGTCCGATCTCTGCCATCGAGGCAGCATCGGTAATACCCATTCTCTGAGCAGCTTCGCCCATTCGGCCAAGACCTTCGGCTCCGGCGAACATGCTCTGCGCACCTGCTTCTTCGAGGGCACCGGTAATGCGAGCCAACTCGGCTTGCCGTTGCTGGTCTGCGCCAAAGATATCTGCACCCTGACCGTACGCTCCGGACAGTGCTTCGAGACGCTGTGCTTCGAGCCCCTCTTGAATATCTCGCATGCCTTGGACACCGATGTCTTCCATCGAGCCGGTGCCACCACGAGATCCGTACTGACCGGCACCTCCGAAGGTGCGCTGCAGTGACGGCAGGAAACTCTCTTCCAGTGTGCGCGTAGCGAGCTGCTCTTGTCGGTCGAGCACGCCACCGATGTACGGATTCATGTACGACTCGGCGACACCTTCATCAGTCCACTGGCGCGAGCCCGCTTCGAGGAAGGGATCCGCTGAACGTCTGATGTTGGCTGCACGCTGCAGGCCTCCACCGTACCCAGCAGCTCCCGCTTCGAGGTACGGCTGATAGGCACCGATGTTCGCCTCCGTCATACCGAACGCGGCCTGCTCGTCCTCAGTGAAGCCAGCAATCCTGGGTCCGCCATACGGGATGTAGGGCTCAGCTGCTGCTGCATTCGCTCGCGCGATCAGTCCCTGCGTGTAATCCGACATCCACTTCGGAATGTTTTCCACGGTTTGCCCGTAGGTTGTGACCGATTGTGGAGGTCTTCCCTCAAATAAGAAATCAGTAACGCTGGACATCTATACTCTCCCCGATTCGGTCATCGCTCTGCGCAGTTTAGCCATTCCGCCTTGCGCCATGTACTGGTGCGGTGCCTTCGCTTTGTGACTGAAGCCACCCTTCCGCAGATTCTTCGATTTGTGCTTGCGCAAGTTGCTACGCATCTCATCCAACCGCTTCGCTCCCGCGTCGCCGGATCCGTCACCCAAGAGTGCGACCGTTTCTGCGTCCATGACGTACTCACCATCGCTCAGACGAGCTGGAATGTCGTCGGACCTACCAGTGCCCGGTCCTTTAACATAACGCCCAGCAGCGCTCACAGTAGGGCTGGCGAGCTGTACGTCGGCGTTCTGAGCCCAGTAATCGAACTCGCCCCCGTGCTGGTAGCCACCCATGGCGTTCCCCGGCATGCCTTGCCCCAGCTGTGCCGGAGGTGGCATCCACGTGCCGGAAGCATCTCGGGTGTAGCCAGCTGCTTGCAAACGCCGACCTCCACCGCGAACCAACGAGGCCGGGATGGGCTGACCTGCCGCGATCATCTCAGCGATATTATCCTGCACGCCCAGTCCGCCTGTCGGACCTACCGTTGGCGTGCCGGTCTCACCAGCGAAGGGCTCCGGAGTCATGAACAAATGTTGCCCGCTTTGAGGTGCGCCTGCTTGTCCATACGTGTAGTACGCATTGGGATCGATGCCCTGGAACTGTCGATTCATCGTGTAAATCGGCAAGCTCTCTAGCATGTGCGCTGGCACCTCGGGCTGCACACCTTCTTCGTACGCGCCACCACCACCAAGGATTCCCGCTCCCATCAGAGCAGGCATCACATACTGCCCGAAATCACCGAGGCCTCCGCCTCCCGTTGCAGGTGTCGGTGGAGCTACTGCAGGTGGAGGTGCAGCCCCTCCCGGTACAGCAGCCGCGTTAGCTGCCATCTGCTCAGGAGTGATATCTCCAGGTTGGATGTAGGCACCCGTGGCGGGATCGTACATAGCCTCGCCGGATATGATGGCATCAGTCGGGCTAGTCCTCTCCGCCATGATGCCACCACCCGTTGGATCTTGGATGCCTAACATCTCTTGTCCTTTCGAGACGATACCTTCAGTCATCGGACGCATGTACTCGCCCAGTCCACCCATGACGGCACCTTCCATAAATTCGCCACCGGTTACGGCAGAAGCTGTGCCACCTGCCAGACTGGAGCCAACGATGGCTGCAGTACGTGCAGACATATTGGGAGCAAGCTTGCTGACTTGAGCCCCAGCCATCTTACCCAGGCCACCTGTGATCGCACCGGAAAGTGCGCCCTTCATGAAGTCGCCACCCCCTGCAGCGCTGAGCCCACCCTGCACGAGGGCATTACCTATGACACTAGCAGCAGCACCACTACCGGCTCCCAGCATGCCGCCGATAGCGGTGCCGAGACCGGGAACAAAAATGCTCAGTGCAATTGGAGCAACGATCTGGAAAATCTTAGAAGAGACAATCTTCTTCACCGTTTTCTTAATCTTCTTCCAGATCTTCGACAGGAAACCGTACTCGCCGATGCCCGTGTCGGGATTGATCTCCGCCGGTCCCCACATAGCCTCGATGACTTCGTACTCCTCGGGGCTGACGTGCAACATCATGGAGTCGTCGCCACGTCCTGCAGCTCGTGTCTTCTCTGCCGCTGCTCGGGCTGGGCCTCCCTTTGCATAGGCTCGCTCGACCGCACCACCGTATTTGTAGAGACGGATCTTCTTGGCGTCCGACTTGGAGGCACCCGCTTTTTTCATCAGCTCTTCAGCAGCCATGGTGTACAGCAGTTCCATCCCACCGGGCATGGATTCAACTCGCTGCACCTCATCGACCATGGTCTTGCTGCCACCAGCCTGACCGATCATTGCAGACAAGCCGCCCTGTGGACCTTGCACATCCATTGCGCCAACGATCTGCCGTTCTCTCATATTAGGTTTTGCTGCCATGGTTCTATCCCGTAAAATCTGCTGTCGCGAACATTCTTTCCGCCCAGTCTTTCCAATTATCGTATGCGTAAGGATCAGGCACGTCCTGCCCTAGCGCGTCTACTCCACCGTACACAGTTGCCGCCCACTCTTGCCACTTCAACGGGTCATCCAGACGTGGGAAATTAGGATCGCACCCCTTCGAATTGTCTGAGAAGAAGCCCAGTGCGCCCGTCATGAAATCAGCCCATGGGATCACCTCATTGTCAGCGAAGCCTCGTGGATCGATGATACTCATGATTCAACCCTGCCGTCTGCAGGCTCGATGTGTGCGTAGGTTTTGCCCAGCTCGTAGCTGCCACCCGCTACGTTCGATTCAAACTTGAAACTCATCAGCCGCTTAATCTCTTTAAACTTCACGGTCTCTTCGTCGGGCGTGGACGGTGTAGCAAAAATTGTTTCCGTCGCTCCGTCAACGACATCAGCTTTGGCATTGGCACGTCCTCGTACCTGCACAGTCATGTCGCCTTGCTGCACGAAGTCAGGCTCGATCCTGGCGACGCGCAGAGACTTGTCAGCCACCTGCTGGTCCAGCAACGCGAACTCATGAGTCTCGAAGAACGACCGCACCGCGCTGATTGACGATAAGCGAATTTTGTCGTTTGCAGTTTCGTGCTGCCAAAGAGTACGACCGTTCGAAGTCACTTCGTTGTCCACCATGAAGGGACGCTGGTACACGTTGGCAAAAACTGCTGCCGTGCGTCCCTGATCAACTTCATCACTGTCAGGTAACGGTGTGTCGAACCAGTACCCTTCGCGTGCGTTGAAGACCACAGCGTGAGTGCACTCAGTTGCACTGCCACGTGGGTAACACCACCACAACTCACCGTAGCGAGGGATCTTGAAGCCGAAACACTTGTTGCGGTGAGTGAAGTTGATGTTGTCGAAGAACCAATTCTGGTTCATGTTGTTGGGCATCTCACGAACGACACCGTTGAAGAGGTACCAGCGATCAACACCAGGCCAATAGTAAATGCCGTCCATCTCGACCACGCCTTGCGAACTCATGATCGTAGTACCTCGGGCAACAATGTCGAAAACAAAATCAGGTGAACCACCTTGATTGAACGTCGCGCGAATGACGGAGTCGAGTCCCCACATGATGACAGCAGGACCTGCACCGGCACCTCGAAGCGGCATGCCCTTGACAATTTTCTGCGTACCTAAGTTGAACTCGACTGGACCAGCCGAGAGATTGTTGATCGCGGAGTATCGAATGAGTCCCCTGCTACCGAATGCAAACAAGTACAAACCACTGACACAAATCCCACCGCTTACGTTTCCACCTCCACCTGTATTCCAACCCTGAGCACCGGCATTCAGGCCGACCGTTGTGAGTATCGTGCCTGCAGTCAACGTGTCGATGTAGATGTCGCCACCGATGGAGTTATCGATGTCTATTATGTTCGGTGCAGCGTGTGCAACAAGCACGTGATTGCCTGTGCCTTGCGTATCAGCGTAAATCTCGAACTGCCACAGGTTGTCAACGTTAGCAGCGAAGGCAGCAGGTGTACGATCATTGAAGATACTCAGCGTGCCGTTCGAGACCCGGTATTGACCAAGGGTATTTGGATGTCCCAAGTGCAGAAACTGAGTGTTGTCTTCCGAAAACGAAGCCATGCCACGAGTGATCTCGGGCACTGTGTCGGTGACCTGCTGATAGCCGCCAATCTTTTTCGGTTTGCCACGCTGGAACCTGCACCACAGCCCATCGACATAGTGCTCGCTGTCAAAGCGAGTACCGTCCCGTTTGATTCCGGGAGCTGAGGCTAAGCGTGCAGGTTGTTCAGCCATTGGTTACGGTCCTGGTCCGATCTTAGTAATTCTGACCCAAGATTCATCATCCACAATTGTATTTGCTACTGTTGCAGTGTTCTGAGCGAACTGGAGGTCCCATACGTCTCCAGTCCCTACATCCACCGTACCCGTGATACGAAGTGTGTGATTGGCAATTGCGTTCTGGACTGCTCCCAACACTGTGTGAACGTTGTTGTCTTGGAACGTGAAGATCCCTGTACTCGAAACACTCGTGATCTCAAAGTACTCGCTACTGAAAGTTCCGAGATTCTGACGGTTCAGTCGAATTTTAATATCTGGAGTCACATTCGCCTGACTACACTTCAGGAATATCTCGATGTGGTAGACATTGCCAGCGTCTAACTGGAAGCCGCTCAACTGTGTGATGTTGACGAAGACCGTAGAGTTATTGATCGTCTGCTGACCACCGTAATTGTTGAACCATTGAACGCAGCTGACCCGGAAATCGATGCCGCTGTCATCGGTAAACATCAACGTATTTGCTACCAGACTCTCAATCCAAATCTGACCAGATTGTGCTGAGCTGGCAGACGCTACTGCCTGCTCGAAGATGTACAACGAGCCTAACTGGATACGGAAGCCATCAAAGCTACCGCTCAAGTTGAGAGTTGATGGAGGTCCAGTCAGCGTGCCGAAGGTTGCGACGAGCGTATCTGCACCGTCACGCATTGAAAGAGTGATGCCCTCGCGAAGCTCGAAGCTACCAAGGACCCCTCCACCCTTTCGAACAGAGATGGTACCGGAGCTACCACCGATGCCTTCGTTGCGCATGAAGATTGGATTGGCGAACGCCAGATCTTCGAACGTGAGTCGCATACCATCTTCAAGCACCAGACCAGTATCGTTCTCGTCCATGCCACGAATGTTCAACTCAGCCATGCCATTGAGATCGAACGTTGTCACACTCCCGACGCGGATCTCAAAAATGCCGGTGCCTTCAATTTGGAAAGCAGTTCCCGTCCACCTAAAGTTTGAGTCGCCCTCTATCGCACTCGGACCAGTGAAGACAGCGATCTCATTGTCAGCTGGCGTGCCATCAATCGTGAGGCCAAGCGTACTCAGCAAAGCTTTCCTGTTGACGTTTGCATTATCGACATCTTCAAAGACGAAGAAGTCAGCAGCAAGATCAGGGACTGCTGTCGCAATACTTGCAAGATCGAAATCGAATGTTCGGTCGGGACCTGAGAGGTCACCACCTCCGAGCATGCCATCTCCAGCAATCAAGTCGATGGTGTCAGCTGCTGCACCTAAATTAGCAATTGCACCTGGTGCTGTCGTAGCACCCGTGCCACCCTCTGCGACCGTGATCGGGAACATGACGCTGACTTGAGATACTGCATCGATTACGTCTGTACTGTCGCAGTACACAATCGAAGTTGTATTTGGATTTAATACCGGAGGCACCGCTTGCGCAGCTGTTCCAATCGTAAGAACGAATGCACCGGTCGTCTGATTGTCACACCAGTACTGCTGCGTGGTGTTTGGCACGACTACCTTTCGATTGCCAGTGAGTGCGCCCGTGAAACGATATGAAATTCGATTGAGGTTAGCACCAGAAAGTACAAAGTCTCCCGATCCCGGAATGGGAAGTGAGACGAAGTCAAACGCAATCGTTGAACCGGTACTCAGCCCGATGGTGAACCAATTGATGCCATCAGTGAAGATGAACGCACTATCGTTTGGATCCAAATTGATACTCGAACTACCGTCGATAGTACCTGATGAAGGAACAACAGCGAGTGTTCCGGATCCAGAATTGCGCAGCATGAAGAACCAGTCGTTACCGACTGTTCCCGCACCGGGAAGATCAGCTTGTCCCGCACCAGCGACATAGATCAAACACTTCGCTCGATCACCTTCAACTACAGTAATAGGTGTTGCCGCTTCTTCATCGGAATCTATTTGTTGGTTAAGCAGTACGCCAATTGCCTTGATGCCTGCACCTGCCAGTGCAGAAGCAGATGCCACCGCAACATTCGCACCCAATTGGAAGGTCGTCCACGTGCCAGCTATCGTCAAGTTAGACGTGAGGACAAGTACCCACTGCTCACCGGGAGCAACGGATTGAATCGTACCTCCCGTGTTGTCACGCACAGTGAATGACTGTCCACCGACGTTGTTGATCGTCGTCTTGTTACCTTCTGACGTGTTCCTGGCGTCAGGCATATCAACATTGAGTGACGGAACCGTGGTCGTGACGTCCATGACATCTGCAACAACGTTGCCGCCTGTGATCTGCTGCTCAGTAGGCCACTGCAGTGTGATATCAACAGCCGTGGTGAGAGCGAGATAACTAATTCTCGATGGGAAAATTAATTCTCCGCCGAATACATCTGTATAACCCATCAGACCGACTCCCTCGTAACGTTTCTATCGATGATGCGTTTGATATCCTGCCCCTCAAGGATCGCAATATCTTTTTCGTAAATCTTCTCCCACGTCGGGATGCGCTCATCATTTTTCAAAAATGGAGTTGCCTGCAGAAGCGCACCATGAAGCAAGGAGTTCGGGGCAAAGTCCGTCGTCCAGTTCGTTTGATTAGTGGCGTCTAACAAAGCAGGCAACTCCCAATAATTGACCTCGAACGGATATGCGAAATCCGCAGACGGTGCGATCAACCAATTGAAGTAGTCATAGTCCGCGTAAAACTTTGGTTGAGCCGTCAGATCTTCATCGGGCCAATAGCGTCGTACATACTCGTACGACCTTGCGAACAAGGGGGTCCGCACTTGTGTGGCCCCCACACCGAAGTTAATCGATATCGTGTCGCGCCAGCGGTTAGGTTTTGGAACAACGGACTGTCCGACACCCAGTGTATCGGTCACATTTGCTACGAATCCCAATATCTTCAGTCGATTCGCCAGCTCCCTTTCAGCCAAGTTGATCAGGCTGGGGAGCTGGTCGAACACTGTAGGATCGACAGCCGTACCCCGCTCCAGATACGCACGGAGATCTGAGAGGAGCGAGTTAAATGTCATCGAGACAGCCATGAATTACTCCTAACTACAGGTGCCGTCGGTTAACGTTGTCGTCCCACTGCCAACTGCACGACAATCACCGTGGGTGTCAGCATCGGGAGACTCCCCGACTGGACACACCACCAACGTGTTGCTTGCGCCGCACTCAAAGAAATCCTTGTCTGCTGGCGGCGCGCAAGAGACAAGTAGAAAAGCCGCGATGATTATAAATATCATCTTCACTGCGGATTCTCCGGGTTTAGCTCAGGGTCTGGCTCTGGTTCCGGGGTTGGCTCAGGGTCAGGTTCGGGTTCTGGCTCCGGCTCTGATTCCGGTTCGGGTGTCGGATCAGGCTCGGGCTCAGGCTCGGGGGTAGGCTCCGGCTGATTTGCAGCCTCTTCAGCTTCTGCCTTACGACGTGCCGCTTGAATGACATCATGAGCTGCCGCACTCCTATCCTCCAGTGTTTGCCACTCCGCCGAGGACGGCGCTCTGTTCTCGTCGGCTATTGCTTTGACAGTCTCAGCGAACTCTTTCAGTTCGGTGTGAGCTTCGTCGCCACGCTCCAGAAGTTCGCCCAGGAAGTCGAGTAACTTCGACGCCTGCTGCACCTTAACCATGGAACCTCCGCCGAGAGCGGGGTTGCTGGTTATCACGGACAGACCGCGAAGTGCGATCAGTATTAGTTGGATCGGATTCATTGTTCAGCTCCTTGAATTGCTGCGAGTAAATTATTGATGAGCGGAACGAGTCGTGCGGTCCAGTTGTTGAGGTTGTTCATGGCGTTGATGTACCGTTGTTCACCAGTGCCAAATCTCTTGAACTCGTCCTGAATCGTTTCGAACTCCAGCACTGCCGCGATCAAATCATCGACGACTGCCTTTGCCCTTTCGTCCGCTTTGCCTATTGCGATTATCTGACTGTTGTTTAACTGACCGCTGGACACAAGCTTCGCAGCTTGCTCTTCAGCGATGACGAACGTGCCGTACGCGGCATACGCTTTCTGCTCGGTCGTTTCTGCCTGAGCGAGCGGGTTGGATGCAGCACATCCTTCCAGACCGATCAGTAAAAGAAGACAGTAGAACGCGAAGAGCTGCCGTTTCTGAACTAGATATTGCATCTCAAATACCTCCATCACCCGATCCCGTGACCTTGTTCACCAAGCGTCGGGTGGTGAGCGCTTGATAGTCTTTGAAGAACGCTACTGCCGCACCACCGAGGAGCGACACCCACGTCGCTGTCGATAACTGCGCGAACGTCAGATCTGGATTGTTGGTAAACAACGTTACGACGGTTGATGTAAATAGAATCAACGCTGCGATCAGTGCACCTACGAGTGTATTAACATTCATACCAAGTACTCCTCTATTTCCAAATGACCCCAGTCCATGAACGACTGGTCGGTTGTCAATCCATTCATGTTCCAGTCGCCGCCCCAGCGCAATTTAAAACCAAGCTCAACTGCGGCAGAGAGAAATACCCCTGCGACGACCGCAAATAAGTGGGTGTCTTCCCACGGAATTTTGACCACGTCAACGTAAGGCGCAAAGTCAAAAGCCTTGCTGTGAGGTTTATCCTCCAGCAGAAAATTGTGTTCCGAGAAAGGCCACTCTTTCTTACTCGCGCCTTTCCTAAAAAGCATGTTCTGAACATCTTCACCAGACCACCCACGCACGATAGAAATATCGACTGGCGACCTGCTGAGCCCCAGTTCCATCACCTCGATCAGCGGTGGTGCACATGTGTCGCGGTTCTCCCGTGATGTTTTTCCGTATGTGTACATCAGGTTGTGTTGTTCGCCTGCAGTGCATCCTTCGCTTCCACCAGAGCATCCAACTGAATGTCCAGGTCTGCCAGATACGCGGCATCCTCGGCTGTCCAGTCAGTGGCCTGACGTTCACGGAACTTCAACGCCGCGATATCTTTCCTCGTGGCGTTGATGTCCCGCTGCAAGAGAGCGACAAACGCAAGGCTAATCGGTGCAACTTCATTTGCGACGGTCTGCTTAATCGATTCCTGCATCTCTTCAGCCAGCGCGCTCACCAGAAGGGGCTGAGCGATAAACCAGAAGATAGGCACGAGCGTCGCATACGTCACGAGCTGATTCACACCTATGCGAATCCCGCGTTCCTTGATCTCTTGCTTGGTTGCCATTTCCTTACCTCTTAACCTTCAGCGCTTGCGTCGCTTCCGGTTTCGTTTGCGGCCTTTCCCTCTTCCCCGCTTTGCTCTTGGTCCCCTTGGGGTGGGGTTTCCACGGGAGCTATAGGGGGTTTCGCGTCACCTACTCCAATATTTTGCGGCTGTGGTGGTCCGAGTACCAATTCACCCGATGCCAGTGCCTGCAACATCCCTTCAAGAATATTCAAGGCACCAGACTTTGCGATGCTCATGGGCACCGGAAGGTCATCGATCTTCAACAACTTCACACCTGCTGCTGCAGCCATTTGAACCTGGACCGGACTTACTTCTTGCTTTGCCATTTTCCTTTCCTCTTTGTTGTAGTTATGTTTACGATACGTCAACAGTATTGGTGGCGAACCATGCTGCTCCTATCCTTTTGTGCAGTCTCATCTTGCCGAACTGAGCAATCACTAAACTACCCGTCGCGCCCGCACCATCTATGTGCGTGAGCGTGACTCCGACACCTTCTGCAACAGTGATCGCACCCGCACCGAGGTTAACGATGTCAACCCAGTAGCCGTCAGGAACGACAGCATCTGCTGCCGCTGGAGTTGTATAGGTCTCTGTACCGGCATCGTCAGAATATAAGATGTGACCAGCCGCGTCGCGCCAGACATTGTCCGTTGTGCCGAGAACAGTATTTTGGAGGATCCAGATCTGCTCTTGGAAACCGATGTGCAACATGTTGCCATCAGCATCATCCAGCACCGCACCAGAGATAGCGCCATCTACTTGGATCGCTATCGTTTCAAAGCGACGAGCGTTGTTGTGATAAAGCGCGACTCCTGCATTGGCAGTAAATTCTGCCATTATCTCAACGCCAGCAGTGCCACCACGAATACGAAGATCTCCAAGCGTTCCAAGATCTATTCGCATGTCGCCGCCAGACTCAGTAATCAGGAGGGCACCGGCACTGCCAAACGTCAGGTCATTTATAATCCGAAGCTCTGGTTGGAACTGCCAGAAACCCGCTCCGGCACCTGAGCTGAGAATGTTAGTGCGATCAGCAAGCTGCTGAATGAACGTGCTATCAACATCGTTCGGTGACATGAAGCGAAGTTGCGCTCCATCACGTAATCGCATTATCGATGCAGCGGCAGCAAACGAGAGGTCGAATTCCGTTCCATTCCACTCCATCGTAACGTCAGTGCCAGTACCAAATTGAATCTCTTCGTTGTCGAGAAGAACCAGTGGAGGAGTGAATGATGGCGAAGCGTTCAGGACAAAGTCAGTTCCGAGATCGTTGGTGAACATCGGAGTGTTCGGCGCATCATTACGAACCCAGAACTCACCACGAGCAGAAACGTTTGCCTCTGCTGCCGCCTTCTCATCGATGAATACTGATCCCTCAGGGAGAAGGATTCCGGTATCAATAGTCGAAAAAATATTTGTTCCGGACGTGCCGTGCTTCATAGTTACTTGTTGCCCGAAATCGACGTCGATTTGCGCACCGTTCAAGCTGCCGATGATCGTGTCGGAGCCCGCTGTACCTGCACCACCAGTGTTGATGAACAACGTAGCGTTGAAGCTTAACGAACTGGATTTCGTTTGAATCCTTTGACGAGAAATCTGCGTCATCGGCATCGTGCCAACTAAGTTTGCACCTACATTGATTGGAACGTTGTCGTATGGAGATCCGGTGTCGCCCGCCGAATCCGCACTGGTCATGTTGACCGAACCAATGATCAGCGGATCTGGAATAGAGGCCGCAGCGTTCAGTTCGAAATCAGTGCCAACGTCATCGGTGAACATCGGAGTGTTAGGCACATCGTCACGTACCCAGAACTGACCGTAAGTGGCAACGTCTGCTGCCGCTGCGACTCGTTCCTCTAGGAACAAAGTAATGTCATCGATCTTCAGACCGTCAGTCTGGACAGCACTGAAGTTTATAAACGAACCATCGTGCTGCATTTGAAAGTAATCAGAGAAAGTGGAGTCACCTATTCGTATATCGCGGCCACCGGAGATCAGCCACACCGACACGCCTGCCGAGAAAGTAGTGACGAGTTCGCTGTTAATGTCCACCTGGAACGAAGCGTTGTCTGGGGCTCCGTCAGCAATTAGCCTTAAAAAACCACCATCTTCTATGATAATGCCGCTGGGGAAATTACTGAGCGTGAGGGTGTTCCCATCCCAAGTAAGAGCAGCGTCACCTTCAAGCGTGTTGGCATTCGTCCAAATTGCAATTTGGTTATCGACAGGCGTACCCGAGATATTGATACCGCTGGCGTTCAGTACGAAGTCAGTGCCAACATCATCAGTGAACATCGGCACATTCGGCACGTCATCACGGACCCAGAACTGTCCATACCCTGCATTATCAATGATAGCTGCTGCGTGTTCAGCGATGAACAAGTTTCCCTGCTCTATTTGTATCCGACCAGGAAGACCGGTGCCACCACCTCGCCCAGCTTCGATGATCATATCGCCGCCTTCGAAGCCGGGTTGTCCATCACCAGTCGTAAGGAACAAAGTCTTACCGTCACCAGCAAGAGTGCCGGGACTTCCTAAGAACGTAAAAGTATCAGGTCGATGTTCAAAGGCAGTGAAGAAGACGCCAGAAGTTGCCATACTTTTTATTTTCGTAGTCCCACCGCGCATTTCATTCTGTATGAGAAGCTCATTCTGTGCGTTGTAGCCGATGCTACCGATGAGGTTGACATCTTGAGCATCACGAAACTCCAACAAATTGGTGATCGCTTCGGTCGTCGGCGGAGTCGCAGTGTTGATGTCACCCAAGATGCCGAGTGGCGTATCAAACGGATTCCCACCACTTGTCACACTGATCGTAATCGGATTGCCAGCACCACCATCAACGATGTCGATGCCACTCCCGGCAGTCAGTATTCGTTCGTTCGGCAAGATTGCGTTCGCTGTGACCGTGACGAACGTCGCATCTAATCCGAATGCACCGGAGAGAGCGTCTGCCGCAATCTTTCGGCTAACCTCGATACCAGCCTCGATTGCCTGCACCTCCAAAAACACATTCGCTGCATCGAGAGGCAATGTTACGTTTGGCAAATCTGAAATTTTTATATTAGGCATTACGTGACCTCATCCTGATTCACCGTTGCATCTTCAAGTACGCGCAGTCTTCCATCCTCCGAGATGCGTGGGCTTTCGCCGATAGCTTCTCGAATACCACCTAGGAAATTAACGTTCGGGTTCGGTCCTCCCGTTGTCAGATCCTGGTCAGGTCGATAAAACGGTAACGTGATCCGGTCAGCCTGACGCGGAGCCAGACGGTATGGATCATAGTCGTCGAGGTCATTGATGCAGACCTTCAGGCCGGGAGTGTTCGGGTCCGAATACAAGTCTTCCAAGAAGAACTTGCAACTACACCGAGCACAGATCCCAATGCCGTAATTCGATTTCCCAGTTGGATCTAAAAAAACTGGCATGACTACCTCGTATATGGTGCGATGTTAGGACGCAGGTAAGTTTCGGATGCATCCGTCTCTCCGGTCCATGCGTCATCTAAATAATGTTTTGCATCGAGATCCAGTCGAGGAATGATTATCTCCTCCACCTCTTTGATCTCTCTGCCCAGTTGTGCGGCCAAGTTGCAAACGATAGCAAGGTACCAACGGTCTGGAACCTCCAGCTCGTCTGTCAGGGCACCTACATCCATCACCTGACGCTGCACGTAACCTGTAATCTGTCCGAACGTAAATTCCTCTGCAGGGTTAGGCCAAAGCTCCAACTCCGGTTGCGTGCGTTGCCTGTCAAACCAAAACTGCGTCGGCCTGCCAGTGCTGATTTTGTCAGGCAGATTCACGTAGTCGTTCCGATTGAGTTTGTACATCGGAATTTCATTCGGCGTGTTCTGGTAAACCAGCTCTCGCACATCGAGCACCGTGGTGCCGGTCGCCCGCAGTCGAAACGCATCGAATTCTGTAACGCCAGTCGCGAGAGGTCCTTGCAGGTCCTCCCATATCCATGCTGCGTCAACGACCACTACACCCGTCCGCGTAATCAGAGCTGTCGCAGTAACGAAGTTATCGTTCGATGCTTCGATCACGTAGTCCCAGGTTCCGGCGACGTTGGGTAAGATGCCGAACGTAGAAACAAACGTCGCACTGTCGAGCGCCATGGTGATCGTGCCCAATGCAGCTACTTGCGTGCACGCTGACTCCAAATCGGCATCGAACGCGTTACCCGCGACTCCTTCCGACGCAGTTGCAGTACCCGTCACCCTATTTTGATTGCGAAGGTTGATGGTGAACGTGTCTTCGGTGCCGAGCGGAAGTGGGACTGTCTGCCTACGATGATAGATAGGCTCCAGCAACGGGATGAGGTTCCACAACTTGATACCTTTGTTGACCAGCGTCTGGGTGTACAGCCACAGCAGATCGAGAGCAATCGTAAGATGCTCGCCCGTGATCTCCTGTTCAACCATTTTGCAGCGACGGAAAGCATGATCGATGATCTGCTGATTCAAAAAGACCGTGCTACCGACTGTTCCTGATGTTGCCATTAGTAGCCTCCGCCACGCACTCTGCTACGCCCGCCACGAGGCCGCGTCCCGTGACCTTTCGGCCTCGGGGATCGGATGTGACGGTCCATTACTTTCTCGGCGACTCGCTTAGCGACCTTTTCTACAGAGCCGCCCCGGCTTTTTTTACTACGCCTCCCGCTGCGTAACGCATCAAACCACCGTGCGACTTCACGTTCTTGGGCATGCCTTTTTTCGAAGCTTTTATTAATTTCCTAGCTTCGGCATCAGACGTCTTTCCATGAATAGTGACACCGGCATAGTCTGCCATTCTTTTGGTTTTCGAAGAACGCACTTTGTGCACACCACCACCCTTGTGGAGACCCGGCAACATTCGCTTCGTACCTCCGGCCTCGATCTCGGCCTGATTACGACCGCGACGTGCAGGTTGAACACCTGTGTCCATGGTTTTTTGCTTACCGCGCGTCTGTTTGAACTGGCTCGACGTGTTGCTCGGCTTCACCTGACCACCGTAGGCATAACCCATCTTGCCGCCTTCGTGCTTCAGCTTGTCATGCATCGACATCTTGCCACCGTGACTCTTCGGCACGCTGATCGTGACGTCATCGACCGTGATCTCACGTTCCTGGCCCATGCCACCTAGATAGCCGCCCATCTGCGCGTGAACCTTGCCACCTTTCATCTTGACGTTCTTCGGCATCGTCTTCCGTTTACCCGCAGGTCCGGACTTCAGTGCCGGGTACTTGTCACCAGGTTTGCCGTAGTAGCCACCCGCAGCTTTCTTCACGACTCCACCGCGCTGGTACCCTTTCACTTGGTGCACGCCCGAAGAAGCCGAACCGGTGAAGCCCTGCTCCGCTGGGAAACTGAAGTCCTTCACGTACGTTAGTCCAACATTCTTGTTCATCTCGTTCTCCTAGGGTGGAAAAGGTTCTTCACCCGGTTGATATCTAAAACCTCGATTACCTGTGTTCACTGTGTCTGGTGGTGCTGGTGGTCGTCCTTGATCTTGTCGAACTTGATCGGCCACAACTTGCTGCCTGTCATTGCGAACATTGATGTCGTATCTACGCTCCCTGAATACTTTAAAGTCCGTGCAGATGTCAAGGTTCGGATTGTTGCAGTTCGGACACTTCGCGTTGTCGTTGTCATTGTTCTTCGTGTTCGCAGACCACAGGCAGACCGGGCAGCATCTCCACCATTTGACTCCTTCCTGTTCTGGTCTTGCCATATCGTTCCCTAAACCGGAGTGTTCGTTGTAGTGCCGACGCCATCATTCCAGACATCACCAGCACCTGAACCTTGTGCCGAGACCACGTGACCCTGAGAGCTATTAAAGACAATAGCTCCTGAGGCCTTGCCATCGTTCGTATTCACAGAATTGCCTATATCGTTCAACTGTGCGTCCGTGAAGTTTTGGAGAATAACAGTGCCAGCCATGATGATCTCTTCATCATCACCAATGAAATTCCCTGTGTCTTGAATCCGTTTGGCTCCACCGTTGCCACGAACCATCGCTTGATCGGCAATGTTGCCTGATACACGAACGTTCGAGCCATCATTTCTGAAGACCTCACGCCAGTTGGTTCCATCGTAGGAATGCAATCCTATAGTGTTCCCCGGCTCGGTAACGAAGTCCACATCATCTTGGAGGATCAGAGCAGTCGCGTCCTGCTCCATGGTCAACACGCCATCGAATTGCAACAAGATGAGTGTGCCGATTGGTTCTGCACTGACCGCTGTGATGGTCGTGGTGCCAGTAACGTCAAACGAGTTTCCGTCTGAGCCTAAGACCAGCGTCGCTGCACTGGCAATGTCAGCACCCTTGTCCCACTGAACCATTCCAGCAGGACGGATGTCACCTGCGAACTCGACCAGAGTTCCGCCAGTTGGTATCTCAATGACTGGCGTGAGTGTGTCGTTGTAGATCGTTACGTCATTCGTGGAGCCCTGTCCTATCAGTTGGAGTCCTGATACCAGATTGCGATTGACGCCTGTTTCACCAGCAGCCAGACCTTCTGTGCCTGAAAGAAGTAGGGCACCGAGAATGTCAATGTGTATTCGGTAGTCAGGATCAACGACAAAGTGTGTAACCCGATTGAATTGCAGACCCAGATCACCGAAATTAAAAATCTCGATTGAAAGGACACCCTCATGTCCTGTGCCGCCGACGAAGCCGACAGCGGAAATTTTGCCTTCCTCGCGACCAGTAAGGTCAAGAGGCATATAAAACGCGAGCGCACCGGCTGTCCCTGACCCGAATGACGAGTTATCAGCAACGCGAGCGCCAATGTCGAAGACCGTGGCGTTATTCTTGAGGAACCGGACGTTCAGATTAGTGACAGCATTGGCAGGTTCATCGGTGACAATAAGCTCGCCATCGAACAGTCCCGGTGCGCCCGGTACAATAGCCCATCCGTCCGGGTTGATGACCGAATTGGTGTTCTCGATCATGAACCCTTGATTAGTCAGAGAGCCGGGAGCCGCTGTCGTAACCAGGAAGTCTAACCTTTCACCGTCAACAAAAGTGAGATTGACCGTGCCTTCTATCGTGCCATCACCTGTCCAGACAGCGACCTGATCATCAACGGGAGTGCCGACCTTGAATACGTCGCCGAAAGCTAACGCAGTGACACTGATGGTGACGGCTCCACCGGCTCCACCGTCAACGATGTCGATGTCAGCTCCTGCTGTTAGAACGCGCTCGTCAGTTAACGTCGCGTCAAGGGACATGACGACATACTCGGCATTAGCAGGCGCACCACCACCTCCACCACCAGCGAGCCAGTCGTAGTCGTAGTCGTCAGGCGTCAGCTTGGTTAGGACTTCTCCGGTCGCACCTTCATCTGGGATCTGTATTGCTACAATCCCAGAGAAACCCAGACCCGACTGTGCAGTCATGAGCTACCTCAGGCTAGAACATTTTCGATCAACCCGCGCACCTCTGCGAGCTTTTCGAATTCTCCTTTAAGCTCCTGATCTCGACTGGCGAGTGCATCAGCTTTCTGTTGGAGTGAGGATTCCCGACCATCCAACACACCCGCACGGGCTTCGTTGGCTCCCTTGTCCGATTCCACGGCAGCTACGGCAGAATTGGCAGCTGCAGATTTTTCTGCTGCCTCTGCTGTAACGCTATTCGCCTCAGCAATAGCTTGCGAAGCTTCTTGCGTCGCCTTTTCCACGATCAATTGCGCCTGAGTTTTGGCTTCCTCGACGAGAGCGTCACTTTTACTCAGCGCTTCTACCAGTGCTGTGTCAGCTTCCGCTCGGGCCTGTTTAGCCTGCGCTTTGATGCTTGCGATCTCGCCAACATCACCGATTGTCGCAGCAGCTTCCTGCGCTCTGCGCTCCAGATCCTCGAAGTCTGCAACCTTCTTTGCAAGCTGGGGTGAGTCTTCAATAAGGAAACGCGGGATGCGAACAAAGTCGCTCCCCACGTTGCCAGCCATGTCTCCGCCTGACAGTCCGTTGCTCATGCTGCTAACCCTGCCTGAACGAGATCAAACTCGCACGTCCCGATGCCAGAATTAGTGAAAAGTCTCACTGCCTGAGGCGGGAACGCCAAGTTGCCGTCCGCATTCGCTGTCTGATCTGCCAGCGTTGGGTGATCGAACCAATTGAGGATGTTGCTTGCGTCTCCCCACGGACTGTCGAACGTATGCTGCACAGTGACGTCCACCGTTCCCGCGATGATAAGTGCGAGACCGATGCTCGTCGGTGTCACGTTCTTGTCCACTGGGATAGGAATGGAGGCACCTTCTACGTTAGTACCTCCTTCGACGTCTGAACCAATCGTTCCGGACGGTGTGATCGATGTCACCGTGAAGAAGTCGAGCAATGTTGCACTCACTCCCGCATTGGGACCGACAATCGTCTCACTGATGGGACGATTTTGTTCGTCGGTGCCGACGATCTCGAAGGTGATGCCGCTCATGTTGGCAGCGGACTCAAGCTCGACGTGCCTCTGCACATCAAGCTGAGCCACGCCAGCAGTCACAAACGCACCGTTCAGAGTCAGGGCAACCCCAGCAGCAGGATTTTGATCGAGGAAGATCCCGTTAGGATCTGCCGCGTCCAGCTGCCTAATTTGCTGAATGGGTCTCATGACTATCTCTCCTGAATGACGACTATCCGGTCCATGGTAAGAGTCTTCGCAGCAGCCTCACCGGCTCGAACTGCGAACGAGATCGTTAGCTCTTCATCATTCGGGAAGCTGGCATCAGGTGTTGAGAAGCTACCGACAGCACCGTCGAGCGCACCGTACAACCGACCATCAGAACCTTGACCGTCGTAATAAGCCTGCAACCTGAACGCTGTAGCATCCACGATAGTTCCGACATTACCGGCGACTTCAACGCTGTTCTTCTCAGCGACCAACGTCACGAGACCTGTAGCCTCTGCCTTACGGAAGCTAAGACCATCCGCGTGACCTCCCAGAAGCGTCGTATCGGTGATCGCGAGACCAATCAGCATCTCAGACAGTAGTACTTCACTGAGAGTTGCCAGGATCTCCACGAAAAATCGCTTGTCAGGATCAAACAACCAGCTCTCCACAGAGATACCCGCAGCGATCTTCTGCAGCTGGACCTCGTCGTCGTCTGCACCTGCAGTCAACAGAGTGATGATGCCACCGTCACCATTCTGAATGGCTACGGTATTCGCACCCTGCACGTCAGTCTCGGTCCACTGACCGGCGACGAACGTGTAGAAATCTTCCTCGTAAACATGCGAGCCTAAGTGACTCGGGAATTGCAAGGCATTGAAAATGCTTCCGACGTCTTCGTTGTTGACGCCATTATTGAAGCGAGTTCGTAAATTATCGATAAACATTTCTTTCTCCAAAAATCATGGTCTCCCGTTCACATCCGGGAGAAAATAGCGGGGGGCATTTCATGTCTGCCCCCCACCATGCTTGGATAGAACTCTCGGAATCAGAGTCCTGGAGTGCCGAAGACGGCGCGCGGATCGGTCCAATCGGGAATGTAACGTTCCGTGGACTTGTAGCGCATCGAGTCGGTCTCGAAGTCACCTTCCATCGACTTCTCCAACCCGCGACGCATCATCAGCTGCAGACCACGAGGAGCGTCCGTCTGGACCCACCATGCAGTCGTGCTGGTAATACGCGACAGGTTAGCCTGACCCTGAGACAGAAGTCCCATCGATAGGATCGGGTTGATGTCGTTGTTAGCAGTGCCTGCTCGAAGAACACTCTTCAAGAGAACTTCTGCCTGGAAGACCTGGCTCGGACCCGTGACAATCTTGAGAGGCTGCAAACGAATCCGCTTGCCGTTATTGTCCACGGCATTGCGAATCTGAATGAGCAACTGCTCAAGCGACGTCTGCGATAAAGCTGCAGCAGTCGTCAACAGGTTCGAGAACACACCACCCGCACTGCCACCAGGGGCAATTGGATGGTTGGTCACGTTGAGTGCTACGCCATCACCACCGACGAAAGCACCGTTGAATGCCCGGTTAAGGATATTCGCACACAGTGTTTCCTTCGTCTCGATCATCGACTGAGCGAGATGCTCGGAATAAATTCTTCCGATGCGGATGTGATCGCCATCTTCGACCAAGACCTTGGTCAGCGCGAACGCCAAGCCAAAGACCTTGTAGACGTAACGCTGAATGAACAGCACTCCGCCTGCGTCGAACGTGACCGGAGTGCCGTCAGGCATTTCCGGCGCAGCGTTAAAGCCGAATAGGACTGGCTCTTCGTGGTACGAACGGGGGGTACCCGTACGATCCGTGAAGACACCTTTCCATTCATCGGCGCGTTGGTTGTAAATCCCGTCAAATGTCTCGTTCAAAATCGGCTCGACAATTGAGCGGAAGTCGGTACTTCTCATTGGTACAGCCATGACTTATGCTCCTTTGATTAGCCGATTATGTCTTGAGTACATCGTACAAGTTATACGCGTGCTCAGCGATCTGAACCTGCGCGATGGTGAATGCGTCACCCACCACGTTATCAGGAGCAGGGTTGATGCCGACAACACGAAGTGTTGCAGCAACATTGCCAAGACCCGCAGTCGCAAGTGCGACGGAAGACAGCCCGGTTGTGGTGTTCCCAGCCAATGCGGTGTAATCCGCAAAATCCCCGACGTTGGCTTGTAAGATCGAGCCATCACCTTGAATTTCGTAGATCGTCATTGGATCACCAACGTAGTACGCCACAATATCTGTGCCGACCTGGTTAGCTTCCCACTGATTTCCGACTCGGCGTCTGCCGTCGGTGCCCGTGAACTCAACGCCTGCAAAGACGCCAAGAACATTTTCCGCACCGGCAACAGCAGGCACAAGAGCGCCTGTTGCGTCGTCAATCCGCACTGGAGAGAACTGAAAGATCGCCGTGCCAAAACCACTAATTATCGTCGATGCTTGCTGACGAAGGATTCCCGAAGGATGAAAAGCTGGCTTTAGCCCGAACGGAGATGCTACAGAACTCATAATATTCCCCGAATGCTAAGTTAAAGTTCGTCCGGAACCTCTCCAGTCGCAAGTGCGAAAGGAGGTGGTTCAGGTGCCACTCCCAACGCTGCTGTGCCATCTTCAAGTTCAAGACTTACCACACCGCGTTTTGCAGCGGCGTTCATCTCAGCTTCCATCGCACGGAGCTGGCTACTGAGCTTTTCCTCTTCGCTGAGAGGTTGCTCGTGATGATTGATGTACATGTACTGCTCGTACAATTCGAGAGGAAGCTTGAAAGCAATCATCTCGTTAACACCAATGCAGCCTTCCCACTCACCCGTCTTCAATGAGGCGTGATCCCAACCGGGAATGTCCGATGCTTTAATCGGCTCATAACCCAGGCGCACACGTCCGTGAATCGGGTCTCGTGGATTTTCCGTGGTCAGCCAACAAACGTGGTAACCATTGATCTTAGGAATGTCTGGCAATGCAGATTGAAAGTACTGCTGGCGAAACTCCTCCACCCTCTCATCGTCTGATAGTGCTTGGTCTTGCGTCACATCTCGATCTTGCATGTGACGGTCTGCTCGCACTCCCGATTGATCGGAATTCAGTCTCGTGTCTGTTCTACGTTTTGCTGGCATGATTATGCTCCCTCTCCAGACGCTTGAGCGTCATATACCGCGTACGATTTTAAGTACTTATTGCGGAGCACTGGATCGTCCCATACACCAGCCTCTTCCATCGCAGTGCGACGCTCGGGGCTGATATAAACTTCATTCTTCTTCAGCGGACGTTCCCGTCCACCAGTTCGGAATTGAGGTCCTCGGTTTCGGTTCTGGTTGTCTGCACCGTTGCCAGTGCCACCTCGGTCACCTTCACCTTGGTTACCGGTTCGGGAATCGAACCGGCTGGGTAATGCTTTTTTGGTACGAGCCCGTAGCTCGTTCCAGTAATCTTTACTTATAGGGTCAAACCCTTCTTGGACCAACGCTCGGTCGATCTGCAAGACCGCTACCGAATCCTGGTCACGACCAGCGGGATCCCACCAATCGTGATCGACCATGAACGATTGCGCGTGCGCTACATGGCGCGGATCCAACTCCCGTGGTGTAGTCGCTGCTGCACGACGTGGAGTAGACAAGTAAGTTTTAGCTTGTTCGAGATCGCGCAGGTTGTCACGAATAGTATCGCGATGATCGAGCGCCTCGGCAAGGTTCTTGCCGTCGTTTGCTGCGACAGCCTGCTCGATAACCTGATTGGCAAGTTGCAGATCGGATTTCGCTTTGTTGATGCTCTGATCAACAGTAGCAATCTCACTGCCAGCTATGCGAGCGTCGGTCTCCTGCTCAAAATGACTGAAGCGTTGCTCCAGATCTGCATTTCGAGTACGGAGGAAATTCAATTCACGTTCGGTGCGCTCCCGTGCGTCCTTCTGACGCTGACGACGGGTCTTATTCTCAGCACGACGTCGTTCCTTTTTATCGTCGTCGCCTTCTTGGTCAGCAGCAAGACGTTCATCTTGCTGTTCCCCTTCTTCGCCTTCACCCTCGCCCTCGTCTTCGCCTTCGCCCTCATCGTCAGCGGCTTGACCTCCGGCAGGTGGATCTTCGACGGCAACGAATTCTTCTTCCTGCTCGTCGTCTCCAGGTTTTTCGTTTTCATTTTCGGGGGACATGCTTTATCTCCTACAGATAAGCGATTACCGATAACGGGTCACACGTGATCTCACCGATGATATCGAGATCGTTGTAAAGCACGAAACACGCCTGCTCTACGCCGGTTGCTTGCCGAACTAGATCGGTTATATCGACCATCCACTTGTCGCCACCGTACTTCGGTACGCGCACATAGGCTCCGACTTTACACCAGTCTCCTTCCGGCCAAGCTTCAAGAGTGTCGCGATTCTTAAATGCAACTGGTCCGAGCATAGTGACTTTAGCGACCTGAGTGTTCCAAAACTCTGTCTCCTGGGTATCATCTGGAACGATGATCCCACCCTTCGTGACCTTGCGCGGTGAACGCTTCTGAACCAAGATCCGAGAGCCAAACGGTAC
>Ga0209988_10000136_pt1 | contig 39170 bp, 49 predicted proteins | sample N075metaG_FD_183115 | JGI IMG/M metagenome (GOLD analysis project Ga0209988, IMG submission 183115) | Deep subsurface microbial communities from Kermadec Trench to uncover new lineages of life (NeLLi) - N075 metaG (SPAdes) (version 2) | ecosystem: Environmental > Aquatic > Marine > Ocean trench... | reverse complement strand
GTTGCCGGTGCGGGGGAACCAGGGAGCCTCGTGGCACTGGCTGGCCCCGTTGAGGATCGCCTGGATGGTGATGGCGTGGAGGCCTTTGACGCTGCAGTCGAGGGCTTCTTGAGAGATGGTCATGCTGTGCTCCTTGCTTCGAGGGAGTCGTCCTGCTGCCAGGTGGCCAGGACGTCGGGCTTGTACGTCTTCAGGAACTCGGCGGCCCGGATCATGTCCTGGCCGCTGCCGAGGCCGAGGACCAGGACCGGCCAGGCCGCATCGCAGTCCTCTTCCCACCAGGTGTCGGTGCCGAGGAACGAGGCCTCGACCAGGTAGGCGGGCATTTGCTTGGCGAGCAGGAAGGGCAGGTACATCCCTCCGTGGCCAGGCGTTGTGACGAAGGCCGCGCCCTCGTCGCCCACCGGGGTCACGCTGTCGATGGTGCCCCAGGGAGACCAGCTTCCGGTCTTGATCATGTCAGGTCCTTTCGAGAGAGAGAGAGAGGGGCCCGTGGGCCCCATTGAATGATACCACCCGTCATCCCGTCGCGTCAATGCAGGCATATCCCACTCCACCTCTTCAGGGTGTTGGGGCCTGCACAGGATCGCCTGGACATCGTGGGCCATCAGGCCTCCTGGTGGTGGTAGTAGAACCGCTGGCGGGCCCACCGATCAGCCTTGGCCTTCGCGGCCTCCAGCGTCTTCTCCGTCCCGTACCTCCGGGCACTCGGGTGGCGGCCCTGGGTGACGATGCGGAAGTTGACCCAGTCGCCCTCGTGGGCTGGTGCTTTGGAGTCCTGCCAGGATTCGATCCGGCAGATGAAGTTGCTGGGCTGGAGCTGGTCGTCGGTGACCTGGTCCCAGACCGTCTCCGTCACCGTTGGGAACTCGCCCATCCAGGTGTGGTGGTAGCGGCCCGTGGCCGCGTTGGGGACTCCCTTCCAGGGAAGGTCCATGTACCTCCAGGTGAGGACTGCTCTCGTCTTGTTCATGCTGCCTCCTTGATGATGTCCGCGACCACGGGCGGGCACACTGCGTTGCCCAGGCCGATGATGGAGTCCGTCCGCGTGGCGTTCTCAGGCCAGGCGTAGTCCTCCGGGAAGCCCATCCCACGAGCGTTCTCTCGGATCGTGAGCGGGCGGTAGTTGTCGCCGTCCACCACCAGCCAGTGGTCCTGGGCGGTGATGGTCCTGATCGGCTCGGCCAGGCTGATGCCTCGGTGGCCGGTCGTGTGCTGACTGAGGAACCGATCCCCGTGCCGGGCGTGGCCGTCAGCCATTCGCTTCTGAGCGCCCTTGCCCGCGACCGTGATGGGTCGCCAGTCTCCGGCGTCCCAGTCGATGCAGGGCCCGAACGCGGGCTCCTGTGAGGGCTTCCGGGGGGTGATGTGGGCCCCCACCCGCGAGCCCATGATGAAGAGCCGGTCGCGCCGTTGCGGCACCCCGTAGTGGCTCGCCCGGAGGACGTGCTCTTCGAGGGTGTAGCCTAGCTGCCGCAGTGCGCTCTTCCAGATCGGGTAGAGCTTCCAGCGGGCGAACGCCGGGACGTTCTCCACGATGATGGTCTCCGGGTAGGTGACCTCGGCGCAGTCCACGACCGCCCAGGCGGTGGCGCGGGACTCGTCGTGGTAGGCTCGCCGCCTGGGCTGGCTCGCAGTCGAGTGGCCTGGGCAGGCCGGGCTCGCGAGCAGCAGCTCGTAGTCGGGGAGCTGGGTCCAGTCGGCCTGCGTCAGATCCTGGCAGGCGTGGATCGTGTCGGGGTGGTTCAGCGCGTGGGCCTCCACGGCCATCGGCCAGTGGTTCGCGGCCCACACGACATCCACCCCAGCTTGCTCCGCTCCCAGGGTGAACCCACCCCAGCCAGCGAAGAGGTCAACGGCTCTGGTCATGCTGCCATCTCCGTGTCGAAGACTTCAAGGAACCGCTCCCACCTGCGTCCAGCCAGGCGGCAGGGGTGCGAGCTGTCGGCGCTGTCGCATCCGAGGGCGACCGCGTGAGCGATCACGCTCTGGGTGCAGCGCCCCCAGTGGAACTTCTTGTCGTAGGCCCAGGTTAGCTTCCGCCAGGCGGGGGCCGTGAGCTTGAACTCGTCGGACCCGCCCAGGAAGAGACCGGCCACCCGATCCAGGAGCCCGGAGGCCTCGACCGAGGCAGGCGTCATGCCGTCCTGCACGGCCGCGTAGATCGGGATGTCCTGGCCGTCGAGCAGCTCCTGCCAGTCGTCCAGCCAGGCCATGGTCGTGCCCAGGCTCGCCGGGTCGCCTGGCCGGTCGGACGCCACCACGAAGAGCGGCCCGCGTCCTTCGTCGGCCCGGTCGGCCACCTCCGCGAGCTTCGCCTCGAAGAAGGCGATCTCCTTCGTGTAGTCCGTGGCCGGGTCGCGGCCGTTCCGGTTCCAGGCCCTGAAGACCCCGTTGTCCAGGATCCAGGGCTCCCCCTCGAAGGGGTCCAGGCGCGAGTCCACGTAGCAGCGCCCGATCCCCCTCGGGTAGGTGTCGGCCAGCTTCTTGGTGCCGTTGGTCATGTCTCCCAGGAGGTAGATCATGCGGCCCCCTGGATGACGGGGAGCTGGATCGGCCAGGTCTTCTCGCCCGTGCCCCGGTAGCGGTGGATGAAGTCGGACATCCGGCCCGGCTTCGGCTTCCCGCCCCTGGTGCCCTTCACGCCGTTGCGCCAGAGGCCCTTGATCTTCTGGAGCCTGGGCCTGGCGTTGTTCTCCATGGCGATGATCCGGTCGGCCAGCTCGGGGTGCGTGTCGGTGAGCCAGACGATCTCCTCGACCTGGTTCGCCGGGCAGAAAAAGCAGGCGCTCTTGATCGGCACCGGGAGCCCGGCCGCTTCGATCTGCTTCATGCACTCGTCGCGTGTCCAGCCCCAGTCGCGCAGCGGATACCAGTAGTGGTATTTCGGATCGTCCTCGACCTTGTCGGCCGCGTAGCTGCACCGCTTCGAGTCCTTCGGAGAGGCGTCGAAGCCGATGGCCTTGATGATGGGCAGGCCCCTCGCCCAGGCGTCCTTGGCAGGCTGCCAGGCCCGCTCCCATTTCTTCTGCGGCTCGACCTTCCACTTCAGGCTGCAGCTCTTGAACCCGAAGGCCAGCGAGGGCAGCGTGCCGTTGCTGATGCAGTTCCCTTCGAGCGTGTCGTAGGCCCCGGACTTCGGCCCAGGGTAGCGGACCACCGTGATCTCCGGGAAGCCAACAGAGCGCAGCCAGGCGTCCATGGTGGCCTGGTAGGCGTAGGTCTCGGGCTTCTCCCCGCCGACGTCAGCGAAGAGGATCGCGTCGGGCCGGATCCCGCGCTCGGCCAGGCCCACGAGCATGGCAGTCGAATCGACCCCCATGCCGTAGGCCACCGAGAACGGAGCGCCAGCTCCGATCAGCCCGTAGGTAGTTGAGTTCATGTCCGTTCCTTTCGAGAGAGAGGCAACGCCTGGGGCGGGGAGTTGAACCCCGCCGGTCCTCCAGTCCAGGTGGTGGTGCGTCATGCCAGGTCGTCGTCCGCGAGGCACTCGCCGTGGTCGTCGTCGTACCCGTCGAACCAGCCCTCGCCGTGGGTGTCTTCCCGGCGGCAGTGCTCCTGCGCCTCTTCGAGCGTCAGCCCGGTCTTGATCGTCTCAGGCGAGCCGTCGAAGGTGAACCGGATGATCTTGTAGGTGGCCTCTTCAGGCCGCCTCCTGGTAGCCACCGAGGACGGTGGCGGTGATCACGTCGGCCGGGTTGGCCGCGATGTCCATGCCGAGGGCGTCGGACATCTTGAGGACCTTGGCCAGGCGCGTCGGGTCCGCGTCAGCTCCCTCGAAGAGGGTGAAGGCGGCGTTGGCGCTGGGCACCCCGTAGGCCTTCCGGTTGCCCTTGCTGTCGGCGTAGAGGGCCCGCCTCAGGCCAGCCAGGCGGTGGGTGTTGGCCCTGGCGATCCGGGCGGCGAACCCGCCCTCCGAGGCGTACTCAGGTGTGCCAGCCGTGAACATCCGGCTGCGTGTCTCAGCGTAGGTCATGTGTGCGTCCTTTTGAGAGAGGGTGAGGCAAGTCCCGGAGGCGGGAGTCGAACCCGCCTGGGCGACCGTTCCGGGGGTGGTCATCGTTCAGGCCTGGAGGACCGGGAGCTGGATCCGCAGCTTGCCCTTGGCGTCCTTGACCAGGGGGGCCTTCCCGTCCAGGCAGAGCTTCACCTCTTCGAGGCTCCGGTTGACCGTGAAGCGCCAGCCGCTGTCCCGCTCCATCTCCAGCAGCTCGTTGAACAGCTCGGGGTTGTTGCGGGCTCCGTTGACCAGGTCACCGTCGCATCCGAAGACGCACAGGGCGCAGCTCAGTCGTTCGTTCCCCAGGGCGTAGGCGGGATGGACCAGGGGGCCCATCCGGCCGCCGATCTCGGCCCAGACCTGGTCCTCGGTCCAGTCGATGATCGGGTTCCAGGTGTGGGCTTCGCGGGTCTTCGAGAGGATCCGTTTCCGGGGGGCCCAGCAGGGCTTGTTGGCCCTGGCCCGGCTCTCCAGCTTCCTGATGCCCTCGGCGCTGATGATGTGGGTCCACTGGCGCAGGAGCTTGTTGATCGGGTCGCGCTTGAGGTCGCTGGTGCAGTACCGCGTCTTCGAGCTGGGCCAGAAGGGGAGGTCAGGCCCGACCTTCTCGCGCCGGTCCTGCATCCTCTCCAGGAGGTCACGGCCGTCAGTCCTGGTGACGACGTGCAGCTCCAGGTCCAGGGCGGCGGCCTGGGCCGCCACGATGGGCTCCGTGGCGAACTCGCCGCGCCACTCCATCCTTCCCAGGTCCGCGTGGACCGCGAAGATCTCGTTGACGCCCCAGTAGCCTTCCCGCTTCGCCCAGGCGACCAGCGCCTTGGCCATGGCCTGGGAGTCCTTCCCGCCGGAGAGGGAGACCGCCAGGGCGGCTCCTCCGTCCATCGCGGCGGTGATCTCGGTCGGGACGTTCAGGTCTGTCATGTGGTCCTCCGTGGTGGTGAAGCCTGGGGCGGGACTCGAACCCGCCGGTCCTTCGAGGCAGCCGTTCCAGGTGGTCATCTCTACAGCTCCAGGTGGCTGGTCGTGTCCACCGACATGAAGGTCACGGGCGGCGCGGGCGGTGGCCCGTCCAGGTGGCACTCCAGGACGCCGGAGTGATTCAGGGTGATGGAGTCGCACCCGGCGGTCCTGGGCGGGTTGCTGTTGATGTGGCAGGCGGCAGCGAGGGCCATCCCGACGACGACGATCACGATGTCCCTGGTCCGCGTGGCGGCCAGGGCGGCGGTCTGGTAGGCGGTCATTTGGAGAGCCCGTAGTAGCTGGCCAGGTACGTCCTGGTGGCGTCCCCAACGCCCTCGAAGGGCTCCGTCCTGGCGGCGTCCAGGGCGGCCATCCTGCGGGCCCTCAACTCCCGGAGGAGGTAGCGGGCCTCTTTCCAGTTTTGGAACGTGCCCTCGGCATCCAGGGTGACCCCGTCCTCGAACCGTGCGGAGTCGCCGGTCGGGCCCATGATCGCCCAGTCCCCGTCGCCCTCGGACCAGATGCTGCAGGCGCTCAGGGCGTTCAGCCTCACCTTGGTAGTGGTGGACATCCAGCCGCCAGTGGAGAAGGTCACGCGCCCGTCCTCGTGATAGAGGACCACGTCGGTGTCGTGGTACCGGGCAGCGATGGTCGTGGGGCCCACCCGCCGGATGGCGGTGTTGTGGCCGATGGTCCTCCAGTCCTTCGAGCCGAGGAAGGCGTCGGCGGCGGCGAAGTTGGTGACCGGGGAAGCGAAGCGAGTCATCTTGTCTGTCCTTTCTGAGAGAGGTCCAGCGCCGGGGAGCGTCTCCCCTGACACCTCCACTATCGGGCCGACGTCCCGTCAGGTCAATAGTCTTGTTTCAGCCCAGGCCAGGAAGGGCGTAAACACTGGGGTGTCTCCTTGCGGACCGTGCCACTCGCCGCCAGTATCCAGGCCACTCCACCGGGAGGTAGGATGTCTGAGAATCAGGGCAGCGGAGGACCAGCTCCGAACGTCATCAGGGCCGCGTGTCGGGCCCGGCTGTACGAGGGGTTGGAGGTCCTTTCGGCCATCGCGAGGGACGCCGACGCGAAGGATGCGGATAAGATCCGTGCGCTGGACACCCTGGGCCGCTTCGGCCTGGGAGCTGCCGACCAGGCGGCCGTGCATATCGTGGCTGATGGCGGCACCCTGGTGGTGGGCGTGGTCCACCTGCCTGCCCTCGAACCAGTGGAGGAGTGGCCTGCCGAGGAGCCTGGGCCTGGGTCAGTGGAGGTGGCTGGCCTGCTCGGACCAGGGGCCAGCGGTGAGGAGGCGTCCTCGTAAGTGTATGTCCCCCTTTGGCTTACGTGCTGGGGTTCGTATAATAGACATTATGTTAACCTGGCACCTTGGACATAGGCTAACACCAAGCACAGCAAGGACTTACAGCCTGCCCAGGCACGCAGCCAGGCGCGTCACGAAGGAGATAAGGACAGGCGTGCGCGGGTGGACCTCTGTTCGCATGGCCGGGCGCGTCTATATGATCTATGTATCCCCCCCTGACAGGTCACAGGCCCAAAATCTTTTTCCCTGAGTTTTCTGACCTGGACATCCTGGCTCTGCGGGCCTGGTGGGTCTGGGTGGTGTGGCGGATCACGTACCCCAGTCGTCGTCGCCCTTGAGCCCCACCCAGCGTCTGACTATGGAGTCGATCCAGAGGCAGTGTCCGCACCTGAAGCAGACCAGGGCGATCTCCCTCATCTGGGACTCGTCATCGGGGTCGATCTCATCCCACTCGACGTTCTCTCGGACGTAGTAGTGGTGGTAGTCTCTGACGCACTTCCGGCGGACCACGCGACTCATGCAAGCGGCAGGAGCTGGGTGGAGGAGAGACGCTTCAGGCTCATGTTCATCTCCTCATGTGGGATCTTGAAGTCCTTACAGAAGATCTCCAGCTCTTTCAGATCGACGTGGAGGATCTGGTCGGACCAGCCCTTCGTTCCAGGAGGGTGACCGTTAGTAGTTTCTCTCTCTACCTCTTCCTCTACCTCTACCTCTCGCGAGCGCGTGAGGGATAACACTCGGGAATCATCGTGATCACCGGCTGATAACAGCTTGATGTCAGGCTGATACCCTGGGGACGTGATGAGGCCAGCGCCTCCAAGCTCTACGAGCAGTGGGATCAGGGTCTCTGGCTCCAGCCTGACCTCCCAGCACAGCTCATCCAACTGGAGCTGGATCGTGCCGAACGGCTCGTCCTCGGCCGCGAGCAGCAGCAGGTCGATGTAGAGCTTGGCGGCGTCCCCGGTGAGCAGCCGCCAGCGGCGGTTCTGACGGAGCGCCCGGTAGAGCTTGATCCAGATCGGCTCGCGGTCCTTGAAGTGCTGGAGGCGGTCCCAGTTCGCGATGACGATCTTCGGATTAGCCATCAGGCCTCTCCTTCGAGTCGGCCGCCGGGGGCGTGGTAGCGGCCCTCCAGCTCCTCCCAGACGTGGGGCCAGGCGAGCTTGAGCTTCTCGCAGTTGTCGGTGTCGGCCTGGCGCATCGCGGCCATGATCAGCGCGTAGAACGGGTGGTCCTCCACGGCGAGCTGCTGGCTGGCCAGGTACTCGTGTAGACTCATAGCAGGCCCACCCAGAGGAGCTTGCACGCGACGTGCAGCGCCTGGTCGGTGTGGATGCCGGTCCAGTTCTCGCACTTCGCGAAGTCGATGGCCCAGTGGATTCCGGCCTCGGCCAGGCCCATCCACCAGACCCCGGTGATCAGGGCCACCGCCCCACCGTGGATCAGCGCGTGGCTCGTCAGCCAGTACGGCCACACGGTCATCACTTTCTGGCCGATTGGGATCCTGGTGATGTCCACGACGACGTGACGGTTCTTGCCCTTCGCCATGTTGCTCGACTGCAGCGCGAAGTCGCACAGCGCGTGCCCCGCGATCAGGTAGAAGAGTGTGTCAATCATCGCCGGGCTCGACCTCTTCGTCATCCTCGGGGACCACGTAGAGGCTCTGGGCCATGTCGTCCTGGACGGCCTGGTGCTCCAGGTCTCGGGCCTCCTCCAGGGACGTGCGAACCGCGTCGTTCACCGTGCTGGTGATGATGCCCTGGCCGAAGAGGAACTTCCTGCAGCGGTCCAGGCGCTTCAGGACCGTCTCTGTGTGCCAGGTGCCCACTTCGGTCTCGGTGCTGTCGTAAGCCATTACAGTTCCCCCATCCACTTGAAGTATCCCTGAGGCGGTGCGTCACGACGGCGCACACGCTTGTAGACCCCGATCCGGGGCTCGACGTACTGCACGAGGTCGGTCACGATCATGGCCTGGCCAGCCGTCGAGGCCATGTGGATGTGGATCTCGTTCCCCTCGTGGATGACCTTCGTCTCGCCATCCCAGGGACCGCCAACGAACTCGAAGACTGGTGTCATCCGGGGGTGCTCCTTTCGGTATTTCCCTGGCGTCCCAGGGGGAACTCGCGTATCGTGGATCTAGGATGTGATGGACCTGAGTGCAACCGGGGAGCGAAAGACGGTGTTCAATCGAAGGGGATTCCTGCGGACTTTGCTGGCAGCGCCCGTCGCTGCGGCCGTGGCGGCTGGGCTGTGGAAGCCCCCGCTCCCCAGGCTCGTTCGGATCCAGGGGAAGATGGCGATCACGGGTGACGCGATGAAGCGGATCGGTCCCAACTTCGACAGCCAGATCTACCAGGGGGCCCGAGGCGGCGGGAAGACAGAGTTCCAGCGGCTGCTCTTCGAGACCCTGGAGAAGCACCAGGTTGAGATGAATAGATTCCATGGCTTCCACCAGGTGGCCATGGGTGAGGAACGTGGCGTCAGGTAGGTAGGTGGTGCGGGCGCGTACCCATCTGAGACGATCCGGGCTTAGCCTTTCGACGGACGTTCTCCACGGTTTGAGAGAGCCGTGTGTTGCAAACCTGCCTGGCGTCACTTCTCTTGTTTGCTGGTCTCGGTGGCCCGCTGTCCTGTGGGTGCTGGAGTACGGTTTGGCAGAGACGCCTGTGACCGTGCGGGGGGTGGTGCCCCGGCCAGCCCTTTAACGAGGAGGACCTTTGGCCATGCCCAGACATCCAGGACGGAAACACCCAGCTCCGAAACGAGCCGCCCCGAAGCGCAAGCCTGCCGGATCCGGCCACAGATCCAGCCATCCCCCACGGCGTTCCCCCAGGAAGAAGTGAGCCCCACACCGTCACCCAGGGCGCTCCAGGCGATGGCTGCCAGGCGGGCCCACGGGCTGCACCGGAAGCAAGCCCCCCTGGAACTGCGGAGACGGTTCGGGGGTCGTGTACCGCCCCTTCCTCGCGACGACCGGCACCGGGGCCGTCGTGGCTAAGAAGATGCGGATCCGGCGCTCGAAGAAGCAGAAGATCAGCGACAAGATCGCCCTCCTCAGGAGGGAGGGGAGACCACAGAAGCAGGCCGTCGCCATCGCCCACTCCATGTCACGTAGAGGAGAGCTATGACACCCTCACAGCCGCCTACAGACCGGCGCACCAACGAACTGACCCAGGCAGAGATCCAGGCCCAGATCGCGAAGCGCGACGAGGCCCGGAAGCGAGCCCGGAACCAGACGAAGGGAGGGCTCGTCCTGGGGACGGTCGGTACGGTGATCGCCGCCTACACTGGCCTCGTGACCGGCTACATCTGGATGACGATCCTCGGGTTCGTGATGGCCCTGATCGGCTTCGGGTTCATCAACGTCAAGGAGGCCGGAGACATCGCGAAGGGGCTCCTGGGCCGGGGCAGCAAGGACTAGGTGCCATCATCTCGGGCGCAGTGGATCTGGCAGATCGGGCTGATCTCGTTGCTGCTGTGGGCGGGTTACAGCTACTTCACTGCCAGCGCGGAGGCCAGGCTCTTGGCTGACCAGCTCGACGTCGCACTCGACAGCATTGAGGTGGCCGTCGATGCCCACGAGCTGGTCAAGGCCACCAGTGACAGCCTGATCGCCCTCCAGGACCGGAACGAAGAGGTCACCGACTCCATCATCACGGAAGCGGAGGGGGCGGTCGAGGAGGCCATGACCGGGACCGATGAGGCGCTCGCAGCGGCCAGGAACGCGGCAGCGGGCCTCCCCATCGTCCAGGCGGCCCTGGATCGGGCCACCGAGGAGCTGGAGGAGGAGCGAGACGCCAACGCCGTGTTCCGGGCCACGAGTGCGGCCGAGATCTTCGCAGGCCAGCAGCGGGAGCGCGTCATCGGGATGCAGCTCATCAGCGAGCGCACGGCCGCCTCCACGGAGATCACCACGCTCAACACGGCCCTGACGCTGTCCATGGCAGAGTCCGCTGCCTGGCAGCGTGCAGCATCGCCTGGAGCCCTCACCCAGATCTGGAAACAGGGGCGAGCCGCCTTGGTGGCCGTCGCCATCGTTCTGGCCGTGTCGAATTGACCAGGCATGAACACCCGTACATCCACCAGTATTATCACTTCGACGGCACACCCAGGGAGGTAGTTTTGACTGACGTAGCAGAGGCAGACGCGGTCGTAGAGAAGGAGATGCACCAGGCCGCTTCGAGGCGGCAGCGGATCCAGGCCATCGACAGGTTCTTCAGTCCGGTCGTGGTGCCGAATGGCTCCCGGCAGAAGTCCTCCATAGACACGGTGCGGGAGCGGGCACGGCTCCTGGCCATGGCGATTGAGGACCACGTCCCCGAGGGCGATCAGAAGGAGCACGCGGTCATGCACTGCGCCGAGGCGATGTTCTGGGCCAACCAGGCCATCAGCCATCGGTGACCTCGCCCCAGGCGTCATCTGGGCTCCGAACAGCGAGCCCCAGAAGAAGTTCTGCGCCAGCACTGAGACCGAGGTCCTCTACGGTGGCGCGAAGGGGTGCGCGAAGAGTGACGCCATCCTCTTCGCGTCCCTCTCCCAGATTGAGAAGCCCAGATACAAGGCGCTGATCCTCCGGCAAACCTTTCCCGAGGTCCAGGAGCTGATCGACCGCAGTCACCTGGCCTTTCCCGAGATGGCCAACGCACCCCACTGGAACGGCGGGCTCAAGCGGTGGACCTTCCCTGGAGGGGGCATCATCCAGTTCGGGTACTGCTCGACCAAGGACGAGGTCCAGCGTTACCACGGCCAGGAGTGGGCCTACATCGGTTTCGATGAGGTGGGCGACGTCGCTGACGAGCGCGTCTGGGTCATGCTCATGGCCGAGAACCGCTGCCCGAATCCCGACGTCATCCTGATGATGCGCGGCACCGCCAACCCAGGGAAGCCGGGCCACCCCTGGATCAAGAGGCGGTTTATCAACAAGTGTGGAAAGAAGGGGGAAAAGATCTACCGCTACACGTACCGGATGCCGAAGCCCGATGGTGGCGTCCTTGAGGCGACGATGACCAGGCGCTTCATCCCAGCTCGGGTCACGGACAACCCGGTCTACGCCAACGACGCGGTCTACATGGCGAAGCTCTTCAGTCTCCCCGATATGCTCCGACGCCAGCTCCTCTACGGCGACTGGGACGCGGGATTCGGGATGGGCCTGGACGAGCTGGACGAGGACGTCCACTTCCTGCGGCCCTTCGGGATCCCGCCTAACTGGATCCAGTTCGGATCGTTCGACTGGGGCTTCAGCCACCCCTGGGTCTTCGGGCACTACTGCGCCGACGAGGACGGCGTGGTCTACAAGGTCAACACCTACCGTGGCCGCCTGATGTCGGATCGGCGCATCGCGGACGCGATCAACCACCACGTCAACGTCAGCGACCTCCGCTACATCGTCGCCGGGCACGACTGCTGGGCCCACCACAAGGCTCGCCTGGACGACGAGACCCCTTCCACCCAGGAGCGGTTCGCGGACGCTCAGATCTACCTGACGCACGCCAACATCGCCCGCTACGCCGGGCTCAAGAACTTCCGGGAGCAGGTGGCCTGGAAGGGCATCCTCCCAGGCTCAGACGGTGGCGATCCCGAGGACGGGGAGCCGAACTTCTACCTGATGGACACCGAGGGTAACCGGCGCTGCTTCGAGGCCCTGGAGACCATGACCACCAACCCCGACGACCCCGAGGACGTCCTGAAGGTGGAGGCCGATCCGATCACGGGAGATGGTGGCGATGACGACTACGACGAGACCCGCTACGCCCTCGCGTCCCGGCCGGGTGTAGCGCGGAGCAACTGGAAGGAGCAGGAGGTCAGGGCCTTCAGCAAGGCCACGCTCCTGCACGAGATGGAGACGCAGCGACGGCACACCTCCGGCCCGCTCCAGGATCGGGGTCGGATCTGGCAGGAGGAACACGACCTCTACGTGGACGGGATGATCACATGAGCGAGAACCTGGCCAACGGAGTCCTGGCGCTCGCCATCGTCGGGTGGACGGCGGCGTTCTTCGCGATCTCGCTCTGGTGGTCTGAGCGCCGGATTCGGATCTTCGTCCACAACTACACGACCTTCGGCGGCACCCCGATGGAGAAGGCCAAGATCTTCCGGGAGCCCGACGCGGAAGATCAACTGGAGGCGGCCATCGACCGGATCGAAGGAATCGCTGGCACCAAGGTGGCCAGACAGCCCACGGCCGAGGACACGAAGTTCACCGCAGATACCCTCCAGAACGGGATCGACTGGCTGCTCCACGAGGCCAAGGAGAGCGGCAGGCAACTCTCCGTGGAGGAGGCCACCGAGGAAGCGGAGAGGATGCTCAATGCCGAAGGAATTGAGATGTAGGGCACCCCTCCTGAAGCCGTTCACGACGATGGAGTCCATCGTGACCGCACTGCTGATTCGGGGGGACAGCCGGGGCACCATCCAGAAGAAGCTCGACATCACCGCCTGGGGCGTGAACCACCACCTGTCGAACGCTGCTGCCAAGATCCCCGGCGATCTCCGCTGCAGAATGAAGATCCACTTCTGGGGGAGGGGCGCGACGGTGGACCAGCTCACGGGCGAGGGGTGGATGCCTGGACCGCCGGATCGGGAGACTGTATAAGTACGGGCATACGCTAACTCCCAACCACCCAAAAAACTGAGCGTATCATGCCTCTTGAACAACCGCATCGGTTGAAGATCCCTTCCCCCGATGCCCGCGTGGCTCGGACCCCATTCCCAGACGCCACAGTGTTCGCTGACGCCTCCGACATCAAAGTCGTCTTCGTCCCCATCGTCCAATGGGGCGACATGAGAATCCGTGGAAGGATGACCGGGAATGGGGGCACGGTCGGCTTGAAGTTCGCCAGGCCCAAGCGGCAGCTCGACCCCGCGCTCTTGCCGGGTGCTTCGGAGGCCTTCGTCTATACCCTGGACCAGCCAGCCGCTGATGGCACGGCCTGGTTTTCTGCTGTGGAGTTCTTCCTAGACATCACGGCCGCAGAGCACGCAGGCGAGAATTGGCTCAAGATCACGTTGGACCCGGCGGCTGGCGGCGTCATCGACTACTTCGACATCAGCGGTACGCTCCTCGGAACCTACCACTAGGGGGCGGCGACCATGAGTAACGACTTCCCGCACCGGCTGATGCTGCCATCGCCGGATGCTAGATCGGCCAACTCTCCCTTCGAGGGGGGCGACACCAACTTCCCATCCGGCGCATCGGAGTTCACCAAGCGCGTCCACATCCCCGTCGTCCAATGGGGCCAGATAAGAATCCGGGGCCGGATCACTGGGGGGGTGGGGACTGTGCAGATCCTATTCGAGCGGCCCAACCGCGCCCTGGACCCAGTATTGGTTGCTGCCGACCTGAGGCGGGAGTTGACCTACAGCCTTGGCCAGCCAGCCGTCCAGACCACGCCTTGGTCTGATGGTGTGGAGTTCTCGGTGCTGATAACAGCCGCCGAACACGTCGGTGAGAATTGGCTGAGAATCCAGCTCAACCCGTCCGGTGGCGGTGCCGGTCCTGCCCAGGACATCGACTTTTTCGATGTGAGCGGCACACTCCTCGGCCTCTACCACTAGGGGCACCCATGCCGTTCTCCGGCTCAGAGGTATCAGAGAAGGGGTTCCCCAGCGGCTGGGAGGCACCCGCTGAAGACGCGACCTCGCAGCGCGTCTTCCGCATCACCAGGCTCCTCGAAGCGATGGTCTTCAGGCCGTTCTCCTGGGACCGCTTCAACTCGCTCGGCCTGAAGTACGCCTTCCACGGCGGATACATCGACGCGGGGGATAAGTGGCTCCTGATCGACAACGGGAGCGTCACCTTGGTGGAGGGGAGCAAACCCAACTTCATCGAACGCTCGGACGCGGGCCAGGTGACTGTGAACCAGGACAAGTTCACCTACCCTGACGCCATCCCGATGGCCGAAATCAAGGCCAGGAACGGGTCCTTCGTTGAGCGCACCTACATCGACAGACGCCCCGAGATCGGGGGTGCCCCCACCGGGGGTGGTGCCGCCATCTCCTTCCCCCAGATCGTCGGCCAGATCCTCGACAGTCAGGTCCCGCTCTCAGCCGTCCAGCAGTACCAGTTCCAGCTATGCAACTTCGCTGCCAACATCCTGCCTGGGCAGTTTGGGTCGAGCCCAACCTGTAACCCCAGCCAGACGGGTGACTACGTTTTCCCGAGGGACCTCGACGTCCTCCAGGATCTCTTCGTCGGGCGCGATGCGACCATCAACGAAGACCTCCAGGTCATAGAGACTCTGATGGTCGGCGGGACCTTCACTGCCGAGAGCCTATCGTTCTTCCTGGGCGCGGCGGTGTTCGAGGCTCTCGCGACGTTCGAGGCGGCCGTGGTGATGCAGTCCACACTCAACGTGGAGGGGCTCGCCACGTTTGAGGGCGCTGCCACCTTCGAGGCCCTGGCCACGTTTCTGTCCGCTGCCGTCTTCCAGTCCACGGTCAATATTGAGGGGCTCCTCACCGCTGAAGCGGCGGCGATCTTCGAGCAGACCGTCAGCGTCCTGGGCATCGCAACCCTGGAGGCCCAGGTCCGTCGAGGTATCCGCACCATCACGGCGGCCGACACGCCATACACCTTGGTCGGGACCGACTGGCACCTAAATGTGGACATCAGCCTGGGCTCCGTGGAGGTCCTCATCCCAGACGCAGCGGCCCACTTCGCAGGCGGGTTCACGGACCAGCTCCACTTCAAAATCATCGGCTCCGGTTTCGGTGAGCCGTTCGTGACGCTAACTCCCTCCGTGGGAGGGCAGCTCGTAGACGGCTTCGACTCGGCCATTCTACGACGGAACAACCTGTCGTTCACGCTGGTGAGTGACGGCACGGACTGGTGGATCCAGTGAGCTTCGATCCTGGGGCTGATGCCCAAGACGTCGAGGACGCCGTCGCGGAGCAGGAGAACAAAACCAGGGCCCTTCTGGAGGACATTCTGAAGGTGCTTCTCAGGATTGAGCAGCACCTGGAGTTCGCAACCGACGAGGAGATTGAAGACGATGTTCATCCGTGATCCACTCACCGAACAAGGCGCTCGTGTCGCCAATGGGCGTCTGCGAACACAGGCGATCCAGGAGTCCCTGGAGGCCGACGCCTCACGCAACGGCGAGGCGTTTACGCTCGCTACCTCCCAAGGCACGAATCGCTCACTCACGATTGCAGCGGGAGACGATGGCCCCATTCTCTACGTCAGGAACCTGTCAGAGTCGAAGATCCTCATCGCGGACGGCTTCACTGCCACGGAGAGCGCACCGGGCCTGATCCTGTTCCTCGTGAAGAATCCGATCCTGGGGAGCATCGGGGCCAACGAGGAGATCGAATCAGCCAACCGGAACTTCTCCTCGACCAGAGATGCGGACGTCCAGGGCGAGATATGGGACGAGTCGGGCGTGGTGGGGATGACGGGCTTCAGTGGCGGCGTGGAGGTCGCGTCGTTCCTCCGGGCGATCCCTGCGGGCACGTTGGACCTGAAGAACGCGGTTCGGCTGGGGCGTCTGGATAGCGCCTACTTCGGCTACCAGAACCCGACCGGCGGGCCCATCGAAGCATCACTGGCCCTCCGCTTCCACATGGAAGACGTAGTGATCTTCACATAATGCTCGGAATTACGATTCGCGACCCGCAGACCAAGCGGGGAGCCGGTGTAGACATCTTCGGTGCCGTCAGGACGAGGGACACCGGGCTGCCGCCGTTCGGCAACACGGTCCAGGCGATCCCTTTCAACGAGTTCTTCAGCGACCTGGACGGCGTGACCGACATGAGGGTGGATGGCTCGGTCGATCCGGTGTTCTTCGAGATCAGGCCCGACACGGATCGGGACCGCTACATCAAGACGGTGCAGTTCACCATCGTGGATCAGAACGCGACCCTGACCCAGTTCGGCAACATCGGCAACCTCGCCAACGGAACCCTCTTCGAGTGGGACCGCCTCGGTGAGACCGTCCTGCTCTCCACCATGATCTCGAACTACGATCACGTCCGTTTGGCAGGCGGCCAGCCATCCTTCGGTGACGGCACGGCCTCGTTCCGGGCCAGCAACGTCCTCGGCACGTCTGAGGCATACCTACCGATGGTGGACTTCCAGCTCATTTTCGGGTTGCCCTGGGGGATCAGGCTCGCGGCGGGCAGCGACGAGGTTCTGAGGATCACAGTACGTGATGACGTCACGGGTGTGGACGGCTACGATTGCTTGGCGCGAGGCTTCGAGATCGAACCAGAGACGGCCCAAGCGGGCCTCGGAAAGTAAGGAGATAGAGGATCATGGCTCTCGCGTCATCGCGCTTCGGAGGAAGGACCGGCTCCTCTTCAACTAGCATCGGGCCCGGAGGCAAGCCGTTCGACTTCGACACGATCCCCGACATCCGGGCAGAGAACGACGAAGGCCATGGCGTGCCAGACGAACGCGACAGCGAGCGCATCGCGTGGGCGGTCTACAACTGGGACGTCCAGGACGACGTCCTCCGCAGGCGGGACCGGCAGATCGAAGAGAACATCAGGATGCTGGCGGGCCAGCAGTGGGCCGTCTTCAACCCCAGGATCGGGCGCTTCGTAGACGTCACGCAGTGGATGACGGCCGAGGAGAAGAAGTGGAGGCAGCGGCCGGTCTTCAATAAGCTCCTGTCGTGGTTCATCATCACCCACGCCCGGATGAACGAGAACCCTCCGATCATCACCTTCGTCCCTGGCCCCGACCGCATCGACGCGATGCTGGCCGCCACCCAGGACGTGATCTTCAAGACGAAGTGGAGGGAAGTGAAGATGTCCGAGGTGTGGGACCGGGCGAGCGCCTGGCTCATCCCGGCCGGGACCGTCTACCTGCAGAGCACCATCGACCTCAACAAGGGCGACTTCATTGAGTTCTCCGGGCAGGCCGGAGAGGAGGACATGGAGGGGCTGGAGCCAGAGCAGGTGGACCAGGTCAACGCGGCCCAGCAGAACGGTGGTAGGGTAGGCTTCGACCAGGACGGCCAGCTCCAGTTCGATGACGAGGGGAAGCCGCTCGGGCCGGAGGGCGCTCACTCCGAGAGGAAGGGGGACCTGGCCGTCGAGGTCCTCAACCCCGTCCAGGTGAGGGGTGAGTGGAGCCCAGCTCCCTGGCACGATAAGGCCTGGCACATGACCAGGAGCTTCCTCTCGTCGGCCGAGATCTGGCAGGCCTACGGGATCAAGCTGAAGGGCGGCGAGCAGAGCACGACCGGGGGCGGCAGCACCACCGGGGTCCAGGAGCGACTGACGTATGGGAGTGGCTACTTCGGAGCTGCGGATCCGTCCGTCTTCGGATCCGACTTCAGCCAGGATGTGAGCATCCCCGATCCGACCCACGAGGTGTTCACGCTCTGGCACAAGCCAGCCCCGTTCGCCCGGATGGACGAGTCCAAGGAGGAGCCCGGCGGGCGGCTGCTGGTCTGCACCCGCAAGGAGGTCCTCCACGACACCACCAGGCCGGTGCGCTACCCGAACACGAGCCCGATCCGACGCTTCGAGTTCGTGAGTCTGCCCGGCCGACCGGCTGGTGGGAGCACTCCTCAGGAGGCGATGAATTTCCCACAAAGGGTCTTTAACAAGGTTGCAGCGTTAATAATTGAGCACGCGAACCTGTGCGCGAATCCGATCAAGATCATCGACGCCCAGAGCGGCATCGAAGAGACTCAGATCACGAACCGGCCGGGCCTGGCCGTCAAAGTGAACCGGCGGGAGCGCATACCTCCGTTCGAGTGGGTTGCACCGCCCCCTCTGTCGAACGACGCCTACAAAGTGCTGGAGTTCATGGCCCAGCAGATTGATGAGATGGGGAACCTGGCTGGGACCGAGGGCGATGCACCGACCCAGGACGCTTCCGGCGAGCTGGTGAAGGAGCTTCGCTTCAACTCCGACCGCTTCCTCGGGCCCACCATGCGTCGAGCTGCAGAGGAGTTCGCTCGCATGGCCGAGGACTGGGAGGTCCTGTTCCCGGTGATCTACGACGAGGAGGAGATCCTCTCCTACGCTGGCACGGACAACGTGGCGCGGACGATCCTGGTTCAGCCTGAGATGTTCGAGGAGGGCTCCGTGAACGTGGTGGCCGACGTAGAGTCGATGCTGCCCGAGGGCCGTGGCGAGAAGCAGAAGAACATCACGGCGCTGTACGCCAACGGACTCTTCGGGGTTCCGGGTTCGCCCCAGGCGGTGTCCACCTTCTTCGAGCTGAGTCAGTTCCCCCACCTCGGGCGAGCTGGCAAGTTCGGTGGGATCCACCGGATCACGGCCGACCAGGAGAACGGCAAGCTCCTGCAGGGCGTGCCCTTCAACGAAATCCCGGTCTTCGAGTGGTACAACGATCTGGTCCACCTCCTCTCCCACGAGGAGATCATGTCGTCGCCGGAGTTCCTGGAGCTGGATCCGATGATCCAGGCGGGCTTCGAGGCGCACCGTCAGATGCACATCACGAACATTATGCTCAAGACGCTCCAGGCGGCCGAGTCCGACCCCGAAGGCGGTGAGGCCGGAGACAATCAGTTCAGCGGCAACAGCAGCCCCGACGAAGGGGGCGCAGCAGGGTCGCCCGAAGGGCCACCCACATCAGAGGCAGCAGTCCCAGCCGGTTCCGCAACGAGGAACCCTGAGGGCGTTGCTGAAGCACCAGCAGCGGCGGGCCAATAGGCCACCCGCACAACTAGGAGGTAGTCGTGGCAGAGGAAGAGGGAACCGGAGAGGCCGAAGGGACCGAGGAGAAGACCGAGGACAAGGAAGAGGAGAAGAAGGGCCCAGCCACGATTGAGGAAGCCCTGCAAAAGGCCCGAGAGGTCCTGGCCGACAAGGGGACCATGATGGCCATGGTCGAGGACTCCAAGGACGAGGAGGATGCTGATGGGGAGGAGGAGGCTGGTGGCGAGGAAGACGAAGAGAAGGAAGAGGGCGAGGAGGAAGGAGAGCAGGAATCAGAGGATCAAGAAGACGAGGAAGATCGGGGATCCGATGCCGACGATGAAACAGATGAGGTAGAGGGGGAAGAGGAAGAGGAGGAGGAGGAGGAGGAGGAGAAGAAGAAGCCGATCACCGTCTCCGTCCCCGGCCGTCATCCGAACAGCGAGGACATCGAAATTGAGGTGGACGACGAGGAGCTGGCGGAACGGCTCGCCCACCTGAAGAGCGGCTTCCTGCGTGGCGAGGAGGTGCGCGAACGCGAGCTGAAGATGACTGCCTCCGAGGATGCGATGGCCGCGCTGAGTGAAGAGTTCGCGGTCGATCCGGCCGGGTTCGTCATGCAGTACACGGAGGACAAAGAGGAGCTGGCGAACGTGGCTCTCGCGCTGCTGACGGTCCCCGAAGTCTGGGATGCGATCAACGTCCAGGTGGACAAGCTGTTCAGCGACACGGGCGAGCTGCGGACCCTCCGGGCCGAGATCAAGGCGAACCGCCTGGAGGCGAAGGACAGGCTCCAGAAGCGGTCGGCACAGCGGAAAGAGAACGCCGACAACGGCCGGAAACTGGGCGAGGCGATAGACCTGATGGTGCCCGAGAGCATCGACGGCACCAAGCGCGAGCAGCTCATCACAGACTTGACTCGCGACACGACCGACCATATCAGTAGGAACAAGCTGGAGAAGCTCGACGTCAAAGACCTCGTGACGATCCTGGCTGGACGACTGGAAACGAACGGGATCGACCCCCTCGAAGCGAGGAAAGCGATCCAGGACGGCTCCCGTAGCCGTGGCAAAATCACGACGAAAAAGAAGCGTCCTGAGAAAAAGCCGAAGACCGGGAAAGAACTCGCTAAGGCCAGTGCCAAACGGAAGAAAGTGGCGGCAGCGCCTGGACCAGGCAAAAGAGCTGCACCCACCCAACCAACGAAGCTGCCAGCGGGCATGACGATCAAGGAGAGCATAGAGCTGGCCCGGAAGAAGGGCTTGGCTGCGTTCCTCCCTGACAAGTGACCCTCTGAATTAAAGGTTGGGAACCATGGCGAGCCAAACCACCACCACCGATGCCATTACCGAGGCGATGAAGATCATCTTCTCGGATCCACTGATCACGAACATCGTGGAGGACAGCGAGCTGCTGTCCATCTTCCAGACCGACATGAACGTCAACGTGGACGAAACGACCGGCGGTCGGTTCATTGAGATGGCCCACTACTTCCAGCTCCCCGCTGGTGTGGGTGCCAGGGCTGAGAACGAGTACATCCCTGAGGCCGACGACCCCGTCTTCAAGAACTCCAGGCTCTTCCTGCGGAAGATCCAGGGCACCATTGAGATGACGGGCGACACGATGCGGAGAGTGACGGGTGATGAAGGGAGTTTCATCAACTACATGGAGCGGGCGCTCCCGGATCTGGTGACTCGTTTGGTGAACGAGATCGACCGGATGTATATCGGCTTCGGATCGGGCATCAAGGCACGAGCGGAGCTGACCCCCGTGAAGCTCGACCCGTCCACGATGGACATCCAGGTCAACCGCTCCCTCGGAGTGGATGGCTTCACGGATGCCTTCCTTCAGTTCCTCGAAGGCGAGCGCATCGTGTTCGACTCGGCCGCAGATGGGCAGTCGATCATCACGGGCGGTGGCAGCCAGGCGCTCCAGGTCACGGACATTGATGAGGACACGAACACCATCCAGTTCACCGGAGTGGAAGCCCTCATCGACGCGGTCGTGGCAGCCGGAGCGGACATCTTCCTCTTCCCCGGCGACGAGGCCGGGACGTCTACACTGACCTCTGGTGGCGTGGATCGTGAGATCGCGGGCCTGATGGCCGGTGCGGACGATGGTGGCATCATCGCGACGTACAACAACATCTCTCGGTCGGGTCCACTATCCCGGCTGTGGAAGGCCATCATCATTGATGGATCTGACGCGGTCTGGGGTGGCCAGCTCACCGAGGAGCTGCTGTCGTTTGCGGACGACGAGGTGGCCGTGAAGGGTGCGGGCCGGATCGACACGATCATAGCCTCGCGCTCTGCAGCTCGCGGTTACTGGCAGTCCCTGAAGGGCGACCGGGTCTTCAACGATCCGAGATCCTTCGCGGGTGGCCGGAACGGCCTAAGCATCATCCTGGGCGACCGGGAAGTGATGCTGAAGGTGGCCAGGAAGCTGCCGCCCGAAGTGGTCTTCGCGCTCCAGTCCGACACCTGGCGTCGTCTGACGCTCGGGACGTGGGACTGGGACGACCGGACGGGTTCGATCTGGAACCGCGTCACGGACAGCATTGGACGCAAGGATGCGTTCTTCGCTACCGGGAATATGTACGAGCAACTTTTCTGCATCGCTCCCCGGAAGAACGTCCGCATCGACAACCTCGACGCTTCGTTCTAGCAGTCAGTCAGCAGGTGGGTAACCCTGGGGGGTGAGAGCCCCCCAGGGCCACATCATTGGCTTTGAAAAGACGGAGGATCATCATGCTTCAGGATCGCAATATCCATCGTGACGCCCAGGCGCTTCGCAAGTCCATCACAGTGCCACTCATCGTCCCCGCTTTCGGCGTCGATCAGGACGAGCCGATCTATGCGAGCGTACCTCGCTACAACTGGCGGCTGAGTGATTTCCACACCTTCGTGAACAATCTGGCGAACAACGCACTGACGGTTTCCGCACAGGCGGTCCCTCCGGGTGCGGTGGTAGGAAGCCCGCGACTTCTCGCGGCGGCGGCGGTGACGTTCGGCATTGACGAGTTCTGGGTAAGGAACCCCGTTCCTCAAACGGACTTCGGCAACCTCGCTGCTACCGCAGCGCAGGCGTTCGGCGCTGATGGCGTAGCTACGGTCCTGGATGGTTTCTGGGGTGTGTGGCTCCTGGTCATAGACGACTCCCTCGGCATCGGAGTGCTCCGGCAAGCTCCGATCATGGCGTTCGCCACCGAGGAGATCGCGCTGGCGAACTGCCCGAAGCCCAGGCCATTCCAAGGTGGCTCGAACAGGGTAGGACGGCTGGCGATTCTGACCGTCAACGCGGTTGGTGGAGACTTCATCGCGGGCACCACGAACACCAACGACGGGGTCGTGAACTTCTTCAACACGGCTCCACAGCAGGGCCACGTTGTCACCATCGGGGTCGGCGGCAATCCTCATATGGACGTCGCAGTTCTGGGCCAGCAGCTCAAGGATGCGTCAGGCACGAACATCTTGCAGGGCAAGGGCGGTGAAGGTGGCGATGCCCTCGTGGTGATGACCAAGTGCTTCGGTGGCGCATCCGTCCTCACAGGGCCAGCGCAGGCGGTCGTGGAATACCGTCCGTGGCCAGCAGGCGGTGAGGGTCTAGGCGACACCTCGGTGAGCCAGAACAGGCCTTCGTTCGTTCCGTAGGAGACTGAGCCATGTCCGTACAGGATCGCAATATCCACAGGGACGCCCAGGCCCTACGCAAGTCGGTCGCGGTGGAACTCATCGTGCCCACGTTCGGCGTCGATCAGGACCAGCCGATCTATCACACCGTTCCTCGCTACAACTGGCGGCTGAGTGATCTGAATTGCTGGATTCACGACCTCCAGGATGCGGTCCTGACCGTCTCGGCCCAGGCGGTTCCTGTGGGGGCGGTGGTCGGAAGTCCGATCATCACCCCTTCGGGCTCACCCGACCAGACCATTGGGACGCATCACCAGTTTGAGGCTGATGGGATCACGATGATAAGGCGAATCCCACAGGTTGTCGCTTACACGAATCCGTTCACGATCCTGGACGGCTTTTGGGGCGTCATTCTCTTCGTGATAGATGAGACGGGTACGATCACGACCATCGCCCAAGCTCCGATCATGGCGTTCGCCACCGAAAAGATCGCCCTGGCGAACTGCCCGAAGGTTCCTCCCATCGCGCTCCCCAATACGTTCGGTCGGGTTCTGATCCAGACGATCAACGCCGATGGTGGCGACTTCATCGGTGGGACGACCAACACGAACGCGGCTCTCGTGGCAGCGTTCAACGTGGCACCCCAGGCGGGCCATGTGTGTAGCTGCCCCATCTCCTCCAGTGATACCTCGAAGCAGACCCCGGCGGTCTTGGGGCAGCAACTCAAGGATGCGTCGGGCACGAACATCCTCCAGGGGAAGGGCGGCGTCGGAGGCGATGCGCTCGTGGTGATGACGAAGTGCTTCGGGGGTACGTCGATCATCAACCTCAAGGCAGAGGCGGTCGTGGACTACCGGCCCTGGCCGTCAGCCGGTGAAGGTCTAGGCGACACTTCAGTGAGCCAGAATAGGCCTAGCTTCGTGCCATGATCGAACGCTTCATCGACATCCAGGTGGAGAAGGAGACGCCCGACGAGGTCCTCAAGCTCCTCCGGGAAGTCCACCCCATGGCCGAACTCCTGTACGTGGATCACGGCTGGTGGTGGGTCGGCATCGTCAAGCCCGAGGCCCCCGCCAGGGAGATTGCCCGGAACACCCTGGAGAGGATGAGGGACTCGGACACGGGCGTGATCGAAGAGCGGAAGTATGCCAAGAGCATCGTTCGACGCTGGCGTCTCCAGGAGCAGGGCTTCGCGCTCTGCGGGAAGTACCGCTTCGGTGATGAGGGGGCCGACTTCGATGCCATCCTGAAGGACTTCACGTTCGCTGACTGGGTCTACCGGAACTGGGGAGCGGAGAACGAAAAGATCAGACTGCAGATCGCGGACTCGGGCGTCATAGACGACGATGTGCGCCTCAGGGCTCGGGCGGCTACTGTGGAGAGACTGAAGGCCGACGAGCGGTATCTCTTCAGTCGTCTGATCCGGCAGAATCCGCGACCTGTCACAGTGGGAGCTAACTTGACATGAGCCATTTTGGACACAGGGTGATCGGCCACGAGAAGGCCGCCGAAGAAGCGGAGATCAAAGAGACCAGGGCCGACCACTTCGGCCCTCGCGTGATCGGTGACGTCCTCGACAAGCGCAGGCGGCAGCGCCGGGAGCAGCAGGGCTTCGAGAAGGACAGCCGCTCTGACCCGGCCGTGAAGCAGGCCAAGAAGGAGAAGTCCCAGGCGGCCCCGGAGGAGCCCCAGGAGCCCGAGATCGTGGAGGCACCGACCACCACTAACCTGGAGGACCTGAAGGCTGCCCTGGATGGCAACGAGTCGTTCTACGAGGGCCTTTACTCGGCCGAATTGCTGCGGCCTTCGGGCCCCAGGAAGTCCGCGCTCCGTATGTTCCTGAAGTTCGAGATGGCCAACGAGGATCGGGAAGACCGCAAGGCCGAGATCGAAGCCGCACTGAAATAGGGGAGACACGATGACGTTGGTGAGGCCTACATCGGACATCGCCAGCTTCCCTGGTGCAGGCTGGACGACCGCTCCGCTGTTCTCGAAGGTGAACTCCACTGAGCCGGATGACACGACGTTCATCACGGCCCCGGTTCTGGACACCGAAGATCCCCAGGTCGCCCTGGGACTCGGTGACCTGGGGATCCCCTTCGGAGCGCGAGGCCGGATAGAGGTCCGCGTGAGACTGCGCTGGAGTGCCGCCCTGACGGCTGCTCCGGCGGCGGTCAGGATCGGCCTGGCCAACGCGGCCGACCTCGGGGTGGACAACCCCACGCTCCTGTTCGAGCAGGGCCTGCAGGGGAGCGAGATCTTCGGATCCGGGGCCGACACCCAGCTTGAGTTCCAGGAGTTCGAGGTCGTCTTCAACTACGGCGACTTCAGCGGTGACGCTGCTGCCTTCGGGGTCTACGTGGAGATGACCCCCGACGCGGCCGACACGACCCAGCAAGGCCAGGTCGCGGAGATCGAAGTCATGGCGTGCATCCCAGCCGTGATCACGAACCTCTGCAGCCTCGGTGGCCTCACGGCAGGAGCGGTGATCACCGAGGCTCGGGACGCCCATCCCGCCTTCAACAAACGGCAGCACCCCAACGGAACCCTGCTCCGAATCCTCTCCACCTATCAGCGCACCATCACCTCGAAGATCGCACGGGTGAACGCCAGCCTGTGTGCGTCCCAGGTCATCATCGCCCTGCCGTTTGAGGACTTTGATGCTGGCGTGAAGCTACCTGCGAACGTCTACGTCTCCCCTGGCGTGCTGCTGCGAAACACGACGATCCCGGACCTGAAGGAGCCCATCGACCTGGTGGACATGACGCTCCGGGCAGAGCTGGATATGCCCCACAAGTTCGCCTACCTGAAGGGCAACAACATCTTCTTGGGCAGGCGGGCCTCGAACTTCGAGAACTTCGACCAGCTCATCCTGGAGCTGGTGCTCGTGCCGAGGACCCTGGAGGGACTCACGGACGTCCTCCTGCTGCCTGACTGGGGGGAGGCTGCCTACGTCGGGCATCTCATCAACAGGATGGCGATACGCCAGGAGCTGGGAGGGAACGTGCTACTCGACGCGGAGAAGATGGAGACGGACTTCCTGACCACGGTCGCACAGCAGAAAGCGGCCCAGGCGTCTGGTACGCTCGACGTCTGGCCGGGGAACTTCTAATGGCCGCCACAACCACCGTTCAGGACGTCCTAGATGGTGCCTACGGCACGAGCACGAAGAACCAGCCCGATACCATCGCGAACGAGGCCGTCGAGCTGCTGGCGGTCGTGAAGCGGAAGCTCGCGGGCCTCTACGCCTTCGCGAGTCGGATCAACCCGATCCACTACTCGGCCAGCGTGGACGTGACCGGCGTGGACGGGACGTGGGAGCGGCCAGATGCAGCGAACGCCATCTTCAGGATTGAGGACGCGAGCTTCGAGGAGGTGGTCGTGGTCCCCTTCGATGATCGCCTGGCTGCGGAGCCGAAGATCTCGGTCTACGAGTTCAGTGGGCTCTTCACGGCCGACCCGCTCCAGACGAATCCTCCTGGGGACACGGACGACCTGACCTTCTGGTTCTCGAAGCGGCCCGATGACCCGGATCCAGACGACCTGACCGGCGTCCTGGATCCACTCTGGGATGACGCCTACACGGACCTCCTGATCTTCGAGCTGGCGATCTACCTCTCGCTGAAGGACGGCCGTGTCGAAGAGGTGGCCGCCTTCAAGCAAGAGCGGAACCAGTGGGCCACGGTCTTCGCGAGCTTCCTGGAGCACTCGACCGCCAACCTGCAGAGGCGCTTCGGCCACAAGAAGGTCGTGGACGTCGAGACCCTCCTGCCGATGCTCACCGGGGGACGCTGATGACCTTCCAGGAGATCGTGGACAACGCGAAGTCCCGTGGCCTCGACTTCAGCGTGACCTACCCGACGACTGAGCGCGTGCTCTTCCGGCGGATTGAGATCCGGCAGCAGGAGCTGTTCAGCGCAGCCACTCGGGTGAACCCAGATTACTTCGGCAAGTCCGCGACGGGGACGCTCGACGCGAACGGCTTCGTGGACATCAAAGACCAACAGGCCTCGGTGGACGTGGACCCTGCCGCCAACATCACCAGGGTGGAGGTTGAGGACGCCGGGACGCACCCCACGCTGGTCACAGGCGACGAGATCAACATCGTCTCCATCAGCGACGTAGAAGCGGACCTACCGCCACGCATGACCCTGAGAAACTTCGTCCTCAGGCAGGTTGGCACCGACCTGGCCGGGGTGGTCTCGGTGTGCGCCTTCTACGGGTATCGGCCCGAGAACAAGGCGACCCCCCTGGACGGGACCGAGGAAGCCGAATTGCCTGCCGTGTACCAGGAGCTGCTGGTCATGGACCTCACCCAATGGATGGTCCAGCAGACCCTGGAGATGGACGCGGGCAGGAAGACAGCGGCCCTGGAGGTCCTGGGCGTGGACGAGGGCCAGATGATGGATGCCTTCCTCCAGGAAGTGGCCGACTTCGCGGGGGCCCAGGTCTCTCGTTTCGGAGACGTGCGCGGCGCTCAGAGGCTGTAGGCGATGGCTGACAAACCTATCATCGCCCTCCCTCGTGGTGAGTGGGACGCACGTACTCTCGTTCTAGCGGACCAGGAAGATAACTGGGAGTGGCCCGACGTTTCCCCCGGTGGCAACGACGACCTGCAAGTCTTCGGCGGCACGGCGGGGAGCTACCAGGCGGTAGGCGGTGTTGGCACTCCCTGGAGCGACACCCTCCCAGCGGTCAGGATGGTTGACCAGCCAACCAACGCCTCGTTCGGACTCCCCGTCGCCCCCGGTGTCGTGGGCAACGCCTTCACGTTCTTCGTTGTGGCTGAAGCGACCGACCTCGTGAACGGTATGGCCTTCTGGGGCTCTTCGGACGGGGAAGAAATCCCAGGTGGACCGCGTGGCATCTATCTGTTCATCACCGATCTTGGCGAGGTTGGGCTTATCATCGGTGTGCCCTTCATCACCTACCTAAGATCAGCGCCGGGCTTGGTGAGCCCAGGAGATCGGGTCATCATCACGGCCAGGAGGTTCGACACTCCCCAGAACCCACCCAATACCTCTGGCCCGTGCGTCCTCCGGGTGAATGGCGTGGAAGTGTCCAGCAGTTCGGGCTCGGGGTTCGTGAACTTCTGGTTCACTCCACAGATAGGCCGATGCAATCTACAGTCTACGCTTGGCTTCCCCGGTGATATTCTTGGGCGCGACGGCCTGTACGCTCACCTGTTCCAATATGCGTCTGCTGCGTCAGACGAAGAGATCCTCCAGATGGAGGCGTTTCTGTTCGAGGTCTGGTTCGATCCCATTCCGGTCTGGGTTCCGTCGAACGTCCCTGCTGGCTCCGTCTGGACGCCTAGCTGATGGCTGACAAAGATCGCAGGGTCATCACGCTGCCCTACGGAGAGGGGCTCCAGCGTTCCACGGGCGTGATGGTCGCCAGGCCGCAGAGCTTCGATGACATCAGGAATATGTTCCTGTTCGAGGGGAAGGCCCAGGTGCGTGCGGGGGTCGGTCTCAAGAGCGTGCTCCAGGGTGATCTGATTACGCCTGAAGACCTGGACGTGACCGTCATGCTCGAACCGCTCCGCTCCTTGAGTGCGTCCATGGGAGTGGGATACAACACGACGGGCGGCAGCAACCGGGAGGTATGGCTCAACCGGATGCTGATCGACGGGACAAGCCCCAGCGTGATAGGGCTTCTCGGAGTGCTGGACGGGGCGGTCACGTTCGTGCCGCCGATCATCATCGGGGCCGACTCCGACAACAAGTTCTTCATCGCCCACGATGAGCCGAACCCGTCCTCCCGGTTCGTCACCCAGGTCTACGACCCGGAGGACTTCCCGCAGCTCACCAACCTCACCGCCGATCTCGCCGGGAATGGCGCTGAGAGCGACGTGTTCTTCAGGGGCGTCGTGCGCCACCTGTCCTACATCTTCGGGTGGGGCTACGGCAACGTGGACGATCCAGTTCGAGGCGACGTGGTGCGCGTCAGCAACTCCGGTGACAGCAGGATCTTCGAGGACTTCGCTTTCTTCGAGGCTGGCCAGCAGGGCGAGACTGTGATGGTGTGCCGGAGTGCGGGCCCCACCCTCATGGTGATGAAGGAAACCGAAACCTACGAGATCTTCGGCTACTCTCCCGACACGTTCGGCATACGCCTGGCCGACTCACTCTTCGGCTGTGTGGGCAGCAGGCTGGCCGTGAGCATAGCTGGCACGGTGTTCTTCTGGTCCACACAGGGCCCCAGGCTCACGACTGGCGGGCCGTCGAGGGACATCGCCGTCCCTCTCGACATCGACGGTCCCGACCCGACCACACTGGTTGATGAGTCTGATCCCCAGGACGCCTTCGCCGCGTATGACCCGCGCACCAGGGTCGTTCAGTTCGTCTGGGGGCAGCGGGTCTACGCGCTCTCAATCCGCGATCCGAACCGTCCCCGGTGGAGCTACTACGAGCTGGGTGAGAGAGCGCAGTGCTCCGGCCTCTTCTTCTCCACCCAGTCCCAGGCAGGCGGTGGCGGTCCACCAATCGGAGCCCCGGAGATCGACACTTTCAATGAGGAGGGCCGTGGAATCCTCACGTTCACAGGCAACGCGAACAACAACGAGACGGTCCTGATCAACGACAGGACCTACCTCTGGCAGGACACGCTGACGGACGTAGACGGGAACGTGCAGATCGGGGCGACCGCACAGGATTCGGCGGACAATCTGATCGCGGCCGTCACCCTCACGGGTACGCCTGGGACGCAGTACGCGGCCTCCATGACGATCAATTCCGACATGACGGCGGGCCCTGGACTTCCACCGGCCAGCCCGCTGTTGACCGTGGAGGCTTCCGGGAGGCTCAGTCAGGGCTTCGCCTCGAACGGCAGGCCCCTGCAGGAGACGATGCTGAACGCCGAGTGGGACACTCCCGTCACGATTAACGGGATCGGCCAGACGTCCACCTTCGTTGAGATGTTCATCTTCAACGTGGACCAGATCGGCGCTGAAGAAATTGAGATCCACGTCTCAGACGACGGTGGCGCGAACTACACGTTCACCGGGAAAGTCCCGGCCAATGGCTTGGCCCCCCCCGCACGACAGAAACTCACGGTCATCCTAGAGAGTAAGTCCTCGGGCAAGAAGATCCAGCCCATCACGGACTACAAATTCAGTCTGCGCTACATCCTGGGCGGGCAGTTCTCGCCCGGCTATGGGTCCGTTTTCCCTGACGACTGGCCCGCAGCCAGCCAGGGCCTCACCACCACCATCGCGGACGACATCGTTCTCAGGACCCGCGTAGGTGACGAAACAGGACGCGGACTCTGGGAGCAGCTCAACGATGACGACTCCCGGATCAGCGTCCTCACAGAGATACCTCCTGGCCACGAGCTGCTCGACATCGAAGTCTTCCTTCAGATCACGGAGGGCGGTCCTGATACGTCCCCGGATGGTTCCGCACTCGCGGTGGACCCAACGCCGCCCAACAGGGGGTCCGTTATCCTGCCCCTCCAGTCCCGCGCCATCTACAGCTCTGCTTCGCCGGAGTACCCGGAACGGTTCATAGATGACTACGAGGATGGCGAGGCTCTGCCCGCGCCCCAGAATGAGAAGGTCAACAGCTACTTCATGCAGTTCAAGAAGGGCGCGAACACGGGTGGGGCAAGCAAGTTCCTGCCCTGCTACGCTGGGCCTGACGCGCAAAATGCGGAGGCCATCGCCGGGGCCGGTATCTTCGCCGGGACTCTGTCCTTTCTGAGCGTATTCTGGCAAAATACGAACACACCGGACGGAACTGCTGAAAGTGGTGGCCTTCGGATCTGCCCAAGGCCCAACGCTGCGGGCCTTGCCCCAGGAGGCCACAGCACCACCTGCCTCTTGAGGAACGTCACCCAGGGCGTGCCCTGGACCATAGAGTTCTTCGCACTTCCCGGCGTGACGAATGTCACCGCGAGGCTCATTACAAAGATCCCCAGCGTAGTCTCTGGGGATGTGATGCGGGTCGCGATCAGGCACCACGTTCGCTGCTTCGGGACGTTCTTCAACCCCTTCTCGAACCGCTACGACAGCGAGTACGCTCTCAACGATGGCGCGATTCGTTACGTGGAATTTACGGCAGTCTGATGACCGGCACCCCGATCCCAACCCTCTTCTACGGTGGCCGCGACACCGAGGCCAGCGTCCTGGAAACGAACGTCGGCTTCCAGGACAACGGCGCTGACTACATCCCGCTGGCCACCAGCAACGCAGTCGCGCCAGCCGGAGCCAGCGGAGAATGTGAGTTCAGGAACGTCTACATCACCATCACGCACAGCATGGAGGTGGACATCCGGCTCACCCCCATCGTGGACTTCGTGCCGCTCGACGGTACGGGGGGCCAGCCTGATGAGCGTCTGGTGTTCAGCCTCGCCGCCCTGGGAGCGCGGCTCACGGAGCGGTTCGAGATGGGCCTGTCGAAGCCCTTCCCACTCACGGGCCCGGCCCGCTTCAGGAACGCGCTTCGCGGAGCCTGGTTCCAGCTACAAGCTGAAGCTCTGCTCCCCCTGGCAGCCGGTGATTTGATATTCGAGCAGGTGGAACTACAATATGAAGTTGTGCGCGAATCGCTCGTAGCGGAGGCACCCTAACATGGCGCGGAAATTCTTCAGCAGCGACGAACAGAAGCGGCGGCAGCAGGAGCGGTTCAATCGCCTCTCGCGGGAGACAGACGTATCGGGTGAGAGGACTCGGCGGGAAGGCCTGGAGCGTTCTCTCGCCTTCGATCCCAGCGAGGCGGTCAGCCAGTTCGGCACCGGCTTCCTGGACGAAGCTCGGGAAGGCCTAGAGCAGGACTTCGGGTCACTCGTAGGGGGTGCCGTTGGGAGCGGCCGGCTCCGCACCGGCTTCTTCCAGCGTGATGCTGGCCGTCTGTTCCAGGACTTCAACCGGCGGGTCAGCAACGCCATCGCCCAGCAGTCGCTTGAGGCGTCGAGGCAGAACCTTCAGAACATCCAGGGGCTGCAGCGCACTGGGGCTGACCTCCTTGGCCAGCAGGTGGATCTCCTCGGTGGGGCGTTCGACCGTGCGACAGCAGAGGAGAACGCCAGCGGTGGTGGATTCTTCAGGACACTCGCGACGGTTGCCGGTGGTGCTGCCGGTAGCTTCCTCGGACCCCTGGGCACTGCTGCTGGGGCGAAGCTAGGGGAGGGTCTCTTCTCGTGACCTTCCGGCCCAGCGTACAGCCAGACCGCGACAACGACATCCTCTCGACGTTCGTCAGGAGCTTCGAGCGTGCCAGGCAGCTCCGAAGGGCTGACCAGGCCGACGCACGGGCCAGCGCAGAGTTCACGGCTCGCCAGGAGGATCGGGAGGCCCAGAAACAGGCCACGATTCTTCAGTCCAACCTGGCCATAAGAGAGGATCCGTCTCTCTCCTTCGAGCAAGCCTTCGAGGTTCAGCAGATCCCCGGCACCCAGGCGAGGGTCACGGCCGAAGGCCCGGAGGGCGTTCGCACACAGATAGCCAGTGCTCAAGGTCCGACTCTCACCGAGGTGGCACAGGGCGAGAGTGTCGGCACTGGGCCTGGTGGCCGGGAGATCTTCTTCAGCGAGAGGGCTGGCGAGGTGGGCCGGGAGCAGCGGGCAGAGCGGGAGATAGCGGCAGAGCGCAGGCTCCAGGAGCCCGAGAGGCGGGAGGCGCAGGAAGCTGCTGCCTCTGAACGCAGGGATCTGGAAGATGCCCTGAGAGAGGCAGGTGTGCCCGAGAAGGACATCCGTGTCCTGGTCCGCGATCCCCAGGCGGCCAGGCAGCGGCTCCAGTCCATCTCTGCCCAGACGGGCAGGGCCGAAACAGCCGAGGCCGCACGAGGCGACGACACCACGGGCACAGAGCGGAACAGGGCTGCGAACATCCAGGCGATCATTGATCGGGCCAAGGAAGTGGGCAAGCCGGTGACCGATGCCCAGGCGGCCATCTTCGAGTCGAACCCGAAACAGTTCCAGGACTTCCTGAGGCCTATCCCTGAGGCCCAGCAAGAGCAGATCTCGGCCGATCTCGAACGGCAGCAGGACGTGCTGGACGACATCGAATCGGAGGAACTGACCAACGCTGAGAAGCTGGAGCGGAAGAAGAGGGCCCTGATCGACGGCGGGTTCCTCGGCACCGCAGAGGCGTTCTCTGTCGGCCTTGCCCGCTTCCAGGATGCCCGGCGTGAGGCGCGTGAGCTGGCTGGTACGTTCCTGGATCAGGTCGCCCAGCCAGGAGCTGGGCCCGCTGATGAGTCGGGCCTGGGTGGTGATGAGCCTCGGGCGACCATCAACTCGACACAGATCCCAGCCATCGCTGCTGCCATAGAGGATCTCAACTTCGCGGACAGGAACGAGGCTCTCGACAGGCTCGCTCCCGGAGCGACCGCGAACGACAGGGCCGCGATCATGCGTGCCGCTGGCCCCGCCCCCACCACCTCGAACTAATATGGCCAACGGCCAGGTCCTGGATCAGGAAGTAGATCCCGTTGTAGCAGCGTTCCAGAGGGAGCGTGCAGAGCGGGACGCTGCACGTAGCGGACCCGAGGACCAGGCCGGTGATGACCCAGTGGTCGCGGCCTTCCAGGCAGAGCGTGCGGAGCGGGACCGTGCCCGGCCTGATGCACCACCCGAGGACGGGCCGACCGTCTTCCAGGAGTTTCGCAGGGGCGGCCCCAGGGCTGCGCTGCGAGCCATAATAGGGCGTCCCCCGGAAACACCCGCCGTAGAGGAGCCGCCGGAGGAGAGAGTCGGCACCAGGCTGGAGCGGCAGGCGGCCGGGCTGCCGCCCATCGAAGTACGAACCCCCACCGAGATGCAGCCGCTCGGGGAGATCGGTGGGCCCGATCCTGAGAACCTGGTCTTCGATCCGTTCGAGCGGGAGTTCGTAGAGCGCGGTCCCCCCACCACCTCCGTCCCCGAGAACGAACAGCAAGCGATCCTGGAGGCGCAGAGACAGGAGCCTGGGTTCTTCGAGGAGACCCTCGGCCTGCAGCCAGCCAGGATCCCCCATATTAGGGAAGTTCCTTCGCTCCTGGAACGCATAAAAATACCAGTGCGGGAGCTGACGCCGGAAGAGGCCCTCGTCATCCCGCCTGACCTGACTGCACAGCCAGCCGCTCCCGACTTGCCTCCGGCCAGTGGGCGCTTCTCCCGGCCGTTCGGTGCGGAGCCGCCCAGTATGCGGGCCTCCACGCGCCAGGAGCGGATCAAGGCCGCCATCGGCCGCGCCGGGAGGGAGCAGCAGGAGGCGTTCGAGGACATCCCGCTGGTGGGGAGGATGGCGATCTCTGGTTCCCGCGCTGCCCTGGACGTCGTCAGCCTGGGGCGCTTCGACTCGGAGGTGTCCGACCTGATCGACAAGGCCAACCAGGTGGTGGCGAAGCTCCTCGGCGTGGAGGCCCCGGCCATAACCGTAGAGCAGCTCTTCTCCACCCTGGACCGCAGCCTCCCGGAGAAGATCACTGGCGGGGCCGTCTTCCTCCTTGGAGCGGGTGCCGGTATCAGGCTGACGGGCATGGCCGTGAGCCAGACGGCCCGGCTGGCCGCCAGGGGCTCGCGAACGCGGACCTTCCTGAAATCGTTCAACCCGAACGTCCCAGTGCCTCGTGGGACCAGGATGCTGCAGTCGGCCGTGGAGGGCATCCCGTTCGACCTGGCGTTCGAGGCTCATAGTCCCGAGGAGCGGGCACTCAACCTCGTGATCGGACTCGTTGGTGGCGCACTCATCGGTGCCACCCCGCTCGCTGGCAAGCGAAGCAGGCCTGGGCTGGACCCAGCCTTCCAGGACCCCGTGACCGCCAGGGGAGCCACCAGGACGGGGCCCGAGGCGTTCCGGGTAACCAGGGGCAGGGTGCCTGACCCCGCCCGGCAGACACTCGCTGATGCACTGGGCGCGGAGTCGTCCAGGCTCGACGCAGAGGAGCGGGTGGCGTCAGCGGTGGAAGCGGACGCGGCTACGGCTGCCGGTGCGCCTGGTGCGGTCACGACCTCGGGCAGGCGGCCGAAGCCGTTGACCCCCGAGAACCAGGCGATGCACGACGCGGCCATGGCAGCGCCGGATCTCCCGACACTGCGGGCCATCATCGACGCCGACCCAGACATCATCGAAGCACGTCTGCGTCCGCAGCCGGGCCATCCGAAGGACACCACGAACCTGCACTCCACCGGAGACAGCACGCAGCCCGGAGGACCTGACTGGGCTCCGCGACGGGTCGAGACCGTCCACGATCCTGCCGTCCGCACCCTCGAAGAGGGGGGAGGCTGGGCTGACCAAGCCGAACGTCGGCGGGCCGGTGCCTGGTTCGAGGGCCAGGTGAGGCGAGACCGGATCATCTACCTGGTGACGGGCCCGCCAGCGGCAGGGAAGTCCACGCTCTCGAACCGGCTCCTGAAACAGATCCGGGGTTTCCTGATCGACACCGACGAGGTGAAGAAGCTCCTCCCAGAACACGAGGGCGGCCGGGCATCGGGCACGGTCCACAGGGAATCGTCGCTCCTCGCGCACGACCGGCTGCTCAAGGAAGCAGTCCGTCGCGGTGACAACATCGTCTTCCCGATGATCGGGAAAACCAGGGAGCACGTTATCGACGCCGCCGCCGATCTGAGGGCTTCAGGTTACGAGGTCCACATCGTGTTGAACGAGGTGCCGCCCATGGAGGCCGTGCGTCGGGCCTACACGCGCTTCAAAAGGAGTGACAAGTACATACCCGAGGCGTATATTTTAGATGAGGTGGGTGACGCGCCCACCGCGATGTACCGTGAAGCGGTTGAGTCAGGCCTCTTCACATCTCACCAGAGGTTCACCAATGACGTCCCACGAAACACCCCGCCCCGGCTCCTTGAGAGCGGGGGAGACCTCCCAGATGGACGCACCCTCTCGTTCGAGGACACCCCCCGGCAACCTAGACCCGGCGCTGGGCCCGGTAGACCACGACGAGGTGGAGATGCAGTCGTTTCGGAGGGTACTGCAGGAGCTGCGCGAGGAGCTGGGCGACCAGAAGTAGCACCAGCGAGGGCCGCACAAGGGGATCTCCATAACCCCGAGGTAGAGGTCCGACACGCGCCCACCGCCGAAGGGTCAGCTCGTGCCCCCGAGGTAGTTCCCCGGCAGATCACCGATCCCATGCCCCCGAAGGAACCCATCGGTGTGCAGGCCAACGGGCGGGGTGGCTTCTTCGATCTTGGCAAGCTCACCGAGGGGCGACTCGGCTCCAGGGCCGGGGCCGTGAGGGCTGACCTCGCTGCAGCCGGGCGGCGGGTGGGAGCCTTCTTCAAGAGGGAGTTCACCTCTGCCGGAGATCTTCCCCGGCGGGCCTGGCGGCTGCTACTGAAGTCCGAGGCCTGGTTCGGCGCTCAGATGTCCGACATGAAGTTCACGCTGCGCCGGTTCGATGACTCCCTGAGGGGGGCCTACGGCACGACCGACCTGAACACCTCCCAGGCACGGAGACTCAACGCGGCGATGAGTGGGCAGATCCCGCTCTCCAGGATCCCGGAGGGGATGCGTCCCGTCGTCAAGCAGATGCGCGAGAGGGTGGACGGCTACTCCCAGCAGATGATCGACTCGGGCATGGTGGAGGGGGAGCTGGCGGCAGTGCTCGCAGACAACCTGGGCGTCTATCTCAGCCGCTCCTACAGAGTGTTCGACAGCCCCGCCTGGATCCTGGAGAACATCCCGAAGCCCATCGTCAACAGGGCCAGGAGCTGGCTGAGAGCGGAGCGGCCTGACCTCAACAAGGAAGAGATCCAGGGGCTGATCGAAAGCATCCTGAACAAGCAGGTGAACAGCCCACTCCAGTTCCTGACGGGCGGCACCCTGGGCAGCAAGAACCTGTCGATGCTGATCAAGCGGAAGGACATCGCTCCACCGATCCGGGCGCTGATGGGAGAGCACACGGACGTCAGGCTGAACTACGCCAGGAGCGTGAGCAACATGGCTCGCACTCTCTCGAACCACGGCTTCCTGACCGAGGTGGCGAACACCCTGAAGGCTGGCCCCGACAATCCCAACGGGCTCTTCTTCAAGAGACGGACGACCAACGCCAACGGCTCCTTCATTGAGCCTATCGCGGCCGAGGGCTCGTTGGTGATGGAGCCGCTCAACGGACTCTTCACCACACCTGAGATAGCAGCCGCCTTCAAGCGGCAGTTCGCTGTGGAGGGCCACCAGAACTGGCTGTGGAGCGCCTATCTCAAAGCGAACGCCATCGTGAAGTTCGACAAGACGGTGCTCTCTCTGATGACCCACATCAGGAACGTGATCGGCAACGCGGGCTTCGCGACGGCCAACGGTCACTGGCGACTGAACCACTTCGGCCGGGCGATCAGGGCTGTGAACGCCAGCGCGGGCGTGACCAGGGGTGTTCGCCTGGGCACCAGGTTCGTCGCTGGGAAGGTCGGCATTGAGATCGCGGCCAGGGGCAAGGGCCTGACTGGTGAGGCGGCGGCGGCAGTAGAGCGCAGGCTCCGTATCCGCAACCAGACCCTGCCCGGCGACTCCCCCTGGGAGAGCTACTACAAGAAGCTCCAGATGCTCGGGGTGGTGGACAGCAGCGCCCACGCCGGAGAGCTGCAGGCCATCATCAGGGACGCATCCAGCCAGGGTCTGGACAACTTCAGCCCCGATGACGGCCTGCTCGCCAAGGCGCTGCGGCGAGGCGTACAGGGGGCCACCGCGATCTACCGGGCAGAGGACGATCTCTGGAAGGTCGTCGCGTTCGAGAACGAGTTCGCCCGGTACAGGAAGGCGCTGCCCAACGCCACCGAGGCCGAGGTCGAAGAGACGGCCGCCTGGATCGTGAGGAACACCTACCCGAACTACGGCATGATCTCCACGGGGGTCCAGGCGCTGCGAAGGAACATACTCGTGGGGTCCTTCGTCTCGTTCCCGGCCGAGGTCTTCCGCACCGGCTACCACACGATCAGCCTGGCCCTCAAGGAGGTCCGCTCCCCCAACGCAGAGATCCGTAAGATCGGAGCGACCAGGCTGGCGGGCATCTCCGTCGCGGCGACCAGTGTCTACGCAGCGTCGGCGGCGTCCCGCTTCATCAACGGTGTGGACGCGAAGACCGACAAGGACCTGCGCCCCTTCCTGGCACCGTGGCAGCAGAACAGCTCGCTGATCTACACCAACCGGCCGGAGAACGGGGTCTACTCCCTGATCGACCTCTCGTACACGGATCCGTACAGCTACCTGCGGGATCCCCTGCGGCGGCTGTTCTCGGGAGACGGTGACTGGGTCGAGGCCCTCCAGGAGTCGGTGCTGCAGGCTGCTGCCCCGTTCATCAGCGAGGAGATTCTGTTCTCGAAGATGGCTGACATCGGGAGGAACCTGAAGCAGGGCGGCGGCCAGGTCTGGAACCCAGAGGACCACCCCATCGACAAGGTGGCCGCCATGCTCGACCACCTCTGGACGGCCATAGAGCCTGGCACCATCACCAGTGCCCGCCGGATCGCGAAGGGGATCAAGGGAGAGACCAACGTCTTCGGCCAGGAGTTCGACACGAGGACGGAGTTCCTAGCCGTCGTCACGGGCCACCGGCTGCAGAAGAGCGACGTCCGTCAGGCCCTGCGCTTCCGCACCACGGAGATGGACAGGAGGATGGGCGATGCCAACCGGATCCTGAACCGCGTGGCCAACAGGTCGGGCACCGTCACGGACAAGGAGCTGACCGATGCCTTCCGGCGGTCGGAGGCGTCTCGGGCCAGGGTCTTCAAGGACGCCCACGAGATCGCGCTGAAGGCGATCAACAGCCACGGGCTCACGTCCCAGGAGGTCATCCAGCAGTTCAGGGACGCCGGGATGAGCCGGGCCAACGCGGCGGCTGTGGTCAACACCGGGATCCCGACCAGGCGCGTCCCCAGGATTGACGACGTGGACCGGGCTGCGTTGATCCGTAGCCTGAACCGCTGATGGCCAACAACCACTACGGGGCCAGAAGCCTGGCCCGCCTGGCCACGGCACACGAGGATCTGCAGCGCCTGATGAAGAGGGTGGGCGAGGGCTTCCCGAACACCATCCTGGAGGGCGAGCGTACCGTCGAGCAGCAGGAGAAGAATGTCGCCAAGGGCGTGAGCAAGACGATGAACTCGAAGCACATCACCGGGGAGGGTGTGCGTGACCTCGCAGAGGCCGTTGACGCAGCCCCTGATCCCCTCTCCTGGCCCCAGGCGTCGAAGCTGCTGTCCCGTATAGAGACTGTGGCCGGGCAGCTCACAGGCGAACAGGAGACCGAGGTGATGGCCCTGGTCGAGGGGTACGTCAGGGAGGTGGCGAGGTGGTACTACTTCGGCGGCTTCGTCTCCGGCACGGCCGAGGAGATGGGCATCAACATCCGGTGGGGTGGCGACTGGGACAGCGACCGGGGTGACCTGGAGGACCAGACGTTTCACGACCTCCCACATTTTGAGATCCGGCTGTGATGGGTCAGTTCTGGACCAACGTGAAGGGCTGGCAGAAGCTGGTGCTACTTCTCGTTGTCATCCTGATCGTCACGTCCATCGTGAGCCCGACCACCGCACAGTGGATCCTGGACCCGATCATGGAGCTGGCCCGCGCCGGGATCCAGCTCATCCGAGAGATAGGAGGATGATTATGTTCGTACAAATAGGTGGAGGTTGCCACATACCTCCCGAGACCCTGCATCCCTGCAGCGATAGTTACGAGAATGTGAAGACGGGCGAGAAGGTGGTGGTCTACTCGACGCAG
>Ga0209988_10000135_pt1 | contig 39399 bp, 30 predicted proteins | sample N075metaG_FD_183115 | JGI IMG/M metagenome (GOLD analysis project Ga0209988, IMG submission 183115) | Deep subsurface microbial communities from Kermadec Trench to uncover new lineages of life (NeLLi) - N075 metaG (SPAdes) (version 2) | ecosystem: Environmental > Aquatic > Marine > Ocean trench... | reverse complement strand
TATTCATTGCGACGCCAATGATTTTCCCCGGGTTCGGTATGGGCGGCCGCCAATCGATATCCTCGATGGCGATAATCTCTTTTTGTTTCGCATTGGTGGCGGCTTGTCGCACCTGCTCTGTTGCTGCCGGTCCAAGTTCGATCAAGTCCATCATCGTAGCCAGCGCGCCTGGTTTCAGTCCCGGCAGATCATCAATAGCGACGATTTGGGTGTCATTCCTGCGTATTCCAATTCGGTCGACACCCTGGTAATTGAAGCTGGCTAGTTGCACGAATCATCCTTTCTCGAGTATTGCCTGTTATAACTCAGATCACGACTGATTATCAGACCTGGCCACAATCACGCGCTCATTGCGGGACAATCGAGCGTTCGACCTGTACCCTCGGTGCTGCTTTACAGGAGTACCACGAGTGTCAGGAAAAACAAAAAGCGCTGTTCGCCTGCTGATCGGGTTGGTCGCATTGCTCGGCGCCGGCGCGGCCATGGCCCACGGGGTTGCTGATCGGGACGCGGCATTTCTCGAGCAAAACGGCGGTCAGGCGCTGGCTGTATTCACCTATCTCGGCGCCAAACACATGATCACTGGATATGATCATTTGCTTTACCTTCTCGGCATCATATTTTTTCTGTACAAGCTGAAAGATATCGCTGTTTATGTGTCCTTGTTTGCCCTTGGACACAGCGTGACGCTGCTGGCGGGCGTGCTTCTCGAGATTCACGTCAATCCTTACCTGGTAGACGCGTTGATCGGGCTATCGGTCGCCTACAAGGCGTTCGAAAACCTCGATGGATTCAAAAGAACGATCGGATGGCAGCCCAATCCGAAGGCGGCCGTATTGATTTTCGGGCTTGCACACGGCTTTGGCCTGGCCACAAAACTGCAGGCGCTGACACTTTCGAGTGAGGGCCTTGTCGGTAACATCATTGCATTCAACGTTGGCGTTGAATGCGGTCAGCTGCTTGCGTTGGTTCTGTTGCTCGTTGGCATCAACGCCTGGCGAGCCAGCGGAAACTTCGATAAACATGCGACTGCTTTCAACATGCTTCTCATGTTCGCCGGTTTTCTCCTCGCGGCGTATCAAATGGCAGGTTATTTTCTTGCCGAAGCCTGACAACCCTACTGTGTACCGCGATACACCTCAGTCAGCGACTCGTAATATCCTCGCGCCTCAAGGGTGATCTGGATTGAGTTGTCCTGAATGTTCAGCCAATACCAACCGTGGTTACCCGCAAACGGCGCAACAATCGAACCCGCACCCGAGCTGGATTCACTCTCGCGATAGCGGATGAAGAATCCTTCGGGATAGCCTTCCGCCTCTTCACCCGGGTCCGCATGAAAGTCTGTGTAAACGTCGCCATTATCGACGTGCCACGAATAGACTATTGCGTCGCCTTGATTCATGACTGCCTTGTATTCCACTTCTTCACCCAATTTCAGATCGATGGTCAGTGTGTCCGATCGAAACGCACTGTCGTGAGTTACGGAGAACGGCGCGGCCAGCACTTCCGGTTCGTAATAATCGAATTCTCCGGTAAATTCCGGGTAGGCGCCGACGACTGTGCGCGAAGGTTCGTCACTGCTTTCTTCCGTTTCGATACCGTTATCGACATCGCCCAGATCCATCAGGCCGAGTAGCTGGCCAACACCGGTAGGATCCTTGCCATATTCCGCAGGCATAACGAAAAAGATAGTCACGAGAAAAGCCACAATGAACGCGATGATTGTGTTCCTGATTAACGATCCACCCGAAGATTTGCCAGCTGGCTTCTTATTTATTTCGTCGTTCATTGTTTACCTCTGAAAATTTCGTTGTTATCTGCCACCTGTCTTGTATCGGTGGCAGCGAGTGGAACCCATGACCTGTGATGGCTGTTGCGTCATGCACAATTTTACTTTGCCTGATTGAATCTTCGCGCTTAAACTTCAGGCTCACCTCCCGGAGCGAAAATAATGATATACCAAAAACGACTCATCTCATTGGTGTTGCCGTTATTTTTTCTTGGGCATAGCTTGGCCGAGGAAATTGACGAGATACTGGTTATTGAGAAGCGCATCGAGGAGACGATCCCCCTCGATTTGAGCCGCTACGGGAGTCGCGTTGAAGTCATAACAGCGGAGCAAATAGAGAAACAGGGATTTTCGGATATCGGGCAGTCGCTACAGCGCTTGATACCGGGGTTTTTTGTTGCGCCAAAAAATGGGCCATTTGACTACTTTTCAGGATCGTTGCAAGGATCGCGCAGCCAGGACGTGCTTTGGTTGATCGATGGGGTTCGGATTTCAAACCGGCTCTACAACACCACAATGCCTCTTGATACCGTACCGGTCTCTATGGTCGAGCGAATCGAAGTGCTGAAGGGCGGCCAGGGAATATTTTACGGCACCCAATCGGTCAGTGGTGTTGTCAATATCGTAACCAAAGGATTCAGCGAAACAACAGGAGGTAGTGTGCATGTGGGTGTGCATACGAACGACGGATACAACGTTGGTGGCTACTTTCGGGGTTCTGCGAATGGTCACCAGTACGTATTCTATGCGTCCAGGGATGAAGCGGATGGGTTTCAGCCGTTTCGGGATGAACACTACCAGCCCAGTTCCACGGATCGCGATCGCAGTTATGAGGTATCAAATGTCGGTTTGAAATACGGCTATGACTTCAGTGACCGGTCGAGAATATCACTGCACTACCAGCATACGTCCAACGATGTGGACTTCGCGAGTCCGCAACGCGTCAAAGCAGCGTTCAATGAACGTGAAGAAGATATCTTCACGCTCAAATGGGATTATCTTTGGACCGACGACTCCGGCCTGTTTGCGAAAGCCTACTACCACGATTGGGATAGTTGGTTCAGCCAGTTCGAAAATGACCCGGACAATCCGGGTGAGGTAATTACCGTAGACGATCGTTCGTTTTGGGGGTACGAAGACTATGGCCTGAATGCTATGGCCAGGATTCGCATGAATGACTCGATGCAATTGGTGGTTGGTCTGGATCATCAAAGTTACTCGGGCCGCGACGACGTTCTCTTGATCGCTGAACGTACAGAATCAGTTAATGCAGCGTATTTGCAGGTCCGCAGCGCTGAAAACTGGTCGGCAAGCACCCAACTGGCTGCCGGCCTGCGTTACAGCAAGCAGGATGAAGCCAATGGCATGGTGCTGTGGAATCTGAGTGGCAAGCATTTCTTCAATGACAAGCTGTATGCACGCGGCAACATCGGCACAGCGTTCAGGCTGCCGGATGCCTGGCAGTTGTACGGTAATGACCCCTGTTGCACACAGGGGAACCCGGAACTGGAGGGCGAGGAGAGCTTCAACGTCAATCTCGCAATTGGCGCATCGAATTCTGTTGGTGAAGGAGAAATGACCTGGGAAGTCATCGGCTTTCACCGGACGATCGATAACCTGATCGGCAGCGAGGATGGAATTCGTGTGAACACGCAAAATGAGGTGACGATCTCTGGTGGTGAGGCGTTGCTGTCGTATTCTTCGGATCATGACTGGTCAACGACAGTTGATCTCACTATCAGTAATGCGGAAGCTACTGGCAGCAATCAGCAGATTCCGAATATCCCGGAACTGGCGTTGAAATGGCTGCTGGAATATGCGCCGTCAGGCAAACAGTACGGTGTGAATGGATCTTTGCTGTACATCGGCGATGTCTACTCGGACGTTGGCGGTTTTTTTGCCAATGGCAGTCTGGCCGAACATGGAAACTATTCGCTTGTTGATATATCCGGCTATTATTTCTTCGATTCCGATCAGAAACATCGTGTCGTATTGCGTCTGGAAAACGTATTTGACGAGGATTATGCGACGTCAGTTCGCAGAGGTCGCACCGATGCCGATGAACTGTATCTGTATGACAATCTGGGCGTGCCGAGGACCTTGCACCTGACCTATCGCTACAAATTCTAGCAGGAGCGGCTCCTAGCGCTTTTTCCACGGGTTCCCCTGCCTGAAAAAATGCGGCGATACCCCAGGTAGACACCGGTAAATGCTCCAGCGGTGACGCCGACCAGCAGCGATAACATGATCAAATCCCACAACGGCCGCTTCTGTCTGAGCATGGCAAGGTCGCCCCGATGCAGGGCTTTAAACCACCAACGATATCCGCGCGCGCTTGCATCCACTTTCAATACCAGTTCTGCGCTTTTGTGATGAAAGTAATATCGTGTGTGATCCACGTCAGCAACGATGACCCGGTAAACGGGCAAGTCGACTTCATTGTGATGGCTGAAATAATAATCGTCGCCCTGATGGATCCAGCCGGCATCGAGTATTCTGCTTTCATGGGCGAGTAAGGCTGGAAGACGCGACCAGGCATCTTGCGACAGCACTTTTTCACGCAGAGTGTGACCGTCAAGGCGCACCATTGACTTGTCGGAGCCCATTGCCAAAACTGAGTACTGACCGTCAAAAGGTGCCGATACGATGCGTACTGTATTTGTCGGCAGGGTGGCAGTAGATAAATTGGCGAGTGTCGAGGACAGATCGTCGAGCGAAATGGACATTCCCTGAACAGATTCCCTCTCCACCGCCCAACCATCAGACGCGAACAGTCCCCACGGTGTCATGGAAAAAAGGCCGCTTAGCAACCACGTCAATGTAAAAATGCCGAAGATCAAACTCGTATAGTGATGCCAGAGTGCAAAGCCTTTGTACGGCGAGCGACTTCCGTCACGCTGCGATCGAAACTGCCGAATACCGAGATAGATACCAATAATTACCAGGAACAGCGACACGAGCGTCGTCCAAACGACCACTTGTGCCCAGGTGCTGACATGTTTTCGCAGAAGTGTTGGGTAGATCCAGTGCGTCACCGCGCCAAACCAGTTCCAGGCCCGTTCATTTCGTGTTGTATCCTGAACCAGTGAGCCATCGACAGATGAAATGTAGATTTGGCTGTCTCGATCGTCATTCGCTGCGAACAGGTAGAAAGGTCGGCGGGAGTCGAAACCGCCCGCGACAGTCCATTGGTCACGATTTACTATCTCAAGCAATTGGGCGGATCGCAGAATGCCCGTTTCCCTGAAATAGGAATTCGCCTGTTGTTTTGCGGTGCTCTCGTCGATGAGGACGATTTCGGTACCTGTTACAAGATCGAAAGCGCGTGAAAAACCGCTCGTGGTTCGTATTCGCAATACCGGCTTGTCAGCCATCGATTCAATCTCGAAGCTGGCGATGCCCGTCGTTGAGGCCAACGCATCGACGTCGAGTTTGCAGCAGTCCTGGGTGTCAATTGCTGGGAGTGCGGCGAGATGTTCATGCTCACGCAGTTCCGGAAATTGTACGTACATCATGACGAACGCTGACAGGCACCATAACAACACGAGCAAACCGATGGCGATGCCAACGTAACGATGAACCAGCAGCAGAATTCGAAACATCGGCTAATTCTAGCAGTCTGTTGAAAAAGCCATCCATGGCTTTTTCAACAGACTGCTTGTCTCCGACTGCCAGGCTTCCTGGCACGCATTTTCATGCCAGACTGGTAAGTCCGGAGAGAGGCCAGGCACCACAGGTCAGTCGCACAGAAATCAGGTAAGCTCCTCCCGGTCGGGTATGGGAAAGTCATGGCGGGAATCGACTCGGTATTTGTCAGGGAATTTGGCGAGAGCTGGTCCAGGCTGGCGATTGCCTTTGCATGCATGATGTTCGCTTTCAGCGCGCCTCTCATTGCATTGCCGTTCCTGTACGGACCGATCATGGATGAATTCGGCTGGACTCGAGAGCAGGTGACATTGCTTGCATCGGCAAAATTCGCGGTGGGTGCCGTGACCTCGATTGTTGTCGGTAAATTCGTCGATGTAATTGGTGTGCGCAAAATGCTGATCTTCGTTTCGACGGCGGGCGGCCTGGCAATGGTCAGTTTCCTTTGGACACCCAATCTGGCTCTCTATTACGGTGCGGGCATCTTGCTCGGGATCGCGGCGCCGGGAACCATCGTTGCCGTCAAAGTTCTTGTATCAAGAACCTTCCATGCGTCGCAAGGAACCGCGATGGGCCTGGTGATGCTTGGCAGCAGTGTCGCGTCGGTCATTGTGCCATTCGTCTTGACAGCGCTAATTGAGTCGTATGGCTGGCGCATTGCAATCGCAACCTTAAGCATTGGTATATGGTTCATCACCTTGCCAATGCTGGTGTTGTGTTGCAGCGATCGATCGTTGGGACATTCACCGGCTGTTACCGACAGAGCGCAACCTTTTGATTGGGGCGAGTTGCGTCAATTCATGCAGAAACGGGACTTCTGGTTGATCGCAGTCGCGGTCATGATGGCCGGATTCGTTGACCAGGCATTCATGCAGCATCAGGTGCTCTATCTAACCCTCGACATGGGCATGTCGGCGACGTTTGTTGCCAGCGTTGTTAGCATCTTTGGCGCCATTGGAATTATCGGCCGGATTGTTGTTGGCGGCGTTTTTGACAAGGCATCGGTCAAGGGAGTCTCTGCCATGTACCTGGTCCTGGCTGCCGGTTGCCTGTTTGCACTGGGTGTGTTGAATCCCTATTTACTGGCGGCGTTTGTCGTTTTTCGTGCGGTTGGACATTCCGCGGTTCTGCTGGATACGACAATACTGACCAAACACGTATTCGGACTTGCCAATATTGGTGTCTTGCTTGGCATCTATACTGCCCTGATTAACGTGGGTTTTGCGCTCGGGCCCTGGGTGGTTGCGCGCATGTATGCAAGCAACGGTTCATACGCCCAGGCTTTCGTGATGTGCGCAGTTCTTGCCGTCGTCGCGGCTGCAATTTTGTTGCCGGTAAAACCGGCCTATTGGCTGGACATGCGGGAACGTATGCGCAGCGGCCGGGCGGCTGTATCAAGCGACTGACAGGGCAATTCAGGAGCGGCTATCGATATCGACCGTAGCCAATATCCGCATCAAAAATTGCGACACCATTCTCGGTCGCGTATGCGTTCCACTGATGGATCATCGCGTTGGCACGATCAACTTCATCTGCTGCAAGATCATGTGATTCGGTCGGGTCATCTTTGATATTGAAAAGCTGCCATTCTCCATCTCCTTCGGGCGGCCAGGTCAACACGGCTTTCCAGTCACCCTGGAACAAAGCACGGTTGCCATATAATTCCCAGCCAACAGGGGAGTCGCCATGCACCGAGTTGGCATCGTCGGCAAGCAATGGCGCCGCAGAACGTCCGGTCATTGGGACTAACTCATGATCCTCATAGCGGGTGCCCGGGTGTTTGACACCGGCGAAATCAAGAATTGTCGGTGCGATATCCATCACAGTGACCAGGGCGTCCTTGCGCCCTGCCTCGAATCGGTCACCTGTGCTGTAGAAAATGGCAGGTACACGAATACCGCCTTCTGTCGTGAATGATTTGTAAATCCGAAACGGTGCGACGGTCGCCTGCCCCCAGCCCGCCCCGAGAAAAACGTAGGAACTCCCTTTGCCCATATTATCCAGTCGGTTATCGAATGTTGCCGGTATCCAGTATTCATTGTCGAGTAGCTCGCCAATCGCATTGCCTTCGGCACCGTTGTCGGACATGAAAATAATAATTGTCTCGCGATCGGACAATTCTTCGATGCTCGACAGCAGTCGGCCGATATGAAAATCCATGAGCTCGATCATCGCGGCGTGTAACTCGATGCGCTTCAGTTCCACCTGTTTGCGTGCCGGCGATATCGTGTCCCAATCGTCAACGCCGCTACTCTCGCCGGGCAACTCTGCGGATGGAGGCAACAAGCCCAATTCCACCTGGCGTTCGAATCTTGCCTTTCGCATCGCGTGCCAGCCATCGTCATAATCGCCCTTGTATTTGTCGATCCAGTCGTCAGGAACATGCAGTGGCCAGTGGGGCGCGGTATACGCGAGATACGCGAAATACGGCTCGTCGTCGCCCGGTCGAGCGCCGATAAAACCCAGCAATCGATCCGTGTAGGTTTTTGATGAGTAGAAATCATCCGGAAGTGCATCGAGTTTCCGGTCATCCTCAAAATACGCGGCCTTAGCCACCGGGCGCATATTGCCGGTCGCGTCCGAAAAATGGCTGGCGCCGCCATCGACGATGCCGAAATAGTGGTCAAAGCCGCGGTCCGTGGGCAATTGCCCGGGTTTCTTGCCCAGATCCCACTTGCCGGTCATGTAGGTGTGGTATCCGGCGTCCTGCAACAACGACGCGAACGTAACGACCTGCTTGTTGAGATAGCCCTCATAGCCCGGTCGACCCTGCAATTCGGGCAGCCGCATCAAGGCTGCGGCGTTTATGCCAACGCCTGCCCGATGATGGTCGACCCCGGACATCAGCATCGCTCGGGTCGGGCCGCAGGTCGGGCCAGTGTGAAAATTCGTAAGCTGTATTCCTTGCGCTGCGAGAGTGTCCAGATTGGGTGTGCGAATCTCGCTGCCGTAGGCACCGATATCCGAATAGCCAAGATCATCGGCAAGAATGACGATGATATTGGGCTGGTCGGACTTCGGCTCAGCGGCACAAGCAACAGTCGTTGCAGCCAACAGAAAAAGCGAGCAGGTCAGTGATAATCGTCGGGTCATGGGATGGCCTGTGGCGGATCGAATTCGGGTTATATTGAGGGCAATCAATGGACGAATCCAGTTCCAAAGACTTTCGGCCTTAATAACGCATTTTGTAACAGCCGCTTACGACGGACCCGTCCGATCATATCCTTATGCACCGAGGTTCGTTAATATCGCTGCAATAAGAATTAAATAGGGGGCTGCCTGATGTCTGACTACGGACTCATTATCAATGGCAACAAGATAGCTTGCGACAACTCGTTTCCTGTCATCAATCCGGCAAATGAGGAAGTCCTGGCGCAGTGTCCGATCGCCACGAAAGAGCAGCTCGACGACGCGGTGAAGGCTGCTGCAAATGCATTTGAATCCTGGTCGAAAGTGCCTGACGAAGAACGAGCCGCCGCCTGCGGAATAATAGCGGCGGCCATTAACGACAATGCCGATGAACTGGCGCGACTCCTTACAGAAGAACAGGGTAAACCGCTGAGCGGGCAGGGCTCACGATTCGAGGTGGGTGGTGCTGGTGCCTGGGCGAGTTATACCGGCAGTCTTTCCCTCCCTGACAAGATCATCCAGGACGATGAAGCCGCACGAGTCATTCAGACTCGCAAGCCCATCGGCGTCGTCGGTTCCATCACGCCCTGGAACTGGCCACTGATGATCGCGATCTGGCATGTCGTACCGGCGATACGCGCTGGCAATACAGTGGTCATCAAGCCATCGCCGTATACACCCCTGAGTACATTGCGCATGGTCGAAATCCTTAACGGTTGCCTGCCACCCGGTGTCTTGAATTGTGTCACCGGGGAAGACGAACTCGGCCAATGGATGAGCGAGCATCCAGGCATTAAGAAAATCATTTTCACGGGCTCAACCGCAACCGGCAAGAAAGTCATGAGCAGCTCGGCAGGCAATCTGAAAAGACTGACGCTGGAATTGGGCGGCAACGACGCCGGTATCGTTCTCGATGATGTCGATCCGGCAGCAATTGCCCAGGGAATTATCGATGGCGCATTTATCAATAATGGCCAAACCTGCGCTGCACTAAAACGCCTGTACGTTCACGAATCTGTGTACGATGAGTTATGCACAAAACTTGTTGAGGCGGCGTCGAACGTCCCGATGGGCAATGGGCTGGATGAGGATAACCTGCAGGGGCCGATCCAGAACAAAATGCAGTTCGACAAGGTTACTGGTTTGCTGGAGGACGCAAAAGCGAACGGTGGTCGCGTGCTTTGTGGCGGCGAGATTCCGGACCAGCCGGGGTATTTCATGCCTTACACACTGGTCGCCGATGTCAGCGACGGCATGCGCATCGTCGATGAAGAGCAATTCGGCCCATTGCTGCCCATTATCAAATACGCAGACATTGAAGATGCACTCCGGCGTGCAAACGCGTCGGAAAGTGGTTTGGGTGGCTCGGTCTGGTCATCAAATCCCGATCGCGCGGCCCGGATTGCAGCGCAACTCGAATGTGGCACGGCCTGGGTCAATTCCCATGGAGGCATTGCGCCGAACATTCCGTTTGGTGGCGTGAAAGCCTCCGGTATCGGCATTGAGTTTGGTGAGGAGGGGTTGCAGGAATACACAACTATCCAAATCGTCAATATTTCGAAGGCCGCTGCCTGATGGGAAAGTTTTTATCCCGACTGGGGCCGGGCATGATGCTGGCCGCAGTGGCGGTTGGCGTATCCCACCTGGTGTTTTCAACCCAGGCAGGGGCCAATTACGGTTTCTCCCTGGTCTGGCTTGTTTTTGTCGTCGTAGCTCTCAAATATCCCGCGTTTCTTTTTTCCGTCCAGTACGCGAGCGCGACCGGCAAGAGTCTCGTAACGGGCTATGCGAACATCGGGAAACCTGCCCTGATGTGGCTGGTAGCGGGGTTTTTCGTTGATACCTTTATTGCGACCGGTGCCGTTGCACTTGTTACTGCCGGGCTGTTCATCAGCGTATTCAATTTGCCATACAGCGGTCCGCAAGTCGCTGTAGCGCTGATGGTTGTGTCGGGCCTGATCTTGTTGAACGGCCAGTATTCCAGGGCGGAGAGCATCGTTAAGGTGCTGGTGCTGTCTTTTTCTGTTCTGGCGCTTGTTGCTACCCTTCTTTCGCTACCGCTCATCGGCGATGGTGGGAGAGCCATTTTCGCAGAATTGACACCGAGTCGATCGCTGGCTGTATTTATCATCGCGATCGCGGGATGGATGCCAATGCCAACCAATGGCGCGATCCTGATTTCAAAATGGGTTTGTGAAAAGCGCGCTGCCAGCGGAGACAGTTTTGACACCAAGCAGGCTGTGGCTGACTTTCGAATCGGTTACGGGCTGGCAGCTGTTCTGGCCATCTGCTTTATGATTATGGGCACCGCCGTATTATTTGATGCTGGTTATGAGGCGCCCGCGAACCCCGGTGCTTTTGCGACCGAGTTGCTGAGCATATTTACAACGGTTATCGGGAGTTGGAGTTATCCGATCATTGCCCTGGCAAGTCTTGCGGTCATGTGGTCCACGCAGATAGCCCTGATGGATGCGATGCCCCGCCTGACTGATCGGCTGCTCAGCACTCTGACCGGTCGTGCTGACGATGCCCCGCCTCGATATACGAAATTTCTCGTCGTACAGGTCGTTGGTGTTTCGATCATTCTCTTGTTCCTGATGAAAGGATTTACCGCGTTCCTGTATTTCGCGACCAGCATGGGTTTCATCGCAGCTCCGGCGATCGCCTACTACAACTATATTGCGATGACGTCGGATGAAGTTCCTGATGCCTTAAAGCCGGGGCGGGGAATAACAATCTGGAACTGGATTAGCGTATTCGTGATGACCCTGTTTGCTTTGGGATTTCTTTACACAAGTATTACTTAAATGTCACAGACAAAGAATATGACTGGTGGTGCAGCCATGGTCCGTGCCGCGGAGGCAAACGGTATTGATACCGTTTTCGGTATACCCGGCGCACAAATTTACCCGCTGTTCGATGCGTTGCACGGGTCGTCCGCTATCAAAACGATTATCAGCAGGCATGAGCAGGGCGCAGCCTACATGGCAATGGGTTATGCCAAAGCGACTGGAAGACCTGGCGCATTCTCAGTCGTCCCGGGTCCGGGTGTGCTCAATACGACGGCAGCACTTTGCACGGCAATGGGCTGCAACACACCGGTCATTTGCCTCACCGGACAAATCATGTCGCAATTTCTTGGCAAGGGCCGTGGGCATTTGCACGAGCTTGCAGACCAGGCAGCGACACTACGTACGTTGATCAAACACGCGGATCATATCGGCAACCCTGTCGAGACATTCAGTAAAATGAATGAGGCCTTTCGCATCATGCAAAGCGGCCGGCCGGGTCCCGTATCGCTCGAAATGTGCTGGGACACGATGGCAGAGACCTACGACGTCGAAATTCTTCCTGGCAACACTTTGATTGACAAACCCGAGCTGGATGAAGGCGCATTGAGCGATGCTGCAGAGCTTATTGCAAATGCCAAAAACATAATGATCATGTGCGGTAGCGGTGCGCAACATGCGAGTCGCGAAGTGCGTGAGCTCGCCAGCATGTTGGGCGCGGCGACTACGTCACAAAGGAGCGGTCGTGGCGTTGTCAGTGAAGACAGCAATTGCGGCGTATCGTCGGCGGCAGCGATGAATCTCTGGGATGACACGGATTTGCTGATTGGCATCGGCTCACGTCTCGAGATGCAATACATGCGCTGGTTATCAATGTCCGATTACCATGACAAACCACCGGCCAGCGACAGAAAACTGATCCGTATCGATATCGACCCCGAGGAAATGAAGCGCTTCAAGCCGGATGTTGGCGTTGTCGCGGACTCGGCGGAGGGTGTGCGTGCCCTGATAGAGAAAGTGGGGAAATCGAATTTTAAGGCCGGCGATCTCGCACGAATCGCGGCGGCAAAAGCCAAAGCCAGCAATGACATTGAGGAGATCCAGCCACAGATGGGGTATCTCCATGTCATTCGCGAAGTAATGCCTCGCGATGGATTCCTGGTCGAAGAGCTTTGCCAGGTTGGCTTTACCTCTTACTACGGCTTCCCCGTTTACGAACCTAGAACCTACGTAACACCAGGATTTCAAGGCACCCTGGGCTATGGTTTTCCGACGGCTATCGGCGTCAAGGCGGCGATGCCTGACAAGGCCGTTGTTTCCATTACGGGGGACGGTGGCTTCATGTTTGCCATGCCGGAGCTTGCCGCTGCGGTACAACACAATATTGGCCTGGTTACGATCGTGTTTAATAACAGGGCTTTCGGCAATGTTCGCCGCGACCAGCAGGAGCGATTCGAATCGCACTTTATCGGTGCGAACCTGGACAATCCCGATTTCATGAAATTGGCTGACGCGTTCGGCGTTGATGGCGACCGTGTTGAATCCCCCGCTGAACTGAAGCCGGTTTTGGCCAAGGCAATTGACGAGGACAAACCGGCGATCATCGAAGTCATGACGGAAAGAGGGTCCGAGGCCAGCCCCTGGAAATACATCGCGCGCTAACCCTATTGAATAACAAGCCGCCAACTGGCGAGAGAGGAATTCCATGGCCAGTCATCAAGCAATCCTGTTGCCACCTGTCGTTGCGGCAGAGAAAAGTATTGCCGAATTCACGGTCAAGGCGCTCATCCTCGGTGCGGTGTTGTCGATGGTGTTGGCCGCTGCGAATGCCTATATCGGTTTGTTGGTCGGCCTGACGGTATCGGCATCAATTCCCGCTGCTGCGGCATCGATGGGCGTTCTACGGCTGTTCCGTCGTTCGACGATTCTCGAGAACAACATGGTGCAGACCGCTGCCTCGGCAGGCGAAGCGCTGGTTGCGGGTATCATTTTCACGATACCCGCACTCGTCATGATGAAGGCATGGGCAGGTTATGAATACGGTCCAATGGTCGCTATCGCGATACTTGGCGGCATACTCGGTGTTGCGTTCACGGTGCCACTGCGCAACGCGCTGATTGTTGAGGCGCGGTTGGCGTTCCCGGAGGGCCAGGCGACGGCAGAGGTTTTGAAGACGGGTGGCGTGGAGCGCGACCGCGACCTGGACGCTGGTGACAAGGTGGATACGGGCTTCCGATTGCTGCTGCAAGCGGCTGGCATTGGCGCCTTATTCAAGTTCGCCGAGTCCGGTGTTGGGCTGCTGGCGGGCAACGTTGCAACGGCACAGTCGTGGCTGGCGGGCAAGTATCTTTTCCTCGGCAACATTAATATCAGTCCGGCGCTGATTGGCGTGGGTTACATCGTGGGTCTGAATATCGCGATGCTGGTATTTATTGGTGGTGTCATTGGCACAGTAATCGGCGTACCGCTGAACTGGGCGCTTAACCACGAGGCCATCATGACTGCAACCGGCATTGATCCGTCAGTCGCATGGTCGCAACTCGATGCGAACCAGTGGGGAGCGCTTGCGGGTCAGTCCTGGCAGGACTGCCGACGGATCGGTGTAGGTGCCATGATGGTCGGAGGCCTTTGGTCGCTGATCAGCATGGCTCGCCCACTGATTGACGGCGTTCGCTCAAGCATGCGGGCCTACCGTCGTTCCCGTGCAGGCGGATCTGCCGCATTGCGAACTGAGTACGACACACCGATGAACTACGTATTTATCGTCGTGCTGCTGTCCATCGTGCCATTGTTCCTGGTATTTAATTTCGCGCTCGCCGAGTACCCGGAAAAATTCATGATTTCCGCAATCATGACCGTGCTAATGCTGGTATTCGGCTTCATCTTTTCGTCGGTCGCCGGATACATGGCGGGTCTTGTTGGCAGTTCCAACAACCCGATCTCCGGCGTAACCATCGCGACAGTTATTGTGTCGGCATTGATACTGCTGCAGCTAATGGGCAATGAAGGAATTGCAGCCCGACTGGGGCCCATCGCAGTCATGTATCTTGCGGGCCTGATTTGCTCGGCTGCGGCGATAGCGGGTGACAACATGCAGGACCTGAAGTGCGGCCATGTCGTCGGTGCGACGCCGTGGCGTCAACAGGTGTTTCAGATAGTTGGCGTGCTTGCCGCAGCAGTCGTCATTCCCCTGATATTGCAATTGCTCGACAATCAATACGGTATTGGCCGGCCAAGCCCCAACCCGGACGCGATTCCCAACAGCGTACTGGCGGCGCCGCAAGCCAGTCTGATGCAGGCACTGGCTGGCGGAATCTTCGGTGCTGGTATCGAGTGGAACTTCATCATCATGGGCTTTGGATTCGCTGTCGCGCTCATCGTGCTCGACAAGTTTCAGGAAAAACGTGGCTCGTCGTTCCGCTTCCCGGTGCTGGCCGTGGCCGTCGGCATTTATTTGCCCATTGGCCTTTCCTTTCCCATCTTCGTGGGGGGCGTGATTTCGTGGTTGGTGAAGCGGCGTTCTGCTTCGCTTGATGATGCGCAACGGACGCGTCGCGAGAGCCTGGGGTTGCTGGCCGCGTCGGGCCTGATAACCGGTGAAGCGCTTACGGGCGTGATGGTCGCCCTGCTCGCCGGTGCCGGCGTAGCGTTACCGTTCATGACTGGATTCGCTTTCGCACCAATCCTTGCTCTGCTCGGACTCGGTGCGGTTATTTTCTACCAGTACCGCGCGCCGTTTTCGGCTGACTCGGAGTAGGGAACGGCAGGACAGTTTCTGGCGGTCAGCTGCAACTCGATTTTTCCTGCTCCCACCAACGGGACAGCACACGGTTGTATTCGGAGATGTACTCGGCACTTTTCTTGATTATTGCCTGTTGTTCACTGCTCATGTCGGCCAGGGTGAGCTTCATGACGAAACTCGGTCGCTTTGTGTGGCAGTCGAGCAATTCGACCACACCGGCAAATTCGGCATCGCCGCCGTCGCTTATACCGATCAGCCTCGGGCGATCCTGGGTCACTTCATAGGCCGCTCGCGCTATGTGATCACCTTCGTCAATCCAGAGTACGAGTTGCTCGGCATCGGGTAACGAGGCATCGATATCCTCGATCTGGCCTTCGATGTTGTGGGGATTCATGACGAGTTTGTCGAGACGCAAAATGTCTTTCGGCCAGATATAGTTGCCGCGGCGCATCATAACCACGTGGCCATCCGGGTAATGTAACTGGTGGCCGCGGATTTCACGTTCGTTGAAACGGTGCGGCCAGCCGACGACAGTGATCGGGTCACCGACCTTGATCGCCTTGATTTCGTCGGCAAATCCAAGGCGCTCCGCATCTCGCGGATCTTCAGTCGTCAACGTCCATTCCTCCACGGATCCCTCGTCGGTGGTGACATCGATTCTGTAAACGCTGTGCGGGAAGCCAAAGCGAGCCTTGGTCACAACTCCGCTGATTTTGACCTCGGTCTTGCCATCGTAATGCAGCACCGAATGGTGCGCCGTGGCTGTGCTGGCGACTAACATCGCCGCGGCAAGGGCTAGTGGGTATCTGAACGTCATCATCGAGCCTCCTGAAGTTGCCAATAAGATACAACTCGATAACCGCACTGGCAATATCCTCAGCATCGCTTTCGGCTTTGAGAATTCAGTACCGATGGAGTGGGCAGTGATCGGTATCGTGTTCTGTTCCGCTGTTGGCATTGGGTTCGGGCTATTACCGGCAGTTAAAGCATCCCGTTTGCATCCGTTAGACGCATTGCGTTACGAATAATAAAAAGGTCTACTTCTCTCCCTGACTTGAGAAATGGAGACGCGTGTGTCTCCTGCCGTGACCTGTCTGTGCCGAAAAAAGAAACAGTTTTGCCAGTAGCTGCTTTGCTCGTGGTCATCGTGGCTTTGTTCGACATTGACGTGAACCTTACGTTGACAATGTCGCGAGATACGCAGCAACTCGATACTGAGCAGGAAGCCCGTTTCGATACTTGTGTTGACGAGAACGACCGTCTGGTTCACGCAGAGACATTTGGCAATGTCGACAACCCGGACGTGCAACGAGAAATGTTGATGACGGGCAAGGAACAGATTGTCAGAGACTGTCGGCAAAAGTATCCGGAAATCCAGGTGACCGTCAGGGAACCGTTTCGCTTTAACCTGGTGGATGTTAAATTCCGCTATTGATCATTTTGAGCTGAGCCAGGGGGAACCAATGGTTTCACTTCTACCCCGTCACAAATCCGCCCTGTTACTGGCCGGTATGCTGGCAATTGCCGCTTGCTCGCCGCAAACACCGCCTCCTGCCCCGGGTGTTCCAGAGTCTGAGCAGACCACGTCAATCGATGTCGCCACCGGCGACCTGGGCATGGTGTCGAGTGCACATCCACTCGCTACAGAGGCGGGACTGGAAATTCTGCGATCGGGGGGCAATGCTTTTGACGCCGCTGTCGCAATCGCATCGAGCCTCAACGTCGTCGAACCCATGATGTCCGGCATCGGCGGTTATGGAACCATCCTCATTTATGACGCCAAAAAGGGTGAAAGCCGGTTCTTGAATCCAAGCGGCCTTATTCCCCGTGCCCTGGATTCGGACGTCTTCAGGCCGCCGACACCGAACTATATGGAAAACAGGCGAGGGGCCAAGTCGGTATCGACTCCCGGCAACGTGAACGCCTGGGATGCCATGTCCGATTATGGCCTGCTGCCCTGGGAGCGACTGTTCGAGTCCGCAATCGACCTTGCCGAGAGCGGCTACATCATCGACGAACGGATCTCGCGGTACATCGGTATTTCCTTCGATGATTTTCCGCAGCATGCGCGGGAATTCTATGGCAAGGATGGCAAGCCGCTCGAGGCCGGGGATCGATTAATACAAGAAGACCTGGGCAGTTCCTATCGCATGATTGCAAGCCAGGGTGCCGCTGTTTTTCATGGTGGTGAACTTGGCGCAATGGTCGATAAAGCCATGCAGCAAGCGGGCAGCTTTCTGCGCCTGGCGGATCTTGCAGAGAATAAACCGGGCTGGTGGGAGCCGATATCTATCAATTATCGCGGGCACATAGCCGTGACTGCATCACCGCCGGCCAACGCCTTTCCGGCACTGGTCCGACTAGGTTTGATGGCCCAGTTTGACCTGCAGTCCATGCAGCATAACTCTGTCGAATATCTGCACACCTTTGCCGAAGCAACCAAACACGCATTTTGGACACGCATGGCCTACGCCGGCGATCCGGATCTGGCGCCACCGCCGCTCGACAGATTGTTGTCCGATGAATACTTCGAAACAGAGGCGGCGAAATTTACAGCAAGTGCGAGCAAGTTCGTGCCCCCGGGTGTCATGCCAACAACGGGCATGAATACCACACACTTTGTCGTTGCAGACCAGTGGGGCAACGTTGTTTCGGCGACACAGACGCTTGGTAACCTGTTCGGCAGCCGGTTGATGCCGGAGGGTACTGGTATCTGGCTGAACAATTCACTCGCCTATTCGACGTTTGAACCAAAAGGCAATCCGATGGATGCCTATCCTGGGAGGCGAAAATTATCAGGCGACGTGCCGTTGTTTGTTATGAAAGATGGCAGGCCGTGGATTGTGATCGGCACACCGGGAGGTCACACAATCGGCCAAACCGTGCCGCAAATCGTTATGAATATTCTCGATTTCGATATGAATATTCAGCAAGCGATCGATGCACCCAGGGTGTCGTTCATCGAACCGGATCAACTTGCTGTTGAACCGGCCATTCCGCAAAAGGTGGTCGATGCACTTGCCGCGAGAGGGCATAATATCTCGTCGCGCGAGCGCATCGGCAATGCACACGGGCTGATGGTGGGGTACGACAGCGATGGCAAGCCATCCGGATTCACCGGCGGTGCAGATATGCGCGGTGCGGGACTTGCAAAGGGCTATTGATTTCAAGCGGGGATAGATATGAAAAATAGAATGACGAGGCGTGATTTCCTGAACGGTACCCAGGTTGCCATTGGCGCTTCATTGCTCACTCCGTGGAATGAAGTGTTTGGTGCGGGAGGATCGGAGTTCGAACTGGGGCCCGATTATTACCCACCCGCGCTCACCGGTCTTCGCGGCAGTCACGACGGTTCATGGGAAACGATGCATGCGCGCGTTTCCGGGAAAACCTGGCCGGGCGGCAAGTATGATGAATCTTATGACCTGATTGTTGTTGGCGCAGGAATAAGTGGATTGTCTGCTGCACATTTTTACAGCGAGGAAAAACCGGGGGCCCGGGTCCTGATTCTTGACAACCATGATGATTTCGGCGGTCATGCGAAGCGCAATGAATTCGGCATCAACGGCAGCACCAAAATTGGCTATGGCGGTACCGAGTCCATCGATACACCGTCGTCCTACAGCAACATTGCGAAGCAATTGCTGGTGGACATCGGCATCAAGGTCGATAAATTCTATGACGCTTTTGACCAGGATTTGTATTCGTCAATGGGGCTCACCAAAAGCATTTTGTTCGACAAGGAAACCTATGGCGAACAGAAACTGGTGGTCGGTTACAACAAGATTCCATGGGAAGAGTTCGCTGCACAAACGCCGATGAACGATCAGGCCAAAGCGGATCTGGTCAGGCTATGGATAGACGAGCGCGACTATTTGCCCGGAATGAGCTTCGACGAGAAATTCGAGCTACTTAAGAAAACCAGTTACTACGACTTTTTGAAGAATTACGCGAAAGTCGATCAGCAGGTACTGGAGATGTTTCGTCGCTGGGGCATGAGTTTCTGGTGTGTTGGCATCGATGAGATTCCTGCGACTTCGGTGCAATCCTATGATGGTGGCATGCCCGGGCTCAATCAAACGCTCGTTCGACAGGGCCATCGTGGCGATGAACCTTATATATTCCACTTTCCCGACGGCAATGCGTCGGTTGCACGATTGATTGTCCGTTCAATGTTGCCTGAAGCCGTACCCGGTTCGACGATGGAAGACGTTGTGACGTCGCGAGTAAATTACTCAATGTTGGACCGCAGCGATGCCCCGGTCAGAATTCGCCTGAACTCCACGGTAGTAAACGCAGTGCATACGGCAAATGCCGGTGCCGTGGATGTAACTTACGTACACAACGGCAACGCGCATACTGCGCGTGCCGGCAAAGTCATCATGGCCTGTTACAACAGTGCGATTCCGTATCTGTGCCCTGAACTGCCGAAGGAACAGGTTGATGGCCTCAAGTACAACGTCAAGATTCCACTGACTTACACCAAAGTCCTGGTGCCCAACTGGCGCGCATTCGCGGAACTTGGAACGGACTTCGTTTATTACACCAATGACTTCTTCAAACAGGTTGAGCTCGACTACCCGGTGTCGCTGGGCAAGTACGAGTTCGGCAGTTCGCCGGACGAACCCATGGTGTTGCACATGTGTCACGTGCATCACTCACAGGATATACAGGGTCCGGACCAGTGGCGTGAAGGTCGCCGGCGTCTTCTCGGAACGCCGTTTTCGGTGTTCGAAGGACACGTGCGTGATCAGCTCGATCAGGCGTTGGGCGGGGCCGGTTTCGATGCCGAACGCGATATTCACGCGATTACAGTGAATCGGTGGCCACACGGTTATTCCTATAGCCCGAATCTCATCTGGGAACCCGACTGGCCGAACGAAGAAAGCAAACCGTGGGTCATCGGCAGGCAGCCGTATGGACGCATAACCATTGCGAACTCGGATTCAGGTGCGGCGGCCAATACAAATGCAGCGATCACGCACGGTTACAGAGCCGTGCAGGAGTCCCTGGCAACGTAAGGTCTCGGTACTACTCCGTCAACGACCTCACCATCGACCGAGTCATTCTTTCCGTGGTGATGAAGCCCCAGTTCCACACATCGTGATAGTCGGCCAGCGGATTTGCCGCAATAATGTCCTCTTCAGACATTCCAGCGTCGATGAGTTTCCTTACCCTGGATTGGCTATCAGCCAGAACGTCACGCGCGACAATCAGATCAGCCCTGTTCGCTATGGCACCGTGCCCGGGAATAATTATCGTATCGTCATCCGCAAGCGCGATGAGCTTGTCCTGGGCAGCCAGAAACCCCGCCACGCTGCCGCCCGAATCCATGTCGATGAACGGAAACAGTCTGTTGAACATTATATCGCCGGCATGAATGACGTTGATGTCGGGAAAGTGGATGATCGCATCCCCATCCGTGTGGGCGTTTTTCACATGAAAGACGAATGCCTTGTGTCCGTTAAGGTAAAAAGTCACCGAATCCGAGAAGGTGATCTCCGGCAGTGCGTCGACAGAGACGGCCTCGTCACCGGTCATTTCCAGCAGACGAGCCCGGATGTTGTCGTGGGCAATGATCGTTGCGCCGTGTTGGTGCAAAGTTGCGTTACTGCCAATGTGATCGCCATGGACATGGGTGTTGATGAGGAAATCGACCGGCTCGCCGGTGAGTTCTGCAATAGCAGCCAGCAACGCGGGTCCGGTTGTCGGCAGCCCGTCATCAATCAGAACGACACCGTCAGAACCGATCAGCAAACTGATATTGCCTCCGGCGAACTGGCCGTCGACACCGTCCAGCATGTACAGCCCCGGTACTATTTCCGTGCTCTGCACCTGGATCTCCGAATCCTGAGCCAGCAACAATCCGGGCGCGAAAATCAGCAGTATTCCCGTTATCAGTCGGTATTTCATTGAAGGTGTCCCCTAAGTGAATGGTTCATATAACCAGATGATCTGTTTTACAGGAGACGACAACGGGTTTCCATTCGTACCTTATTCGACACAGGTCTCAGAACCGGCACAAATACTGCTGACATTGACGGCGTTGAGAGTCATGTCACAGCCAGATATCGGTAATTTGGCCGAATATCGAACCACGATGACGAATATTCCCGACAACGTGGTGCAATTTCCGTTGAGTCGCAGGCGTGATATGCGCACCTGTCCGCATTGCGGCACCCATAGCGACGTCTGGCAAATAGGGCGCTTGCTGTGGGGGTACTGTGACGTCCACGAAGTGCGTTGGGTGGTCGCCGACTATCACGATATCGCACCTGAAGCGATTGACCGAACCAAACTTCGTAAAGGCCTGGAATTTCTTTCTTCGTTCGCTGAAGTATTGCGTTAGCATACCTTCGTTCATGATATAAATTGCGGCTCGACAACTAACGGTCTGGCCGGAATTTTTGTGCATCGCGTACGTTCTCACCTGCTATTTCTTTTTTTCCTGACCGCGTGCGGCGCAGCTGCGCCTGTTGCCGTGCCAGTAGCAAACGAAGATGTCACGCCAATCCATGCGATCCAGGGATCAGGCGCGGCCAGCCTGATGGTTGGGCAGTCGGTGATCGTTTCCGGAGTTGTCACTGGCGACTTCCAGGATGCGGACAGCGATACGCAAAACAACCTGGGAGGCTTCTTTATTCAGGAAGAGATTCCGGACAACGATGCGTTGACCTCCAACGGAATATTTGTTTACGACAAGGATTCCAAAAGTGGCGATGTTCGGGTGGGAAATGCGGTCACTGTTTTCGGGGTGGTTGAAGAGCGATTTGGTGAAACACAGATTGTCGCTTCAAGAATCGAAATAACAGGACAAGGGATTGTTCGCGCGACGGAGCTTAAGTTACCGGTAGCCGAAACGGCTGTGAATAGCGACGGCCAGATAATTGCAAACCTGGAGGCGTATGAGGGCATGCTGGTTACCTTGCCGCAGTCATTGACTGTCAGTGATCTGTACGGTCTTGCGCGTTATGGCGAAATTCTATTGTCACAAGGCGGTCGCTTAATGCAATTCACGAATTCCAACGCGCCCGACGTCATGAATTTAGCGCTTCACCAACGCGATAGCGCTCTGCGCAGTCTTGTCCTCGATGATGGCAGTTCGCGTCAGAACATGTCACCGGTTCGTTACCTCATGCCGGAAGATATACATTCGTCGTCTTTCTCATTACGCGTCGGAGACGAGGTAGCCGGTTTGACCGGCGTCATTCGATACAGTCGCAGTAGTGGCAAGTCCGGCACAGAGACCTACCGGTTAATGCCGGTGACTGAACCTCGTTTTGAGCCTGTCAATAAACGACCGGATCCACCGGTGGTTGGTGGCAGCGTCAGAGTGATGAGTTTTAACGCGCTGAACTATTTTACGACGATTGACAATGGGCAGAATAATTGTGGGCCCGAGCATAATCTTGGCTGCCGTGGCGCGGATTCCGATGATGAGTACGATCGCCAGCGTGCAAAAACAATTCACACGTTATTTGCGGCAAGCGCCCACATTATTGGCTTGATGGAGGTGGAAAATAATCCGCGTGCGTCGCTGCAAAGTATCGTTGACGGATTAAACGCAAAAGCCGGAGAGCGTGTTTGGTCGTATGTTGATACTGGTGTCATCGGCACCGATGCGATACGTGTAGGGCTGATCTATGACACATCTGTCGTTAACCCGGTGGGTGCGTTCGCGCTGCTGAATTCAAATGTCGATCCGCGATTTCTCGATACGAAGAATCGCCAGACGCTTGCGCAAACATTTTCGGCGAATGGCAACAACGGTCGATTTACCATTGCGGTTAATCATCTGAAATCGAAGGGGTCGAACTGTAATTCGATCGGCGATCCGGATCTTGGTGATGGCCAGGGCAACTGCAACATGACCCGGACAAGCGCCGCCGTAGCGCTCGCGGACTGGCTGGCGAAAGACCCGACCGGTAGTGGCGATAGTGATGTGCTGATTATCGGTGATATGAACGCGTATCTGCGGGAAGACCCGGTGCGCGCTCTCGTCGAAGCGGGTTATGAAAACCTCCTGCAAACTTTCATCGGCGAAGAAGCATACTCATTCGTATTTCGAGGCCAATCGGGTGCTCTGGATCACGCGTTCGCATCGGCTACACTGGTCAGGCAGATTACAGGAGTAAGCGAGTGGCACATCAACGCCGATGAATCTCCGCTGCTTGACTATAACCTCGATTTTGACCGCGAGGATACGTTCTTCGATCCAGCGAGTCCGTTTCGCGCCTCGGACCATGATCCGGTCATGATAGGGTTGAGCCCGACGGCTGACTAAACGGAATCCAGCGAAATGACTATGGTGAATACAGCATCTGTGCTGCCCTGGGACGATGTTCCACTGGAAACGGTTAACCCGATGATGACGCGCCGTGTAATTACCGGCGAACTCATGACGGTGGCCAGAATCTATTTCAAAGACGGTTTCCTGGTACCGAGGCACAGTCATCACAATGAACAGATCACGCAAGTCATCTCCGGAACCATGAAATTTCGCTTTGGCGAAAATGGTGAGCACGAACTCGACGTTCATGCAGGTGATGTTGTCGTAATACCGGCACATCTACCCCACGAAGCGTTGTGTGTTGGCGATGTCGAAGAAATGGACATGTGGGCACCAAGAAGAGATGACTGGCTCGATGGCTCCGACGATTACCTGCGTTCGGGTGGCCAGTGACGTGAATGCTGACGACGTGCGCGGGTCTGACCTGGATGCCCACGGTACTGATCCGACGGGTCGGCTCGGAGATGAAGTGCCGGTTATCGACATCGGCGACCTCGCGGATGGCGTTGGGGTGAACGGCGATCGCTCTATTCGAGAAATTGCGGATGCTGCGAGGACCTGGGGTTTTTTTCAGGTTGTCAATCACGGCATAGCGGACGATCTTATGGGCCAGGCACGTCTGCAAATGGGGCGGTTCTTCGCGCTACCCATCGACACCAAAGAAAAAATTTTGAGGAGCCGGGACAATCCCTGGGGTTACTACAACAATGAGTTGACCAAGAACCAGCGGGACAAAAAGGAAGTGTTCGACTTCACCTCAGACGGCAAGGATGGGATTTATGACGCTGCTAACAGGTGGCCGGATTTTGATCCGGAGTTTCGATCAGTCATGGAGTCCTATCGGGATGCATGTGTCCGGCTATCGCTAAGACTTCTGGAGGCGTTTTGCCACGGGCTCGATCTCGTTCCCGATTTTCTCAACCGGAGTTTTCATCCGGACCATACCGGTTTTATTCGCCTGAATTACTATCCGACCAAAGATCCGTTGCAAGACCGTGGTGATGTCAAAAGCCTCGGCGACGCGGACCTTGGCGTGCATCACCATACCGATGCCGGTGCGTTGACCGTTCTCTTGCAGGACGACGTCGGAGGTTTGCAGGTTTACCATGACGATTGCTGGCACGATATCAGGCCGGTTGAGGGCGCATTCGTCATCAATACCGGTGACATGATGCAGGTATGGTCGAACGACATATATCACGCGGCGATACACCGCGTCCTTGCAATGAGTGAGAAGGATCGTTACAGCATTCCGTTTTTCTTCAATCCCGGCGCAGGCACGCAAGTGACGCCATTGCCGAGCGTCGTTACGAATGAGGTTCCGGCGCATTACCGGACAATCGACTGGTCAGATTATCGAGGCAAAAGGACGGATGGCGACTACGCCGACTACGGCGTGGAAGTTCAAATTTCGCAATATAAAATCCAGGGAAAAATATGCAAATGACAAGAATCATAGCTGTGATGATAATGTTTGTGGCGCTGGTGGGAGGGTGCGCCAAGACAACACCTCCGTTCCTGGCTGAGTATGCATCGATCGACCTGCTTATCGAGAACGGTCAAGTGCTCGATGGTCTGGGAAATGATGCTGTAGGGGCCGATGTCGTTATTGTCGATGGCATGATCGTCTTCGTCGGCGATGCACAATTCACGGAAGACGATTTTGCCAATCGGGTAGCGAAAAGAATTGATGCAGACGGTCGCATTGTCAGCCCTGGATTTATCGATTTGCATTCCCACGGCAATCCGCTTGAAACGCCTGCACTGGAAAATTTCCTGGCGATGGGTGTAACGACAATCTCACTGGGCCAGGATGGGTCAAGCCCGGAAGTTGCCGATCTTGAAGATTGGTTGAACCAGGTCGCTGCAAAAGGCATTGGCACCAATCTCGCCATGTTCGTTGGCCACGGGACTCTGCGAACACTGTCTGGAATTGGTCGAACCGAGGTTCCGGAGCCCGAAGATTTGCAGCGCATGCTGGACATGCTTGATGCGGCGCTCAAGTACACGTTCGGGCTAAGTAGCGGACTCGAGTACAACCCTGGCCTGAATGCGAAGTCTGCGGAGTTGCAGGAACTGGCAAAAGTTGTCGGTCGGAACGGCCGCATGATCATGAGCCACATGCGTAATGAAGACGATGACCAGATCGAAAATTCTATCGCGGAGCTCCTGGATCAGGGCCGTTTCGCTCGAGTGCACGCAGCTCACCTGAAGTCGGTGTATGGCAAGGGTGCTGATCGTGCGGACCAGATAATTAATATCCTCAATCTGGCCCGTGAGTCCGGTATCGAAATAACGGCCGACATGTATCCGTATAACGCCAGTTATACGGGCATCGATATCGTCTTCCCCGTATGGGCAAAGACCCTCGAGCAGTTCGAGGTGGCCAAGGTTGAGCGGCACGAAGAGTTGCGGGACTATTTACGCAAGCGCATCAATCGCCGCAATGGTCCTGAAGCAACTCTTCTTGGCACAGATCCTTACACGGGAAAAACTCTGGCGGAACTCTCGCATGAACTGGAGATGCCATTCGAGGACGTTTTGATCGACGTCATCGGACCGGATGGCGTATCAGGTGCGTACTTCGTAATGAATGAAGAATTGCAGTCGAGATTTGTTACGGATTCTCACATCGGTGTTTGCTCGGACGGAAGTCCAACAGGCTTTCATCCGCGTGGTCATGGCACGTTTGCAAAAATCATCCAGCAATATGTCATGCGAGATCATTTGCTGACGCTTCCGGAGGCGGTCTGGAAGATGACATCGTTTGCGGCTGACGTTTTGGGGATCACTGACCGGGGTGTCGTTAAGGAGGGCATGGTAGCGGACCTGATTGTCTTCGATCCTTCACGTGTGCGAGCGAATGCAACCTATCCAAACCCGCTGCAACTGGCAGACGGCTTTGACGTTGTGATTGTTAACGGCAAAGTAGCACGTGAAAACGGTCGCCGGGCTGAGGAATTGATGGGCGCAGTTTTGCGGCCTGGTGATTAGCGCAATCCGGGTCATTGAGCGTGGATGAAACCCAGCTTGAAGCGGTAATTGCAGCATCCATCCAGCGGCAATCCGCAGGGTTGCCCGTGGTCGAGAATGCCGATGTCGTCATGGATTATCTTCTCTCGCCCGAATTTGAAGCGGCGGCCATCGTATCGACGGACAGTCGGATCATTTTCCTTGACCTCAGTATCGGCAGCGAGGCGCTGGGAGTGCCACTGAAGAATCTCCCGGTCGAGCGCTTCAGCCAACTTGTTGAGCAGCGCCTGGAGAGCGCCGACACCGGCTTCGCTTTTGGTCGTTGGGGTGAACCACGTGAACTGTATAGCAGCGAATTGTTCGTCAAGGAACCGCTGCAGAATGTGGAGTCGCGAAGCATTCATATGGGCGTCGACCTGTTTTGCAAAGCCGGGACGCCTGTGTTCGCACCACTGGCAGGACGTGTACACATCAAGGCCAACAACGCGGTGGAGCTGGACTACGGTCCAATGATAGTGCTGGAGCACATGACGCCAACGGGCGAGTCGTTTTACTCACTTTACGGCCACCTGAGCCTCGATGGAGTCGCTCACATTAGCGAAGGGCAGCAGGTATCCGCCGGAGACCGGATCGCAACCATCGGCAGTGCGCCGGAAAATGGCAACTGGCCGCCACATTTGCACTTCCAGTTGATTTTGGACTTGCTGGGCCTTGGCGCCGATTTCCCGGGCGTGGCCTTGCGGAGCAGGCAGGATGTTTGGCTTGCAATGTCTCCATTGCCAGGCATGTTTTTTCCCGAATGCGACGCGAATTCGCTGGATGGGAGCGAATCCGCGAAAACAACAATGAACACACTCGCACAATGACTTCATTGCATCTACTGGATTTCGCGGCAATGGCGATCTATTTCGCGATCCTCATCTGGATCGGCGTAAGCGTCGCCCGATCGGAAAAAGGGGAGGGCGAGTGCGAATCGTTCCTCGCGGCCGACCGCAACATGAATCTTGTCCAGACCACTTGCAGTACTGCGGCAACTGATATTGGCGGTGGCTTCAGCATTGCGATGGGCGGACTAGGCTTCACGCTCGGTATTTCCGGCTCGTGGCTTATCGCGGTATCGGGTTTGAGTATTGTGATGGTCTCATTTCTGATGGTGCCGCGAGTCAAAATCTGGTCGGATCGTGTCAAGGGGCTGACAACGGGCGACATGTTTGAAGCACGATTCGATCGTCGCACAGGCACTCTCGCCGCCATCGTCATTGGCATCGCCTGGTTTACCTTCGTCGGCGGGCAAATCATCGCGGGCGGAAAATTATTGCAGGTTACCTTGGGAATGAATCTGACGATGGCAGTCGCCCTGTCGGGAAGTGTCATTCTTGCTTATACAGCAATGGGCGGTCTCAAAGCGGTCATCTACACGGACGTCTTCCAGATGTTTGTGTTGATGATCGGCATCGTTTTTATCGCCGTTCCAATCGGCTTGATTGAAGTGGGTGGCTGGAGCGGGATAGTTGAGCATTTCAGCGCCTCGCCGGAGACCCAGAGCATGGTCGAGTGGGGCGCTGTTGGCTGGAAGCAGGCACTGGGCTGGTTCTTCGCCGTCTTTCCTGTGTGGTTTATCTCAATCGCGGCTATGCAACGCATTGTTGCTGCGCGTGACGTCAAAACAGCACAGCGTGCATTTCTGTTAACGGGCGTGCCGATAGAGTGGCCGCTTTTCGCGGTGGGTAGCACGTTGATAGGGATGATTGCCCGCATATTGATCCCGGACTTAAGTGACCCTGAACTTGCGACCCCCATGGTGATCATGCAGCTGCTGCCGGCTGGTATTGCCGGTATTGTGATCGCTGCCTACATCGCGGCTGTTATGTCGTCTGCGGATTCATGCCTGATCGGACCTGTCGCTATCTTCACCAATGATATCTATCACAAACATCTGCGACCCGACGCAAGCGACAAGTCGTTGGTACGAGTAGCGCGCATTGCAACCATTGTGCTCGGCGTATTGGCGATTGGTATCGCTTATCTGATTCCCAACGTGCTGGACCTGATTCTTTATGCGTACACTTTCGGTGCTGCCGGAATATTTTTCCCGGTTCTGGGCCTGTTGTTCTGGCGGCGAACGACAGCAAAAGGCGCTTTTTGGAGCATGCTTGGGGGTGGATCATCGGCAGTGATCTGGGCCGTGGCTGGCGAGCCGTATGGTTTTGCGGCGTCATACATGGGCTGGGTCGTCGGGCTTCCGGCGCTGATAATCGTCTCACTCATGACGGAACACAGTGTGGACGAAGACATCGACGTGTTCGCGGCATAACCATCCGAATCACTCACCCAGAAGATTCCACTCTACCCCGCAGCAATCCCGCACTAAATCTCCGCCCGCCCCTGGAATCTCTCAATACCCGAAACCACCTTGAAGCCGATTTGTCGTAATGGTTCCGGCGGCATCCAGCTCGCGGCACCAAACAGGCTCTTAACATCCGGAACATCGAGACCATTGGCATGTTCGGCCAACAATTTGCCAAACAGCGTTCCCTTGACCACGCCACCCCCGTTGCAACCAGACGAAACCCACATCCCGGGTCGTGCTTCCCCCCACAACGGTGCACCGTTGAAAGTGAGTCCGGTAGCACCACCCCAAACGCTCGCGAGCCCGGTCCGCTCCAGTTGCGGATACCTTTTGCGAAGCAGTTGCAGCAGTATTTCTCCAACGACCGCATTATCGGTTTCGCATTCGTATCCGTATTGAGACCGAATCAACAAGCGCCCATCGCCGGTTCTCCTGAGCGTGCTGCCCAGCCGATGTGTTGGCAGCAAGCCCCAGCTGCGCTCGGAACCGAGCGAATCGAGTATTTCATCCGGCAATACCTCGGTAATTCCGGCGTAGGTATAGATCGCCACCAGCCGCGATCCCCCCACGCCGATATTTTTGCTGAACGCGTTATTCGCGAGGATGACCTTGCGACTGGTCAGAATTCCGCCGGGTGTTCGGATCTGCCAGTCCGCTCCTGCCTTGTCGATACCGAGAGCTGGGGAGTTTTCGTAAACAGTGACTGATGAGGGCAACATTCGGGCAAGCCCACGAATCAACGCTGCGGGTTGCACCAGGTAACAATGCGGTGAGTAAATGGCCTGCTCGTAATAGCGAGTGCCAAGCCTTTCTTGTAGCGATGATCGGTCCAGCATTTCAAAGGGCAGGTCTGCCGACTCGAGAAAATCGCGATACTGTCGAAGCGCTCTTGAACCCTGGTCGCCGGCTGCTGCCCGGTAGGTGCCGGTTCGTTCGAGATCACAATCGATAGCGCCATCGTGAACTGCGTCGCAGATGCTCTGCATTGCATCGCCGATCAAGCGATTGCACTCGGTCATGCGCTGCATTTGCCCGGGATCTGCATCGCTGGCCAGAGCAATCTCGAGAAGAAAACCAGAGTTTCGACCCGGGCTACCTTCACCGATCTCGCTCGAGTCGATGATGACGATCTCATCATCGGGCGCGAGTTCCGCCCACCTGCGGGCCACGGCCACTCCGGTATAGCCTGCGCCGATTATCGCCACGTCGCAGCGCCTGTCCGCTTCCAGCGTGCGGACCTCATTCCGGGCTGGCAGCATTTCATTCCAGCCACATTTTCGCTGGTACGTTGGAAAACTTGCTCTGGCCATTGTTACTCTTCGCTCTGTCGTGATTTGGGTTTGAGGCCAAAGTCACTCCGGAGTTTTTCAACAGGCCGCTAGCGTAGCAAAGCGACGGTCAGACCGTTCAAGATAAATTATTTGCAGCTTGGTCGCATTGCCCGGACAATGCGTTGCAAAGCAGGAACGGAGTTCGAAAGTGATTAATACCGACGTTGTTATTGTAGGTGCAGGTCCATGCGGGATTTTCCAGGTGTTCGAGCTCGGTTTGCTCGGCCTAAAAGCCCAGGTGATCGATTCAATTCGTGAGCCGGGTGGCCAGTGTGTTGAGCTCTACCCGGATAAACCAATCTACGACATTCCAGCGATTCCGGTCTGTACGGGTGAGGAGCTGACGCAGGCTCTCATGCGTCAAATTGAGCCCTTCGATTGCGGTATGCACCTGGGCGAAGAGGTGGCGGTCTTACAACGGCAAGCGGACGATACCTTTCTCGTGGAGACCAGCGCCGGCCGGCAATTCAATGCAAAAGCCGTGGTTATTGCTGCGGGAGTTGGATCGTTCCAGCCCAGAGCTCTGCGCGCCGCGGGTATTGACGCCTTGTCGGAAAACAAACTGCACTATCGTGTTCGCAACCCAGAGCAGTTTGCCGGCAAGAAACTGGCAATACTGGGCGGTGGTGATTCGGCCCTTGACTGGGTGGTCGAGCTGGCAGGAGTGGCGCAACACATTACGCTGGTTCATCGCCGTGACGAATATCGTGCGGCCCAGGCCACCGTCGACAAAATGCGGGCGCTTGAAGTGGCAGGCAAGGTTGCCACTATTGAAAACGCGAGAGTGACCGAGATCGTTGGGGAAGACGATACGATTTCGTCAATCGTCGTGAAACCGAAGGAAAGCGACTCGGTGAACGTCGATGTCGAGGAGGTTCTGGTCTTTTTCGGACTGGCGCCGAAGCTCGGTCCGATCGCGGATTGGGGGCTCGATATCAATCGCAAGACGATTAATGTGGATACAGAAAAATTTGAAACATCAGAACCCGGCATCTATGCGGTCGGTGATATCAATCACTATCCTGGCAAGAAGAAACTGATTCTTTGCGGTTTTCATGAAGCGGCATTGGCGGCGTTTGCTATCAAACAACGTCTTGAGCCCGGGAAAAAGGTGCACCTGCAGTACACAACAACCAGCCCAATCATGCATCAGCGACTGGGAGTCGAGGATTGATGTCCCCCACAAAGATCGATCCTTCGAATGCAATGGCAACTATCTACTTGCAGGCTTCTTTCAGCTCGCCGAGAGCCGCGTCAAGAGTCGAGATGTCAAAATTGGCGAAAACCGATGCTTCGGAATAAGGCGCTATCTCAATTTCCAACATCTGCGCCCCGGCAATCCTGGCAAGCAATTTTTCGACATCAGCGGCGGATCGTGACAACGTAATCTTGTTTGTTTGATCGACACCCAGCTTCAACCAGGTCGTTTTCCCCCCATCCGCTTTAAATCCGGCTTCTGTATTGAAAGACGATATGAAGCGTCGCCAATCGATACGAAACTCGATGGGCGCACCGGTGCTGGGTACGCACCGAAATTCCAGGATTGGCAGGACTTCATCTTTCGCTTTTTCATCGCGGATCGAATTTGCCGAGCTTTGTCGTAGCGATGCGACCGTTTGATAGCTAATTGGGTCTTCACCGGTAACGAGTGACCAATGTTCGTCCAGCGATTCGGCAAAACAGGTTGAACCCGAGCAAACGAGCAGCAAAACTCCTGCAATCTTAAGAAATCTCACCAGTTCGCTCCCACGCTATCGCAATTTCACGCCGTTTATTGCTCCCTCGATCAGATTCAACGCTGCCCGCCTGCTAATGCCATCTGGATCCAGCGAGCCTGCGGGCGTTGAGGCTATACCCAGAGCGATCGTCTTCGGATTGCGGAACATGAGCGTCATGGCCTCTGCAAGCGCTACGCTGGAAGGACCGTCCGGAACTGCCAGGCCATGCCCCGGAACCTCTGCCGGATCGAGCACGTCCATATCGATATGCACGTAGATCACATCGACACGATCGGCTAGTTCGCTCATTTGATTCATGAGGTTTGGAGACAGCTCCCGAATGTCCCGCACCGAAAATTGTTGCGCTTCATGCTCTCGGAAGCGCTCTGCTTCGAGGGGGTCAAGGTCGCGAACCCCACCCCACAGAATATGGCTCATCGGCAATGGGTCTGTCAGGCCGGCCGTTTGTCGAATGTTATGCAAAGCGTGTCCGGCGGCCACGGCAACCGGCATGCCACCGAGCATTCCCGAAAGGGTTGTTTCCGGGACATTAAAATCGCCGTGTGCGTCTATGAATACCAGGCCAACCCGACGTGCATTGCCGTCAGAGTCGTATTTCAGCCCCGCCAGCATGCCCAGCAAATCGTTACAGTTGGCTTCGAGCCCAATCGTAAGAAGATCGTCCTGCAGCCCCTCGCGAACGATATCTGCAAAATTCGCGTTTGCCAACGCCATTCGATTCCACTCACCGTACTGTTTTTCCTGGGATTCGTTCAGGCGAACATCCTGGACGGGTCGAATCAGTTCTCCACCCCATTCTTCGATGAGCCGCTCTAAGCCCGCCGCATGAATATAATCCGGATTGATCGAAAGTTCCGGTACATTTCGTGCGCCGCTGTAGGGGTTCTTGATCACATCGACTTTCACCGCTGCGAGTGCTGTTGCGGGCATCACAACAGATAATGCCAATAGGCAGATCAGGAGTCTGTGCGGTAGAAATATCCGTAGCGAGAAAGTGCCACAGCCAGGCCAGTTTTTCGATCTTTTGAGGCGCTTAGTGGTTCTACGTAACGAAAAAGATCGGAAAAATGGGCCGCTGTGGTGCTTTCGCAGTAGGATTATTTCTACCGCACAGACTCCTGCTTGACGCATGATCCTCTCCCCTTGAATGAAGCCGTTCTGGTCGCGACTGATTTTAGCATGAGCGTACTGCCGGAAATCATTTGCTAGCCACTAAAACTGCTCCTGTGGTCTCGCTATTTGAAATTTGTCGGTCATGGTGTCGCGCTTGGCCAAGCGTTGAAATGACCCCGTCGAAGGCATCCACAGCCCAATTGCAGTGCCTCTGTGGGCATGACATTATCCTCCCTCTGCTGGCCGGATTGGCCATTGGCGCGGTGCCGACAAAAGGTAGCCTGAAAATGCATAAGCAGCTGCTCGCTCTCTTTATTTTCCTGTTGCCCGACGTTGCCGCTGCTGAGGGTGAACAGTTATTTGGCGCCCATTGTTCGCGCTGTCATGCACCTGTCGAGATTGAGCGGCGTCTCAAAGGGGACTGGGCGGGACGGACAGCGGATCAACTGTTCCAGGCAACTCGTCAATCCATGCCCGGCGAATCGCCCGGTTCATTATCCGACAGTGAGTATCTTCAGCTCATCGCCTACATGCTCGATCTTGCCGACGTGCCTTTGGCCGAAGTTGAGTTGACGATCGATGCGCTGGCAACTGTAACAATTGTTCCGCGTGTATCTGGTGAGAGCGACAAGCCCGACATCCCATGGAAAAATTTCGGCGGCGAGCTCAGCGCACAACGCTTCGCGCCACTCGACCAGATCAACTCCGCCAACGCCGCTGAACTCGAAATCGCCTGGAGCTGGAGCGCAAAAAATTTCGGGCCGACGCCGGAAATCCGCAATGTATCAATGCCAATCATGCACGATGGCAAGGTGTTCATTGGCGCAGGTGCGACACGCAATGTCGTGGCCATTGATGCCACGACCGGCCAGACTCTGTGGATGTGGCGTCCTGACGAAGGCGAGCGCTTTATTCAGGCGGCCCGCAAGGATTCGGGCAAAGGTGTCTCCTACTACGAAGGAGAGGACGGCCGTCGCCGCATCATTACAGTAACGCCGGGCTACTACCTGGTCAGCCTGAACGCAGAAACAGGCGTCCCCGATCCGGAATTTGGCGCGGGCGGCTGGGTGGATCTGACGGCTGGATTGAGAAGAGCACCCGATCGAAATCTTGACGTTGGTTTAACATCGCCGCCACTGGTGGTTGGTAACGTAATCGTTGTGGGCTCGGCGCACGATGTCAGTTTTCGGCCGCCATCGAAAGCCAACGTCAAAGGCGACGTACGGGGTTTCGACGCAAAAACGGGCAAGCTGCTGTGGACATTTCATACCATTCCCGAGCCCGATGAAGAGGGGATTGAGACCTGGCTGAACGGTTCTGCGCAATATACGGGCAATGCCAGCGTCTGGGCACCGATGTCTGCGGACGAAGAACTCGGCCTGGTGTATTTGCCGGTCGAGTCGGCAACGGGTGATCAGTATGGCGGCGATCGACCGGGAGCCAATCTCTACGCCAACAGCCTGATCGCAGTAGATTTCAGGACGGGCGAGAGGCGCTGGTATTTCCAGCTCATTCATCACGATATCTGGGATTGGGATACACCGACCGCGCCGATACTCGTGGATTTGCCCGATGGGCGAAAACTCGTCGTACAAGTCACGAAACAGGCGTTTGCCTATGTTTTCGACCGGGAGACCGGTGAACCGGTGTGGCCAATTATCGAAAAACCAGTACCGCAGACTGACGTTCCGGGTGAATGGACCTCACCGACACAACCATTTCCGACCTGGCCGTTGCCGTTTGATCGACAAGGCGTCACGCGGGACGATTTGATCGACTACACCGCACAGATTCGCGACGCAGTTGATGAATTGCTGAAGACTGTCCGCATCGGGCCATTTTTCACACCGCCGTCCACCGACGACGCGCCCGATGGAACGACGGGAACGTTTAGCCTTCCCTTTTCCACCGGTGGCGCTAACTGGGAGGGCAGCGCCTACGATCCAGGCACAGGTCTGTTGTTCGTTCCGTCGCAAACGCGCGTCGCAAATATGCAGCTGACCCATGACCCGGAGGCTTCGGATATTCGATATATTTCGGGCTGGTCACCGCCACCGGAAGTGTTTGGCATACCTATAGTAAAACCGCCCTGGGGTCGCATCACGGCCATTGACCTTGCCAGCGGTGAGCACCGCTGGATGATCGCAAATGGAGATACACCGCAGGACATCGTGGACAATCCTGCCTTGTCAGGCATTGATCTGCCGCGAACCGGGAAGCATACTCGGGCTGGTCTCCTCGCGACCAATACACTTCTTTTCGCCGGCGAGGGTTTTGGCGGCGATGCCGTTTTTCGCGCGCACAACAAACTAACTGGCGAGATCATTGCAGAAATCAAGCTACCAGCCACGCAAGCCAGTCCGCCAAGCAGCTATCGTGTGAACGGCAAACAGTACATTGTCATGACTGTCGGGGACGGTGAATCGCCGGCGCAACTTATTGCACTCGCGCTTCCTGGAAAAAACCGGGGATCCTCTGATTAATTCCGAGCCAGGCTGGTTGTCGACGTCTGACACGAACCGATTGAAACGTTGGAGAAAAAAGAATGAATCATAAACGACGACTTACGTACATACCTGTGCTCGCTTTATTGAGCCTGCCCCTGGCGCAGGCGCAGGATTTCGACGATGTTGAAATGATCGTCCATCCAGTTCGGGGTTCGGTTAGTTACATTCAAGGCCGGGGCGGCAATATTGGATTGTTGACAGGCGCGGATGGAGTCCTGTTGATCGACGATCAGTACGCGCCGCTAACTGACAAGATTTCTGCCGCCATCCGTACGGTATCTGATGAACCGATTCGGTTCATCATCAATACTCACATGCATCCCGATCACACAGGTGGCAACGAGAATTTCGGCAAGATGGGTGTCATGATTGTCGGGCACGATAACGTTCGTACACAAATGGCAGCGGCGGGATACGCCGAGGAGCCGCCCTTCGTCACCTTCAGTGAAGACGTGACATTTCACATCAATGATGAAACGGTACATGTGTTCAAGGTCGCGGACGCTCATACAAACGGCGACTCGTACATCAAGTTTGAATCGGCAAACGTCATTCATACCGGCGATGTGTATCGAACTACAAGCTACCCCTACATCGATCAGGCAAACGGTGGCAGTTTCCTCGGTACGATCAGGGCCTACGACCTGTTAATCGATATTTCCGACGCAGAGACGAAAATTCTTCCGGGACATGGCGTTGTGTCCAATGTTGCGGACGTCCGGGCATTCCGCGACATGCTGCTGGTGATTCGCGACCGGGTCGGGAAGGCGATCAAAGGCGGCCTTACGCTGGAGCAAGCGCAATCGGCAGGACTAACGGCCGAGTACGACGAGCGCTGGGACTCAGGAAGCCGCATTGGCAGTTCTCGGGAATTGCTGAGTGCGGCCTATGCCGACATGCAATAGCAGAGATTATTCAGCACCCTAGTCGTCGCTTTCAAGGAATGGCAACACTGCTGCAAGAAAATCGGCAGTCTGCTCTAATTGTGGAAGATGCCCGGACGAATCAATAACTCGCAATGTGGATCCTGAAATGTCTTTCGCTAATCGTGCAGCGTTCCTGATCGGGAATACACCATCATCCGCGCCCCAGACGATCAGGGTTGGCAAGTCGATCTGCCGCATCTCCTCTGCGGTGAGATCGCCTCCCTCCAGCAACATGTCGCCGATCGCGCGTGCTGAATTCAGCCACATGTGAAAAGCCTCTTCCGCCCATTTCCGCGTCACCAGTGAATCGTCCAGTACCCGTCGTTGCAGAAAATTCTCGGTGGCCTCGATGCTTGACCCCGTTGCGATGCGCCGGAAATTGATCATCATGGCAGATGGCGGTTTTGCCAGGTCACGCTCGGGGTTGCGATAGCCGGCACCATCAACCAGGACAAGCCTGTCAATATTGGCTGGGTGATGAATGGCGGTATAGGTAGCTGTATTGGCGCCCATTGCGTGTCCCATCAGAGTTACGTTGCTGAGATCCAGGGCCTCAATAAATCCTGCCAGGAATTGGGATAACAAGGCATTGTGATATTGTCCGCCAGGCTTGGCAGAGTCGTGAAATCCAATGAAATCCATGGCAATGACACGATGTTGGCGCGCCAGCGGCTCAATTATGGGCCGCCATTCATTGGTCCCGCCCCAAAGTCCGTGCAGCAGGAGGATAACCGGGCCGTTTCCTGCCTCCGCGTAGTGAATATTGAATCCGTAGACGTTGACATTCTTTGTCGCCAGACCGTCGTACCCGGCCTCGCAGTGCAGCGCTACGCCCAACAGCACAATCAAGCAAAGTTTATTCACCAGGGTCCCACCTCAATAATTCCATGCAGCCTGTTTCGCTCTACGGATCATGTTACCGGAATCACCGTGGGCGGAGCGATTATCGCTTTGCTACTCGGCTCGCATAGCGGCACAATCAGCGAGCGCTGTCTCAGGAACGCCTTTAATGATGAAACGTGTTTTGCTCTGCTTGTTAACGATGATCGTCGTCAACGTCGCGATTGCCGAACCGAAGATTTTGCCGATGCGCGAGCGCGCCGAAATTATCGATCGATGGCTCGCCGACCGGGTGCAAACGGTGTTGCCCGAGATCATGCGGCGAACCAATATAGACATGTGGGTCATCGTTTCCCGGGAATACAATGAGGACCCGATCATTCGCACGTTTCTTCCCTCGACCTGGCAGTCGGCCCGTCGACGAACCATTCTGCTGATATTCAATCCGGGTGACGGCGAGCCGCTGGAGACGCTTGCGGTGGCACGATACGCAGTCGGCGATATCTTCGAGAAGGCGTGGGACAAGGAATTACACGGAGATCAATGGCAGCGCCTTGGTGAATTGATCGAAGAGCGCGATCCCCAGCGAATAGGGATCAATTATTCTGCAACTTTCGCACTGGCCGACGGAATTACGCAAACCGAGTACCAATTGCTCCGCAAAGCAGTGCCGATGGGAATGCGTGATCGAATTGTCTCCGCGGATGACCTGGCAATCGGCTGGCTTGAGACACGCACTGCCGATGAAATGGAGGTGTATCCGCAAATTTGTCGTATCGCTCATGAAATCCTTGCGCAGGGACTATCCGAGGCAGTTATTCAACCCGGAGTGACGACCACGAATGATGTTGAATGGTGGTATCGCGATCGAATTCGCGACCTGAACCTGACGACCTGGTTTCACCCCTCGGTATCCATCCAGCGGGCCGAGAAACCAGAACTCGATATGAAGGCAACCATAGAATCGCGGCACGACGATGAGATTATTCATCCCGGAGACCTGTTGCACGTCGATTTCGGCATTACCTATCTACGCCTGAACACCGATACACAACAACATGCCTATGTGCTCAAGCTCGGCGAATCGGATGTCCCGGAGGAACTAAAGCAGGCGTTTCGTCGCGGTAATCGACTGCAGGACATACTCACTGGCAATTTCATTGCCGGTAGAACGGGCAACGAAATTCTTGCTGCGTCTCTGCAGCAGGCGACGGAAGAGGGCATTGTTGCATCGATTTACACGCACCCAATCGGCTATCACGGTCACGCGGCGGGCCCAACGATCGGTATGTGGGATCAGCAGGGCGGAGTCGTGGGCGCCGGCGACTATCGGCTTTATCCGAACACAGCCTATTCAATCGAGTTATACGCTGAGACCGATGTCGAGAGCTGGGGCAAAGCGGTGCGAATCAAGCTGGAAGAAGACGCGTTCTTCGATGGGCAGAAAGTCGAGTACATCGATGGACGCCAGACAGAAATTTTCCTGATTCCGCGAAAGGCGCCGCAACAGTAAGAGGATTCGAACATGCAGGCAAAGCTTACGCTACTGACATTGCTAATCGTGATTTCGACTATGGCGAATGCCGATTTGAGAGAGCTCCTCGCTGAGGATGTGTTATTGCAAATCGCGGCAGAAACCTCCGGCGAAGCCGCCAAACGCAATCTCGATACGCTGACGACTCATCATCGTATGCGGGCGAGCGATCAGTTTGGCGAGGCGACTCAGCATATTGAGAGGATGTTACGGCGTTACGGTCTGGATGAGGTCGGGATTCTCGTGTACCCGGCCGACGGGAAAACCCTTTTCGGTACGCAAATGTCACGCAAGGTATGGGATGTGCGCTTTGCGGAGCTCTGGGAGCTGGTCGAAGTGAATGGAGAGCTGATTCGCCGTCGACGACTTGCGAACTGGGATGCTGTGCCATTAACGCTTGCACAGGACAGCTTGTCGGGCGAGGTGACGACGGCACTGGTCGATATCGGCGCCGGAATGACAGACAGTGATTACGCTGGCAAGGACATCAGGGGGAAACTTGTTCTGACGTCAAGCCAGCCAGGCAGTGTTGTCGAGCGAGCCGTTGGTGAGCTCGGTGCAGCCGGTATTATTTCCTACGCACCGAACCAGCATTCGGCCTGGTGGAAAGAGGATGACCGTCTTGTCCGCTGGGGCCATCTGGGTAGCTTTCCGAAAACGAAATCATTCGGTTTCATGATCTCGCTTGGAGAGGCGAGAAAA
>Ga0209988_10000133_pt1 | contig 39542 bp, 35 predicted proteins | sample N075metaG_FD_183115 | JGI IMG/M metagenome (GOLD analysis project Ga0209988, IMG submission 183115) | Deep subsurface microbial communities from Kermadec Trench to uncover new lineages of life (NeLLi) - N075 metaG (SPAdes) (version 2) | ecosystem: Environmental > Aquatic > Marine > Ocean trench... | reverse complement strand
TTTTGCGACGGTCGCATCGTCGGGACTGGCGGCGGCGGGTACAATCGCAGCAATCTCGCCAACGCCTGGACTCGGGTTGTACGTGCATTCGCAGCGCCTGACTGAGAGTGGGCGCATCGACCGCGTCATAGGGTACAATCCCCGCTTTTTGAGTCCGCCCACCTGTTTTGTGGGCGAAAACCCTGTGGAGAGCCCTGCCAAATGTTTGCAAACACCACTTCCATCGAGGAATTTGATGCGGATCTGTTTTCTGCGATCGCAGGTGAATCGCGCCGCCAGGAAGAACACATCGAACTGATTGCGTCCGAGAATTATGCCAGTCCACGGGTCATGGAGGCGCAAGGATCGGTTTTGACGAATAAATATGCAGAGGGTTATCCGGGCAAACGTTACTACGGCGGTTGTGAATTCGTGGACATCGCCGAAGCACTGGCAATCGAGAGAGCCAAAGAATTATTTGGCGCCGAATTCGCCAATGTGCAGCCACATTCCGGGTCTCAGGCCAACACGGCGGTCTGCCTGGCATTGCTGAATCCCGGTGACACCATTCTCGGCATGAGTTTGTCAGACGGAGGCCATTTGACGCATGGATCGCGCGTCAACTTTTCCGGCAAACTTTTCAATGCCATCCAGTATGGTGTCGAGGCTGAATCTGGCCTGATGGATTATGAGCAGGTGCAGGAGCTCGCTGACGAACACAAACCGCGAATGATCATCGCCGGATTTTCGGCCTATTCGCGTGTCGTCGACTGGGAACGTTTTCGTACGATCGCCGATAGTGTCGGCGCCTACCTGATGGTTGATATGGCGCACGTCGCCGGACTTGTAGCGGCAGGTCTTTACCCGAATCCGCTGCCCTTCGCGGATGCGGTTACGACAACAACGCACAAGACCTTGCGTGGGCCACGAGGTGGCCTGATCCTCGCGCGCGAAAACGGAGATCTTGCGAAGAAATTCAACTCTCTCGTATTTCCGGGTATCCAGGGAGGTCCCCTGATGCACGTGATCGCGGCGAAAGCAGTGGCGTTCAAAGAAGCCATGTCGCCTGATTTTCGAGAGTATCAAGCCAGAGTTATTGAAAATGCCAGGGTGATGGCGGCAACGCTGATTGAGCGCGACTTTGCGATCGTGTCCGGGGGGACTGACAATCACCTGCTTTTGCTAAGTCTGCTCGACAAGGATATAACGGGCAAGGAAGCGGATGCTGCGCTGGGTCGTGCGAATATAACGGTTAACAAGAATGCGGTACCGAATGACCCCCGATCTCCATTCGTCACCAGCGGCCTGCGACTGGGTACGCCGGCCATAACGACGCGCGGGTTTGGCGTCGATGAAACGCGGGAGACGAGTCACTGGATAGCCGATATCCTGGTGGATATAAACAATGAGCAAACTATCGAACGAGTGCGGGGGCAGGTGCTGGAGTTGTGCGGCCGATTCCCCGTATATATTTAACCGACGAAAAAGACTGCTAATCTAGCGCTATGCACTGTCCATTTTGCAGCCACGAAGAAACAAAGGTCATCGACTCGCGGTTGGCGGGCGAGGGGCGGCAGATCCGTCGCCGCAGGCAATGCATGGACTGCAATGAACGCTTCACGACGTTCGAGAGTGCGGAACTTGTAATGCCGCGCCTGATCAAGAGCGATAACCGGCGCGAGCCTTTCGATGAGCAGAAAATGCGTGCAAGCATGCATCGTGCTCTGGAAAAACGGCCAGTATCAGCGGATGACTTTGAGCAGGCGTTGGGGCGCTTGCTACACAAGCTACGCACGATGGGCGAGCGCGAAGTGCCGTCCCGCCTGGTCGGCGATTTGGTCATGGAGGAATTACGTAGCCTGGATGAAGTGGCATTTGTCCGCTTCGCGTCTGTCTATCGAAGTTTTCAGGACGTTACCGAATTTCAGGATGAGATTCGACGCTTACAGGAGATTTCCGATGCCGGCGCCAGTCGTGAACAAATGTCCTTGTTACCGGAACTGCCGGGCAAAAAGAAATGACCGGACATGACAAGTAACGATTCATCTGCCGCGGAAAATGTGCAACCGTCATATGCCTCGATGGAAGAGATTATCGCCGACATGAGAGCCGGTAAAATGGTGATCATGGTCGACGACGAAAATCGTGAAAATGAAGGTGACATGATGATGGTCGCCGAAAAAGTTCGCGCTGAGGACATCAACTTCATGGCAACTTACGGCAGGGGCCTGATATGCCTGACGCTGACTCGGGAACGATGCGCGCAATTGGATCTGCCATTGATGGTTGCCGGCACAGATGAGTGCCACGCCACGAGTTTTACTGTCACCATTGAAGCTGCAGAGGGAATTGGCTCCGGCATTTCTGCGCATGACCGGGCCAGGACCATTCAACTTGCTGTCGCAAAGGACGCGCGCGCCGATCAGTTAATCCGTCCCGGTCATATATTTCCCTTGATGGCTCAAGGCGGAGGTGTATTGACCCGTCCCGGCCACACCGAAGCGGGTTGTGATCTCGCTGCACTCGCGGGATGCGAACCGGCGTCAGTCATCGTCGAGGTGATGAATGCGGACGGGACGATGGCACGACGTCCGGATCTGAAGTTGTTTTCACGCAAACACAATATCCGGATCGGAACGATTGCAGATCTGATTCAGTATCGAACCACGGCACAGAAAACCTCAGGTGCGGATGACCAGAGAATTGAAAAAAGCGCTTGAGGCGCTGTTTGGCAGGCGCAGGCAGAGAAATTAATGAGCAAACCAGATTCAACCGGCCGGCATGCCGCGCCAGGAGTGATAAATGAGTAAGTCGGCCGCGACGGGCAAGCGTACCCGGGCACGGGTTTTACTCGTGCAGGCCTTGTACCAGGTTCAGTTGACCGATCACGACAAAGCGGAACTGTTCTCGCAATTTCATGATCGTCCTGAGTATGAACGGGTCGATCAGGAATACTTTGACGAAGTCCTCGCAGCAATCTTCGACAGTCGTGAATCGCTGGAAGAAAAAATTGCGGAATTCGCCGATCGACCGGTCTCCCAACTCGATCCGGTTGAACGCGCGCTTTTGCAATTGGGATTTTATGAACTCGGCTCGAGACCCGATGTGCCCTATCGGGCGGTTATCAACGAAGCGGTGAATCTTGCCAAACGTTTTGGCGCACAGGGCGGGCACAAATACATAAACGCCGTACTCGATCGAGCGGCGAAATCACTAAGGATTGAAGAAACGTCCTGATGTTTCGTATCGCGTAGAAGTGTGCAAGAGGATAATTTCCGGTGGATGAGTTTGAACTGATTCGCCAGTACTTCACCCGCGCATCGGCCGGTTCTGGCGTACGCGTGGGCGTTGGCGACGATGGTGCGGTGATGCGTCCTGAAGAAGGGCGCGATCTGGTGGCAGTGGTCGACACGCTCGTAGAAGGTGTGCACTACCCGGAAAATCTCAGCGCCACCGACATTGGCTATCGTGCCGTGGCAGTCAATCTGTCGGATATCGCGGCAATGGCCGGGAGACCCCGCTGGATGACCCTGGCCCTGACATTAAGAGTGGCCGATCGGCACTGGTTGGCTGACTTCTCAAAGGGGTTGTTCACGGCAGCCGACGAACACGGTGTTTCATTGGTTGGGGGCGATACGACACGAGGCGAGCAAACTGTCATCAGTGTGCAGATAACAGGGGATATTGACCCGGATCTGGTTTTAACGCGTTCGGGTGCGGGCCCCGGCGACTTGATCTACGTATCAGGCTCACCCGGCGACGCAGCAGCAGGCCTCCATCTGCTTGAGAAAAATTCTCTTGGGTCAGAATCCGCTCGAAAACTGGCCGATAAATTTCGTCACCCGGTCGCCAGAATCGAACTGGCGCAAAAAATCGCTCCCCTGGCCAGTGCGGCAATCGATGTCTCGGACGGTCTTTACGCGGATCTGCAAAAATTGTTGCTGGCCAGTTCCATGAGCGGGCAAATCGAATTGAATACGCTGCCACTTTCCGCCGAAATCACCGCTCAATTCGACTCCGAGGCGGCCCGGCGATTTTCGTTGGGTGGCGGCGACGATTATGAATTGTGTTTCACGTTAGCTGCCGAAAACGAGGCCCTGTTGGACGACGCCATTCGGGGCGCAGGGGTCAACGTAACGCGAATCGGCATTGTCGACGAAGGGCATGGTCTTGCCTGCACGAACAACGGTATTGCGTTCGACTATGTCGACAACGGTTACTTGCATTTCGGAGGATCGGGGGAATGATGTCTATCGACACAGAATTGGCCCGAAAAGTACTTCGTGACCCGGTGAATTTGCTGGCTTTTGGGCTTGGGACCGGCCTTTCGCCAGTGGCGCCGGGAACTGTCGGTACTGTTCTCGGTGTGGTGCTCGCGTTCATCGTGCAGCCGTTGAGCTTCGAGACGCAACTTCTGCTCGCAATCGCCCTTATCGTGAGCGGTGTCTGGATTTGTGGCGAGAGTGCCAGACGGGTGGGCGTCCATGACCACTCCGGCATCGTCTGGGATGAGATTGCTGCGATGTACCTGATTTTGATCATGGTGCCGGTGTCTGTCGGTATCTGGGCCCTGTCTTTTGCATTGTTCAGATTGTTCGATATATGGAAACCGTGGCCGATTCGGGACTTGGATCACAGACTGCATGGAGGGCTGGGAATTATGCTGGATGACTTAGTAGCCGCCCTGTATGCCGCATTATTGCTTGGTTTCGGTGGGTGGATGATGCCATAAAAGAGACTAAAAACATGGTAAGCAGCATTACCAAATTAAGAAATGTGCCGGACGTGCCGAAGAAGATCGGCAAATACGTCATCGTCAACAAAGTCGGCAAGGGCAGCACCGGGATGGTGTACCTGTCGCACGATCCTTATTACCGTCGCGATGTCGCTATTAAAGTCTACAACATCGAAGAAGATTCTGATCCGGATCGCGCCAAAGTTTCCCGCAAGATGTTTTATAATGAAGCGCACATGGTTGGCATGCTGCAGCATCCAAACATCATGCCCATCTACGATGCGGGCGAAGAAGACGGTAAGTACTATGTAGTGACGGAATACATTCAGGGAGCGCGTACGCTCGCCGCCTACTGCCGCCCCGACAATTTGCTCCGCGTAGACGATGTTGTCGAAATTATCTACAAATGTGCCAAAGCATTGCATTACTCACACGGTCGCGGCGTGATTCATCGCGATATCAAACCCAGCAATATCATGTTGACCACAGACAATGACGTGCGGATTATCGATTTCGGTATTGCCATCGTCAGCGATTCGGAAGTTTCCCGAATCGAAGGTATCGCGGGTTCACCCAGCTATATGTCGCCGGAGCAGGTGCAGTCAGAAGATCTCACTTCGGCCTCGGATATCTATTCTCTCGGTGCGGTACTGTATGAATTGCTCACCGGATTCAGGCCCTTCCGCGCCGATAATCTGTCAAAACTCCTGCACCAGATTGTCTACGCGACGCCTCCGCCGATCCACACTTACAGCAGTGATTTCCCCGAGGAGCTGGAACAGCTGGTGGCGATGACGATGCAAAAGGATCCGACCAAGCGCTGCGCCAGTGGTGCAGTCATGGCGGCAGACTTGACACGCGTCTACCAGGACCTGCGAACCAAGTACGACGGGCTGGATAACCAGGAACACTTCGATTTACTGCGTTCGCTCAAGTTCTTCCATGAATTTTCGCATGCAGAGATCTGGGAAGTGTTGCGCGCCAGTGACTGGCACGAATACCAGGATGCCGAAGGGATTGTGCGCGAAGGGGAGATCGATGACCGGTTCTATATCATCGTCTCCGGTCAGGCGAGCGTCGAAGCGAATGGTGACAGCCTGGGCATTCTGGAGGCCGGTGCCTGCTTCGGCGAGACCAGTTATGTGCGTGGTGCCAAGAGGACGGCATCGATTCGTGCCAATGGACCGGTAACCATTCTGCGGGTTAGTTCAACACTGATGGAGCAAGTCAGTTCATCGTGCCAATTGCGGTTCAACAAGGTTTTCTTAAGATCGCTGATCACACGATTGCAGAGCAGCGGAGCTGCGAATACCTAGTCCGGACTATTCATGAATCGTCCGGGCCAGGAGTCTGCGAGAAACGCTGCCGGCTAGTCTTGCGGATCAAAATCCCGCAAAGCCTCTTCGCCATCGGCTTGTTGCAGCAGAATTGCGACCTTTTGCTCGGCGTCCCGCAACGCAGCCTGGCATTCACGGGTCAATTTGACGCCTTCTTCAAATTTCTGCATCGCCTTGTCGAGCGGCAATTTGCCGCCTTCCAGTTCCTCTACCAGTGCTTCCAGACCTGACAGAGACTTTTCGAGATCAAGAGGTTTCTTGGCGGTCATATTCGGTACGGTTCCTGCTAATCCAGAGCGTATTTTGCACGAGTCAGGCACTTAGCTCCAGCCCCAGTAAATGTTGTCGTGCATGACTTGGTCGCGTTGACAAAACGCCGGTCCCGGCATAAAGTCCTGCTTAGTTTAGACTAAGTCTAAAACAGCCAACAACAATTGAGAGGATGAACCATGTCACTGAAAGGCAGCAAGACCGAACAAAACCTGAAAGATGCGTTCGCCGGTGAATCACAGGCAAATCGTCGCTATCTCTATTTCGCTGCCAAAGCGGATGTTGAAGGCTACAACGATGTCTCTGCCGTCTTCCGTTCAACTGCGGAGGGCGAGACGGGGCATGCTCATGGCCATCTGGAGTACCTTGAAGAGGTGGGTGACCCTGCGACCGGATTGCCAATTGGCCCGACTGCCGACAATCTTGCCGCTGCCATAGCGGGAGAAACATACGAATACACTGATATGTATCCGGGCATGGCCAAGTCTGCGCGTGACGAAGAATTCGATGAGATCGCAGACTGGTTTGAGACACTGGCAAAAGCAGAGCGTTCGCATGCCAATCGCTTCCAGAAGGCGCTGGATTCGCTGGACGATTAGTTGGCTGTTTCAGGCGCTATGCCGGGACGACCCGTTCCGGCGAGGCGTTGCGACTTATGAGTAAGTCCAAGGACTATCGCGAGGGCAGTCTGGATGCCCCGACCCGGCACCCGCTGGATTGGAAAAGCGCCGCGTTTCATGACGAGGATTCCTTGCTGCAGGAAATGGAACGTGTGTTCGACGTTTGCCATGGATGTCGGCGTTGTTTCAATCTTTGCAATGCGTTTCCGACGCTGTTTGCTGCGGTGGATGAATCCGAAAGTATGGAACTCGATACCGTTCCCAAGGAGGTCTATTGGGACGTTGTTGATCAGTGCTATCTGTGCGACATGTGCTTCATGAGCAAATGCCCGTACGTGCCGCCACATGAATTGAACATAGATTTTCCTCATCTGATGCTGCGTGCAAAGGCATCGCGTTTCAAAAAGGAAGGGGCTAGTCGCCGCGATCGAATTCTTAGCGCCACTGACAAGGTCGGTAAATTTGCCGGCATACCGGTCGTTGTCCAGGCCGTCAACGCAAGCAACCGGAATAAAGTCGCCCGCAAGTTGCTCGAAAAAACGCTGGGTGTTCACCGCGATGCGATCGTGCCTGAATACCACTCAAATACCGCACGTAAGCGTTTGCACGATCACCGGTACACGGATGGAAATAACGCGGTCGCGACAGAAAGTACACGTGGAAAAGTCGTGCTGTTTACGACCTGCTATGCGAACAGGAACATGCCCTCGCTGGCGGAGGACCTGGTCGCGGTTTATGAGCACAACAATATTCCAGTCGCAATTGCTGCAAAGGAAGTTTGTTGCGGAATGCCGAAACTGGAACTTGGCGATCTGGATTCTGTAGAGAAGGCCAAGGAAATCAACATCCCTGTTTTATTGGCATGGATCAAGCAGGGCTGGGATATTGTCACCCCGATTCCGTCCTGCACGCTCATGTATAAGCAGGAATTACCGCTCATGTTTCCGCACGATCCGGACGTTGCGATAGTTCGCGACGCCATGTTCGATCCATTTGAGTATCTGATGCTGCGACACAAAGAAGGCAGGCTCAATACAGAGTTCGAGAATGCGCTGGGCAAGATTGCGTATCACGTACCGTGTCATTTGCGCGTGCAAAACATCGGCCTCAAAACTCGCGATCTTTTGTCGCTGGTACCGGACACAGAGATAGAGACCATCGAACGATGTTCGGGGCATGACGGTACCTATGCGGTCAAAAAGGAATTTCACGCCATAGCCGCAAAAATTGCGCGGCCCGTGGTCAACAAGGTCAGGAAAAGTGAAGCCGACCATTTTGTGAGCGACTGTCCAATGGCGGCGGAACAAATCGCCCAGGGGCTTGAAAACCAGGCTCCTGAGCACCCGTTGCAATTGCTACGCACTGCTTACGGAATCTAGCCCGGGCTAGGACAGAGGACATGAAGAAGTTTCAACGCCAAGACCTGTACAGCCTTGAGCAGTATGCGGAGTTACGCAACGACTTCCGCCAGGAGGTCATGCAACACAAGCATAATCGGCGGCTCGAACTGGGCCCGAATGCGGTACTGTATTTTGAAGACAGGTTGACAATGCAGTATCAAATTCACGAGATGTTGCGAATTGAACGAATATTCGAGCCGGCCGGCATCGCCGAAGAGCTGGCTACCTACAACCCGTTGATACCGGACGGATGCAACTGGAAAGCGACGTTCATGATCGAGTATCCGGATGCCAGTGAGCGCGATGTGATGCTGCACCAGCTCGTTGGCATAGAGAGTCATGTGTGGCTCCAGGTAGGTGAGTGGGATGTTATCCGTCCGATTGCTGACGAGGACCTGGAAAGATCGAATGAAGAAAAGACTTCGGCCGTGCACTTCCTGCGATTTGAGCTCCCGGCTGAGCAGATAATTGCGCTAAAGGGTGGGGAATCGCTCGCAGCCGGTATCGATCATGAGAATTACCAGGCGAAAGTCCGGCCCGTAGCCGACAATATTCGCAACTCCCTCATCCAGGATCTCGACTAGCCAATATTCAGCCTGGCGTCGATTTCGCATTTTTTTATCCGCGTGCCGAATTTGTCTTGAGCGATCGCTCCTCCTTCCTGCTAGAATCCCGCGGTGCTCGACTTCGCTTGGCAGAGAGGTACATGAGTAAACGTTACGATGCGGCTGACATCGAGGTCCTGAGTGGCCTCGAACCGGTGCGGCGGCGCCCGGGTATGTACACAGATACGACGCGCCCGAATTATCTGGTGCACGAGGTTGTGGACAACAGTGTCGACGAAGCGCTTGCTGGCCATTGCAAAAAAATCGAGGTCAAGCTTTATAAAGACGGTTCGGTTGAGGTCACTGATGATGGTCGCGGCATGCCTGTCGATATTCACCCAAAAGAAAAAATTCCGGGCGTCGAGTTGATTCTTACGCGCTTGCACGCCGGCGGAAAATTCAACAATGAAAATTATCAATACTCGGGTGGCCTTCACGGAGTCGGTGTTTCTGTAGTCAATGCACTGTCCAGGAATCTGGAAATCTGGATTCGACGGGATGGCAAAGAGTACAACATGAGTTTCGCCGGCGGGAAGAAGCGCGGCAAGCTGGAAGTTGTCGGCAAAGTTGGCAAAGCAAATACAGGAACGACCATTCGATTTTGGCCGGATCCGAAATATTTCGACTCCGCTAATATCTCGGTGCCCAAAATAAAACATGTTTTGAAAGCAAAGGCCGTGCTTTGTCCGGGGCTTTTGGTAAAACTGAGCGTCGAGAAGCCCAAAGAAAAAGTGGAATGGTGCTATTCGGGTGGTCTTGAAGAGTACCTGCTCGAAGCGATCGACAATGCAGAACACCTGCCGCTGGAACCGTTCAATGGCAGCATGGCCGGCAATCATGCAGCGATTGACTGGGCGCTGGTGTGGCAAACCGACGCGGGCGTTGCCGTCACTGAAAGCTATGTGAATCTGGTGCCGACACCGCAGGGTGGCACGCATGTCAACGGCTTGCGCACGGGCCTTACCAATGCAATACGCGAGTTCTGTGATTTTCGCAGTTTGTTGCCGCGTGGAATCCAGCTAGTGCCGGAGGATGTCTGGGACGGCCTCAGTTTCGTGCTCAGCACCAAGCTGGAGGATCCGCAATTTTCCGGACAGACCAAGGAAAGGCTTTCGTCTCGCGAATCCGCGGCGTTTGTCGCCGGGATCATCAAAGACAGTTTTTCCCTTTGGCTGAACCAGCATCCGGAGACGGGCGACCTCATTGCTCAGCTTGCGATCAGCAAGGCGCAAAGACGTCTTAAAGAAGCCAAAAAAATTGTGCGCAAGAAAATTGTGTCCGGTCCCGCGCTACCCGGGAAACTGGCTGATTGCACGTCCCAGGAGCCGGAGCTTTCCGAGTTATTTCTGGTAGAGGGTGATTCGGCCGGCGGTTCGGCGAAGCAGGCCAGAGATCGCGTCACACAGGCAATCATGCCGCTGCGGGGCAAAATCCTGAATACCTGGGAGGTCGATACAGCGGAGGTACTCGCCTCCCAGGAAGTGCATGACATCAGTGTGGCGATCGGCGTCGATCCGGGCAGCAACGACACCAGCAATCTGCGCTATCACAAGATCTGTATTCTTGCCGATGCGGATTCAGATGGAGCACACATAGCAACCCTGATATGTGCCTTGTTCCTGCGTCACTTCCGTGAATTGGTGCTGGCTGGCCATATCTATGTTGCGATGCCGCCGCTCTATCGTATCGACGTTGGCAAGACCGTTTTTTACGCGTTGGATGAGGCAGAGAGAAAGGGCATCGAAGATCGCATTGATGCTGAAAAAATACGCGGCAAAGTGTCGGTGACGCGCTTCAAAGGACTGGGAGAAATGAGTCCGGGCCAGCTACGTGAGACCACGATGAATCGCGATACACGTCGCCTGGTACAGCTCACTGTGCATGCCCGGGACAACACCGATCAACTGATGGACATGTTGCTGGCCAAAAAACGCTCCGCTGATCGCCGCCATTGGCTGGAGCAGAAGGGCAATCTGGCGCAAGTGTGACGATGCAAAGCGAATTGAACCTTGAGGGTGTCGAACAGCTGGCCTTGAAGGAATTCACGGAAAAGGCTTATCTCGATTATTCGATGTACGTCATTCTCGATCGGGCGCTGCCGCAAATTGGTGATGGTTTGAAACCGGTGCAACGTCGCATCCTTTATGCGATGAGTGAACTCGGCTTGTCGGCAGGGCAAAAGCCGAAGAAATCGGCCCGCACTGTTGGCGATGTCATCGGCAAGTTTCACCCACACGGTGATTCTGCCTGCTATGAAGCCATGGTACTTATGGCGCAAAAATTCTCCTATCGATACTCCCTGATCGATGGCCAGGGCAACTGGGGTTCAACGGACGATCCGAAATCATTCGCCGCTATGCGTTACACCGAATCACGATTGATGCCCTACGCCAAAAGCCTGTTGCAGGAACTTGGTTTGGGTACGGTTGACTGGGCACCCAACTTCGATGGCACTATCGATGAACCCGTTGTACTGCCTGCGCGCCTGCCCAATTTGTTGCTCAATGGTACGACAGGAATTGCAGTCGGCCTGTCCACCGACTTGCCGCCGCACAATCTCCGCGAAGTGGTGAGTGCCGTCATACATCTGCTCGATAAGCCGAAAGCCACGCTCACGGACATGATGAAACATATCAAGGGACCCGATTTTCCGACGGGTGGCGAATTGATTTCACCACTAAGCGACATCAGGCAGATATATGAAACGGGCAATGGCACGTTGCGGCTAAGAGCCTCCTACAAGATCGAGGATGGCGATATCGTCATATACGAGTTGCCCTACCAGATTTCGGGCAATAAGGTGCTGGAGCAAATCGCGGCGCAGATGCGCAACAAAAAATTGCCTATGGTCGAAGACTTGCGCGATGAATCCGATCATGAGGATCCAATAAGACTCATCGTCACGCCGAAGTCGAAGAGAGTGGACGTCGAAGAGCTGATGTCACATCTGTTTTCGACGACATCACTGGAACGCACTGTACGGGCCAACATTAATATTATCGCGCTCGATGGCAGACCCAGGACGTTCAATCTGCTCGGATTGCTGCACGAGTGGCTTAAATTTCGCAAAGAAACCGTCACCCGGCGACTGCAGCGCCGCCTGCAGATTGTGAGCGATCGCTTGCTCATTCTTGATGGATTGCTCGTTGCATACCTCAATATTGACGAGGTCATCGCAATCATTCGCGCTGAAGACGAACCCAAACCGGTGCTGATGAAGCGATTCAAGCTTGAGGATATCCAGGCGGAAGCAATTTTGAATCTTCGCCTGCGCAATCTCGCCAAACTTGAGGAAATGAAAATACGCGGTGAACAGGATGAACTGAATGAGGAGTGTGATGGACTCGAAAAAACACTCAAGAGCAGCGCCCGCCTGAAAACCCTCATGAAGAAGGAGATCCTGGAAGACGCCGAGAGTTATGGTGACGAGCGACGTACAACGATCGTCGAGCGAGTGGCGGCTCAGGCGCTCGATGAAACGCAGCTCGTCGCGAGTGAGCCGGTGACCATTGTGTTGTCGGAACGCGGTTGGGCGCGCGCGGCGAAAGGCCATGAAATTGATCCCTTGACCCTCAATTACAAATCGGGTGACACGTTTCTCGCCTCAGCGCTCGGGCGCAGCAATCAACTTGCCATGTTCATCGACAGCACTGGCCGCGTATACAGCGTCCTCGCGCAGACGTTGCCAACCGCCCGTGGTCAGGGCGAGCCCTTGTCCGGTCGTTTCAAGGCACCTGGCGGGTCGATTTTTTGCGGTGCGATGATCGGGGAGCCAACGGACAAGTGGCTTTTGGCGAGCAATGCGGGTTATGGCTTTATAGCCACGCTGGGGGACCTGGCTTCACGAAACAAAGCGGGCAAGGCGGTTCTTCGCGTGCCTGCCGGGGGCAAGGCGGTGGTCTCGATGCCGGTGCCCAGGGAGGGTGAATGCCTGATCGCGGCGGTAAGTTCACTCGGTCGGCTTTTGATGTTTGAAATGGATGAGTTACCACAGCTTGCCAAAGGCAAGGGCTTGAAGATCATCAATATCCCGTCCAGGAAGTACAAAGAGGGCGAAGAACATCTCGTGGCTGTTGCCGTTTTACCAGAAGACGGTTGCCTGCAAGTGCACACAGATACCCGGACGATGACGATAAAATGGAATGATGTCGATAATTATTACGGCGATCGAGCCATGCGCGGACGATTCCTGCCGAAAGGCTGGCGTAAGGTCTTACGCCTGACGGCCGACAACACTTAGTAGTCTGTTGAAAAAAGCCATCCATGGCTTTTTCAACATCGTCATTCGAAAAACGTCGTTTTCGAATGACTCCCATTTTCAATGGCTTGCAGCCATCGAAAATGTCGGCACATCCATGTACCGATAGCAGCCTGTCGAATCAGCCAGTTGTTTTTTTCGTATTGATACGCGCCGACTCCACGTCCATTTCGACAGTCTCATCGTTTTCAGCAGCCGGCAATTTTGCGGTTAACTCTTCATTGATACCCGTGTCCGCGAGATCTGAAAACTCTTCATTATCAGCATCTGAAACGGCAGGCATCTGTGCGGTGAGTTCCGAGGTGGCCTCGCTCACAGGGTCGGAAACCGGCATCTCTTCAGTTTTGTCACCATCAGGCTCGTCCATGCGCAGAGCCAGTTCTTGCGCAGCTTTCTCGATTTCCTGATTAGCTGCCTGAGTTGCTGTAAATTCGTCTTCGTAATCCTGCTCGAGAGACTCTATGCCGAGCGGTTCATTGAGGGTGTACTCATCACTGTCTTTCTCAGATGACAGGCTGTTGATGGGTACAGCCATTAAATCCTTCTCTGTTGTGTTCGTGTCACCAATATTCTGTTTGGTTACATCGACAATCATGGACATGTCGTAATCATCGTCGTCAGGCAGCACTTCTACGTCAAGAATGGATGACTTTTCAATATTCTGTGGTGGCAAGATGTCTGTCGGCGCTGATTCAGGCTGTTGCTTGGGCTCCTCCGGCAGAACCATGTCAAGATCCTCTGCAGGTGCTTGCGTTTGCAGAAACCCGTAGTCGTGGGCCACATCGACTCCGCTATTGTCGTCCAGACCCGTACCGGCACCCAGATCGGCATCCAGCGTATATTCCTGCTCAGATTGCTGTTCATCGTCGAATTGAAAATCCACATCGCTGATGGCTTCGTTTCTGGCTGTCTCGTCCAAATCCGGCTGAACTCGTTCGACTGCGGGAGCAATCGGGGTTGATCCGAATCGATCGCGAATTTTGCGGCCAAAGATGATCAGCCCAAGAGCAAGGGCAATCCCGGACCCGGCGAGCCAGAACAACCACGGCCACGATTTGCTGGTCGTGCCGTTTGCGGCAGTAACGGAACGACTGGACACAACAGGGACGACGGGTGCTGGCCGACTTGTCGCCGCGGGCGCTTCAACAATCGGTGAATCTTGCTGTGCACCGGATTCAAACGGCACTTCCTGTGGGCTTATGACGGGCGATTCAATAGGAGATACGAATGCAGTATCGCCACCGAATGCGATGTCGCCCGGTTTTATATTGGCAAGCGAGGTCGCTTCGGCAGCGTCGTTAGCCGCAATGATGGACTCCGTTTCAGCTGGAGATGTCAATTCACTAACGGGCTCCAATCCAACAAACTCGGCAGGGGACAGGCTAGCGGAGTCATCGGTGAGAGTCTGCTCGTCCGGAACAAAACCCGCGTATCCGGCAGAGCTCAGAGATTCGGATGAAGCACTGACAGGACTGGTATCGAGTGCATTCGCAGCCATTTCAGGCGCGGCGACGTCATCAAAAGTGGAAATTGTGATTTGGCTTCCGGCAACTAATTGATTGATGTCTCCGTCAAGAAACGCGTTCGGGTTCTCTGCAAATAATACGTTGACCGCAGGCCACAGGCCAATCGGGCGGCTCTCGATACGTGTCGCGATATCCGACAATGTATCGCCCACCTGGACTGTGTAGGTTGTGCCGGGAATAATTGGCGCAGTGTCAATTATCGGCGCACTGCTTCGAACTACCGGTGATCTCCTGCTTACCGCGGGTTGCGCGACAGGTACGTCGCTGGTTCGTTCGGTGGCTACCGCAATATCAAGCGCAGTTCTTTGAATCGGGTCCAGCATGATTGTGTACGAGCGCGTGAGATTCATCGTATACGGGCAATCCACAGCAACCTGCACCGCAAGTATAAGATCGCCAATCGGCTGTGAACTTGTCAGGTTAATTCGACCATTTGCTATGGACACATTGGCTCTTGTTAATGCCGGTAAGCCATTTGCCGCCAGACCTGGTTTCAGCCGGACACAATAGTTCTGTAATTGCTCGTTTGGGCTAAGGGCGAATGCAATGCTTGCGCGCAACGGCTGGCCCAAGCTGGATTCGACTTCAAGCTCGCCGAGTTGCAGTGCGGACGCAGGCCCGGACACCAGCCCGCAAGCACTTCCCACGATCAGCGCAGGCAGCAATTGGGTGCTTCGTTTTCGCGCACTCGCTCGCGCGTATTTGACAAGTCCGTCACCTTTGTTTCTTCCTGGTTTTGCTTTCACAAGCTGTATCTCCGTGTCCGATCATCCGGCTTTACAATATGCGCGCCAGCCACAAGACCGCCGTAGCGCACTTTCCTGAACCCAACCACTGCAACAAGCGTACATGCCACTGAAGGTGCTGTATGCGGACCTATTCTATGTTTTAGGAATTGCGGTGAACAGGAAGTCGTTGGCTGGACAAAATGTGATTCCACGCACACTTTTCGGGGTGTCAATTTGACTTAATCACTGCCAGACAATGCGATCCGGACTGGAGTGCGCAGCAGGACGGCGATCGCCCGACGAGGCTCCTAGCCCGGACTATTCATGAATCGTCCGGGCTAGCGAGACGCTATTGCCTCAAGACTGGTTCGGACGACATCGGCCTGCTCTTGCAGGACAACTTCCGGTTCCTGTACGTAATGGCCTTGCATGTAGTGAATGCCGATCTGAAATAGCACAGCCATTTCGTTCGCATTTTCCACACGTTCTGCGATCGTTTCAATCTTACGTTGATTCGCTGCACTAACGATGCGACGCACACCGTCCTGAATCGATGTGTCGGTCATCAAAGAGTGCATCAATTCGCCATCAATCTTGATGTAGTCCGGCTTGAGGATATCGAGGATCTGGAATCTATTCTTATTGATTCCGTAATGTTCAAGGGCGAAACGAATGCCGACCTTACGGAATCTCTCTGTGACCCCTTTCAATTGTTTGACAAATTGCGCGGCCTTCTCTTCAGCGACCTGAATGCACATCCTGTCGGGATCTACGCCCTGTCGTTTGAATTCTGATTCCACCCAGTCAAGCAGAGAAAGATCCTGCAGTGACGGCTGTGAAATTCTGACAAACACGCGTGTTGCATCTTGTACTGAGCAAAACTCTATCGCCGCCGAAATAATCCAGCGATCGATCGTCTTCATGAGGTTGTTGCGCTCAGCAGCCGGCAAAAATTCGGAGGGCAGTACTGAATCTCCCTGTTCGTCCTCCATACGGACGAGCATGTCGTACATACCGTTAGTGTCGCTGCGCAGACCGGCAACAGGCAATTGAGCAAGTCGAAACCGGTTTTCCGAGAGCGCCGATTTGATGCGCTTAACCCAGATGGCGTCATGACGTTTGAGCTTCGTGTCTTCCTCTTCAGACTCGTTCAGGGACACGGTGTTGCCACCGGCTCTTTTGGCTAGATCATGGGTGCTGCTGACGGCTGATATGAGCTCGTCCATATTCTCGAAAACACCGCTTACCGCGCAGACACCGATGGTACAAGTCAGGCTGACTTCCTGGCCGTCGACCTTGAATTCGAATTCACTGATGTGCTTGACCAGCTGCTGGGCCCAGGCTTCGGCATCTCTTTCATTGCCTCGTTCCAGCAACGTCATGATTACCGTGCCCTCGAAGCGGCCCGCCACGTCACGCGGATGCAGTCGCTTGCGAATTTCCTCTGCAAACTGGGCCAGCACTTCCTCAGAAGCAATTAAGCCAACCTTTGCCGACACCTGAGAAAAGTTGTCCGGTTTGATGTAAGCCAGAATGTGTAATCCGGAGCCTGGTTTCCGGGCCAGGCGTTTTGTAATTCTTTCGATAAACTGCGCGCGGTGAAAAAAGAGCGTTGTTGGGTCTCTTTGCAACGCATCGTGGACCAGCTTGGTCGGTTCTTCGGCAATCTGAACAGTGGGTGCGATACGTATCTGAACGTAGGGTCCGTCATCAAATTCTGCGAGCTGAAAGTCGAGTTGCAGTGTTTGCGGGTCCGTCTCACCCAGGCGGGACTTAGCCACCAGTTTTTCGCCGATCTGCCACTTCTTTTTTGTAGTAGCAATGATCGCACCCTTGACCGCCGCTTGACTTTCTTCCTCGAAATTGTCCATCAGCGGCATGCCAATCACATCATCCTTGTTCGCAACTTTGAACAATTCGAGCCAGGACCGATTGGCGCTGGTTATGATGCCTTCCTGAACATAGGCGATTGCGCTGCTGGAGCCTTCCATGTAATCGAAAAGCTGTTTGCGATAGGTCGTCGCGGACTGCAGCGTCGAGTTCAGCGCGCATTCAACTCGGTAGGCACGCATTTCTCGTGTCGCTACGGCATGCAGCCGTTCCCGGTTTTGCGTTGATACCAGGTCGCAAGCCCCTTGTTTCATTACATCAAGAATTTGTGCTTCTTCGACACGGTGTTGTATGGCGAGAACCGGCACTTCCGGTTGATAAACATCTCTCTGTTTTACGACCTGCCGTACGGCGTCTTTGTATTTGTCGCAATTCTGGATTATCAACTCAATGCGATTGTCGCCCAGTACCTGGTTGAAATCCTCCCTGTTTTTTACCCAATGACAGTGCGCCGGATGGCCGCCGTCACGCAAAGCGCGGTTAATGAGTTCAACGTCGTCCTGATCTTCAGTCAGAACTGCAATCAATACTTTTTGGTTTTCTGCCATCTGGAGTTCCGCATGACCGTGATGGCCATGTTCATGTAATAAAGGTGAGTCTAGCTAACAGGAGCAGAGTAGTCCCTGCTGTTGATGCAAAAGCGTGACAGGATTCAAATTATTGCCCCGCTGTGTGGCAGTATTTCGGAACTGTCGCCGACGTGACGAAAACGGACCGCATTTGAACGATTTGTTTCGTGGCGATGGCGGAGCAGGTATGATAGCGCCCCGTTATTCCTCTACTTCACATAACATGAGCTGCGTCGACTCGATACGGCGCAGGTTGGATCAATACTATGGCCAGTTACAATACGAGTGAGTTTCGCTCCGGGTTGCGAATTATCCTCGACAGAGATCCTTATATTATCGTTGAGAATGAATTTGTGAAGCCGGGCAAGGGCCAGGCATTCAACCGGGCGCGTGTCAAAAATCTGAAGACAGGCCGGACCGTTGAAAAAACATTCAAGTCGGGCGAAAGCGTCGAAGCCGCTGATGTCGTTGATACAGATATGCAGTATTTGTATGCGGATGGCGAGTTTTGGCACTTCATGATGCCAGACACTTTTGAGCAATACGCTGCGGATGAAAAAGCAGTAGGGGGCGCGAAAAACTGGCTTAAAGAACAAGACATTTGCATGATTACGCTGTGGAACGATTCGCCGCTCCTGGTTACACCGCCGAATTTCGTGGAGTTGGAAATCGTCGAAACAGATCCGGGAGTTCGTGGAGATACGGTGAGTGGCGGTGTAAAACCGGCAACGCTATCGACCGGCGCCGTTGTCCGAGTGCCACTTTTCGTCGAACAAGGCGAGACGATTCGCGTCGACACGCGCTCAGGTGACTACGTCGCGCGAATCAAATAAATTCAGGCTGACGCAATTCACGTCGTTCAAGCATTTTGACGAAGGTTGAGCAAAGCGTTTCAATTCCGATCTTGATGCGACATCAACGCCACCAGTTGCTCGTGCAGTGAATCGTAATCGACCCCGTCGTGGAGGGTCATCGCGGTGTCTCGATCGGAAAATGCCGGGTGTCGCTCAGGTGCCCGGTTTTCAATTCGATCATGAGCAAGCGGTCAAATCCTACTGCAACACCGGCACACGCGGGCAGACCAGAATCGAGTGACGCCAGAAATTTCTCATCGACCGGTCGTATCGCCGCGCCACGCTGGCGGCGTTTATCCTGATCCGCTTCACAGCGTTGTCGCTGCTCGCCTGCGTCGGTCAATTCTACATAGCCGTTCGCGAGTTCCAGCGAGCCGAAAAAAACTTCAAAACGATCGGCAACGCTGCGATCAATGGGGTTGATTCTTGCCAGTGCTGCCTGGTTTGCCGGGTAATGGAAAATCACTGTCAATCGATCGGCTGAAAATTGCGCTGCGATTTGTGTTGCGAGCATGAGGTCGAGCGCGGCATCGACAGAGCCCTTCAATGAGGCCTTCAGGTCCGGATCTGCATCAAGTTTTCCGGCGACCTCATCAAAACCGGCCGACAATGGGTCAATACCTGCGTAGCGCAGGAACGCATCGCGATAACTCAACTTGTCCGCTCCGGCAACTATTCGGGACGGATCGATAAGCGCTTCAATAAAGTCGATGGTTTCACTGATCATCGCGTCTAAATCGAATCCAAGTCGGTACCATTCAATCAGCGTGAATTCGGGTTGATGGTGCCTGCCGATCTCTGCATCGCGGAATACTTTACAAATTTCGAAAATATCGGGAAATCCATCCGCGAGTAGACGTTTCATGTGCAATTCCGCCGACGTCTGCAGGTAGAAATTTCGTCCCGGGTCGAGAGCCAGAGTTGTGTGCATGGATTCGATGTTCGGATCTGACACTGCGGCCTCGCCTATGCAAGGGGTATCAACTTCCAGAATTGTTTTTTGCGCGAAAAACTCCCGAGCTCGCTGCAACAATAGCGCGCGTTGGCGTGCCACCCGCACATCGCCAATGGGTCGCCAGGCAGTGGGATCGGTGCCGGTCACTTTTCATTGGTCCTGGCGTCGACTAATTCTGCAATTGCCTCTCCCATCAAGAGAGTTTTGCCGTCTTGCAGCTGGTCGAGTCCGTGAAGTCTTCCGGGTGGAAATAACATGATGACGGTCGAGCCCATATTGAACCACCCCAGCAAGTCGCCCTTGCTTATCACTCGGGAGACGGATGATCGTAGTGCGATTTCCTCCACAACACCCTTCTTCCTCGGGCGAATCTCTCCCGTCCACGGTGTTGTAATGCTGCCAACATTTAAAGCACCAACGAATATCAACGCCATGGGACCCGCATCTGTTTGCAAGTGACAGATCAGTCTTTCGTTCCTGGCAAACAGCTTGGGTACGCCGGATGCTGTGGCCGCATTCACGCTGAACAGGTCGCCGGGCACGTAACGGGCGGCAAGCAATTCGGCCGCAACGGGTGCATGTACTCGATGATAGTTGTAAGGGGCGAGGTAGATGGTTGCAAATGAGCCATTGATGAACAGATCTGCTTCCGCAAAATTCGTTGCGAGCAATTCATGCAAATGATAATAGCGGCCTTTGGCCTGAAAAATCTGTGCGTCCTTGATTGTGCCTGATGCACTCAGTGTGCCGTCGACCGGCGATACCACTGTTGCAAGTGATGGTTCGATTGGTCGACAACCACTGGCCAGTTCCCGCGTGAAAAAGTCATTGAAAGTCTGATAACCGCCAGGTACGTCTCTGTCGGCTTCGACGATGTTTACGTCGTAAAACCAGACAAATTTCCGGATCAGAAAGTTTTTGAAGGCTGCATGGCGAATCCGGGTTAGTTTGTAAACGAGTGCCGTTAACAGGTACTTGGGCAGCAAATACTGCAGAACGACAAACGCTGCAGCGCGAACAGACACCTTGTCCGCCGATTTATCGATTCGTGCGCTCATCGGCAAATCTCGACAGGATTGTTGTGCTGACAATTACCAGCCCATTGCCGTCATATGCAAATTGCAGCGTAGCGGGCTCGCCCTCTGCGACGGATGCCGCCGGTTGATCAAGCATCAAATGCAATCCGCCATCGACCAGAAAAACCTCTGAACGTGCGGGTATCTCGAGTCCATCGAGCATACGCATTCGTGCCACGCCGTCTTCTATTCGCGTCTCATGCAGCATGACAGAGTCGAATTGCGGGCTCTCGATCGAACCGATACGAATTGCCGAAGCGGAATTATTGCGTATCGTCATATAGGCGACGGAGGTGCGGGTGCCGGGAAGTGGTGCGTAGACTTTGACCTTACTTATTTCCAGCGGCGGGCCGCTGGCGGAATCGCAGGCAGAAATCGCCAGCAACAAACACAGGGACCCGACGAGCAATTTCATTTCGATGCCATGATAAGTTGCATGTCGCTGGCAAACGCTTCTATTTGGTGAGGCGCGCTAAAGAGAGCATGAAACTCTGCATTTTCATTGACGACGATTACAGCGGCTGAATGATCGACGACAGTGTTTTTATCGTCAGTTTGGTCGACGTTGAAAAAAATGCCCAGTGGTTTCGTCAACTTCGCAAGTTCATCGTGCTCACCACGCACTCCGGTTACGCCAGTGCCGAAGGATTGTACGTATTGCTTGAGAGATTCCGTCGAGTCTCGATCCGGGTCAACACTGATGAAAACTATTTCAGGGAGTGGGGCGTCAGGATCGGACCGTGCGATGCTGTCTCTGGCTTGCGCGAGCTTATGCAACGTGAGCGGGCATATGTCAGGGCAATTCGTGAAGCCGAAAAAAATCATGCTCCAGTGACCGCGGAGGGAATCTCTGGTGAACGGCTGATCTTCGTGGTTGGCCAGAGCGAAATTTGCCAAAGGGGCAGGAGTGGGCAGCACTGTGGCATGTTCGGGCAATTGCGGAATTGTCATCAGTGCACGCAGGAGAAACCCGGACACGACAACGCCCAGCAGCAGGATCGATATGGCGATGGCAAACTTGCCGGACTGCGCGGCTCGAGTGTGCCTGTTGAATTTGCAGCATTTCATTGGGGCGGCATCTTAACCCAGCCTGACCCGCCTGTTGGTATTTTCGGGCAGTGCCGCATGGCGCGTGCTAAATTCGGGTTTCACGTGGGTAGAATAGAAACCTCCCCCAAACTCGTTTTGATTCAGCACCTATGTCCCTTGAGAATACCAGCGCAAATCCTGCGGTTGAAGATGTCATCCGCGCCGTAGCACGTCGTTTCGAGGAAGCGGGACTGGTGTACGGGCACGGTACGGAAAATCCGCTCGATGAGGCGGCGTACCTGGTGTTTGCCCATCTGGGCCTGGCCCATGACGATGCAAGCAATGCCTATGTGCGCCCCGTCAGTCCGGCTGATCTGGCTGGCATAGAAGCATTGGCGCGCAGGAGGGCTGAAAACAGAACTCCTGTCGCCTACCTGGTCAACGAGGCGTGGTTCGTGGGCCGGAAATACTACGTCGACGAGCGCGTACTGATTCCGCGTTCGCCCATCGGTGAACTGATCGCCCAGGGTTTCGCCCCCTGGATTGAACGCGAGCAGGTACGCCACGCCATTGACCTTGGCACGGGTTGTGGTTGTATTGCTATTGCCATTGCGCTGGAATTTCCACGGGCCCAGGTGGATGCAGTGGATATTTCCAGTGATGCGCTTGAGGTGGCGACGATAAATATTGCGCAATTCGGTCTCGATGACCGCGTCCATTTGATTCGCTCAAGCTTTTTCGCCGAGCTTGAGAAAAAGGACGACAGCACCCGGTATGATTTAATCGTGAGCAACCCGCCCTACGTGGATCGTGACGATATGGATTCGCTGGCGGCAGAGTTTCAGCATGAACCCGAGCTGGGTCTCACGGCAGGCACAGATGGTCTGGATTCAGTGATTACGATATTGCATGATGCATCCCGTTTCCTGAATGACGATGGAATATTGATTGTGGAGGTGGGCAACAGCCAACCGGCACTTGAGGCGATATTTCCGGATGTGCCCTTTGTCTGGCTTGAATTTGAACAAGGCGGGGGCGGGGTGTTCCTGTTGGCCAAAGCAGTGCTGGATCGCCACACGGCCTCTTTCGAAAGCATGCACCTGAAGAGATCGGGTGGAGTGAAAGGAAAATACGATGTCGGGTAACAGTTTCGGACGATTATTCACGGTGACGACTTTTGGTGAAAGCCACGGGCCGGCTCTTGGCTGCGTGATCGACGGTTGCCCGCCAGGGTTGCCTCTGTCAGTAGATGACATCCAGACGGATCTGGAACGACGGCGACCGGGAAAATCCCGTTACACAACGGCACGCAGCGAGCCGGACCAGGTGAAAATACTGTCGGGCGTGTTTGAAGGTGTGACCACAGGAACGCCGATTGGTCTGGTGATCGAAAACAAGGATCAGCGCTCCAAAGATTACGGCAACATCAAGGAGAAGTTTCGTCCGGGGCACGCAGACTATACCTACCAGCAGAAATACGGAATTCGCGATTACCGCGGCGGCGGTCGCTCATCTGCACGGGAGACGACAATGCGCGTCGCTGCGGGCGCTATCGCCCGGAAATATTTGCGGGAGCGCCTGGGTATTGAAGTAAAGGGCTATTTGTCGCAACTTGGCCCGATCAAGCTTGACCGTGTTGATATGTCGGCGGTCGACAGCAATCCGTTTTTTTGCGCGGATCCTGATCGAATTCCGGAGCTCGCGGAATTCATGGATAAATTACGCGGTGAGGGTGATTCGATCGGCGCGAAAATCAGCGTACTTGCGACGAACGTACCCCCGGGACTGGGCGAACCCGTATTTGACAAGCTGGAGGCGGATCTCGCGCACGGGCTAATGAGTATCAATGCTGTCAAAGGCGTGGAAATAGGCGCGGGCTTTGCGGCTGTTACGCAACGAGGCAGCGAACATCGTGACGAATTAACACCGGATGGTTTCGCCAAGAATGATGCAGGAGGCACTCTCGGCGGCATCTCGTCGGGGCAGGACATTCTCGCCAGCATCGCGTTAAAGCCGACATCGAGTATTTCTGTTCCCGGCAAGACTATCGACACAAAAGGCGATGCAACCGAAATTGTAACGAAGGGTCGGCATGATCCCTGTGTTGGCCTGCGGGCGACGCCGATTGCCGAGGCGATGGTTGCACTCGTCTTGATGGATCACTATCTGCGTCATCGCGGACAAAATGCGGATGTCCGCACGGATACACCAGTCATTGCGGGAAGCGTTGCGCAAGACTAAAATTCGCGTTGCAATTCACCTGCCTGCTTGTCTTAGGAAACAAAAACGATGTCAGACTCGATAAACGTCGCCGTTGTCGGTGCCACCGGTGCCGTTGGCGAGGCACTGCTGGAGATACTTTCGCAGCGGAAATTCAAAGCGGGAAAAGTGTATGCACTGGCCAGTGAACGGTCGGTGGGTATGGACGTGCGCTACGGCAACAAGCAGCTTCCGGTGGAGGATCTGGCTGAATTCGATTTCTCAAAAGTACAAATCGGCTTGTTTTCGGCGGGCGCTTCCATATCCGATGTCTATGCCCCGAAAGCTGCCGCCGCCGGCTGCGTGGTCATAGACAATACGTCGCGTTTTCGCTACGACGATGACGTCCCACTCGTTATCCCGGAGGTCAATCCCGAGCGAATTGCTGATTACAAGAAATCCGGAATCATTGCGAATCCGAATTGCTCAACCATTCAGTTGCTCGTCGCCCTGAAGCCAATTTACGATGCCGTTGGCATCCGGCGAATAAATGTCGCGACCTACCAGGCTGTGTCCGGTGCGGGCAAGAGCGCGCTCGAGGAACTGGTGCGGCAGGTGGGCATGCTTTTAAACGGGCGACCGCTTGCTATCGAAGGAGACAACCAGCAGATCGCGTTCAACGTGGTACCTCAGATTGACGTTTTCGAGGCCAACGGCTACACGAAAGAAGAGATGAAAATTGTGTGGGAAACGCAGAAGATTCTGGGAGATACGTCAATTTTGGTAAATCCCACAGCCGTCCGCGTGCCTGTGTTTTACGGCCATTCCGAGGCAGTGCACATTGAAACGGCACACAAAATCTCTGCGGCAGAAGTATGTGACCTGCTGCGAAAATCTCCCGGCGTAGAGTTAATTGATGGTAATGATGGCCACGATTATCCGACGGCTGCGACACATGCCTCCGGGAAGGACGCGGTTTTCGTTGGTCGGGTGCGGGAAGACCTGAGTCACGCCCGCGGAATTGATATGTGGGTCGTGGCCGATAACATACGTAAGGGCGCGGCTCTAAATAGTGTCCAAATAGCTGAAATATTGGCGAAAAACTATTTATAAGCTATAGTCCACACCCATACGCATTGGGCATTTCTATTCCAAATTCATGGTTCCGGGCAAGGGCGATTCGCAGCACTTCGGGGAGCCGGAGATACACATTATGTCGCGAAAACTGAACCGTTTATGGGTCTTGCTGGTATTCCTCGTATCAGGCGAGGTCTGGGCTCTGGGTTTGGGGGACATTAAGCTTGATTCGGCGCTGAATCAGGTGCTTCTTGCTGAAATTGAACTGATATCCGTGACGCCGGACGAATTGGCAAATTTGACGATTACCGTTGCGTCTGTGGACACCTTTGCCCGTTACGGTATCGACCGTCCGTTTTTTCTGTCGAACCTCGTTTTCACCGTCATCCCAAGCGGTCGAACGGACGGTAACCTTGTTCGAGTTACCTCCACAGAGCCCGTAACAGAACCCTTCGTCACCTTTCTCGTCGACGCTGTCTGGTCCCGTGGTCGCCTGTTAAGAGAATACACATTGTTGCTCGATCCGCCGACATTTGCGCCGCCTGCGACCACGCAGGTGCAGCAGGCAGTAACCGCTCCAAGGCGCGCCGCGCCCGCTGACAGCGGTCGCATAAGCCGTCCTGAGCCAACGCCAGAGCCGGCTCCACGAGCAAGTGCGCCGCGCACGCGGGTCCAGCCGGTGGCGCCGGTTCAAGCCAGAGAATCAACGCCTCTCGCGCCGACCCCGACCGCACAGGATCCGGCACCCATTCAGGATTCTGCGTCAGTTTCCGAATCAAGCTCATTCGATACCGGGCTGGCAGGAGATTTTCTGGTTCGGCGTGGCGACACTTTGTGGGGCATCGCGAGCCGTGTTCGCCAGGACAATCGCCTGACGATAAACCAGACGATGCTCGCCATTTATGAAGCGAATCCGCAAGCATTCGCCGGCAATATCAACATCTTGTCAGCAGGTGCTACGTTGCGCATTCCCGGCGCGGACGAAGTCTTCAGGATTAGTCGCGGCGATGCGCTGTCGGAAGTACAGCGCCAGCACGCTTCATGGGGTGGCACAGCCAGCATCCCAACAAGCCGGCCAGAGCCAAGCCTCACTCTGTTGCCACCGGATGACGACACTCTGACGACCGATAGCGGCGATCTGTACGATGCCGCTGATCTGGAGCCAACCCTGGATTCCGATCAGGCGGCAGAGGATGTGCGCATTCGGGATATCGAGCGATTGCTTGCAGAGCACCAGGATTCATTGATTGAAATCGGCGACAACGAACTCACTGCACTGCGTGTGGAGCTGGCACAGTTGCGTGGCGAGGAGTTGCCGCTTGAGCCGATCGCTGAAGAACCGGAATTGCCGCTTGAAGAAGAACCGGATACGTCTGACGTCCTTGCGGACGACGCCGACGATACAGCGATTGATGACGATATCGTCGCTGAAGAAACGGATGCGACGGCAGCCGAAGAGACACCGGCGCCGAGAGTTGTTTCCACTCGAGCGGCGGAAGAGCCCGGCATCATTGATTCGATTCTCGCTGCCGTAACCGGAATCTGGGGTCTGATAGGTGGCGCCCTGCTGGTGGTTGCTGGTGTCCTGGTCTGGTTCGCGAAACGCGCAGCGCGCGGTGATGACGAGGACTCAACTGGCGTCTGGAAAGCACTGGATGCTGATGATCACAAAAGCGAAACCTCTGATTCGACCGCCAGGTTGCGAGCGCTCGCGCAGGAGGACGAGTCGGCGATCGTTGTTGTAGAACAGGAAATGGAAGAGCCGGATGCGACCCGCTTTAAGCCGCCGGTTGAGACGCCGGTTGAGACGCCGGTTGAGACGGAAGACGTACTTGCGGACACTGGAACCAAGCAGTCACTTGAAGACACGTTTTCCAGCGACACAGCCATCAACCTTGACCAGTCCGATCCCGTCGCCGAGGCTGATTTCCACATGGCCTACGGTCTTTATGATCAGGCAGCCGACCTGATCAATGGCGCACTGGTGGTTGAGCCCGAGCGTCAGGATCTGCTCACCAAACTTTGCGAAATCTATTTTGTCTGGGGCAACAGAGATGCGTTTGTTGACGCGGCCACTCGTCTCAACAGCAATTTGTCGGGCGATGAAGATTCCGAGTGGGACAAGATTGTCATCATGGGCCAGCAGATTGCGGCCGATCACGAAATGTTTGCTGATGTAACGCCCGGTGCGGCGACGAAAGCCGTTGATTTGTCGTTTGAAGGTGGCACGGAAGAAACCAGCGCACTGGATATGGATTTTGCCGTCGATGCGGGCGCCTCGGATGATTCCGCTGACGATATAATTGATCTTGGTGCCGAAGATGGAACTCTCGATGCGAACGCCGGCGACGATGTGATCGACTTCGGTGCCGAAGAGGAAACTCTCGACGCGAGCGAAGCGGATGCCAGTTCCATAGATTTTGTATTCGATGAGCCGGATACAGGCGCCTCGGTAACCCAGGAAATGCCGCCCGCCGCCCTTGATGAGGTCTCCGAAGAAACTGCGGCCGTTGTGGAAATGGACGACAAGACTATCGAGTCGCCGACGCTGGAATCACCTGCGTCGGAAAGCACGGTCGAAACGCCAACGATCGAGCAGCAGTTCGAATCACTGGACCCCACCGGTGAAATGCCATCACTCAGCGAAGCCGATGAGACAGAAATCGCGACCCTCGATGACAACGTACCAGACGATGCGACCGCTGAAATCGATCTGGATGACCTCGGCCTGGATCTGGGATCTCTTGCCGAAAGCGACGTAGCGGAATCCTTGGAAGCTGAAACCGAATTGCTGTCCGACCTGGATGACACGGCCGAAAGCCAGACGCTGAAAATCGATGATCTTGCGGCGACCGGCAAGAATCCGACTCTGGATACTGAGGATCTGATCGATGATCAACTGTCGGCAACTGGGCGCAATCCGGAATTGCCCGAATTGGTTGAAGACGAAGCCACTGGAATGCATGACGTACTTGAATTCGACGAAGCATTGGCTGCTACCAGCGAAATGCCAACGATAGATGATGTCACCGGCAAGAACCCGGCCCTGGCTGAGGACGATCTGGAGGACACCGATATCGGACTTGATACCAGCCTTCTCGATGCGACCGGACAAACGCAGGTGCTGCCAGAGGATTTCGCGGTAGAGACCGGGACCGGCACTGACATACAAAAGGCTCTGGCGGATGACGCCGAAACGATGCTTGCGTCGCTGGATGATGACGACGTCGATGATGGTGATTTCGATTTTGCCAAGACCGAAGCTTTGCCCAAAGATGCGTTCATAGGTGATATGGCGACGGATGATACCGGCGTGATGCCGGGACTGGCTGCCGGCAGTACGGACATGGATCTGGATCTTGATGACCTGACCGCTGCGCTGAAAGTTAGTGCTGTCGGCGATACGGTGAATCAGGTACTGGACGATGCGACGGTCGAGCAACCTCGACCTAATGTGGCCGCTATAGAAGGTGAGGACGATGATTCGCCCACTGCAGCAATAGCACCTGAGGATCTGTCCGATGATCTGCACGATGCGCGCACGATGACAGAGGTTGGCACCAAACTCGATCTTGCGCGCGCCTACGTCGATATGGGAGACCCGAGCGGTGCCCGCAGCATTCTCGAAGAGGTGCTGGATGAAGGCGACGAATCGCAACGTCAGCAAGCTCAGCAACTTCTCGACTCGTTACCGACCTGATCTGTCTTTGAAAACGGTGGGTTTGTTCTTATACAGGCCCACCATTTTCAATTCTTGATCATTCTCACCCCAACGAACAATGCGCATCGCACTCGGCATTGAGTATGACGGCACGGCCTACAACGGCTGGCAACGACAGAAAGTCGGCAGGGGTGTGCAGGAGCTTGTTGAAAAAGCGCTCACCCAGGTCGCCAATCACCCGATCGAGGTCGTCTGTTCAGGCCGAACCGATACCGGAGTTCACGCCACCTGCCAGGTGATTCACTTTGATACCGAATCCGAACGTGCAATGCGCAGCTGGGTTCTTGGCACCAACTCAAACTTGCCCGACGATATCAACGTCTGCTGGTCAAAATCCCCCGGCAAAGACTTCAATGCCCGCTATTCGGCTGTCGCCCGCACCTACCGCTACCTGATTCTGAATCGACCGATTCGATCTTCACTGTTTCGGCATCGCGCGTGGTGGTTACATGAAACACTGGACGATTCCAGCATGCAGGACGGGGCGAATCATCTGCTGGGGAAACATGATTTTTCCGCTTTCCGGGCCGCCGGTTGCCAGGCCTCAACCCCGATTCGAGAGATTATGGAACTGACTGTCAGTCGTCACGGGGACTGGATTAGCGTCACCATCAAAGCAAATGCATTTCTGCAACACATGGTCAGGAATATCGCCGGTGCACTGGTCGCGACAGGGCGTGGTGACCAGCCGGCAAAGTGGATCAAGGAAATTCTCGATGGCCGCGATCGCACTGCAGGGGGAATCGCTGCCCCGGCTCACGGGCTGACTCTCGTTCGTATTGACTATCCACCGGCGTTCGACATTCCTGGTGCGGGAATTCCGGCGCTGCTTCCGGGAATTGATTGATCGAGGTTTGCCAATGCGACTCGGGATCGGGTATTGGCATTTGCGCGAGCAAGGCACCGGGACGGGCATCCGCTCACTCGAAAGACTTTAACTCGATCGCCGGATGCCCATCCCGGCACCTTGCGGGAAGGACTGGGTGGGTTTTGCAGCTTTGTATTGATGGGGCTGTGTGGGATTGTCGTGGGAAAAATTACTGGACAGGCATTTGCGCGAGCAAGGCACCGGGATGGGCATCCGCTCACTCGAAAGACTTTAACTCGATCGCCGGATGCCCATCCCGGCACCTTGCTGGGAGGACCGGGTGCGATTGTTCTTGGAGAGATTTTTGGATGGGCATTCGTGCTGGCGCGGTGTGGTGCAGAGACTCTTGTGCAGAGTCCTTTTTCCGTCAATTTCGTTTATGATGCGGCACTATGAGCTGGTTTGAAAAATTGATGCCCTCTCGGATCAGTACCGAGAAACGAACGCGATCGGTGCCCGAGGGCGTTTGGATAAAATGCACCAAGTGCGATGCACAACTGTACCGTACCGAGCTGGAACGAAATCTGCACGTTTGTCCGAAGTGTGAATATCACATGCGCATCAGCGCACGGAAGCGACTCGAATACTTTCTTGATCCGGATTCCCAAACGGAACTGGCTGCAAATCTGGAGCCGCAAGATCCGCTGCGATTCCGCGACAGCAAGAAATATCGTGATCGTATTGTGCTGGCGCAGAAAAAAACCGGGGAAAAGGATGCACTTGTCACTTGCAGCGGGATGTTGCTGGGCCACGCAGTCGTGGTTTGCGCTTTCGAATTCGGTTTCATGGGAGGGTCCATGGGATCGGTCGTCGGCGAGCGTTTTTGTCGTGCCACGCATCATTGTGCCGAGCATAAAATTCCATTGATATCGTTCGCTGCCAGCGGCGGCGCACGCATGCAGGAAGCATTGTTTTCGCTGCTGCAAATGGCCAAAACATCGGCTGCTCTGGCCGCGCTCGCTGAGCTACGGATTCCTTATATTTCCGTCCTTACGGATCCGACAACCGGCGGTGTCTCAGCCAGTCTCGCGATGCTCGGTGATGTCAATATCGCTGAGCCCAGGGCGTTGATAGGTTTTGCGGGCCCACGCGTGATCGAACAGACCGTTGGCCAAAAATTGCCGGCCGGATTCCAACGCAGCGAATTCTTGCTCGATCACGGCGCGATCGACATGATTGTAGATAGACGCAAGATGCGCGCCGAAATAGCAGACATGCTCGCCAAGTTCGACCATCGCCCAAAGCCGGCTTAGTATTTGTCACGTGATGACATGAACCCCTCCGGTTCATTTAATGGCATCGATGATTGGCTCCGTTGGCTGGAAACGCTCTCTCCGCATGAAATAGACCTGGGCCTTGATCGCGTCGATACGATCCTCGCGCGTCTCTCACTGCAACAGCCTGCACGCGTTATCACCGTCGCCGGGACAAATGGCAAGGGTTCGTCCGTGGCCATGCTGGAGGCGTTACTTACCGCCTGTGGGGAAAGAGTGGGCTGTTACACATCACCCCATGTGCACCGTTTCAACGAACGCATTCGCATTGACGGCAAAACAGCAAGCGACCAGGAGATAATCGCCGCTTTCGAGCGAATCGAGTCTGTCCGGGAGGGCATCGCACTCACTTATTTCGAATTCGGCACGCTGGCTGCCATGGTGTTGTTCGATATTGCTCGACCGGATACGGTCATACTGGAAGTAGGACTCGGCGGCAGGCTGGATGCGGTCAACGCGATTGAGCCTGATGCGTGCCTGATTACCAATGTGACGCTGGATCACTGCGACTGGCTTGGCGAGGATGTTGAAGCCATCGCTATTGAAAAGGCGGGCATCATGCGCCGAAACAAGCCCGTGGTATTCGGCGCGACAACAGTTCCAGAGGCGATCATTGCCGCATCAGGCCGTCTGGACGCGGATCTGATTCTGTCCGGCCGCGATTTCGAATTGGTTGCGAACGGCGGCGGTCAGTGGCACTGGTCCGGCCGGGATGTCGAACTTGCCGGCCTGCAGCAACCGTCTCTTGCGGGGTGGCATCAAGTGCAAAACGCCGCGGCTGTCCTTGCACTTGTTGAGTCTCTCGGGCTCCTCGTTTCGCTTGACGCCAAAACCGTCAATTCGTCGTTTGCGTCGCTCGAGCTTGATGGTCGAATGCAGCGGATACATACAGCAGGAAGAAATTTCATTCTGGATGTCGCGCACAATGTGGATTCTGCGCGCGTCTTAAGCGAGTCGCTCACCAACCAAGCAGAAAACGATCGTGTTGTGGCCGTTATCGGCGTGCTGGCTGGCAAGGATGTGGCCGGTATTGTCGGCGCGCTGCAGCCCGTCATAAATCGCTGGATAGCCTGTACACCGGACTCCCAAAAGGCGGTGCAAGCCGACGATCTTGCACGCATAATTGTGCAGCAGGCCGACCCGTCCTGCCTGATCTGCGGGTCCGTTGAAGACGCGATTCGTGAAGCGATAGCCCGCACCACCGAGAGGGATTTGATCGTGATCACCGGATCCTTTCAGACAGTCGCACCGGCACTGCGCATGCTTGATGAATTACAATGCGCAAATTAGCGGACGTTGCTATACTCGCGCCGCAATACATTCGCCCAAACGAATTCCCCAGTTTCAATCTGGCGGCTGCCTGACAGGTTATGGATCGATCTCTCAAAGAACGCGTAATTGGTGCCATTGTTCTCGTGATTTTCGCGGTGCTCGTCGTACCGGTGTTTTTGAACGGGCCGTCCACTGACACCGAAATCATTACCGAATCGGTAACCCTACCGGGGCAAAATGGCGATGGGATCCGACAGCAGAGGGTTGTACTCAAGCGGAATCGTACCCAACCAGTGCCGCAATCCCTGGCTGAAGTTAAGATCCAACCTGCTACCCAAGCCAAAACGCCGGCTGAATCAATGCCGGATGCTCGCGACAAGACGCCCGAGCCCTCCGTAGCCAAGCCGACCGAGGCCAAGTCTGCGCCGACACAATTGACCGGTATGTGGGCGGTGCAAATGGGCAGCTTTTCCGAGAAGGTCAACGCGGACAGGTTGGTGGCCGATCTTAGAAACGACGGTTTCGCCGCATTCATGAGCCAGCACAATACCTCGTCGGGCGATCTTCATCGGGTACGAATCGGTCCACAGAAGGACAGGGCCAGCGCCGAATCCATAGCTGCACAATTGCAGAAAGCGGGCCATAAAGGCCAGGTTGTCACTCATCCGTGAAGCTCACCGGGTACAAATTGGCGTGTGACTGATGCCATTCGCTGACATAGCAATTGCCATTCTGATCGTCATATCCATTGCTATTGGTTTTGTGCGCGGTTTCGTCAAAGAGGCAATGTCCATAGCGTCGTTACTGGTGGCTGTTTGGGCAGCGCTTAATTTTGGTGCTGAAGCTGGAACACTCAGCGACAGCTGGTTGAGTTCTACTGCGCTGCAATTGTGGTTTGGACGTGTTCTGATTTTTGTCGTTGTATTGATGATTGGGGGATTGCTGAGTTGGGCGGTTGCCAAGCTTGTGCGTTTGTCCGTGCTGAGTGGTACGGATCGCGTACTGGGAATGATTTTCGGTCTGGTTCGTGGCGTAGTGCTGGTCGCTCTGCTGGTAATGGCCGGGCGGTACTCGAGTTTCAACGAGGACGACTGGTGGCAGAACTCGACGCTGATACCCTACATGGAGTTCGTCGCCGATTGGTTGCTGGTTATGGCACCCAAAGGCTTTGATCTGATTCAGCCAGTGTTTGAGGGTACACTGCCGCTGGATGCACCTGTGCCGGATATCACTTAAGAGGATTGCGCAGAATCATGTGTGGCGTTGTTGGAATAGTAGCTCACGGTCCGGTAAACCAGGCAATTTACGACGCGTTGACCGTCTTACAGCATCGCGGACAGGATGCTGCCGGAATTGTCACATGGAATGAGAATGGCCTGAATGAGCGCAAGAGCAACGGACTCGTCCGTGACGTTTTCCATCAGCGCCATATGCAGCGTCTGGCAGGCAACACCGGCATGGGCCACGTACGTTACCCGACTGCCGGCGGTGCACAATCCTCTGAAGCCCAGCCGTTCTACGTCAATTCACCGTACGGCATTTGTCTCGCGCACAATGGCAATCTGACCAATTATGATGAGCTTGCTGCTCATCTCACGATCGAAGATCGGCGGCACCTGAGTACGGATTCAGATTCTGAAGTTCTGCTCAATGTTTTCGCGCATGAATTGCATATCCGGGCTCATGGTAAGCCGACACCGCAACAGGTTTTCGATGCGGTTGGCGCTGTGCACAAGCGCTGTTCGGGCGGTTATGCCGTTGTCGCGATGATAATCGGGTACGGGATCGTAGCCTTTCGCGATCCGCACGGCATTCGGCCGCTGATCATGGGGAAACGAAGCACAGACGCGGGCGATGAATTCATGGTCGCCTCGGAAAGCGTGGCGCTCGATGTCCTGCAATTCCAGATTTTGCGCGACGTACGATCTGGTGAAACGATCGTCATCGAGAATGACGGTGTGCTCCACAGCCAGGATTATGCGGGTGATACCTGGCACACGCCGTGTATTTTCGAATTCGTTTATTTTGCGCGCCCGGACTCGATCATCGACAATCTTTCAGTCTATAAAGCAAGGCTGCGCATGGGGGAACAACTTGCCGGGAAAATCGTACGCGAATGGCCGGACCATGACATCGACGTCGTCATTCCGATTCCCGATACGAGCAGAACATCCGCCGTGCAGGTCGCTCACCATCTGGGTGTCAAGTATCGGGAAGGTTTTATCAAGAACCGTTACATCGGCAGGACTTTTATCATGCCGGGGCAGGAAGAGCGGAGAAAATCGGTACGCCGGAAACTGAATGCTATCAAGCTCGAATTTCGCGGCAAGAATGTATTGTTGGTCGACGATTCCATCGTTCGAGGGACGACGTCCCGACAGATAATCAAGTTGGCGAGAGAGGCGGGGGCACGCAGCGTCTACTTTGCCTCGGCCGCGCCACCTGTGCGTTATCCAAACGTCTACGGTATCGATATGCCCGCAGTGAGCGAACTCATTGCCAGCAATCGAACGGTGGAAGAGGTCCAGAAGCTCATTGGCGCAGATCGCTTGATTTATCAGGACCTGCACGGGCTTGTTCGTTCGGTTCGCCACAACAATTCAGAAACTCGAGAGTTTGATACATCCTGTTTCTCGGGCGAGTACGTTACGGACGACATCACGGCAGATTATCTCCAGGTGCTCGAAGCTACACGCAACGACCAGGAAAAAGCCAGACGGGACGCGCTGCAAAATTTCCCCGGGGACGACCTGCCTGCCGAGTCCGACCGATCAGACGCGGCCATTGCCGTTTGACCAGGGCTGTGTTTGTTCAACAAACGGGCTGACTGCAAGCATGAGCATCAAAGTCATGATTATCGACGGGCAGGCGGAATTTCGCGCGCTGTTGATGCACCACGTCACGACCCACTGGAATGATGCGATCATCACCGCTTATGATCCGACCTCAGCGGGTCATCTGCCGGAGGAATTTTCCGGGGCTGGCAACGACATCATCCTTCTCGGCGACGATCAGGGCGACCGTGATGGACTCCATACGCTGAAGCAATTTTTGAAGACTCCGGCGTTTCCTGCAGTAATCTATTTTGGGTCGGGCGAGCGTGAGGAAAAAGCCGCCGTGGATCGCATTGGGGCGGATGGCTACCTGCGACGGAAGAAGGTGTTGCATGATGCTTTTGCCGTTTTGCTGGGGGACGTTCTGCGTAAGCACAGAAGAATCGCTTCAACGGATTCGCTATTCGTCGGCGACATTCGAACCGGCATCTATCCGCTCATAAAGGGCTATCGTCTCATCAAAAAGCTTGCTACCAGCGAGCACTCCGCCGTTTACCTGGCGGAAAAAGAGTCGGCAGGCTTGCGCATCGTCCTGAAGGTATTGCGGCAGGATCCGGATGTTCCGGACAGCATCGGACTGTTTGACCGGTTTTTGCAGGAATACGAAATGATTGCGGATTTCGAGCATCCGAACATTGTGAAAATTTACGATCTTGGCGTCGCCGATAATCATGCTCACATCGCGATGGAATATTTGCCCGGCGGGAATTTGAAGCAACGCATTGAGCGGCCCATATCGGGAGTCCGTGCAGTGTCATTCGTAAAGCAGATCGCGAGTGCGCTGGCGAAGATACACTCGGTCGGCATTCTTCATCGTGACCTGAAACCAGGCAATATCATGCTCCGCGAGGATGGCAGCATCGCGTTGATCGATTTCGGCCTGGCCAAGCGCATGCGCCTCGAACAGGAAATCACCGGTAGTGGAGAGATTTTCGGCACGCCTTATTACATGAGTCCGGAGCAGGGGCATGCCAATGAAGTGGATGAGCGAAGCGATATATACAGCCTGGGGATCATTTTCTATGAAATGCTAAGCGGCGAAAAGCCGTTTCGGGCGAGCGATGCGATGGGCATCATCTACAAACACACGCACGAGCCGATACCGATGTTGCCGGTAGCGCATGCGCAATATCAAACGGTGATCAATTTGATGCTCGCCAAGAAACCGGAAGATCGGCTGCAGAACGCCGATGAGATTACCGCATGGTTTTGAGGGTTCAGGTACCTGCGGCGATCGCTGCGTTTATTGAGGTGCCGACACCCGAGGAGTGGATCGAACAGGCGTGTAAACGCTTACCGGAATTATTGCTCGATCATGCCAACTGCGAGCTAAAAGCAGCTTCGACAGCCCTGTCATTCATCTATCGCTATCCTGAACGCACAACGCTGTGTACGCGAATGTCGCGACTTGCGCGCGAGGAATTGCGTCACTTCGAGCAGGCAAGAAAATTGATGCGCCAGATGTCGGTTCCATTCTCGCGCCTGAGTGCATCGCGGTACGCGGGAGCTCTCAGGAAACTGGTCCGGCGAGAAGAGCCTTATCGGTTGCTGGACCTGTTGCTCGTGGGAGCGCTGATTGAAGCCAGGTCCTGCGAGCGATTTGCAGTGCTGGCGCCACATCTGCCGGATGCATTGGGCCGGTTTTATGCGGGCCTGCTGGCATCAGAGGCGCGGCATTTTGACAATTATCTGAATTTTGCGAGGCTCGAATGCGGCGTGGATACGGATGAATGCGATGCTCGATTAGCCGAGATCAAGTCGGTGGAGGCGAGCCTGATTACCGAGCCGGACGAACAGTTTCGATTTCACAGCGGACCACCAGCCAGCTAGCCCCGCCGATCTCCTGTCAGGGCCTTTCCAGTTTGCGCAACTCGGCTCCGTTTTCGTCCCAGCGGACGACGCTGCCCTGTTCGTACCAATCTCCAAGCACGATGCGTTTCGTTGCCTCGCCATCGATAAGATGCTCGTGTACGGCAGGGCGGTGAGTATGGCCGTGCAACATTATTTTCACTTTGTGTTCCCGAATAGCATCTTCAATCGCTTTGATGTTGACGTCGGTGATCTTCTCATTGATCGATTCGCCATGTGCCTTGCTGTCTTCGCGTGCTTTGGCTGCAATCGATTGTCGCTCAGCCAATGTTTTTTGCAGCATCATCGCCTGCCAGTCTGGATCACGCGTCATTTTCCTGATCGCCTGGTATTGCGCGTCGTCTGTGCAATAGCGGTCACCGTGGCTCAGCAAAACGTCCTGCCCATAAATGGCAACCACGAAGGGATCCGGTAGCAGTTGAATTCCTGTTTCCATCGAGAATCGATCGCCGATCATGAAATCACGATTACCGTGCATGAAAAACACGGGAAGGCCGTTATTGACGAGAGCGCTCAGCTCATTTGTTATGTTGGCGTAGTGCGGATTCGGGTCGTCGTCGCCGATCCATGATTCAAATAAATCGCCAAGAATGAATAACGCATCCGCGCCGACGGCTTCGTCCATGAGAAATTCGATGAATTGCTCAGCGATCTCTGGCCGTGACGCGTCAAGGTGCAAATCTGATATAAATAATGTGGTCAAAATTATTATCCGGTTATGGGCAGGTGTTTCGGGTCATAATTCTTGTCGGCGTCGCGTATGAAAACTAGCTCGTAACGCGCGTCACCTTTTTGATGATGATCGGAACGACCGGCACATCTGATGAAAATCGACCGGCCGGTCCTGCGCGCACTTTCGAGATTTTTACTACGACGTCCATCCCGTCGACGACGTAGCCAAAAACAGCATATCCCCATCTTTCCGGTTTTGGATCGAGTGAGCGATTGTCCGCTACATTGATAAAAAACTGCGCCATCGCGGTGTGTGGTCCCTGCAGTCGCGCCATGGCGATTGTGCCGCTCAGGTTTGACAGCCCATTGCCGGACTCATTGAAAATCGTCGTGTCCGGCTCCTTTTTATCCAGGTCCCGGTTAAATGCGCCTGCCTGGATCATGAAGTCCGGTATGACACGATGAAAAATCAGGCCCTCGTAGTAGCCGGAGTCGACCAGTTCAAGGAAGTTTTTTACGGTGACTGGTGCGCGCCGGCCGTCAAGTTCGATAACAATGGTTCCTTCTGTCGTTTCGATCGCTACCAGGGCGTGATTGGGAACATCATTTGCGGCCAGGCCTGGTTGAAGCGCAGCCAGCAGCAGCAATGCGATAATTTTTTTTCTCATTTGGACCTCGTGGTTCGATTCAGTGTGCAGGCGGGCACGATACCAAAGCTTCAGGCAACGCTAAAGCACTGATGCACTGCAGGGAAAATAAGTTGCAATAATAGCCACTTGAAATTGACCTGTCCGAAAGCCAGCCGTATGATCGTGCCCCCGTCGGGCCTTGCCCATGGGATGTCTCCTCTTTAACCACGTTGTGTGGGGCCATTCCGGATCCTGGGTTTTTGACGGTATTGGTTATCAAGATCGGGGCATGGCGCAGCCTGGTAGCGCATCTGCTTTGGGAGCAGAGGGTCGGGAGTTCGAATCTCTCTGCCCCGACCACTGATATGCTGGATTCGTTATTTGAACGCGCAAGGTTTGATCGTTTAGAAAGCGCCCGTAGCTCAACCGGATAGAGCACCGGCCTTCTAAGCCGGGGGTTGCAGGTTCGAGTCCTGCCGGGCGCGCCAAATCCGCAGATAGTGCCAAATCCGCAAATGGTGCCAAAAAGAACATCAGTAGTTATCGCGGATTTATCTTTAGTGATGAACAAGAAAGGAAAGAAAAGCGAAAAAAATGCCGAAGTCGACCACAGAAAATTACGACTAGCACCCGCTGACGCAAAGAAAACCTCAAAAGAGACACAATTTGTCATTAGCAATTGACAAAGCAGAGCGACAAAACGAACATCGCTTCTGAAAGCAAGAAAATCCAATGAACAATGGTGGGCGTAGCTCAGTTGGTAGAGCCCCGGATTGTGATTCCGGCCGTCGCGGGTTCGAGTCCCGTCGTCCACCCCAAATCCGCCCACGGTGCCAATAGCGGCACTGATGGACGGTGCGGATTTATCTTTAGTATTGAACAAAAAAGGAAAGCAAAGCAAAAAAATTGCCATTCCAAAGCTAAACTCAAGTCGCAGCACCTCTTGACGCACGAAAAACGTCAAAACAAACTCGTGGGGCCGGTGCGGATTTATCTTTAGTAATGAGAGCTACTGCGGAACATATCGAGGTCAGTGAGAAATAGGCTGCTTCTGGCCGACTCAAGTCCTTCGCAGAATGGTGTTCCGAGTTGTTTGAATTACTGCTGCTGATGAGAGCAGACGTTGACGGCGGGACAATACGTGGAATAATTTGTCCCGTTATCGCAAAATAGAAATAGCACTTAACCAACGGTTTTATAAGTGGTTTTCGCCATACTGCTGGTTATAATAAAGGCCTTCTTTCTCCACCAGGAAGCGCCATGAAACCGGCCGCTGAGCTCGCTCCAATCGAGGAT
>Ga0209988_10000132_pt1 | contig 39545 bp, 54 predicted proteins | sample N075metaG_FD_183115 | JGI IMG/M metagenome (GOLD analysis project Ga0209988, IMG submission 183115) | Deep subsurface microbial communities from Kermadec Trench to uncover new lineages of life (NeLLi) - N075 metaG (SPAdes) (version 2) | ecosystem: Environmental > Aquatic > Marine > Ocean trench... | reverse complement strand
CCAGCGTTCTAAATATGGTTCCGTGGGACGAAAACCCGAGCATAACTCTGGGCGTTTCTTTGGTTTTTTTGATTGTCACTTCTGCTCTCCGATGGTCTAATGACCGTTTGAACCGCTAGGTTCCAGAGCCAAAATTGGCTCCGAGATGAAACATTACCCTAAAGGAAGATCGACGCCAAAAAAAACCGCCAGCCTACTTAGCGCGTTTTTTTGGGTACAAATACTCTCCGATCCCAGAGCAATCCCTTACTAGGTCTTTTGCCTAGGTCTGGGAATAATTCTACGGCTGCACATCCAAGGCACATCGATACTTGCATCAATGTGCCCATCTTCATTCGCAATAGATCGTTGTCATCGCGACACATCTTATCGATCGTCGCAAGCGATACCCCAGAGTGATACGCAACATCCAATTTTGATAGTTGTGCTTTGTTCAGATAGCGAACTATGGGCGCATCAATTCTTTTCATCTATTAAGCCTACCCCCAAAACTGTTTTCTGCTGGTCGCGTACCAATCGGTGAGCAGCAAGTAAACGAATGGCCGAAGCAAACTCCAAACCTAAGCCCCCAAGGTCAAGCGCAACACTACGAGAAGATGCAAGCTCCGTCGCGACCATTGCATAGGCTGCGGTGCTAACTGGGATACCCCATCCGTCGCTTATTACCTTGAGGTCTGCGAAATCACCTTCTGTTATCTGGATTCGTAGGGCAATGGTGCGCTTTAATTCAGGGGGAAGCTTGCGACGTCCACTACTTCGGTTGATGTTGACTGACATCTACTATCCCATGTTGGTTAGAGAGTGAAGCCGGCGGTAGATCAATAGCCTCGAGATCATGCCATCCATTCGAGAGGTAGACATGAGCCTGGAATCTCGGAATACAATTGCAAATGGATTTCGAGAATAAGTCCGATGTGTAATGTGGTGACTGTAGCCATTAGTTAAATTTGGAATACGCTGAGAGCTCAATCTCGATACTTAGGCGCTCTTAATAGCCTGCATTTGCTTACAAGTTAGCGAAGGTCCCAATATGCAATGAGGCGAAGCCCCCCCACCCCCCCTTTTGGGGCCCCAGCGCCCGTCTTCCAGCGTTTAATTGGGTGTCTGTTCTGTGCCTGGACAACTCCCCACGCCTCTCCACGCCCAGCCCACTCATTTCGCCTTCCAGTGTGCGATCCCCGCTTTTTTGGCTCCGATCCAGTAGTTCCTCCAGAGGAGGTTCTCGAATCCCGCCACAGCCCCTTTTCGCGTAGAGGTAAGTTTCACGAAGGCAAGTTTCCAGCGCAGTGTAATTGCATCATTTTGCGCTTTAGTTCTCATATGAGTTCGATTTGCCCTGTTGCGTCACAGGTAGGGCAATCTTCGGAGTAGGTTCTTCCGGCTCGTTGGACTTTCTTTCTCCCGCCGCAGGTATGGCAGACGAGCCACTCTCGTTCATCGGATTCCTTGTTTTTTTCTTTTTTTACGAGTATTGCGAGCATGGTAACGACGGATTTGCAGAGGACCTCGATTTTGCCCTCGAGTTCATCGATAGAGTTCAGGATGGCGCCATATTTGACATCTTCGTGGTTCTGCATAGGTTTTGCTTGTATTGGCACCGTGTCATCTGGCGCAGTTTTTACGGGAGCATTTTCACTCATAGTCATTCTCCTGGTTAGAGGCATTCAGCCACAGGGCTGTTGCATTCCGGGCACTTTACTGGCGTCCAGGTCGATCGATATTGGGTAGTTTTCGTGGGATACAGGTGATTTACGGCTGTTCGCGCAGGGGTGTGCGTTATTGCAACGAATGCTGCTATCGCGCCGAGGGCACCTTTGTGGAAGTTTCTTCTGGTGCTCATGGAATCCTCCAGCCGGGAAGGATAGACAGGCTATCACATTTTCTTTTTTGGTTTTTTCGTTTTCGGGATTTTGCTGTCGAATCTTTTGATTGACTCTTCAAGGGACTTGATTTGCTTGTTCACTCGTTTGAGTTGGAGTCTGAGTGTTTTGCTCCCCGGCTTGCCAATGAACTTCGTCATAGAACCCCCTTATTGCATATCCAAAAGCGGAGGGTGGGGGAGGTTGGCGCTTGCTTCGCTACGCTGCCACTGCCCGCGCTTCGCGCTATATCTTCATCATTGGGGAAAGGGCTGCTGCTCCCGTGCAAGAACCGCGTTGTGACTTATTTAGTACGCGGAGTAGGGCTCGCTCCACGCGATAGCACTGAAAGGTCACTTTTGTCAAGTGAATTGCGCCCGCGGGGCCCCATCCCATCATACAGCCTCGTTTGGAAAGACGAGTTTACGATCCTCGAAGGCAATTCCGAGTGCATTCAGGATCTTTCGCTTGGTCTCATTTCTGCATCCGAAGTCGTGCTCGATGGATGTGATCGTGCGTAGCGAAACCCCCGCTCTCTTCGCCAACCACTTCTGGCTCATCCAGCGATCCTTCCGAAACTCACGAAGGTTGTTCTTTGCCTTCTTCCTGTGGTTCATTTCACCCCCCTTTGATATTGATCCTCCGGCCACAGTGGATCGTGTCCGCGATTGCTCGCCTGGATCGATCGGAGTCCAGCCTTTTCGATCTCCGTCGCCACCAGACACTTCTCGAATCGCTCTTTTTCAGCCTCTTCTTTTGGAAGCCGTATCACGACCTTGGTCATGCTTCTGCTGAATCTCGGTTTCATGTCCCGTCATCATGGCGCTGGCGTAAATGCACCCACGCTCATGCCCGTTGGAGTACCCACTTTCGTACCCGCAGTAGTAAACGATCATTCCGACGACGATGCCGCCGAGTAGTATTGCGCCATTCACAATCATGCGTAAGGTGGTCTTTCAGTAGGGGGGTGGAGTTGGTGGTGAGGGACAAAGAAGGCCCAGCGATTGGTGCCAGTCGGGTCTTTCCAGTATTCCTCGTTCTTTCCCTCGCGACCGAATGCCCAGCCGCGCACCTGATAGTGACCGTTGAATCCATTCAACAACCAATAGATCGAGTCGTCTTTGTCGTCTGGGTGCAGAATCAGCCGAGCGTTGGCGTGATGGGCCGTGCGAACTTCGTAGCGCCCCACATCCGGGCCGCGGAATGTTCCCACACCGCAGTTGTAGATCCCTGACCACTTAGCAAAAGCCATCTCGCCCAGGGTGCCTGCAATGGCGATCTTCCAACCGTCCTCGAGTGCCGCACCGTACACATCCGTGCGGTCTCCCTTTAGATTCTGGACCTGTCGCATCACACCGTTCATCGCCGCCGAGATCATCTCGGATGGCTCGAGGGTGACGAGATCATGTGGCAATTTTGTGTACCTCGCGATCCATCTTGGCCTTCTGCCACTCTTTCTTTGCGGCATCTGCCATGTGTCGCTCGGCTTCACCCAAGAACTGCCGGCCAACCGGATCGTTGGCCTCGAGGTAGCGCAGCGCGTTGCGCCATCGTGCATCAGAGCGTTCACGTTCGTACAGCAGCCGACGAATACGAGCGTTTCGTCTATCCACTGCCATGTTGAGTTGCCTCAACTGATGTGCCTGCTGCATCTTCTTGATGATCGACAGGTTGTACTTGTTGTCGTCAATCATTCCTGCCTCCCTTCACAAGCGTAAGCTTGGGGTCCTGTCCTGCCGGGTACCTGGTGGATGTCACCGCTGTATTTGGGTCGTATCTGATGACGCGAATGTCATGTCCTCGCTTGTTGGCATCGGTGACGAACTCCGTTACCAAGCCGTATTCTTGGTAGATTCCGACCTCTCTCCACCATCCATCCTTTGCTACGTCGCGGAGGAGTACCAAGTACAAAGTCGGTACGTCATCCGTTTCCTTCACGATCTGTCCGATCATCTGGTTTCTCTCCATGAATCAAACGCTATGTCTGACTCTTTGAAGCAAGCGTCACACTCACACGGATCATTCCCGTGCGGACACTTGGCTGGCTCCATGTTCTTTACGCAGTAAGCGCAGAAGTCTCTACCTGCAACCTTCCACAACTGGTACGTCTCTTTGCCGCAGTTCTTGCAGGTTTGGAATGCGAGTACGTCTTCGAGTTCTTCAGTCATATTTGAGTCCTAACCCTTCGGAAAGGTCGAGGAATGCACGTCCAGCCACCGCTGGAACGACCCCACCTCCAATGGCTCGTAACTGGCGAGTCCGATCGGCCAATCCATTAGCCACTCGGAGAAGCGGGGATTCAACTGTCCATGGTGATGGCTCCCCGCCCCCGACGAGCCTTTCGTTGACGATCCGCCACGTTGAGCGAAGTCGGTCAAGCTCACCCCGGAGTGCGCGCCACTGCCGCTCTTGTTTCGTGAACCCGAACTTTCTGAGTCGTTCGCGGTCGGCGTCGGCAGCCTGTCCACTGCCGTCTGTAGATTCAAGCCACCCTCTCTCCCCTCCGACCAGGGCCCGGTGTGCATGTTCGCTGTTGGCGTCGGCAGGTTCTCGATCAACTCGTCCAGTTGTCCCCGCCTCTGACCCGGCGCGTAACTCCCCTTGTAATCGTTCGATCCCGGCGTTGGCATGTTGCGCATCATCCTCGAGAGCGAGTTGGTCGAGTCCTTGTCTGCGTCCCCCGAGATCGGAGTTGGCATGTTCAGGATCATCGACTCGAGGGACATCGCCCCCTTCGTCGCGTACTCGTCGCGATCGTCGCCTGGGTTTCCGTTGTTTCCCGTCCCACTTCTCGCAGCGGTCGGTGTGGGCAGCAAGAACAAAGAGGCGTCTTCGGAGATGTGGTGCGCCACACTCTGCCGCGGTGTAGATGCCGGGAGGCGCGAAGATGAAGCCCAGGTCGCGAAGTCCGTTGTAGACGGGGCCGAAGTCTTTGAGGAAGCCGGTGACGTTTTCGAGAAAAATGAGAGTTGGACAAACTTCTTCGACGATTCGGATGAACTCGGGCCAGATGGCGCGTTCGTCAGCATGACCGAGCTTCTTACCGGCGCCTGAATACGGCTGGCACGGGAGTCCCGCAGTGATGATGTCCACGCTGCCACGAAATTCGCGGCCTTCAAAGGTTGCGAGATCGTCCCAGATAGGCGCATGGCTGAAAGTCTTGTCCGCCATACGCGCGGCCAGGACTTCTGCACAATAGGTTTCCCGTTCCACGTAGCAGATGGTCGAGTAGGAAGACCCGAGGGCGAGCCGGATTCCGAGGTCCAGCCCTCCAACTCCGGCACATAGAGCCAGCCCATTCACTTTATCCCCTGGCTTCTCTTGAATGGTCTGGGTTGTTCTGTCGTCGGCAACGGTTCCATCTTCGGCGGGCCGATAGGGACACCATTCTTCTTGCGGTACTTGACGACTTCCAGCAGCGCAGCCACCGTTGCATCACGCATAGATTTGTCGAGGTCGTTGCTCTGTGCTGAGACTTCGATCTCGTATCCCTTGAGTTTCATGTTGCCAGCAACCGGCCTCCCGGTGATGCGAACGAGATACGAGCCGTCTTCAAATTTCGATACGGTCCAACCGCTGAGTTCCGGCAGGGCCGCGAGTACATTCTCCAGGTCCTCTGAGATCATGAGTTTCCTCCATTAGATAGTTTTCGACGTCGGTCATCCGCTGCTCGAGTTCCAGCACTGCGTACCAGAGCAAGACCAGGGTGCCGCCGATTGCGACAAGTGCGAGCCACTTCACGGGATCGGCACCATCAGGTACGCGACAAGGGCAGCCATCCCGCCCAGGCCGACGCCGATCGCAGCGAACAGTACGACGAGCAGCAGTCTTGGAAACGACGTCACCCTATCCTCTCGGGCCAATCGGACTGCCTGTCGGTTCATTTCCTTGCTCATCGCGGCCTCTCGATCCCGTGCTTCTTGAGCACGCGCTGGGCCCAGTTTCCGAGGATCGTGTCGGCGATTTCCCCGGCACCCTTCACCTCAAGAGCACATGCCATCTTGAAGATCCGGTGGGTCTCTGGGTCCACAACGATGTGCTTCCGGCTGTCTTTCGTGGTTGTTTCCATGGTGCCCTTTCGTGGTTGATATACGCCCTCGCTACCAGTAGACTACTCACTGAGCGATGTCAATATGTTAACAAATTGGAGGTCTTGATGGGAAGAACACACAACTTGGTCAGCATCATTCTGTACGACGAGCGGAGGGTTCGGCCCGATACGTTGCAGGCGATTCAGGACGCGGTGAAAAAGGGCGCGAACGGTACGATCATCCCCTGTGATCCTGCCACTATGGGCTCGTTTCAGCAGTTGATTTTCTTCGAGCCAGAGATCAAGGAACTGGTTGACCAGAGACTCGGCAATAAGGAAAGCGTGTCCCAGCGCCGCATTCGAGAGCGGCAGGAGCAGGCGGATCGGGCCAACCGAGATGAGTGATTTTACCTACGGTGGCCTCTCGAGGGGTCGGCTGGACTCCGTAGACACGCGGCTATCCGTGATCTTCTACGAGGCGATCAAGCACCTGGACATCAAAATCCTGTGTGGCCGGCGCGGCGAAGAAGCGCAGAACGAAGCGTACTCGAGCGGGCATTCGTCGAAGCCTTGGCCGATGTCGAAGCATAATGTCGAGGCCCCTGCGTTGAGCCCTGCCATCGACGCCGCGCCATACCCTGTGGACTGGAACGACCGGCGCAGGTTCGACCACTTCGCCGGGTTCATTCGCGGGATCGCTACCATGCAGGGCCTAGAACTCAGGTGGGGCGGGGACTGGAATCAGGACTACAAATTCGGCCCGGACCAGACATTCAACGATCTGGTACATTTCGAGATTGCGAAGAGCACCACTCGCTAGGACCCGAGATGGCAAAGCGAAGCAACAAGACGATGCTCCCAGAGCGATCCAACGTCACGATGGCGGAAGTCAAAGAGACGATGAAGGATGCCGAGGAACTCGATATTGCCGCACTGGCGCGCGAGCACAGTGAGGAAATGCTGGGAGCCTTGGTGGATATGGCGCAGCGTAAGGGTCGTGGCCGGAATCGAGCTCCCCATGCAGTCGCAGCAGCATCCGCAAAGACTGTGCTTGAGATCGGCCATGGCCGTTCCGCCACCAAGGAACGCGAGAACTCCGACACCGGATTGACCATCGTTATCAACTCCCTCACCACCGGAGTCCAGGTGGAAAAGGTGATTAGCGGCGATGAGTTGGCCGTGGATATCAACGATCCGATCGAGATTACTGGCAAACCAGTCAATTTAGCAGATGAATTGGTTGAATTTCGTAGTCCTTTGAGTAAGCCTTCCGATTAGGGGGACTCCTCTATGCGTATGAAATCACGACGGCCCACCGGCCTGGGCAAATCTGTTGACACACCGCCGAAGGATCGGGAACGAAACCTTTCTGGCGCAGATCAGTTGGACGAACTGCCGTCTGGACCAAAGGCGGGTGGTATCACTCCGGCGAGTTTTGACGGAGACTTTGCGGGCAATGTAGTCGGCTGTTGCTCCAAACCAGTGAGCATGAAGTAATGCACAATGATCCTCAAGCGGGAAGCGGTGGTTTCAGACATACCGACTTCGAGAAGCCGACAGACAAACCACCGAAGCAGTACACGGCGAACGAGACCGTACCCGAAAATGAAATGGGTGCAGAGCCGGTCGATGTCTCGTTTGACAACGAAGGGGACCTGTCCACGAAGTTCATGCGCTAAGAGCCAATGGGCGTTATCGAACTTCCGCACGACTGGAAACCTCGGCATTATCAAGAGCCGATGTGGGCAGCGATGGAGAACGGCATCAAGCGTGCTGTTCTCGTTTGGCACCGTCGTGCCGGAAAAGACCTCACCGCGATCAACTGGTGCGCGCCAGAAGCTTTCCGGCGCCGCGGTCTGTATTGGCATTTATTCCCGACCTATTCCCAGGGACGCAAGGTGATTTGGGAGGGACTGGATAACGGAGGCAAACCCTTCCTTCACGCCTTCCCCGAAGTCACCTGGGCGCGCAAACTCGACGCCGAGATGACGCTCTGGTTGCACGGCGGGTCGGTGTTCCAGGTTGTTGGAACCGACCATATCGATCGTCTCATGGGCGCAAACCCGGTCGGTGTGATCGTCTCGGAATACGCGTTGCAAAACCCCGCTGCTTGGGAGTTGATCTCTCCGATCCTCGCGGCCAACGGCGGCTGGGCCATCTTTCCCTACACGCCTCGCGGGATGAACCATGGCTACGATTTGTTCAAGTATGCCCAAGACCACCCTGACACATGGTTCGCACAGAAGCTCACCGTAGACGACACCCATGTTGTACCCGAAGCGATGCTCATCGAAGAAGAAGAGCGGATGCCGCGCGAGATATTTCAACAGGAATATCACTGTTCATTCCAAGCCAGCCTGGTTGGGGCATATTATAAAGAGCAACTCGCATGGATGGTGGAGCAGGACCCGCCGCGCATTTCAGATCAGGTCAACTGGATTCCAGAGAAAGAGGTATTTACTGCATGGGATCTCGGACACTTCGATTCCACGGCTATATGGATGGGGCAAGTGGTGGCGAATGAGATCCGTTTCATCGACTACTACGAGAATGCCGGCGAGCCGATTGACCACTATATTCAGTACCTTCGCACGCTGCCCTATGTGTTTGGCGATGCGTACCTGCCGCACGATGCCGCCCAGACCTCACTCCAGACCGGCAAGTCCACCCTCGAGATCATGCGCTCACTGGGCGTGCGGACCATCCTGAACCCGAAGGTCAAGCTCTCCGACCAGCACGAAGGCGTGCGCAATATGCTGCGTCAGTCGTGGATTCACGAAACCAAATGCAAGCGAGGGCTCCAGGCGCTTCGCGAGTACGTGAAGCAGTCGATCGAGGGTGAACGAGGCCCAGGCGGCGAGAGGCTCTATCGAGACAAGCCACTCCATAACTGGGCTTCGCATGGTGCGAGCGCCATGGCAACAGCAATGTATGGCTTTCGGCCCGAGCGAACCGGCACATTCAAGCAGCCGGATACGAGTTGGGTGGTATGAGAAAAATCGAGGGGCTTCAGGACTGCATTCGTGAACTGCGTTATGCCCTCGAGCGCGAGACCGAGTTGATTGATCGGATCGACAGGTTCGAGAAGCGGATGGAAGATGTCGAATGTAAACAGGGGTTCATGGCTCGCCGCGATCCCCCGAAGATCCCTAAATTTCCCAAGGTCCTACGGCTGTATGGACTGGTGCCACCAGAAGAGAGAGCCACGGCATGATGGACCCAACAGCGCCGACCCCGCAAGATGAAGAGGAGTCGGACTACTACGGACCCGCGAAGTATCCAGCGCGCGTTCTAGGCGAAGAAGAGATCAAGAGTATCGTGCAGCGCGAGCTTCAGGATGGTCTCGGTGGTCTCGGTTCCCAGGTCAGCGAAGAGCGCCGCATGGCGATTCGCATGTACTACGGGCGTCCGCTCGGAAACGAGATCAGGGACCGCAGCCAAGTTGTCATGATGGACGTCCTAGAGGTCGTCGAGTGGACGATGCCTTCGCTGATGCGCATGTTCACTGGAGGGATGAACATCGTAAGGTTCAAACCCAATCGCCCAGAAGACCAGCAAAACGCGGATCTCGCGAGCAGGTACATCAACTACACCTTCATGAATCGCATGAACGGGTTCCAGATTCTCTACGACTGGTTTAAGACCGCGTTGCTCGAGAAGAACGGAATCGTAAAGGTCTACTTCAAAGAAGAGCGCAAGCCGATTGTCACGTCGTACACCGGGCTTACAGAAGACGAACTCACCGAACTGCTCGACAACGATGACGTTGAGCCGGTGTCTGTCGATTCCCATGAAGAGGAAATTGAGGGTATCGGCCCTGTCACCCTTTACGACATGACCATGCGCGAATGGAAGACGACTCGCGGCGTGGCTGTCGATGGCATCGCACCCGAAGAGTTCATCAGTGCTCGTAGGATGATCGTGCTCGACGATGACTCCCCATTCACGGCTCAACGCAAGAAGATGACCGTTTCGCAACTGGTCTCGATGGGAATTGACTTCGATGAGATCGCCAATCTACCTAACGACGATTCCCCTGAATACTCACAGGGTAGGACCGAACGACTTTCCGAAGATGAAACGTATCCAGTCTCGACTGCTGAACGCTCGGATGTCGCGTCACGCGAGTTGTGGGTGGCCGACTGCTACATCAAGCTCGACGAAGACGGTGACGGATATTCGGAACTTAGACGAATCCTGATCGTTGGCGAGCAGTCGATACACATCCTGATTGACGAGGAGTACAACCAGAACCCGTTCTGTTCGATCACGCCCGTTCCCATGCCACACAAGTTCTACGGCATGTCGCTTGCAGATTTGGTCATGGATCTCCAGCAGATCCGCTCAACAATCCTGCGTCAAATAATGGACCATATCTACCTCAGCACGAATCCGAGACTCGCGATCTTGGAGGGGCAGGTGGAGTTGGACGACTTGCTCACCGTGCGACCAGGCGGACTCGTTCGCCAACGATCGCTGGGTGCCATCGAGCCGATCCAACTTCCGCCTCTTCCCCGCGAAGCGTTTGAAGCACTGACCTATCTCGAAGAGGTTCGTGCGAATCGAACTGGCATTATGGCGCACGGGCGTGAGCTCGACGCCAGTGCGATCAACTCAACTGCTACCGGCCTCGCACAACTTATGGCGGAGAAGCAGCAGAAAATCGAGTTGATCGCGCGAATTTTCGCGAACACTGGGATGAAGGACTTGTTCCGAAAGATGCTTCGCGAAGTGGTAGAAAACGCTACCAAGGAAGAGCAGATCGAGATCAACGGCGAGTGGGTCACGTTCAACCCGAACGACTGGGACACTGATATGTCTCTGGACATTGAAGTGGGTCTCGGTGCCGGACAGGCGATCGAGCGTCTTGCCAACCTCGAGAAGATCGAGGCGAGCCAGGATCGGATCGTGGCCGGCGGTGGTCTCGGGTATCTCGTCAAGCCGGAACACATCTACAACCTCTCCGTGCGCAAGGCCGAGGCCGCAGGGTTCAAGAACCCAGACCTTTTCTTCAGCAACCCGGAGAACGAAGAGCCACCCCCGGAAAAGCCCAGCATCGAAGAGCAGCAGTTGAAATTCGACTCCATCAAAGCCGAGGCCGAGATGAAGCACGATCAACTGTCGCTCGAACTCGAGATGCGGCGCGACTCAGAACTGGTCCGTCACCGTGCCGAAGATTTGGCGATGAAGGAGCGTGTCGAGATGGCACGTATTGAAATGCAGGAGCGGTTGGGTCTCGGTCAGCAACAGGCGATGATCGAGCAAGCCGAAATAAACGCTGCCGGAGATGACAGCGAAGGAGAAGCCAGTGAGTGATCTAGCGAAAAACATCCTTGACGTGCTCGACTCTGGACGTGGCGACAAGCAGTCTCGTCTCAACGAGGTGCGAGAACTCTGTGATGGTGCAGCGAAACCAGCGAAGAAAGCCAAAAAAAAAGATAAGTACGCGCCTTCTGACAATGCTGCGAAGGAAGGTGCGGCGGCTTGACTGATGAAGAACTGAAGGAAGAACAGGACCTTGCACGCGCGCGGCAGGTCCAGCAGTTGCTCGAGGACCCGATCATAGTGCAAGCATTTGCCGACGTTCGCGATCGTCTCACGCAGCAGATGATTAACGCACCGATGGGAGATCCGTCCCTAATTGTTGGGTCACATGCCCAACTGCAAGCATTGACACAGGTCGAACAGCAGTTGCAGCGCGCGATGGAAACGGGAAAATTGATATTGGAGAAAGAAGAGCAGCGTCTCGAGATGGAGTCGTTTCTCGATGAAGACCCCGTAGAATGATGGTACAGGCCTATTCGGCGTAGGAGAACTCTCTTTGGTTTTTGCAATCACAGAAGTGAACGAAGAGGTGCAAAAGGGCTTCGAGAACTATTTAGACCGAACCGAGGGCACCGATCGCCAAGAAAGTGAAGAGCGTTCGGACTCACAGGAAACCATCAATAAAGAAGAGACAGAGACCGAAGAGCAGGAAGAGCAGCAGGAAGAGCAGCAGGAAGAGCAAGAGCAGGAAGAGACCGCGGATGAGGAAGAGACCGCGGATGAGTCGACCGAGACACCGAACGAAGACCAGGACGTCATCAATACCCTTGGCGACCTAGCCACCGTGTTTGAGGTCGAAGAAGTAGACCTGTTGAATCACATCCAGGTCGAAGGGCTCGAGGGGGAAGGCACCGTATCCCTCGCCACCGTGATTGGCAACTACCGCAATGCCCCCGTCGAGAGCGAATCCATGCGCGAGCAGATGGACGTCGAGCGGAAAGAGATGCGCACCGAGAACGACACGGCGATGCGGTCCCTGATCGAGATGACGGCCCAGATGGCACACCGCGTCGAGCAGCACCGAGAACCCGATGGTGGCTGGGCGCGGCTCAGACAGGAAAACGCGAGTGAGTATATTCGACTTCAGGAACTACAGGCACAGGATCGAGAGCAAGCAGGCACCGCCATTGCGCTGATGGACCAGGAAACAGCGCGGCGCAAGAAAGAGGACGATGACGCCTACGGTCGTTTCGTAGAAGACGAGGCCAAGCGGACTTTCCAACTCCGCCCCGACTGGCTCAAGCCAAAGCTCGCCGCTCTCGCCCACAAAGATATCAACGACTACCTCACCGGCCACGGATTTACAGAAGATGAGATCAATGGATTGGTGCAAGCAAAGCAAATAGTCACTGTCTGGAAGGCTGCCCAGTATGACAAAACACAGGCTGCGAAGCCTCGTGTTAAGAAACGTCTGGGCAAGCTTCCACGGAAACACCTGAAGGCTTCTGCTCGGAACGACAGCGCGCGGAGCGATCAGCGCGACAAGAAACGAAAAGCCATCTCCGACAAGTTCCGCAATTCGGGCAAGATCGAAGATGCACTATCGCTTTTTGAGGAGCACATAAAATGACTGGTGAATACGCCAACACAGAAAGCACGCAGGCAACAGGAGCAGACCGATCACAACGTGAGGATTTGATTGATTTGATCTACAATCTTTCACCCACAGAAACCCCCTTCATGCAGATGGCGGGCCGCGGAAGTTGCTCTGCGATTCGGCATGAGTGGCAGATGGACAAGCTCGACATCGCAGCCGACAACGCGACTCTCGAGGGTTTGAAGGTCGAGAACGCCGAGATCAGTGCGTTTGATGCAACCCAGCGCGTCACGAACATGACGCAGATATGGCAGAAGAGCATATCGATCACGGGCACCATGGAAGTCGTGAACAAGGCTGGCCGCAATTCAGAGCTTTCCTACCAGTTGGCGAAAAGAGCAAAAGAAATAAAAAGAGACATGGAATTCACGCACGTCGGACAGGACACCGTTGCGAGCATGGTGAGTGTGGCTGGAGCGACTCGACGCTCGGCTTCGGTCCAGGCTCAGTTTCACAATAACTGGGTTCGCGGACTGGGTGGTGGACAACTCTCGGGGGTTCACATCAACCACAGTGCGGCGGGTGGTGCTGATGGAGGCTACGATCCGTCAACTCTGCTGTTCGTGGCGCCGACCAATGGAACACAGAGGCCACTGCTCGAGTCCGACCTGAAGTCAGTGATTCAGGGTGCATGGACGAACGGTGGTGATCCGACCGTAATTATGTGCGGCCCGTTCAACAAAACGGTGATCTCTAGTTTCACCGGCAACAGCACACGGTTCGATCGTGGAGAGGACAAACGGCTGGTCGCTGCGATTGACGTGTACGTGTCCGACTTCGGTGAGCACCGCGTGGTCCCAAATCGTTTCCAGTTGGAACGCGACGTGATTTGCTTCACGCCAGAACTGTTCACCATGTGTTACCTCCGCCCCTTCCGGCAGCACCAGTTGTCGAAGATCGGTGACACCGAAGAGCGAACGCTTCTTGCAGAAGCAACGCTCAAGGGATCGAACAACGCTGGCAGTGGTTGGGTCGCGGACCTCACGTCCTCGTAAGCCTTCACCTCGGGGTCGGGCTGTCTTCACGATGGCTCGGCCCCACCCTTACGGGAGAATGATGTGACCACGCCACACACAAGAGATTTTAGACTAGCCAAAAACGAGTACGTCATTCAGGTTCCAAAGATTCGCGATACCGGGAACCCTGGTCAGGGTCAGAAGTGTGTCGTGCCATTCAGATCCCGCTGTCGCGGAGTGATGCTGAACATCAAAGACGAGGTAACGGCAGCGCAGACCCTTAATATATTCAAAAACGCCTCACCGCAGACTGGAGGGATAAAGGCGTACACGATCCCGGCCAACACGGGCCCGGACGATGACGGTGATGAGTTTGAGTTCTTGGATTTCTCTCTCGACACCAGGTATGCCGAAGCGGCGGATTCGCTCTACCTGCCTGGGTACTCGATCTCCGTACAGTCTAATGGGGCCGGTGACGCGAACGATACTCACAGCGCTCTTATTATGAAACTTGAGGGAGCGTCTTCCACCGGGTTGATCGCGCATCAGGTTGGTCAGCGCACCAACCAGTCTGCGGCAGGGGACTTCCCAATTCCCGTTTTGATGAATCGGGATGTTGTAGTTCGCGGTGTGTGCTGCAACAACTTTACTTCACCGGACGATAACGACATCTACGGAGTCAGGATCAACGGTGCGGCTACCGTGCCAGTGTCAGAGGGTGTGGGGAGCAAAGGTGCAGCCGCTCCGCCCGATTTTTTCGGTGAGTTCGTGGGTATCCGCAACGTCACACTCCCGAAATTCGATTTGCTGGAGATCCACCACAGCGGAACATCCACGGGAGTGAACGCGGTGCTCGCCTCTGTTATTCTGGCATCGAATGGGCCACTCAACGAGCATTGTTTGCAGTTGGGCGAGATCGCCAACATCACCACACCGAACGTTGACTTCAGCATTCCCGTCACAATGACGGAGCCCTCGATCATAAAGGGCATCGTGATCCACACCGAGGTGCTCACCGATGCCATTGACATCTGGAAGCTACGAGTGAACGGTGCGGACGTTTCTCCATCGGTCACGTTCAGTGGAACGGACGGTCTTGCGGCGAATAGCGGCGAATTTATTGCTGCATCGTCTCGGTTGGAGTTGCTTCCCGGCGATCGGGTGGAACTGCGGTCGGGTGGTCAATCCACGTCTGGAAAAGTTTACGCTGCGCTTGTGATTCAGGTCTAGCCAAATCATGACCACGCCACACACATTGATATCTGGAAGTTGCGAGTGAACGGTGCGGACCTGTCACCATCTGTCACGTTCAGGGGGTCGATTGGGTTGGCTTACCAAACTGGTGAGTTCATTGGGCCGTCGAGTCGAGTCGAGTTGCTTCCAGGGGATCTCGTGCAACTTCGGTCTGGTGGACAGTCATCCGGGGGCTTTGGTGTGGTATACGCTTCTCTCGTGCTTCAGGTCTAGCCAAATTTAGGAGAGCATTATGTACGAAAATGCAATGCGGATCGGCGGGAACAGCAAGCGCCTCGCCTTCACCACCTCGCCCGTGAAGCAATGTTCGTTGATAAGGGGGCTTACATGATAATTCAACCAGGCGGCACCAGCGTTGGTGGGAGCGTGTCCGCTAGTACGTCTTCAAGTGAGAGGCCCATCCCTCCACTGTCAAACGGGGCCAATCCCAAGTGGGTCCATATCTGTGTCCTCGGCAGCAACTTAACCGCAGTCTTTGTTTTTGGGCAGACTGGTATTGCGGCGGCGAATTCGACCAACGGCATCGGTGTTGTATCCAATGGGACCGACGTGATTATCAACGTCGCCGGAAACACGCATTACCGTGTTTTTGGCCATACAACTTCCCTCTCTTACTCCATGACTCCACTCGCTGGGGTGTTTCCGGGTGGCTGATTTGATCCGAGGCCGATGGGCCAATGTTACTGGCATGAGCCACTTCAACGTCATCGGCCTAGCGACTGATGGATCTGTTTTCTGCATCACCCCGCTGGATTCATAATGGCAGAGAAGCAGACGATTTCTCTATTTTGCCGCTGGAGAACTGATGTCTGACTCACCACTCTCTGATGCAATGAAACGCTTCTCTGCTGCGACAACGATGATTCGCGGGGACCTGGGGTATGGCAAGAAAGCCAGACCCGAGAAGGGTGCTCTTGCGCGGATGTCACAGTTTGGACCGATCGATACTCATTTCTATGATGATGCGACCGGCGAGACCACGATCAAGACCGTGCATTACATCAAGCCGATACTCGATCAGAACAGGGCGGATCGCTTGTCAGGTCGCGATGGCTACTCGCCCTCTCGAGAACTGCGTCATGTGGCGCGCATCCCAGAGGGCGTGGTCGCTCAGTTCTACGCACAGGGAATAAACCTGTTGCAAGAAGAGGGGTGGGAGTACGTTAAGGCGCTACTCGATACGAATGAGTATTCAGAGTTGCGCACGGTTGAGGGGAAGCTTGGTGGCAAGCCGATCAGGACTCACTTCATTCAAGCGTCTTCCAATTCCGGGGAGACAGACTAATGCCGTTCACCGGATGGACAGACCTGAAGGCATCGGTTGCCGATTGGCTCGCGCGTGATGATCTCGACTCGCAGGTTGAGGATTTCATCTGGCTGGCCGAGTGTGATATCCAGCGGGCCGTTAAGTTTCGGCTTGCAGACAAGATCCAGACGGCGAAGTCAGTACCCAACCAGGACTACATCGAGTTGCCGGAAGACTATTCAGAGGGTGGGTTCCTGCGCTGGACGGGTAGCACCACGATGCCGAGCCTCGAGGTCGCATCTTACGATGTCACCGCTCGCCATCAAGCCACTCCGACGAGTAACGCGTCCACTGGTGGTAACGCGATCGTTGGAACGCTGCATGGGAATCGTCTGTATATCGGCCAGGGCCCAGGCGAGATCACCTACGAGTTGTATTACAAGTCAGGCGTGCAGCACTTGGGGGCGAAGAACAACTCGAACTACATCTTGAAAGAATATCCAGACTGCCTTCTCTTTGGCGCCCTAGTGGTGGCTTCTCCGTATCTCGGGGCCGACGAGAGAATCCAGACCTGGGCGACGATGTATATGAACGCAAAAGAAGAGACGAGGATGGCAGAGTGGCGAGCCCGATCCGGGCACGGAGTTTTGCGAATGCGACCTGACGTATCTTTGTACTAGGAGTGATGACTTGCAACCAGTTCGAGTGCCGTTCGGTGATTACAAACCGGATCTCGCCAAGTTGGTGAACGATGGCCTTGCTGTAGCCAATAACACCGTACCCATAACTGGCGGCTATACCGGAATCAACGCTCTCTCGAACGTAACCGCGTTCACGGCAATCGCCGAACGTCCACGAGGCGCCATTGCAGGGATCGACGCTAAGGGGAATCCGTTTAATTTTGTCGGTACCGAGACTAAGCTTTACTCGTTGCGCACCGAGACCATAGACGCAACACGCTTGGTTGGCGGAGACTATGGCTGTAGCAATGAGAACTTCTGGGAGTTCGCGGCATTCGATAACTTTGTGATGGCAGTGAACGCGGGAGATGCGCCTCAGTATTTCATTATCAATAGTTCCGACAACTTCTTGAAGCTTGGCAACCCGGACTTGACAAAAACGGTGGCTCCATATGGATCATCGCACATCGGCATCATCGACCGTTTTGTCGTGATGGGCAACACATCGAACGATCCCGGCGAGATCCATTGGTCTGCGCTAAATGATCCATTCAACTGGCCGGACCCAGGTAGTGCTGTTGCCGGTGCCGTGCAGTCGGATCGGCAGGCATTGTCCGGTGACGGCGGGGCTGTTCAGCGCGTGGTGAGTGGCGCCGAGGTCGGAGTGATCTTCCAAGAACGTGCCGTTTGGAGGGCAGACTATCGTGGTGGAGATGTCATTTTTGAGCTTAACCGCGTGGAGCCAAACCGCGGCCTACTCATCCCGGCGATTGCTATTCCATTCGGTCGAAATGTCTTCTATCTCTCGGAGGATGGGTTCTATCTTTTCAACTATACGGAGAGCATTCCAATCGGTCGAGATATTATTGACGCCACGTTTATGGCCGATGTCGATACTTCGCTTTTTGATCGAGTGTCTGCTGTTTCTGATCCTGACAGTCAGCGTATTTGGATTCTTTATCCTGGTGCTGGTCATGCTGCCTCCGGTACGCCGAACAAATACCTTTGCTACGACTGGGGACTGAACCGCTGGAGTCACGGAGAGATCACCGCAGAGTGGTTGACCCAGACCGTTCAGGCAGGCGTGCATCTGGATACGGCTGGAAGCATCGGCGATCCGAACTCGATAAGTGACGATCCAGCATTCCCCGATGGTGGTGTGGACAGCGGTGGACTCGGTTCGTTCGACGAACGACAGGTGCCTTCAGGTTCCTTGAGGTTAGGTGCCTACTCCGCTACTCCATTCCGACTCCAAGACTTCACCGGCACTGGACTCGCGGCAACACTCCAGACTGGTAGACGCGAACTTATCCCAGGCTCGAGGTCACTTGCGAGCAGAGTCAGGATCATGATTGATGGAGTGAATCCCACGCTTGAGGTGGCTGGGCTTCGTCGTGTTAATGCTACGACACGCTTTGGGCCGTCAACTCGCATCGACGAGGATGGTGACGCGCCGTGCAGAAAGGATGGCCGGTATCACGTCTTCAAAGTCAAGGTAGGGTCTGGTTTTAGCGATGCGCTTTACATGGACGTGCTCTGTCAGAGAAGCGGGTTTAGGTAATGCCACATAACATTCTGAAAAATAAACCAGGCGTTCCTGAATTTTGGGCCAATCCCAGGGAACATGCGCGTAAGACTGCGCAGATTGTAAACCAGTTGCAGAATGGTCAGGGGAACAACTCTTACAAGATCAACTTGGAAGATAATGCAACGAGCACAGAGATCATGTGGAATCATGCGCGCGAAGGGATGGTCGTTCTCTTCGCAGCGCAGGACGCGGTAACGGCTGCTGAGATTTCAAACGGCACGCTTTATGCGGTCGTGACCAACGGGAAGATCACAATCAATCATGCCTCAAGCGTTGGAGACAAATTTCTCGCAGTCGCCATATTGGGTTGATTGCATGATGGTGCCGGTCAGCGACATCGACAAGATGTGGCCCCTGGTGCTGCCGTTTCTGTTGCCTGCATTTGAGACGACGAACAAGTTGGACACGGAGGATGCGAAGGTTCTGTGCGAGGATGGCATGGCGCAACTGTGGATCATCTGGGCGCCGGAGAGATACGCGGTAGATGGGGGGATTGGCGTGCTGATGGGCGCGTCTATTACGTCTATTGATTGCTATTCTAATGGTTACAGGATTTTGAGCTTTCTCGTTATGGGCGGAACTGACACAGAGTATTGGGCGAGCAGCGCGATCGAGAAAGTAGAAGAATTCGCAAGGGCAGAAGAATGCCGCGCCGTTGAGTTCAAAGGTAGGAAAGGCTGGGGCAGAGTGTTTCCCCAGTACAAGCCGACAGCGTGGGTCTACACCAAGGAGTTGTAGTATGGGTGGCGGAAAATCAAAGAGCAAGTCTGCGGCTACCTCGAGTACGAGTGTGTGGGAAGCGCAGGGCGATCACTTTCGTAACTTGTATGGCCGCGCGCAAAATCTTTTGGAGCAAGGTAACTATCAGTACGGTCAGGGACGTGTTTCAGGATTCGATCCCGCACTTCAGCAGGCGTATGGTGCGTCCGCTGGTCAGTTTGCTCAGGGTCAACAGAATATCGGCGCCGCCAGTCAAATGACAAATGCGACGTTGCGTGGTGACTATCTCGGGCCGGAGAGCAATCCATGGCTTCAGCGCACCGCAGATATTGGAACTCGGAATATCACTCGAGGGTTCTACAACGCCACCAATGCTCTTGGCAGCAGGATGGCATCAGCGGGCCGCACTGGTAGTGGTGCCCATGCTTACGGCTCTCAGATACAGCAAGAGAACTTGGCGACAGGTCTTGGCGACTTCAGCGCGCGTCTATACGGTGGAAACTACGAGGCCGAGCGTAACCGGCAGATGGGCGCAGCAGGTCAGGCGGCGGCAAACACCCAGGCTGGCTGGCAGAATGTTGGCGGTTTGGGACAGGCAGGCGAAAGGATGCAGGCTCAGCGGCAGGCAGAGTTGAGTGACATGGTGGAGCGATTCAACTTCGAGCAATACGGTACAGCGCAGAAGCTCTCTGAGTTCTCGCAAATGATCGGAGCACCGATCATGACGCAGGAGTCATCGTCGAAGTCCAAGAGCAAGGAAGGCCATGGAGGCATTCTTTCATCATGATTCCATTCTTCTGGCTTTTGGCGCAGGCTGCCATGTCCGCCGCATCGGCAGTGGGTGGCGCAATTGCTTCTGGTACTTCAGCACTTGGTGGCGCACTTGCTTCTGGTACTTCAGCACTTAGTGGCGCACTTGGTGGTGGCGCACTTGGGTCTGCTGGTGCTAAAGCAGTGATGGGTACTGGTGGTCTCGGAAAGCTCAACGCGATTTCCGCAGCGGGGCAAAAAATCATTGGCGGGCTCGGATCGGTGAAGGGTGTTACCGATGTGGCGGGTGGTGCAATCTCGAGTGTTCCAGAAGCCGTTAACGCAGGTTCATCGGCAGTTGGTGCTCTCGATACGTTGAAGCAGGGGGCTGGTGAGCTTCTTGGTGATGGTGGTGGTCTTGCTGGCACGGAACTTAACGCGGTGAACAAGGAAGCCGCGAGGATCGGGACTGACATTAAGTATGGCGCGATGAAGGCGCAACCTGGATTTCAACTCGATCCACCGGGTCAGAATGGATTGCAGTTTGACTCGCAACAGGGCCCGGATATGGGATGGGAGAAGTGGCGTGACAGCCGCCCGCAGAAGGGTCTCGGCGAGAAAATGGGACGCTCGTTTGGTGAACTTCAGAGGTTAAAGGGAAACCCGATTGGCGCACTCAATACCATGGGCAACATGAAAGAAATTTGGAGTAATAAACCAGCCCCAGACTACTTGCCGCCTGGAGCAAGGGGTGCATTGGATAATACGTCTTCGCCACCACCAAGCTTTCTCGGTGGTATGTTTAGGGCGGCCACAGAAGAAAACCTTAGTGGTTACTTCGATCACATGGCAGAAGGAAAACTCTCTCGCAGAAAAGAGGTTCTGCGTGACTACTACAAGTCAGTGTTGCAGAACGGGGCATAGATATGGCGACGAGCGGAGCAAGCTTTCTCAGGAGCGCAGGGTTGGAGGTTGAGAGGGCTAGTGCCTTGGCGCAGATGGAAGACGCGGATCGCAAGCGTCGAATCTTTAACTTCCCGAAAGATGGCATCGAGCAACAGTCCGACATTGACGTGGACTACTGGACTCAAGACCTGCCGGAACCATCGAAGTCTAAGGCTTTGCTACATGCTGCGTTTGGGCTCATGCGAAAAGATGTGATGGGTTCGTGGAGCAAGAGTATCTCGTCGGATATCGCTGATTCTGAGAAAGACGTTTTCCAAGAATTTATGCGGTCTCGGATCGACGACCCCAGCGGTCATCGCTCTGAGCGCGAGGCAATGCAGGAGCACTACATCACAAAGATGCTCGGCTTCAATAGCACCCGACCAAGCGCGCATCAGGTGACGCGATACACCCAGACCGGACCCGGCAAGGACGGCAGGATACGAAAGCGTGACGTGACCAGTCGCGGCGGCGAGAACCAGTACGGTGATTGGTACGACACAACGCCAGAGTTCTCTGCGGCGGCGAAGCTCAAGGGTGAAGATGCACTCGTTCAGCGGCGCATGGTTAGCGAGTACATGGAGCGACCTGAGTATTTCGAGGACCTTTGGAAGTCGGCCCTAAAGACCAACTCGTTCGAGGAGATTGCGACTGGCACCAGCGGGATCAACTCGATCGCTGGTCGTGAGCTTCGCAAGATGCTCGACTCTCTCAATGCGATCCCGCAGGACCCGCGCAGTGGTGCGATGGGCTGGGGAGATCACGTCGATGACATGATGCTGATGCGCAATGCGATCATGGACGCGAGACCGGGCGGTAGCAGGGTGGCGGACGACGTAGGCATCGACACTGGGTACTCTTCGCAGGAAACGCCGGAGACACTCGATGCGATCGAGAGGGCGGCGCGCGGCGATGTCGGCTTGACGACAACACAACCCACTGCGGCGCCTGTCATGACAAACGCACAGAGAACGGTGCAGAACAGGGACGCGGGTTACGGTGCGATCCCAGCGGCATACGATGCACTCACTCGAGCCGGCATCTACGGGCTTGACTGGGCTGGCGACATGGCAATGCAGCCGATCAGGACTCTCACTAGAAGCGTGAGAGAGGGTAGCGCCAAGATGAGAACTCAAGAGTGGAAGGATCGGCAGCCGAGCTTCGGCAGTAGCACCAGTCCGGCGTTTAGGCGGGAAAGCCTGGAGAAGTATGGGCCTCCAGAGGATCGTCCGGCGGCTGCATTCCTTAGCGGCGTGGGTGAATACTCGATGGACTTTATGTTTGGCGGAAACCGCGGCAGCGCGAAAATTCCGCAGAACGTGACAGCACCGTCACACATAGACTTTAGCGTGATCGATGCGGCCCTGATGCAGAAGTTTGGTGCAATGAAGGTAGCGATGATGTCTTCAAGTGAGAAGCAGCAGGCTTACGAAGAGATGAACAACAAATGACCAGCATGAAAGCGGCAGGCTTTCTGACGTCGATGCAGAAAAATCCTTACGAAACCATAAAGGAACGTATGCGTCAGAACCCAGACGTGAACGAGGGTGCGCTTAGTCGCATGGAACAGTGGTTGCCGAACATGATGGCTGCTGAAGATAAGTACGGATTGAAACGGGGCATACTGTCTTCGATCGGATGGAAGGAGTCGAGATTCAAGCCATCTGTCATCACCGGGCCTGCGAATAAGTGGGGTGCGCAGGGTCTCATGCAGATCGTTGGTTCACAACACCCTAACGTCGATCCAACCGATCCGAATGCGTCAATCGACTACGCAGGTTCTTTTTTCAAGAAGTTGCTAGGTCAGTTCGGTGGAAATTACGAAGACGCAGCCGGAGCGTACAACGCTGGTGCTAGGGCTCTTAGGGAGATGAAGGCTGGAACGCGCGCATGGTCAGGTGAGGCGCAGGATTACATGGCAACCGTACCATCAATGACGAGACCGAGCACTAAGGAAATTGCAAACTACATGATGAAGGGTGACGAAGATAACATCAGACTCAATGGCAAGAAAACAGTCGCTACTGGCTTTCTTACCAACATCACGAGCATGAAGATGCCGAGTCTCTCCGAGATGTTCGGCGACAAAAGCGAATAGGGCTTCATGAATGGCGAGCGAGCTTTTCGACGATAGTGATTTCATAGGTCTCTCAGAAGAAGAGCAAATCGACAAGTTGCGGGCTCAACAGCCTTCGTTCGACAAGTATTACCAAGCCGACGAAGAGGGCGCAGTCAAGATGCTGCGCGAGAGGTTGGGCAGCGGTGTAGAGAACCAGTCTGTCGTTGGTCGAGTGATTCGACAGTTCGGATCTGGCGTAGGCGAAGCCTTCACCGATGTCGCGAAACTCCCCTTCGATGCCGCAGAGTGGGTGGCATCGAAGGCCGGCAGCGATTGGTCTACCAGCGTTGACGATTCGATCGAGGAATACCAGCGCGAGAAGTTCCCCGATCCCACTACACCCGAGGGCAAGGTCGCCAGGTCGATTGGTTACTGGGGCGCGGTTGGTCTTCAGACCTACGCGACTGGCGGTGTGCTTGGTTACCTCAGTCGCTTCCCGGTGAAGGGTGCCAAGGGTCTCGGTAAGGCTGGGCGTTTCATCTCTGGCGGGGCGAAGGTCGAACTCGGGGCAGGAGTTGCCGGTGGCGCCGCGGAGGGCTCTGTCGATGCTTACATGGACGATGACAACCCGGCGAAGCCATGGCTGATGATCGGGGCAGGAATCCTTGCGGGTGGTGGTGCTGGTGTTGCGATTGCAGCCAGGGGGGCAGCGAAGAGATCGAGGACAAGGGCAGCGGAGATTGGAGAGCAGCCGACTTCTCCGGGTGGAGATGGGCCAACTCCGCTGCCTGTCTCGAGCGCCGAGTCGAAGAAAATGAACAAGGTGGTGGGTCGCATCGAGCGCGAGATCATTCCGAGCTCCGAGCGCCCCGTGGGCTTCTCCGTCCAGACCTCGGATGGGTATCGCTTCCACAAGACCGGCAAAGACGAGTGGCGGGACAGTCTGGACAAAGATGCTTTCGACATGGAGTTCGACGATGCCGGTATCGATAAGTTGTTCTCGAACGAACGAGCCTATTTCAAATCCGACGAGTGGCAGGCATTCAAGAAAGAGTTTCCATGGTTGGACCAACCCAGCGCCCTGAGTGGGTACGAGGCTGCCTTGCGTCTGCAACGGGCTCTTCGAGATGGGGATCTCGCCGCTGCTCGAGAGGCCAAGGAAGCATTGCGCGTCATCGACGCCCAGGCACCTCGACCTGGAATGCCGAAGGGTCCGACGATCCTCGACTCTGCTGATGAGTATGCGCTGGGCAAGGCTGGCGAGAAGGGTGATCCGTTCACTACGCGGGTGTTCAGAGGATCGGGGGATGAGGCCGAGGATCTCGCCGAGAATCTCTACAAGGGTGATGCTCGCCTGGGTGATCGCGGCACGTACTACACGACCAGCCGGCGCGTGGCAGACGTATTCGCAGAGCATCGGCCTGGAAAGGGCTCGGTCGAAGAGGTCAGTGTCACAGTCAACAAGCCCTTCACCGAAGACAAGATCGCTTACACGCTCGGCTCTGGTGATCCCGGCAACAAGGACTGGTTGACAGACGCGCCACTGGACTCACCTGAATACCAGAAGTTCTTCAAACTCCTCGAGCGCGAGGGGCTCGCACCCGTAGGCGCCGGCAAGAGCGAATACATGCGTGCCGATGCCACGGGACCAACCAGCGCGTTCACGCAGTTCGCGAAGAGGTTGGGGGCAAAGCGCGGTCGGAAGGGTGGGTTCTGGAACGGTTCCGAGGACATGCGCGAACTGGTCGAAGAGGCGGGGTTCGACAGCATCGTGGGTCGGGTGGTTGACGATCCGCACATGGGAAGCTTCGACGAACTGATGGTCTTCAAGAAGGGGCTTCAGGACGGGCCACCTTCCGCCAACTCGGTGAGGCTCGACGCAGCCGATCAAGCCACCGCAGACGAGTTGAAGGAGATTCTCGGCCAGGACGCTTTGGGCCGGAATATGTCGTATCTGGATCTCGACGTGGCCCAGAAGACATCCGCCCAGGCGGCGATGCGTGGCTGGGTCAACGATGTGATGGTGGTGCTCAAGCCCCAGCGTATCGACCAGATTGCAGACGGCATCGCCGAGGTGATGAATCGCACTGGCCGCACCTACGATCCGAGCTCCGGCACAATGACCCAGCATCTCATGGAAACCATTGCCTCGGGTGATATCACCGTTCACGAGGCAAACAAGATCCTTCGTGGCTTCGATACCAGCATCGAGCAGATCGCAGATATCCAGTATCCGTTTCAGGACAGCGCGAGTACAGCGGCTTCGATCATGGGACATCTCTCCGGCGCGGCGCGCAGAGTCAAGCGGGATCTCCTCGAGAAGATGAGCCCTGAGCAGGTCGCCTTGCTGAAGGAACTCGACCCAGGCATCCAGGGCATGAGCATATGGAAGCGTCTCGAGAACGTCAGGCGTGGCCTGCTCGTCACCCAGATCGCCACTGCCATGCGCAACATGGGCACCCAGGTCGCCAACATCGGCATCCACGCGCTCGAGGACACGATGGAGAAGGCCGTCATGACGGTCGTTGGGAAGACCGGGAAGCGCGGGCAGGCGATTGAGAACATGAATCCGGTTAACGCCACTGGCACGATTCTGCGGATCGGCGGGATGTTGCTCCCAGGCAAGAGCAAGACTTTCCAGCAGGTCAAGGAGTTGGGGGAGTTCTTTAACAAGTCCGATCTGAAAAAGAACCGGAGACTTCTCGATCCTCTCACCGCGAGTTGGTCCTCGGACATCATGATCGCCCCAACCAAAGACAAACTGGGCTTCCTCGAGAAGCTCACGCTCTGGGCAAACTCGGCCAATCGGTTGCAGGAATTTGGTATTCGGCGCGCGGTCTTTACAGCAGAACTAGACCGGGTGTTGAGCCAGAGAGGTCAGTCCCTCGGGCGCCTGATCGACGAGGGCAAGCTTGGCAGTCTGAACAACGATGACGTGAAGGCCGCAGTTGCCAAGGCCCTCGAGACCACCTGGGGCGAAGAGTTCCTGTCCAATATGGACGGGGTGAGGGGCATGGCTGGGTCTATGATCGAAGCAATCAACAAGATCGGCATCGGACCCCTGCGCATGACTCAGGTGATCCCGTTTCCGCGCTTCATGGCGAACTCGATCAAGTGGCAGTACCAGCACTCACCGCTCCCGATGGTCAAATTACTGTTCTCTCCAGACGAATGGAAACGGGTGGCCGCAGGCGACATCAAGCCGATCATCAAGTCCACCACGGGCACCGGGATGTTTATGTCCGCGTTGCAACTGAGGAATTCGGAATACGCCGGAGAGAGGTGGTATGAGATTCGCCCTAGTGATGATATCAACCGCTTCCTGCAAGAGCCGCCTGGGACAACCTACGACGTCCGCGCTTACAACCCATTCGCTTCTTTCCTTTTCGCCGCCGAATTGGTGCGTCGAGCAGCCGATGGAAGCGTCCCTGCCATGAGCACTCGCGACATCGCGATGGGCTTCATGTCCACCAATCTCCGGGCTGGTGCCGGGATGTACGTGCTCGACCAGTTCCTTGACTCCATGGGCGAGGCTGCGGCGGGAATCTCGAACCCGGAAGGTTCATTTCTCCAGGCCATCGCATCCGAGGGTGTTCAGGTGGGCGGCGAGTACCTCGGTGCAGCGTGGTCGGGTATGTTGGTCCCGTTCCAGCAACTCAAGGACGTCGCGAGAAGCTTCCAAGAGGGTGGGTTCCTTTCAGATGTTACAGGGATGACCATGGCTGGGGACGACTCGATGGTGCGCGACACCAGCGAGGCACCCTTCGCTGGGCAGATGGCCCGGAAACTTCCTGGCGCAGACCAGAATCTTCCTGGCGTCGAACTCCCCACTCGAGAGGCACCGCCGAGAACCGCAGGACCACTCAAGCGGCAGTTCCTCGGCATCACTGCTCGAGGTCCCAAAAATCCGGTGGAGAAAGAACTCGATCGGTTGGGTTTCGGGCGCGGCAACATCCTGCCCAGCCAGGGTGACGACAAGTGGAATACTCTGCGGGCGAAGCACATGGGCCCGCTGGTCGAAAAGTACCTGCCTGACCTTGTGAACAGCGATCATTACCAGCAGTCTAATGACGAACAGAAGTTTATTTATCTTGAGGAAGGCATCGCTCGGGCTCGCAGGTTTGCAACACAGATGGCAGCAGCAGAGAACCCTGAGCTTGCCCAAAAAGTGCGGCTCGGCTCCCGCAAGAAGAGTCTGCGCAGACGAGATGCCAAAAGGCAAAGAGACCTCGTTGCACGACGCGCGGAAATGGAAGTGCTTAGAACAGCGAGGACTAACTAATGGCCCAAACATGGCATTTGAAAGACTGGTTTCCTGACGCCGACCTGAACAACGAGGTATCTCCCCGAGGTGCCAAAGAGAAGATGGATCGCGATCAGGTAAATGACGTGATGCGGGAAATGATGGGGGCGGTAAATGCCGATTGGCTCGGCCACTCCGCTGCCGGCGGTGCATGGCGCGATCCCAACCAAGGCGCGGCAGTCTCCAAGGGCGGAACCAATCAGGTCGTAATCGCTGGCATCGACGTGCGTGCGTATTTCCCTCTCAACCGGAAGGTTAGAGTTCAGCACGCCACCGGCCTGGATGTATACGGATTCGTGTCCGTGTTGGCATTCTCGACCAATACCACCGTGACCATCGAAAACCTAGACGACGCTGATACGGTGGGAGCCACCGCAAACGCAATCCAGTTCTCGTCTCTCTTCGGGAGTTCGGCAGACAACCAAGTCGGTCGCTCCGCATACAAAGACACCTTGGACTTCGTTGTCCCCGATGGTAATACAGACGTTGAGTTGCAGGCCGCACTTACGACTGCGCTTAGTGAAAACCAGATCGTGCTGCTGAAGGCCGAGGAGTATCTGCTGGCTGCCGGGATCGATCTTCCAACAGGCTCGGCAATTTGGGGTCAGAAGGGTTCGTCTGTCAAACTGGCCGGTGGCACAGATGAACATATGTTCACCCTCGCCAACAGCGCCACTGACATCGAACTCCGGGGTTTCAAGATCGACGGCAACGGAAGCAATCAGACCAACCTCGGCACAGGCATCGAGTTTGGCGAGGGCAATCTTCGCGTAAGTCTTTCGGATTTGCAGATGACCGACTTTTATACGGACGGCATCAACATGGGCGCTGTCGCTACCTCCGCCCAGAATGTCAACATCAGAGATTCCTCCGTCTTCAACGCTGGTCGCCACTGTATCAACATTACCGATCCGAGCAGCCCAAACGCTATTGGAATACTTCTCTCGAGTCTCGTTCTGAAAGAGCCTGGGTGGGCCCCTGGAGTTGCAGACATCACTGGCTGCGTGATTAAAACCTCTGCGCCAATCATTGCAACGAACATCGACATGGAAATTAGCGTGTCCCCATCTCATACTGGTGCAGCGGTAAGTGCTACTGGTGCTGGAGTTCTATTTTCCAACTTCAAGATATACGGAAATACCGGCACATTGCAGGACGGCGTATTGATCTCTGCTACTGACTGTCGTTTCAGCGATGGGTTCATCGACGTGGGCCATGCCACGCCTATTACGATTTCTGGAACCTTCAACGTAATCACTGGTGTTCGTGTCGATTGCGGGAATGTTGCTTCCATTATATCTGGCAACGACAACGAGGTCAGTGGTTGCACGTTCGATCTCGCCTTAAATAACGCGATCAATATCGAGGGAAATGACAACTGGATATCTAATAATAGGTTTATTTCCTGCGATACCAGCGTCAACGTGCAGGCCGGCGCTACGGACAATATCGTCTATCCCAATTCTTACCGTGGTATCTACACGGATACAATCGATGACTCAGGTGATGGAACCGGCCTTGGTCTTAGGGCGTTCCGAGAACTTACGGTAGACCAACCCAACTTTGGTTCGGTTGAGATAGACGTGATAGGGATGACAGCGATCAACTTCCCACTGCCGCCGAATGGTGGTCGGCGCTTCAGAGTCTCCGTGTGGATGGCAATGAATACCAGTTTTACTGCATCGGTAGATTTGATTTTGAATTGGGGGGCAACTGGCACCAAGGCGGATGCCGCTGCCGAGACAGTCGCCTTGGCTAGCACAGGTTCATCTTTCCCCGATTGGCACCGTATGAAAATCTCGAATGTAGTGATTACGCCAACCGCAGGACAGATGATGGGCGTGAGCGTGAACTCTAGTCGCGCTGATTCTGACCTGATAAAAAATGGTCGTAGGCAAAACACCGGCTTTCCAGATCAGGCCCACTCATTTTTGGTCTGCGAATATCTGGACGGATGAGCCACCTAATCCCATTCACTATCGGCGACACTCTGTTCCGCGATATGCGGGGGCCGATGAGTGATGAGGAAACGAGCGATGCCTATCAATCCACGCACCGTATTCGCGAGAGTCTGATGGACGTTTACTACGACGTGACCGGCGTTGACCCTGGCTGCGCGACTCGACGCAACTCTGTCGATGGCAGGGAGTTTGCGAAGCTTCTTGCGGAACAGAAGTACGAAGACTACAAGAAGTACAGGGAAAAGCGCAGGAATGAACGCGAGTCGCTAGAGAACTACACCGACGAACATTTTATGATCGCAGGGTCCGTTGATGGAAAATCGATTGGATCGATCGAAGTTTTTGGGATCAAGCTCACCCCCAGTCCCACGTCAACGCTCCAATACACTGCGTACTGCGGACCTTTTATCGACGATGCTCGCACGGTATCTTTGTTGATGAAGTACATGCTGGAGAACAGTCTCGCTGCGATAGGCGACGACGCGGTATCGCTTCCTACGCAGTTGACAGAGTGGGCCTTCCCGGTCATCGAGAAGAGAAACCGCTGGGACCAGTCGTTTGGGTTCTCTAAAGGCAGCATGGAAGAATTGATGGACTTGGACATTGAGTTTCGGATTGAAGATGGGCAGCGTTTCCCCACCAGGGTTCGTCTCTAGTGCCAACGTCCACCTTCATCGCAGATGACTACACAACGTCATGGATAGCACGCGGATCGGCAATTAGCGGCTTATCCCTCGACACCGTGCTTGAGCTTGGCGACGACTCCAAGAACGGCGGGCCTGACGACCGGCGCTCTATGGTACACGGCTGGGATCTGTTCGACCCCGAAACTGGTTTTTCAATCCCCAAAATATGCACAATCATTTCAGTTAAAATCGATTGGACTGCATCTGCAACACAGAACACATCGATCATCCGAAATCGCGAACACGACATCGCTCTCATCGCATCCGATGGTCACTGGGACCGTAGCATTACAAATGCCTTGTCCGAGCAGGGTGGATCTGGGATTACCTACGGTCCACCCACGTTCAGGAACTCGACCGCACTTCAGTTGAAGAACAGCGCGGCTTCAGAGATTGCAACGACCGTTGATACTTTTGATGCGGGGGCTGCGGTAACAAATTTCCTACCATTTATTCGTGGCTTTGGTTGCACGGTCGAAGTTCCTAACGCTGAGGACGTGAAAAGCGTTGGGTTCGTGATCTCACGCGGAGTAAATCCTGCACCAGCGCAGGATGTAGAGTTGCGTGTCAAGGCGTACAGCCTCAAGGCAAACGGTCGCCAGTACGCAATCGACACGCTGATTGCCACGAGTGATCCGGTGATGTACTCGTCGCTTCCATTCGTCAACCCTCCAACGGTCTACGAAACATTTACCTTTTCCACTGCGATACCGGCAGTAACTACAGGGAGCCGCTGGCTGGGATTTATGGTTGAGGGTGAGTGGCTGGACGACTCTCACTACACAACCCACTGGCTGCGTTACATCGGCGGGAACGCCTCACTAGACCCAAGCGTTTACAATTCTGGGAGTCGCGGAAGCACCTTCTGGGCGAGCCCAGAGGCGGCTTACCGCTGGGAGAACTCATTCCTCTGGCAGTATGTCTACGACATGAACGTGCCATTTGCGCGAGACGAGAACACCACGCTACTGATGACAATACCTTTTAAGAGGTACTTCGGTTCGGTCATGTCTCAGACCATTTCTGCGGGTACGTGGGCGATAGACGAGGCGGCTTCTTACGGGAGCACCAACTCAGGCGCGGACGAGATTTTTCCAAATTTCGTTGCCAACGTGCAGGACTGGATCGATTCGGACTGGTACACGCCCAGTAAACGCGAAACCTATATGGGCATTATGATGGGCAACAAAAACCCAGAGAATATCCTATATGAGATGCACGGGCCGGGGAACACGGGTGGCTACTCGAATATCAGACTGACTATCGAGTACACGATCCCGATTGATAGTCTCTGCGAGTTTGGTATTGAGGCGTCTGGTGCGGTAGCAGGCGGTTTTATATCGACACACCATGCGATTGAAAGTTTCAATATCTCAGTCCAGAGCACGTTAGAGGATTTAGGTACTGAAATTGACTCGGTTGTGGGGCACTATGGCGTTAGCGCGACACCGGCTGTCGTCTCGTTCCCTATCACCGTTGGGGAGTGTTAGATGCCAGACACGATCAAGAGAGAAACTGACACCCTCGTCCGATGGGTGGGCCCGTACAAGAAGAGCGCGGGTACGGTTTTAGATGCGGCGGCGGTAACTGCCGGGCTTGGGACGGTGACGCTCAGTGTCTACCTAGAAGACGTTGAGATGCGAGTGGTTGCTGCGACAACCCGCTTTGCTGAAGACGTTGCCCAGGGCGCGACCTCAGCGAAGATCCCTGTGTGGGCACTAACAGGTGTAACGCCGACGCCGTGGCTGGGTAAGAACGATGTGGTTGAGTGGCGCACCGACGACGGAGAAATTGTAAGAAAGACACTCCTTAGTTTCAATGTCGGCAGTAGCATCTACGATCCAGCGTTTAACTACGGATCGTTCTCTTGGGGCGGAACGGCAACGGGGCCTGCCGCCGCCGGGACGGTAGTGACACTCATCAAGAAGGGAACCCCGTATATATATGAAACATTTCCGGTTGCGTTCAAAAATAGAGCACTCGAAACCGCGGCTGGACACACAGCGGAAATTGAGACAGACAACCCTGCGGTACAGATGACAGCCGACTTGATTGACGATGAGTTCCCCCCTGTCGTTTATATCGAGTCACATGAACAAGGCGAAATCGCTAAAAATCAAGAGCGATTTTATATCTTGAGGCTTGGCCCTCTGGGCAGCGAAACCGTCAGTCCCGGCGCACGCATCCGAATCAAGATTGGTGACACCATCACCATGACTGAGTACGGAACCCCCGTTGCCGGTAACGATGACTGGGGTTGGGAAGCGACGATCCCTGACCTCCTCACCCAGAGCGCTGTGATCGGGAAAGGTGACACGCTGCGACTGATCGTGACCCTGAGCGGGCTGGCAAACTTCAAGGAAGTGGTTTCAACGACCGTCAAGGTTGTGGAGGCATAAATGCCAGACACCACTAATGCTGCGCTGTTAAAAGTGATCGAGTCGAGTAACGCTCGAGTCGAGAAAATGTTCGAGAAGAGCAACGAGATCATGTCCGACGTGGCCGGCGGGCTGCGCGACCTCACGACTTTTGTGAAGCAGAGTCAGAGAATCGGCGGGAGTAGCACTAACAACGGAAACACTGGGTTCATCTCAATCATCAGCATTGTTCTTGTCCTGATGGCTTCGATGGGCGCGATTGGCATGGTGCTCATCGACAACCAGGGCACCTCTATCTCCGCGATCGTCTCACTGATGGAAGAGGACAATCTGCGCGAACTAGTGGACGCAGCCGGGACCGCGACCACGAACACCACGATCAGGGAACAGGCGATAAAGTCGGAGGCGCAGTTCAAATGCCAAGACAAGACGGCGGCGCTAGAACACATGCTCCTGCGGTGCGAAATGCGATCACCCCCGAGCGAATCATCGGGCTGATGCTGATGGCTCTGCCCGTTGCGGGCTGGGTCTACGACCATTTTTGGGTGCAGGCACCGCTGTCGAAAGGACTCGTGGCGTCCTGTACGAACACATTGATCTATCTGGCCGAGCAACTGGCTGCGTGCTCACCGCCATAGGAGAAAAGCATGGAATGGACACTGATCGTTGGCGTTCTCATCAAGATCGCCGCCGCTCTAGGAGTCTGGGCTCACGCGAGCCCTCACATCAAGAACGGTTCAACGCACAAACTCATCGACAAGGGCCTGCGACTCGGCAACATCTTGGCGGGCGAGTACCTAAATAACAAGAGCCACCCATCACCGTGAAGGAGGGGAACATGAGAAGACTATTTCTGGTGGTTTTGATGGTCGCGGCAATCGGCTGCGCATTCACCGCGACAAAGGAAGACGTGAGCCTGAAGTCCACGCCCAACTCGGCGTCCTACGACATCGACCTGGGCGTGGTTGCTTCGAGCGGCGTGGTTGAGATCCCGTTCGGCGAGAAGGTCGCCAAATGGATCTCGGGAGCGATCGAAGAGGTGAAGGGCTTGCTGGACGAGGCGGACCCAAACGCTGATTCTGGGGACTCCTGAGAGGGCCTGCTGGGCGTGGAGCGCGTTCCCGGTACTACCGCACCAAATCACCGGGAACGTCGCTCAGGGGCCTATTTAAGCATCTTCTCGAGGGCTTTTGCCTGATCGAAGAGCGTGCGGGCCGTCAGGAAGTAGTCGATCGCTGGCTGGAGATGGCTGCGGCGCCAGGAGTGGTGGTTGAAAGACCCACTTTCCTTGGAAACTCGGATGATGTGCATCTCTTCGACCTTGCCGAACATGCCTGATTCTTCGATCAGGATGATGTACCCGCCCGCAACCTGGGCGATGTAGTCCGAATACAAGCCGCGTGACGTCTTCCAGTCGAGGATCGCGAGCTTTCCCTGGACTCGAGCGATGGCATCCGGGCGACCTCCGAACTGCAATTTCTCGCTCACCAGCCCGATCTCGGTCTCGAGGATCTCGACTTCCGAGGTCGAGAACCAGCGATCGAAATCGACCAGACACTCAGCAGCCATATCCTTCTGCTCTTCGCTCAGGTGGCTGTATTCCGTCCAGTCGATCGTCACCTTCTTGACCCGCTCTTCGATCAGGTCGTGGGCGAGGCTCCCGACGTCGGCTGCTTTCTGGGCGGCATCGCGATGGTTCAGACCCGCGCGCCGGCCACACTTCTGGCACCGTGGCTGTCCCTCGCAAGCGTCATGCTCACCGAGGCCCACTTGATTCGCCCACCAGATGAGGGCGCCAGAATCCTTGAAGCGCCCCGTGATGGTGGTCACACCGGGAACGACCTTCCCGGCTTTGTTCTTGTATCGCTTGTACGCCATTCCTACTCCTGTGGTCCGTCTGCTGGTGGTGTGTTGTCGAGTTCGATCTTCTTTAGAGCCATCATCAGCGCGTTGAACTCCTTGGTCTCGAGCTCCTTGCTGGAAGCCTTGCCGAACTCGGTGTCCATCTTGGCGCGAATCCAATCCTCGCCGCTCCACTCCGCGTCACCGCTGAATTCCCGCATTGTGGCCTCAGTCCGTCGCAACTGCATCCAGAGCCCCTGGATGCGAGCATCCTGACCGCCCCCTGGGCCCCCGGTCGGTTCGTTGGCGGCAGCGTCAGAAGTCTGGTTCTTCGGCTGGCGTGGTTTTGCGACGGCCCGCTTCTTTTTGGCTACGGCTTCCCTAGAACCCACCTGGGCGCGATCCCCATCGTCATCGTCATCGGTAGCAATGCCGAGCAGGCAAGTGGCACCGTAACGTCGCATGTATGTGAGTTCAGACCCGAGGGCTTTTGGGTCCGATGTGGTGTGGAGCGGTAGGTCGAGCGAGATAAATTGGCCCGACTTGTGGATCAGCAACACCGTTAGCGTCAAGTCCCTGACGACATTGGTGAGAGAGAACCCGTGCTCTTTCATGTGCGGTCGCACGGACTCGAGGATGTGGTCCAGGGTGGCGTAGGAGTATTTGAACTTGCCGCCGGACTTCATCACGATCTCGACGGTCCTGTTCTTCGTGATCGTTTCGTACTCACCCTGCATTTCTGCGAGGGCTGGCGCAAGTTCGTTAATGTCGGGAAGGTTGATGCTGACTGGTGTATCTTCGTCCATTATCTTTCCTATCAGTTAATGTGTGACTTTAGTCTACAGGTAGTCTAGATTGCTTTCAACATGAAATCACTAGAAGTTGCGATGGCAAGTAAAGGTTGGACGATCGAGCAAACCTCTCTGGTCACGGGTGTTACCCGCCAATCTCTGAGAAATCTAGTGAGGCGCGGAGAGACCCGCCATACGGTCCCGGCGAACGTCACCGCGTTCACCATGCTTCGATTGCTCGAGGCTTTTCCCACCCTGGACTGCGAAGACTTTCTACCCGGTACGTCTATCCGAGTGTTGCGGAGGAAGCGACGTGGCAAGTAAGCCTCAACTCCCAAATGACTTCTGGCAGGCTCTCGCGGACGTTAAACCGTATGGTCACGAATTGACCATCGCTCAAGTCAAGTGCTGGTTCGACGGGGTTTGGCCCAACTACATGGCTCGAGGGTACAAGAAGCATCGACGCGCGATCTCGTCGTGGTGGTGTCGCGTGTACGAGAGTGACGTCGTGAAGGCCAAAGAGCGTTGCCTTGTACTTGAAGATCGAACTACTGTCCGACGCATGGAGAAACGGTTGCCCTCCCGTCGCGCGGCGAAGAAATCCATCCAAGATGTCCCAGATTTCTTGTCGCTAGTCGAGGAGCGTCATGACCAAGGAATTTGATCTACGTGTAATTTCCCTCGGTGCGGGCGTGCAGTCATCTTGCATGTATCTGAGGGCAGTCGAGGGTGATTTTGGCCCCTGTGACATCGCGATCTTTGCCGACACCCAGTGTGAGCCCGCATACGTGTACGACCAACTCGAGTACCTGCGTTCCGTTGGGTCCGAGACCATCCCAATCATCACCGCTACTGCCGGATCGCTACTCGAGTCCGTGGAGAAAGCTTCGCACGGTTCTGAAGGCCGCTTTGCGTCCGTGCCCTTCTGGGTCATGGGCGACGATGGTCGCGAAGCTCCAGGGCGCCGCCAGTGTACTCGCGAGTACAAAATTGACGTTGTGAAAAAGGCGATCCGAAAACACTTCGGCCTCGCCCACGGCAAGCACATGGCTGGGGTCTACAACGTCGAAGAGTGGATTGGCATCTCGGTCGATGAGGCGAGCCGCGCCAAGCCCTCGAGATACTCCTGGTCCACATCGCGCTGGCCGCTTCTCTACGACATTCCCATGCGCCGGCAGGACTGCATCGATTGGATGGTGAACAACGGCCACCCTATGCCGCGCAAGAGCGCCTGCTCGTTTTGTCCATGGCGGAACCTGGATGAGTGGCGAAAGATGCAGAGCGATGACCCACTGACTTTTGAAGAGGCGTGTCGGGTGGATGAGATGATCCGAGAGCGCGGCCCAATGAAGGGCATGGAGCGATTGCAGTACGTCCATCGAAGTCTTCGTCCGCTGCGCGAAGTCGTCGATGATGTAGAGCAGTTCGAGCAGATCGACCTGTTCCAAAATGAATGCGAGGGTATGTGTGGACTTTAACCGGGGGGGCGAGGATGGATGGGGAACATCAACAATATGTGGCGAGCGGCAAAGAATGGACTTCTCGCTTTAGAAGACGCGCTAGCGCCATACACCGAAAACGAATACTACGATTTATCAGAAACCTACAAGCCCAAGCCGCCAAAGTGCTGGCCGTCCACCCTCGACTACATCGATCTACACTGTGGCGGATTTTACGGACTCACGACGGTCGCCGCGGAGCCAGGTACAGGTAAAACTTTCATCGCCATCGGAAACGCGATCGAGGCTGCGGCTACCCAAAATTGGCAGGTCGTGATGTTCGCGGCGGAAGACGACTACGACGGGTTTAGAGACCGATTCAACCGTTACATCGCCACGCACCCAGGCAGCGAAGACGCGATTCCCAACCTGCACTACCACTCGGTAGGCAAGGGACAAACCCCGAGAACACTCACCGATACCATCTTGATGAGCGTGAACATCCAGGCAGACATCCCCATCCTGGTCGTGATCGACTCGATCAACTCGGTGGTCAACCTAGGCGGCGGCAACTATCTGAAGTCCCTATCCGATATCGGGTTGTGGGCGGCGCTTGCCCGTCGCATCTCAGAGGGCGATATCTCGTTCTTCATCACCAGCGAGACGAACAAGGCGGGAGAAGTGAAGGGGGAGGCCCTGTCTTACTGGTCGGACGTCTACCTAAAAATGAAGAAAGTCCGGGGCAGCGAGTTCGTGGTGGATATGACGCTCGCGAAGACCCGACGAACACCCGGCGAGGGGCCCATGGGTAAATATCTTCGCCGCTGGGACCTTGGCCGATTCGAGCCCGACGTCTACACTGAACCGCTACAGGTTGTCGGAGGTACGCAGTATGACTAAGACCAGCGACGAGACTCGAGAGATTGCGAATCGCCTTGGATCGGCGTTTGCGGTCGTGGTAAGTGGCTTCTTGCCCGCCGCCACCGAGGCCCTGGGTCGGACAGACAAAGAGATATCGTTCGGCGCCACCGTGCATCTGAAGAAAGAGGCTGGCGTGATCTCTGGCAAGATTACCTGCCACGAACCCAAGATCCCCACTCCACCGATCCAGCCCATCCATTTCCTACTGCAACGCGACGACAATGGGCAACTCTCGTTCCTGTTCTCGGGATCGCTGAAAGAGCAGCGGGCCGTCGCGATTGCTGGCACCGATATGGAGAAGCCCAAAGATGGCGACTACGAACCCGGAGATAGCGTCACCGGCTCTTGAGCCCTACTCGATCGACCTCGAGTTCGATGTCCTGCCCGACACCCAGGCAGACGTGCAGCAACTCCGCACGCGCAGCAAATATCGCAAGGACTGGTACGAGCGGGTGTACTGGGAGGTTTATCAGAAGGGCAAGAGGCCAGCGGAGCCCCTCGAGCTCGCGGCGATCTATGGCGTGCGGCACTCGTCGCAACAGCCGGATCGCATAAATCTCTGGTATTCGTTCAAGCCTCTGGTCGATGGCCTGATTCGCGCTGGTGTCATCAAGGACGATGCGCCGCGCTACCTCGCCTCTGAGCACTACTCCTGGGAGTGGGTCCCCAAAGGCGAGGCTTGGGTCAGTTTGCGTGTTGTTGAAATTCGAGATCCCCAAGACAAATGTGGTAAATCCCGTCCTCAACCAGTTGGGCGCTGATTACCTTGCAGCCGCAGCCGGGTGAAACGCCATCAACCTCGATTGGATCACCCGACATAACGGACATAACGTACTTCGATAGGGTTTGGCTGATAATCGACCCCAGGTCTTCTATCGTTCTATCCGGCTCGTTGTTGCTCAGGTAGATCGTCAGTTTCAGTTTCCTCAATTTTCTCCCCTCTTGCGATGCGCTGCTCTGCGTCGAGCGTGGCATCCCATTCTTCCCACGTCGCCATGGGCGGCATTGGGCTCTTGCCCGTATAGACGTAGTTCAGTTTCAGAAACCGAGCCCGTCCCCCCTTCTTTCGTTTTGCCGTGGTCACATGCAACAGCACGTAGCCGATCGGTGGGTTCTCGTCCGCGTAGACGTGCGCGCGGTGAGCCGGCAGCAGGGACTTCGCCATGATTCGGCACGTCACCTTCCTGCCGCCGTCTTGGATCGCGATATCACTCTCGTTCATGCTCTATTACCTCCGCCATGAAAAACTTCTCGTCTTTGCCTGGGATCGGCTCGCAGGTTCGCCCGTCAAACCCCATGTGCCGCCCTAGGATGTCCCAGGCGCCATTTACGCGCTGGTGGTCGGGCTGTTGCTCCCCCTCTATCGGTTCGCACGCCTTCAGGACGAATTCGTGCTGTTTGGTGGTCAACTCGAACATCATCTGCATTACGCCGCCCCCTCGAGTTCGACCCGGTATCGCTGCTCCCACTCGATCCTGCAAGATTTGCAGAGTCGCAGACCGCGGGCATCGACCGCTGAAACCTCGCTCATGTGCTGGGCTCGAGGTTCGAGGGTTAGCCAAACCCGCTGGCATCGAGTGAGCCAATAGGCGTGCCCGCTGCCTTGGAGGTGGTAGATCTTCGAGCCCGTCGTGTTCAGTCTGATTGCCATTACTCCCTCAGTGTCAGTTTATTGACGATCGCTTCGACCCCGAGTCCCTCGAGATAGACTTGGGTCGTGTTCAGGTTCTTGTGGCCGAGGGCTTTCTGGATCTCGAGCACAGAGTACCCCTCGTCGTGCAGATCGCGCGCGTAGCAATGTCGCATCGCGTGCGGATGGAAGTGCCCCTGGACGTGAGCCCGCATACCGAGCAGCCTGATCGTCCGGTAGACCTGCGGGCGAATGATGTGCTCACCGCTCGAGGTCGAGAGGAACCAGCCCGTCTTTCGCCGGCCCATGTGGGTTTTCAGGATCTTGGTGTATTTGGGCCCGAATCCACCCCACCGCTGGCGCCCGCCTTTGGCGAACACGATGTGGATGCGACTCGAACCGTCCGAAGAGAACTCGAAGTCCTGGCACCTGGTCATGCAGGCTTCGTTCGCCCGCAGCCCGCCTCGCCAAAGCAAGACGAGCAGTGCTCGATCCCTCGAGGTGCTCGCTTTACGAAGCATGGACTCAGGCTCGCCCCGATGGAGCGGTCTAAGCGCCTTTTTCGCCACGCTCTCGCTCCCTTCG